>Ga0209806_1001572_pt1 | contig 14929 bp, 19 predicted proteins | sample GraSoiAngelo_152_FD_186166 | JGI IMG/M metagenome (GOLD analysis project Ga0209806, IMG submission 186166) | Grasslands soil microbial communities from the Angelo Coastal Reserve, California, USA - 14_1009_12_30cm (SPAdes) (version 2) | ecosystem: Environmental > Terrestrial > Soil > Grasslands ... | reverse complement strand
GAGCGATTTCCAGAATGGGAAATCAATGAGCGTTTTCACCACAGCCGCGCGCGCTCCGGTCACTCGATGGCCTGCAGCAGCCTCGATCAGGACTGCCAGCGCCCGATCCTGGGTCCGCACTGCCGCCGCAAGTGCGGGAAGATTTCGCGCCTCACGTCTGCACGCGTCGAGCCATCCCTCGCCGCGCTCATAGCAACGGCATGACTCCACGACCAGCGCCTGAAGGCGTTCCCTGGTGGACGAGAGCCCGGCGAACAGCTTCCCGATTTCCGTAGCGGTCGGCAGGCGGGCGCCGGCGGCGAACGTGGCCTGCGCGCAGGCCGGGATCATCGAGTCGAGGCTCGGGAAGTGCCGGTATACAGTTGCGGTCGAAACGTGCGCGCCCGCTCCGATCGAAGCCCAGCTGGTTTCCGCGATCCCCTGCTTCGCGTGAATGGCGACGGCAGCGCGGATTATCTGGTCGCGGGTCTTATCGACCCCTGCCGCCCGCTTCCCCATCCTGTAGCGGCGCGGCGTCCGCCGGCGCAATCGCTGTGAAACCATTTCGCGCGAATGATACTCGCATCAAAGCCAACGCGAGGCCGGTGGAAACTAACCAGGGTCGGGTGAGTTTGATGCTTCGACCTTCGACCGTAATGCTTCGGTTCGCGTTACGGAAACTACGGCCCACCACGAATCTGATCACAATCCCGTCTTCTTGCCGCATCCGGTACCAGCCGAAAAGACAAGCTAGCTGAGGGTCGTGCTATCTCCTCCCAGCCTTCCGATAAGTCTCGTACGACTCCATGCTGGTGCCGTGCGCTATGACATATTCAGGCACCGCCGGCCCCTCCCAACAGATCACCTGCACGTTCTTCTCAGTGGCGGTTTCGCACTCGACGGACCATTTGAAGATTTTCATCGCCAGGCCACCCACTCTCATGGATCGTCCCCAGCGCGCAGCCTTCATCCAGCGTTCGCCGATCTCGTTCTCGAGCCTGAAGGGTTGATCCTCCTGCTCCAGCGACATCAGAGACGCCAATCGAACGGCTGTCAAGACCTCGACGAAGTCGTCGGTCAGGCTTCCAATCGTGCCGGGTCCGACCTTCCGAACCTCACGCACGGCAAGTTTCGCGTCCCGATCGGTCAGGATCGAGTAAAGGCTGGTGAGATGGCTGAAGGTCGTCGAGTAGCTCTGCGACGAGGGCAAAGCGAAGGAACGAATGCGTCCGCCTCGGGGCCCGAAACGTGGCTGGCATGGACCCCGAGCGACATCGATGGTTGCGGCGTTCTCGCGGCTGCAAGAGAAGACAACCAACGCCCGTGAAAGGAACCTCCTCGTTTGCCGGTCCTGGAGCCATTGCACGACGATTGCCAGCCTAGCGCGCCGACCGGACCCAGCTTTCGTGTCGACACAGGAAGGAGAACCATCACGTCTCAGTCGCCTGCTGGCATGTTCGGAGCTTCGCTTTCGGCGAGGCGTCCCTAGAGGGATCGGAGGCGCCGTCTCCAGGCAACATGACCCCCGCCTCATGCTCAGTCCTCCCACTCTCGACGCACAGCGCCCAGGGCGAATCACCGCGCAGCTGAGTGGTTCGGGTCCACCGCGGCACACCACCCTCATCCGCCTATGAGCCGCCGGATTTGCTTCACGTGGGTCTGCTCGTGATTGGCGAGCCATCGGCCGTACTCCAGTACGTTCCGCTCGCGTGGTCTGCCGGCGCCCGTAACGGTCGCGCTGCGTGACCAGGCTGCCTTCGGCAAGGGACGCAGGAACGTCAACAGCTCCGCACGCTGCTTCACAAAGGCGCGGAACGAGGGCGCGAATTCAAGCTGGGGATAGTTCGTGCTTTTGATCCAGGTCGTGGGGTTCATCGCTCGGATCGTCGGGTGGTCTTCCGCGATGATCATTGCCATATACCGGCCCCACATGTCGGAGCAGGAACGGAGGTGGGCGAGCACATCGTTGACCGACCACTCGCCAGCGCTCGCGGGACGATGCAAACGAGCTTGCGGCAAACCTGCGGTAAGTGTTGCGATGGTTTCCGGTTGTTCTTTGAGCTGAGTCAGGGTTTGGTGGATCGTGAGCGGCCGGTCGTACATAGCGATAAATGTTTCATGGATCAGGTCCGGGATAGTCCGGACTATCGAGAACTTGGCGCCGTCTGATGCACGGACAGTCCGGACTATCCGCGGTGTCGGAGCTGACCCCGACCCACCAGATCCCCTAGGTATCGAACCGCCAGCTCCAGATTCTTCTCGTGCATCTCCACCTAAGACGATCGACCACCTTCGAACTCATCGGCGATCGCTGTCGAATCCGTCGGTGGCCATTCGTCGTAGTCAGTGTCAAGCACCTATTTCGAATGGAGAAATGAAATGGCAAAGTACATCTTCCTTCAGTACGTCGACGAATCCAAAACGCCTCGGCCAGGTTCACCTGAGATGCAGCAGGTGATCGACGCTTTCGCGAGCTACCTGGAGGAGCTCAAGGCCGCGGGGGCCTTTCACGATGGCGATCCTTGCCAGCCCTCGGCCGCGGCGTTCAGCGTGTCCGTCCGCGACGGTCAGGCCAAGACCACGAACGGCCCCATGCACAGCGCGTCGCCGTGGCTGAACGGCTACTTCGTCCTCGACTGCAAGGACCGCACCGAGGCCGAGGCATGGGCCAAGAAGAACCCCGCGGCGTGGGCAGGCACCGTCGAGGTTCATCCGATCCTCAAGCTGAGCTAAAGCGACGAGCCGCCGGCAGTCTTTTAGGCTGCCGGCGGCAAGATTGCCAGCCGGGGCGCGGCGCCATAACAGCGGGGTCCACTGCCCGCTGGACCTCTCAAATCTGACCCCCCGGAGAATCCGATTCAGCGCTACACTCCCGCCCGTGAACAGCCCCGGCGACAGCTTCGCCTGGCCGTTTCAGGACCCTGGGTGGTTCGGCAAGATGGTCGTCCAGGGACTCATCTACATCATCCCGATCGTCGGCTGGATCGCGATGTACGGCTGGCTCCTCATGACCATCGACAACTACCGCGCCGGTCGCCGGGAGCTACCCCCCGCGGGCTTCCACCTCGCTCGCGGGATCATTCTCTTTGTCGTCTATCTCGTCTACGTGATCGTCATCGAGATTCCGGGCGGAATCCTGACCGGGATCGGTGCCGGCAATCACAGCTCGGGCCTGCTCGCCCTGGGCTACCTGATCGATGCGGTGCTTGGGCTTTTCCTCGCTTTCCTGTTGCCCGCGATCATCCTCAGCACCTACCGGTCCGGCTTCGCGGGCGGTTTCGACGTCGGGGGCGTCTGGGCGACTGCCACAAGGGACCCCGGGACGACCGTGATCGCGGCCTTGCTGGCCATCGTGGCCGGCCTCATCAGCGGCTTGGGATTCATCCTCTGCTGCGTGGGTCTGCTCTTCACGATCCCCTACTCGCAGGCGATCATCGCCGGCGTCATCACGTGGTACGAGCGCCGGCTCGCCGGCCCGGCCCCGATGCCCGCGCAACCGGCCTAGGAAAGCAAAGGAGCGGAGCTTGCGCTCCGCCCCTTACGCACCCCTACGTCGCTGGACGCTGACCTACCAGGTCATCTGGACTTCAGCTGCCCCCGGCAGCCGACCGGCCGGATACACATGCCGCAAAGGCCTTGTGCTCCGCCTTGTCCTCACTGTGAGCCGCCGCTTTCGCGGCTTTGTCGCCCTTGGCGGGGGCGGTTTCCGAGGCATTCTCGGCGGCGTCGGCCGCCTTGCAGGCCTGGGCCGGAGATTGGTTGGCCGCCTCGTTGTTGTCCTGGGCTTCGCTCGACGCGATGGCGCTCACGCACGCGCCATGGACGCCGTTCGCGCCATGTGGACACGTCCGCGCCGCTGACGCTACTGCGTCGCCGTGCGCGTCCGGGTCCCCCGGACCGGTCGCCTCTTGCATGGCCAGGGCACTGGCCGTACCGAGCGCGAGGGCCGCGGCTGCCCCCAGGATCGCGAATCGCAACCTGAACATGAATCCCTCCTGAGTCCGAAATGACTGCGACCCGACCCCTCGTGGAAAGCTCTAACGCCGGTGCCCGGGGACCTAACCAAACTCTCCCGGCGGTTTAGTTGCAGGAATTTTGGCGATCCACCGTTATCCCACTTAACGTCCTAGCAACCCCGGAGGAAACATGGCAGCACTACGTCGCAGAACAATCGTTGCAACGCTGTTGAAATTGACTCGCAGAGGGCGGCGATTGTCGTCGCTTTCGGACGGTCCCGGCTGCACGTGCGCAAGTTGCGTGCAGGCCTGGGACCGCCATCAGCGGCCGGCCCGGAAGGCCGTGCTCGAACCGCGAAGGATGCGCCTCGGACTGTACTGACGCCTCGACTGGGCGGCGTTAAGGGGCTAGCCCTGGATTGAGCTCAGCAGCGCCAGGTTGCTGAGTGAGGTCACCGCAAGGCAGATCGTCACGGCCTGGACCGCCACCAGCGAGGCGCGAAATGTGATGCGCGAGAGGCGGTGCTCCTCACGGACCTTGTGCGCCGCCGCGAGCAGGGCGGCGGCGGCTGACGCGACGATCAGAACCTTGAAGCCCCAGAAGAGCGCGACTCCGCCGGTCTCGAGCAGGCGGGCGCTCACCGGCATCAGCTCCATGGCGCCCCGCGCGCGATCGACCGCTGTGGTCAGCGTGTCGGTCGCCTGACTCCCCAGCAGCAGGCCACTCCACAGCAGGGCCTGCCGGATCTCCACTCAAGGACAACGCGCCGAGTTCGCGAGATGGCTTCGCCTGCTCGATTGCGTTACGTACTTTTTTCAGCGTGGCCACCGGGTCTAAGCGCTTCCACTGGCGTTCCTAATTTGGAGGTGCCGACATAAATGGACACGGGAACACTGGTCACGATCCTGGTCGTCGCCCTGGTCGTCGTAGTGCTGCTCTTCCTTATCCGGGCTGCCGGCATCGGTCGCCGCCGGCCGCAGCTGCGTGCCCTGCCCCCCGAATCACGCGATCGATACATCAGCGAGTGGGACGAGATCGAGATGAAGTTTGTAGATGCGCCGGAGCAGGCGGTACGTGAGGCAGAGGCGCTGGTGATGGCGGTGCTGCGCGAGCGCGGGCATCCGCTGACCGAGCGCGACCTGCCCAGCGAGGTGCAGCAGGCTCACAAGCTTGGCTACACGTCCAAGGACAAGACCGAAGGTATGCGCCAGGCGCTCCTGCGCTACCGCTCGGCGATGGTGCGGATGGTCGGAACCGAAGACCAGGCCCGCCGCGAGCAGCGCCGCCGGGAGATGGCTTAGCAAGCGATATATAGCCCATGGCACCCTCTCCCCTCAGGGGAGAGGGATCAGGGGAGAGGGGCGTGTGATGCGCCGGGCTAGAGACCTGGCGCTGACACGTGCGGCCACGCGTCGTACACACTCGCCAGTCGCGAGGTGATCTCGGACGAGCCCGCGATGCTGTAGATGTAGGTGACGCCGGTCGGCGGCGGTTGTATGCAGGTTGTCGTGCATGCCTTCTCGCCGGCGTACCAGACCAGGTCGTTGGTCAGGAACCTGACCCCGGACCGTCCTGGCGGTGAGGTGTTTTGCACGCTGTTCGCCTGCACGCTGTAGAAACCGACGCCCCCCAGCCCCGAAGTCGTGCGGAACGTGTACGCGATCCAGCGCCCGTCGGGTGAGGAATGCGGCCGGACCCAGCGCAGCGAGATCATCGACGAAAGTCCCGTTGTCGGATCCCAGCGGTGCACGTTTCCGCTCGAGTCACGGAAGAACAGACGGCTCGGCACCGAGGCCCATACAGCCATGGTCATGCCCGAAGTCGAGTACACCAGCGAACCGTCGCTCGCGCGCCGGATCTGGTCCGGCGCCGTCTCGCCTGTGCCCCCCGTGTGAAAGGTCTGGAAGAGCGCGATGTATTGGCCGTCGGGCGAGTAGCTCAGAAAGCTGTCGTCTTCGTCGGGGTTGATGCCTCGACCGGGCACGGCCGGGAGCGTGGTCAGCACGCGGTTGCCGGATGGTCCGACGAGGTGCCACGCGTTCACGTCGAGGTAAGTGACCGAGCGGCCGTCAGGGCTGACCGCGAACTGACCCGAGCTCACGACACCGCCGCCAAAGCCGGCGACGAGCGTTGTCGGGCCGCCGGCGAGCTGCGCCTCGACGATCTGGCTTTCCGGTGTCACATAAGCCACGGCCGACGCGCTCATGAACTGCGGCGAGATGACGTTCGCGTCGAACGTACACAGATTCTTTGCGTTGGCCGGGTCCTGGATGTCACGCACGACCACCGTCGGGTCTCCGACCACGGTTCCGATCACGAGGTTGTCACCGGCGGGCACGGGACTCGCGCAGCGCACAAGGGAAGCGGGGCCCGGGGATGAGCTCGCGGTCGGTGATGTGCCGGTCGACGGGGTCGCTGTTGCCGTGGCTGACGATGTCGCGGCGGGTGAGTGCGCACCGGTTCCGGCCGAGCCGCCGCATGCAGCGAGAACGAAAATCGAAACCAGGGCAGCCCCGCTCGCGCGCACCGCGTAACAGTAGCGGGCGAAACCCTAGCCGATCAGCTCACTTAGCAACTTTCGTGTTGGTGTCGGCAATTTGTCGCGGAGCCGGTAATAAATCCAGATGCCGCGCTTCTCGGACTCGACCAGGCCCGCCTCTTTCAGCTTCGCCATATGGTGGGAGATCGTGGGCTGCGTGAGCTCGAGGCCGGCGGTGAAATCGCAGATGCAGATCGGAGCGTTCGCCTTCCACAACGAGGCGACCATCGTCAGGCGCGTAGGATCCGCCAGGGCCTTCATGAGCTCGGCCCTCTCCTCAGCCCAGCTCTCCCGAACGACGGGAAGAGCGCAGCACATCCCTCGCTCGCGAAGCACCGGAAGCTCCCTGACGGCCATGACATGAATGCTACACTATCCATCGACAATCATCGATGGGTTTAGGGAGTCATGAAATGAGCGAGATCAGGGAAGCCGTCAGGTCACGTTACGCAGGGGCGGCGAAGAAGATCGAGCTGCTGCCGCTCGATTCGACGGTGGGTTGCTGCCAGGTTGACGGCCCGGACTGCGGATGCGCCGGCTCCTACTCGTCCGGCGAGCTGAACGAGATCGGTCTGAGCGACGGCATCAGCCTCGGCTGCGGCAACCCGACGATGCTCGCAAGCCTGGAGCCTGGCGAGATCGTGCTCGACCTCGGATCAGGCGCAGGGCTTGACGTCCTGCTGTCGGCTCGTCGTGTTGCGCCGGGCGGTCACGCCTACGGCGTCGACATGACCGACGAGATGCTCGCGCTTGCCAATCGCAACAGAGACCGGGCGGGTGTCAACAACGCAACGTTTCTGAGAGGCTCCATCGAGTCCATCCCGCTCCCCGACGCGTCCGTGGATGTCGTCATCTCCAACTGCGTGATCAACCTCGCCGAGGACAAGGCGGCGGTGATCAAGGAAGCCTTCCGCGTGCTGCGACCTGGAGGTCGCTTCGCGGTGGCCGACATGGTCGAGCTCGAACCGCTGAGTGCGGAGCTCAAGCAGCGCCTGGATTCATGGGCGGGATGCATCTCCGGCACGGTCCCGATCAACGAATATCGCGCTGCGCTCGTGGATGCAGGATTCAGCGAGCCCGAGTTCGACGTTCACGCGACGCAGTCCCTGCCTGGCGTGGGCAAGGTCGGCAGCGCTTACATCCGCGCCCGGAAGCCCTGACTGACGGCGGGCGCGGCTGACTGGATGCGGTCCAGTGCGATGCGCCGCGCGGCGGCATCGGTGCTGACACCGTCGCGGTCAGCGCGGTGGAAGATCTCGGCGACAGCGTCACCGATCCCGGCGAGCTTGGCGTCGAGAACGTCGCGCGTCCAGTGCTGCTCCTCTATCCCGCCGCCGTGCAGGACACCACCGGCATTGATCACGAAATCCGGCGCGTAGGCGATGCCTCGCCCGCGCAGGAGGTCCGCGTCGGTGGGAATCTCGAGCTGGTTGTTGGCTCCGCCGGCTATCACCCGGCAGCGAAGGCCGGGAATCGATCGAGCGTTGATCATTCCGCCAGTCGCGCAGGGCGCCAGCACGTCGCACTCAGTCGTGAGCGCCGCCTCCGGAGCCTCGGTGCGAATGCCATTGTCACGCAGCATCGCCAGGCGACGAGGATCGATGTCCGTCGCGATGACGGTGGCTCCGGCACTTGCCAGGAGCTCGATCAGCCGGCCGCCAACACCGCCCGCGCCCTGCACAAGCACGGTGCGTCCAGTCAGATCGTCAGTGCCGAACGCGTAGCGGCAACTGGCCCGGATGCCGTGCAGGACGCCGACCGCCGTGTCGGGAGCGGTGTCGCCGGAACCGCCGGCGGCCTCCGTCCTGCAGAAGACGTACGGGGAGACTTCCGCGATCACGTCCATGTCGGCGGCGGAGGTGTTCATGTCCGGGGCGCAGCTGTAAAGGCCGCCCAGGGAGTTGATGAAGGAGCCGTACTCGTGAAGGAGGCGGCGCCTGGCTTCACCCTGTGGGATCTCGGGCGTCGGCAGCGCGATCACGGCCTTGCCGCCGCCGTGCGGAAAATCGACGCACGCGAACTTTAGGCTCATCGCCTCAGACAGGCGCATTCCGTCTGCCAATGCGTCGGCGGGTCGGGGGTAATGCTTCATCCGGGTCCCGCCCGCGGCCGAACCGAGCCTGGTGGAATGGACGCAGACGAACATCAACGTGTCCGTCTCTCGGTCGCGGTGGATCGAAACCGACTCGCCGTCCCAGGCGGCCAGGAGATTCTCCATCGGATCGAGTTTAGGGGGACTCCCAGCCCCTCCGGCGCTGCGCGCCACCTCCCCATAAATGGGGAGGATTACTAAGCCGCTTTCGGGTGCTCGACGACCGCCAGGACCCTGGGTGCCACGAATCTTGCCGTCCGGACCACGCCGCCCGTGCGCGTCAGCTCGCGAACCTCGACGGTCGTGCGCGAGCTTCGCACCTCGACGCTGCGCCCGGCCCGGGTCGCTTCGATCACGTATTCGCGGGCGGAACCGCTGCCGGCGTCCACCAGGACCTCGACGAAATCTCCTTTTGCCACGACTTTGTTATTCCCAATTCGAGCTGAATTCATGCGTTATCGGAGTGTGGCGCAACCTCCGCCCAAGCCCAGGAACATCGGGCAGCTGAAGGCTGCGGCGGCCTCCTGCCAGGCGTGCGACCTGTGGGAGGCTGCGACCCAGACCGTCTTCGGCGACGGTGACGGGCATGCCCGCCTGATGCTCGTCGGCGAGCAGCCCGGTGACCAGGAAGACCTGCAGGGAAAACCGTTCGTCGGCCCCGCCGGAAAGCTCCTGGAGCGGGCTCTGAACGAGGCCGGCATCGACCGCGGTCGCGTTTACCTAACCAACGCCGTCAAGCATTTCCGCTGGACCCGACGCGGCAAGCGCAGGCTGCATGAGAAGCCGAACGCGGGGCAGGTGCGCGCGTGCCGGCCCTGGCTCGAGGCTGAGATCGAGGTGGTCAAGCCGGGTCTCATCGTGCTGCTTGGAGCCACGGCGGCACAGTCCGTCATGGGGCCCGCATTTCGCGTCAGCAGGCAGCGCGGCGAGGTGCTTTCGTCGCCATTCGGTGTCCCGGTCGTCGCGACCGTCCACCCCTCATCGATCTTGCGCGCCACCGACGACGAGTCGCGTGAAGCCGCAATGTCGTCGTTTATTGCCGACCTCAAGGTTGCGGCGAAGAACCCCTAGGGTCAAAATGCCCGCTGCATGGCCCAGGCAGAGGAGCACGTCGGGCGGGGAGCGCTCCTCCCGCTAGCAGTTCAGAACGCGTTCCGCGAGCGCTACCGCGCCATCCGGCCGGGCTGGCGATCGAGCGGCGATCAGCTGGAGACGATCGTGCGGAGTCACGTCACAGGGAGCAGCTCGGTGCTCGACCTCGGTTGTGGCCGGGGCGGGGTGGTCGAGCTGTTCTGGCGCGACGTCAGGATGGCCGCCGGCCTGGATCCTGATTCGCCTTCGCTGAGCGAGCATCGCGCCCCGGGGATGCCGGTCATCCGCGGAACCGGCGAGCACCTGCCGTTTGTCGATGAGTCGTTCGACCTCATCGTCTGCCTGTGGGTGCTCGAGCATCTGAAGGATCCGGCCGCGACGATGCGCGAGGTTCGGCGCGTGCTCAAACCGCGTGGCCACTTTGTATTCGTCACGCCGAACACGCGCAATCCGTTGATGCTCGCGAACCGCATCGGCAAGGCTCTGCCGCAGCTGCAGCGCCGGCTCGTGCCGAGGTTCTACGGACGTGTCGAGGCAGATACGTTTGCGGTCCAGTACCGGGCCAACACGGTCGCCGCGATCCGCGCCCATGCCAACGCCTCCGGCCTGGAGGTCTACGACATGCGCGTCGTGCCTGACCCGACCTACCTGGCGGTGAACAGCTTCATGTTCCGCGCGTCGGTGATGTCCGAGCGCCTGATGCCGAAGGGTTGGGGAGTGCATCTGCTTGGCGACTTGATTCGCAGGTAGGGATTCGAGTCAGCCCCTCCGGCCCTTCGGGCCACCTCCCCATGAATGGGGAGGAGACTATCCGATCTAATGAGGCTCGACGCCTACACGGTTGTCTTTCTGCGCCGGCCGGCGGGCGCGCCGCAGCTCAGCGACGATGAGCTCGCCGCCCTGCAGCGGGAGCACCTGGCTTTCAATGTCAGGATGCGCGAAGCGGGGCATGCCCTCATCAGTGGACCGGTGACGGGCCAGCCCGACGAGTCCCTGCGCGGAATCAGCGTCTTTCGGACATCGGTCGAGGAGACCCGAACGCTGATGGAGGGCGACCCGTCCGTCCAGGCCGGCCGTCTGGTGGTCGACATCTGCACATGGCTCATGCCGGCGGGCACGCTCGGCGATCATCCGTCGGCCCAAATCGACGACGACTAGCCGACAATACGGCCCATGAGCTTGAGCACGCTTCTGCAGATCATTGCGTTGGTGGTCTTCGTGGTAGCCGCGATCGGGTGGACGTGGAAGAAGACGGACTTGATCGCGATCGGACTTGCCCTGTGGTCGCTGTCGGAGCTGATCGGGCACTCGTTGACGTTGAACCTCGGCACGATCCTTCTGATCCTCGCCTTCATCGCCTTCGTGCTGGCCGCCATCGGATGGAAGTACAAGAAGGTCGGTTTGATCGCCGTTGGGCTGGCACTCTGGATGGCCTCGATCGTGGTGCCGACGATCATCCATTAGCTGGGCCGCCGCCTTCAGGCTTTGATCACATCCCAGGCCGATACCCAGTCGTCATAGGGAACGCACCCGCCGCCGGCGCAGTAGGCGATCGGGGTCTGCCAGAAGCTGACCCCCGATAGGTACGACGCCGTCGCGTCGGCGTGGTATTTCGCGCAGGACCCTGCCTCCAGCGCGTTCAGCGAGCCACACGCCTTTGAGTTGACGGGGGTCTCGCCAAACAGATGAGCCTGCTGGGCCTGCACCTGGGGCGTCGTCGTGTACTCGGCCCACAGGTACGCGCAGTTCGGATGCGGAGCGCGCGCCGCCAGCATCCAGCTGTCGCCCCACGCGGTCATGCCTTCTCCGGGGGCCGCCTCCGCGACCGGGATGCCGACCGACTGCAGCTGGAGGGCCTGGTAGAGGCCGGCTGACCCGACGACCGCCTCCCCGTCCTGGTACATACCGACCTCGTCCGATGCGATCGCCCAGTAGCGATGGATCAACGGACGCTGCTGGGTCAACAGGCCGACGGCGGCGTTGAACTGCTTGCGGTTGAGCTCGAATGGATTCGTGATGCCAAGGCTCGGCTGCGACCTGCTGAGGTACAGCGCCGCGTCCGCGATCTGCATCGGGTTGTCGGGCACCGTGACGTGGTCCTTGTAGGCCGGGTCGTAGACGGTGCTCCAGCTCGTCGGCGGCGGCGCGACCTTCTTTGTGTTGTAGAGCAGGATGTTGGCGCTCCACTGCAGCGAGACGCCGTAGTGAACGCCGCCGACGGTGTTGTACGCCGGGCTCTGGAACGGAATGCCGAAGTCGGGCCACGACGGCATGAGCGCGACGTTCATCGGGTTCACCTCGCCGCCGTAGATCAGCTGAAGGCTGATGTCACCTGGCGCTGAGACCATGTCCCACTGCCCGCCACCGCCACCCGCCATGAGGCTCGACATCTCGGCCGTCGAGCCGACGTAGTGGGCGTGGACCTGGCAGCCGGACTGCTGAGTGAACGGCTTGGTCCACGAGTCGTCCGCGTAGCCCTCCCAGGTGATCAGGTCCAGCTCCCCTTCGCCCACGCCCACCGCCGAAGGCGTCTTGACGCCCCTCGTCGGTGGTGAAGGCGCGGTAGTAACGCTGTTGGTCGCTCCCGGTTCGCAGGCGGTGAACGCCAGAAGGGCGCCCGCCAGCAGCCGGGCGAGGGTCCGCCCTCTCAACGCGCGGCGGGTACGCGCGAGGTTCCGCCACCTCCGGTAAGGCGAGCCGCGATCAGGACCGGAATGATCGTGATGAGGATCACGAACGACACGACCACGTTCACCTCAGGAAGCCGCTGGCCGTTACGGATCTGCGCGAAGATCCAGATCGGCAGCGTGTTCTGCGCCCCGGCGGTGAACGTCGTGACGATGATCTCGTCGAAGGAAAGGGCGAACGCCAGCATCGCGCCGGCGATGACCGCCGTCGAGAGCAGCGGCAGCGTGATGTCCCTGAATGTCTGGAACCCGTTTGCGCCAAGGTCCATCGCCGCCTCGACCAGCGACCCCTGGGTGCGCCGAAGTCGAGCCAGCACGTTGTTGTAGACGACCACAATGCAGAAGGTCGTATGTCCGACCACGATGGTGGCGACCGAGAGAAGGATTCCGCCGTAGTCGAAGAATGCGTGAAGGGCGACCCCGGTGATGATCCCGGGCAGCGCCAGCGGAAGCACCAGCAGGAAGTTGATCGCGTCGCGGCCGAAGAAGGTGGTCCGGTGGATCGCGAACGCGGCGCACGAACCGAGGATCAGCGCCAGCACCGTCGTAATCAGCGCGACCTCGACTGAGAGCTTGATCGCGGAGAGGACTTCCGCGTCGTTCAGCGTCACGTTGATCCACCTGAGAGAAAAGCCTTCGATCGGCCAGGCTTCGATCTTGGAGGAGTTGAACGCGTAAAGGAAGATGACCACCATCGGGATAAAGAGGAAAAGCAAGACGAGCACCACCCAGGCGCGCAGAGCGATTCGGGTCAAGGTTTCGCTCACCTGATCAGAGCGCCTCGAACGCGCCAAGACGCTTGGCGCCGATCAGGTACAGGGCCATGATGCCGATCGGCACCATCGCCAGGGCGGCCGCGAACGGCACGTTGTTGGCGATGCCGATGTTGCTGTAGACGACGTTGCCGATGAAGCTCGTGCCGCCTCCGATCAAGACCGGCGTGATGTAGTCGCCGAGGGTCAGGGAGAAGGTGAAGATCGATCCGGCGACGACGCCAGGCAGCGCGAGCGGCAGGACGATGTCTCTCAGCGTGCGCCAGCGCCTCGCGCCGAGGTCCGACGCCGCCTCGACCAGCGACTCCGGGACGCGCTCGAGCGCCGCGTACGTGGGGATGATCATGAACGGGAGCCAGATGTAGGAGAAGACGATCCAGACCGCGACGTCGGTGTAAGCGACGTTTGCCGGTGGTACGCCGAACGCCTGCAAGCTCCAGTTCAAAACGCCGCTGTGGTTGAGGATCAGGATCCACGCGTAGAGCCGGGCGAGGTATGACGCCCACAGGGGCAGCAGCACCGCGGCAAACAAGATCGTCTGGACTCGCCTCGACGCGACACGTGCCATGTAGTAAGCAAATGGAAATGCAATCGCAGCGTCGGTCACCGTCACCAGGGCGGCCATGGAGACGGTCCGGCCGATGATGCGGAGGTAAGTCGGCTCATTGAGGATCTGCCGGAAGTTGTCCAGGTTCCAGGCCTGGATCATCCTGGTCGTGAACGGGTCGATCGCCCAGAAAGCGGTGATGAGGAGCAGCACCAGGGATGCGATGTAAATGACGACGAACCAGGCCAGTGGAGGCGTGAGGAGGACTGTCGTGCGGAGCCACGGCAGCCGCCAGAACAGCGAACGAATGGCGACGGCCCCGCCGCCCTTGCGACGAGGCCGTCCAGCTACCTCAACCGTCACCTGAGATCAGCCCTTGATGGTCGTCCAGGCTGACTGCCACTGCGCGTAGGCGATGCAGTTCTTGGTGCCGTCGTCACAGGTGGCGATCGGCGTCTTCCAGAACTTGATGGTGTCGAAGTACGAACCCGGAGCGTTGGCGTGGTAGGCGGCGCAGGATCCAGCGCTCAAGGACTCCATGACTGCGCATGCCTTGGTGTTCACAGGTGTCTCGCCGTAGTTGATGGCCTGCTCGGCCTGCACCGTCGGCGTGCTCACCCACTTCGCCCACATGTAGGCGCAGTTTGGATGCGGCGCATTCGTGGCCAGCATCCAGGTGTCGGCCCATCCGGTGGCTCCCTCGGTGGGGATGGTGTCGTTGACGGGTGCGCCGGCGGTCTTGAGGTCGGTCGTCATGATCGGCCAGGCCGCGCCGACCACGACGTCGCCGCTTTTGAACGCCGTCTCCTCGTCACCGACGGCCGCCCAGTAGGTCTTGACCAGGGGCCTCTGCTGCTTGAGCAGGGCGACCGTGGCGTCGAACTGCGACTGCGTCAGCTCATAGGGATCGGTGATCTTCAAGCTCGGTTTGGTCTTGCTCAGGTAGAGCGCGGCATCGGCGATCTGGATCGCGTTGTCGGGGATCGTGATGAGGCCGCTGTACTGGGAGTCGTACAGCACGCCCCAGCTGGTCGGCGGGTTGACGAACTTCTTCGTGTTGTAGAGCAGTGTGTTCGGCCCCCACTGCAACGAGACGCCATAGTGGATCCCGCTGATCGTGTTGAAGGCTGGACTCTTGAAGGCGGTCTGGAAGTTCTGCCAGTCCGGAATCAGGTCCATGTTCATCGGCTTGACGTCGCCGCTGTAGATCAGCCGCAGGTCGGCGTCACCGGACGCGGAGACCATGTCCCACTGACCGCCTCC
>Ga0209806_1001571_pt1 | contig 14931 bp, 24 predicted proteins | sample GraSoiAngelo_152_FD_186166 | JGI IMG/M metagenome (GOLD analysis project Ga0209806, IMG submission 186166) | Grasslands soil microbial communities from the Angelo Coastal Reserve, California, USA - 14_1009_12_30cm (SPAdes) (version 2) | ecosystem: Environmental > Terrestrial > Soil > Grasslands ... | reverse complement strand
GAGACGATCAACGCGACCGGCAACAGCTTCGCGACGCCGCACGTCGCCGGTCTATGCGCCCTCGTCCTCGGCAAGCATCCGAAGCTGACGCCGTTTCAGCTGAAGAGCGTGCTGCACCTGACGGCGACGAACGTCGGAGAAAGCGCATGAGCGACCTGCGCGCCGCCGTCGCCGCGGGCGTCTTCGGCACCGACGAGGCGTTCCGGGCGCTGCTGCAGTCGACGGTCGAGACCGCCCGCGCGATCTTCCACGCGAAGGCGTCGTCCGCGTTCTCGCGCGGCTTGCCGCCGAGCCGCTCCGGGACGCCGACCATTAGTTCCACCTCGCCGTCGCGCACCGCTCGGCGGTGCGGACGATGACCTTCTCCTGCGGCACGCCGCGCTGCCCGAGCATGATCGCGGTGGCCTCGCGGCCGAGCTCCTCGCGCGCCTCGGGCCCCTCGTGGTTCTCCGCGAGGAGGTTCTGCGTGCGGACGAGCAGGACGGCGAACGTGGAGACGACCTTGCCGGTGGTGCTCGTGTCGGTGCGGAATCCCTTCATCTTGGCTCCTCTCACGGCCGCCCAGCGCGGCCTCTACACCAGGAACCCTATCGCACAGCGTTCGCTAGGTCAATCCCTCGGGTTCGTACATCGCGTCCGTCCCGAGGCCGTGGTCGAAGCCGCCCTCGTCCGGGCCCGGCTGCCAGTCCTGGTCGTCCAGGTCGTTGACCGTGGCCCGCTGGAACGGCATGAGCTGGTCGAGCTGCTGGAACGTCTCGCGGGTCATCTCGTCGATGCCCATGCGCCGCCAGTAGAGCTCCGTCGCCACGAGGTCGTACACCTCGGCGTGCTTGTAGTCGTCCTTCCGGGTCGCCTCCCACACCACCCTGATCTTCCCCGTCGTCTCGTCGAGCACCTTGACGCGACGAACGTTCGCGGTCATCTCCGCGACGTACCCGTCCGGGAGCACCGCCGGCAGGAGGTTGTGCTGCCGCCTGACCAGCTCGACCGTCGCGTCGATCGCCACCGTGCGGTCGACGGTCACGTCCCACGTGTCGTCGTTCACCGTGATCGGCTGCTTAGCGTCCGTCGTGTAGCGGCAGACGTACACGCGGCCGGGGAAGCGCGCCGCCAGGCCTCGCGCGATGCGCGCCTCCGGCGCTGCGTCCACGACCGCCATCGCGACCCTGAACCTGTTCATCAGGTTTACGAGCTCGTCGGGGTCGTCGACCTCCCCGATCCACAGCGCGCGCTTGCGGTACTCGTCCAGGTGCTCGCTGATGCGGACCGTCATCGCGCGCTCCGACGCCATGTCCACGCCCATCGACACCGGGCGCAGGCCGTCGTAGCCCTCCTGCATCGACAGCGGGTAGCCGTAGAACGACTCCGCCGCCGACTGCGCCGCGTGGATCGCCTCGGGCGACAGCCGCGACTGCTCCGCGACGTACGGCAGCCCGAGGTCCTTGTTGTAGAAGACCTCCACGTCGTACGGCGCCGTCGCCTTCGAGGACTTGATGATCCCGCGCAGCTGCATCCGCGGCACGATCAGCCGCGACACGTGGAAGCCCGGCAGGTCGCCGTCGGGCTGCTGGGCGACCCACTGTCCCTCGCCCACCGCGAGCGGCTCCCCGCACCACTGGCAGACGATCGCCTCGTTCGTCTCGTCCACGTTCCGCCAGAAGCTGATCTCCTGCCAGCCGCCGCGGTCGTCCGGGACGATGAGCTCCTCCTTCGTCTCCTGGTCCTCGCCGGTGTGCGGGCACGACCCGCACCGCACGAGCCACTTCCGCCGGTCGCTCTCGTCGTAGCGCGCCGCGATCCCGTACTCGGGCAGCGACGGCACGCCGACGCGGCGGATCAGGCCGGCCGACATGACGCCCGACAGACGGCGCTCGGCGTCGGGAATGTTCGACTGGTTCAGCGTGTCGTACTCGTCGAGCGCGAGCGCGTCGGCGTCGACGGAGTCGAGGCCGCGCTTGTTCTCCGATCCGCGGAAGTAGACGAGCCCGACCCCCATCCGCTTGAGGCCCTTGTTCCACGGCTGCCCGCGCCGGTCGGACAGGTACTCGGACGCGTCCACCATCGGATCGACGCGCGCGTCCGAGAAGTCGTACACGTCGCCCTCCGTCGGGAAGACGTACAGCACCGTGTAGCCGTTGCGGTCGGAGACGTAGAGGCCCCACCGCACCGTCAGCGCGGAGATCCCGACCTGCGTGCACTTGCGGACGACCACGTCGCGCGCGGCCGACCCGAACACGCGGTACATCTCGGGCTGGAAGGGGAACTGCTCGAAGTTCAGCGGCCCCGTCTTCGGCTCCGGGACCCGCTGCGCCCACTCGAAGAAGTCGAGGCGCATCGCGTCGCCGCGCTGCTCGCGCCGCATCAGGATCAGCTCGGAGAGCATCGCGCCGGGCCGCAGCCCCTCCGACTCAAGCCGCGCCTGCTCGTCCCTGCGGCGCCGCGCGTTCTCGGTCGCCGCGAAGGCCACCCGGCTACCTCTTGGCTAGGAGGTCGCCCGCGTTCCGCACCTGACCTTCGAGGACCTCGAGCAGCTCCAGTTCGGCGTCGGGCAGCTTGTCCTTCGGCACGTACTTGTCGAGGATCGCGATGAAGACCTGCGTCGTGTGGCGCAGGTCGAGCTCCAGCTCCAGCCGGCCGAGGTTCTTCGGCATCAGGCCCGTCTCCTGGAGCAGCGCGATCTCCTTGCCGCGCATGTCCGCGATCATCCGCAGCGCGCCGAGGATGAGGTGCGGCTGCGGCGTGATCGTGATCTCCGTCATCTCGCCCGTCTCCGCCGACGGCCGCATCGCGAACCCGCCGTTGGCCTCGCGCGCCGCCTGCGCCGCCTGCTCGCGCACGTCGCGGAACCCTGCGATGTGCTCCTGCACGAGCTCCAGCGCGTCGGGCTCCGCGAGCTCGCTCTGCTTCTCGGCCGACCACGCCGCGTACATCTTCCGCGCGTGCTCCGGCGTGAGCCTCCACTTCGGGCGGTTCTCCGCGGCGAGGTCGACGATCTGCTCCCACGTCAGGTTCGGGAAGCTGATCCGCAGCCGAACGATCTCGGCGTCGCGGCGCGCGATCTCCGCGGCGGGCAGCCTGCGGAGCGTCGGCGCGCGCTTCGCGGTGCGCCGCTTCGCCGGGCGCGCCGCGGTCTTCTTCGGCGCGCGCTTCTCCGCCTCGGGCTGCGGCTCGGGCTCGTCGCCCTTCTTCTTCCTCGGCACAGTGTCGGCCAGCCTATCGCACAGCATGGACGGCGGGAAGGGCTCGCCCCCGAGCCGCCCCGCCGCCCCGCGGTGTCAGGCTACTTCTTCAACGACGCGAGGTCCGCGGTCAGCGCCTTGAGGTCGAAGCCCTCCGGCGACCGGCCGCGGTTCAGGTACTCGGGCGAGAGCAGCGCGTACGCCTCGTCGCAGTAACGCTCGTAGAACGTGCGGGTCATGCGCTGCACCTTGCCCCACGTCACCACGTCGATGTACGACCCGGCGCGGCCGACGACGGGGACGTAGTGGCCGCCGTCGATCTTCGACCCGGTCACGACCGACCACGGCTTCCCGCGGTCGAACTGGTCCATCGCGGACAGCGGGAACTCGAAGCCGATGCCTACCGCGCCGAACAGGTACGTCGCCTCGATCAGGTGCTCGTAGTTCCCCGGCTCCAGCTCGACGAACGCGCCGAGCTTGTGGCGCACCCCGGCCGAGTCGACCACGCCGACGTGCCGGCGGTAGCTCAGCGCGTCGTGGACGTCGGTGCCCTGGTCGCTGTTCGGGTCGGCCGCGTTGTAGCCCGTCACCGCGGAGTAGTCCGCGAGCGCGTTCTCGTCCGCGAAGTGCGCGAACGTCCCGTGCGTCGCGAGCCACATCATCGTCTCGTGGTCCGCGCCCGCCCACACGCAGTCGCCCGCGCGGTCGTTGCCGAGCATCCCGAAGTTCGGGACGAGGTGGTAGTGCCCGAACGACCGGGGCACCTGAACCGCGAGCTCCGCCGCGCGGTACTTCGCGAACGCGAAGTCGTGCGGGTTCGGCGTCGCGGGCTTCTTGCCGAGGAACAGTGTCATGCTGAACTCCTTCCGTGGTTGAGGTCCGACAGTTCGATGCGAAGCGCCTCACGCTCCGCCGCGACCTCGTCGGTGATGGAGACACCCACGCGACACGTGAGCCAGAAGCGTCGCGCGATCTCTGCCTGCCGTCGCTTCACGAAAAGATGCGGGACTAGTTCGTCAAGGAACGCGCGCCCCGCCCGATGCGAGATGCTCCATCCCCACTGACGGCGAGAGCCTGCTGGCTGTCGCCGCTCAGCGACTGTCCCTCCCCACCGACGCTGGAACTCGCGGACGATCGCCTCGTTCGTATTGCTGACTTGGCAGCGCACGGCTAGGCGCGCCGCTCCCTTCCGCTTTGTGCCCATGCCGGTGATGCAGATGGAGCCTTCCCCATCGAAGAAGCCTGCGAGGTACTCGATCGGAAGGCCCTGGGCCTTCACCTATCCGACCTCCCACGTGTGGTGCACCTTCTTCTTGATCGGCTGCGGCTCTCCGAGGTACCGCTTCGCGTTCACCCGGTAGACGCCGTCCTTCGCCTTCTCCCCGAGGCCGTCGAGCACGGCCGTCAGGACCTTGTCCTTGTTCGTGCCGTCGGCCTCGCCCACGTACACCCACGCGGGCCCGAGCTTGCCGAGCGCCGTGCGGATCGCGGCGTGGCCGTTGCCCGCCGCGCTTGCGCCTGCGCCGCCGGACGGTGCCGGGGCCGGGACGCCGAGGTCTTCGGGCGTCACCTGACGCTCGACCACGTACGTCGTCGGGTCGCCCTTCTTGGGCTCCTCTGCCATGTTGATCGTCTCCTCCTGGTCGGGTGGTCCGGGGGCGAGCATACGCCCGCCGCAGGACGGACCCGGAGGCGCGCGCTAGCCCGTGGCGGGGAGCGAGCCCGAGCGGTCGAGGCACGACATCACGTCGGCGCAGAGCGCCTCGCCGTCGGCCCCCACGACGAACTCGTCGTCGTCGCCCTCGTGCCCGCAGTCGTCGCACCGCGGCGGCGCGGCGAGGAGCGACACGTTCTGCTTCCCCGCCGCGCGGCGCGGCTCGCCCTTCGGGATCTGCGGGTAGCCCTTGCCGCCCGACCCGTACGGGCCTCCGGGCTGGAGCTTCGCGAACAGGTCCCAGACGCGGTGCAGGATCGTCTCGTACCGGGAGCGGCCCTGCCGCGCGTACACCGCGTTCTTGAAGTTCGGGTACGTCACCTCGCGCGCGAGCGCGACGATCAGCTTCTCGAACTGCTTCCGCGTCACGAACGCGCGGTAGCGGTAGTCGGCCGACGGGGACACGAGCACCTCGGGCGCGCCGATGAGCGACACGACCGACTCTAGGTGCGCGCGGTCGCGCGCGCGCAGCACGATCTTCCCGTCGTTGCCGTCGCCGTGCCGCTGCCACTCGACCGCGGACACGAACCCTCGCGTAGTCACTAGCCACATCGCGTGCCTCCCTTCTCGTGTAGTGGGTGGAGCGGGGGCGGACGCCGCATCGTCCGCCCGGAGCGCCCCGCGCTGCCCCTCACCCGGCCCCTCGCCAGAGTGTTAGGAGCAGCGCGCGGCGCTCGCCGCGCTCGCGCTAGGCCGTCGCCTCGACGGAGGTCGTCTCGAACACGTGCGCCGTGAACGCGCCCGGCACCTTCGCCGTGCCGCGGTAGTGCAGCGCCGCGACGCCCTCGGGGAGGTCGGTGCCGTTGCCGATCACGAGGAACGTGCGCGTCTCGCGCTCGGCGTCCGGGTCGACCAGCGCGAGCAGCGCCGGGCCCTGCGACGTGAGCTCAACCGTCAGCACCTCCGCGCCGACGGGCAGCTCGACCTCGTTCTCCTCGGGCATGAGCGGGAACTTCCAGACCTGGTGCATGTTCGTTCTCCCTTCGTCTCGGGCCGCTCGGCGCGGCCACCTCGCCTCGGACGGTATCGCACAGCGTTCGCTCCGTCAATCCCTCAGACGGAGTGGAGCGAGAGCGCGTCGAGGTGCGCGGAGATCGCCCGGAACAGCAGCGCCACCGACACCGCCGACGCGAGCGGCAGCTTCCAGTGCTCCTCGATATACGACGCCGACAGCACGCCGCGGTCGCCGAGCCGCACCGGGTACGCGACGTTCTCGACGTGCGACACGAGGTAGCCGCCCGGCTCGTACGCCGGGTAGCCCATGCCGCTCACCGCGTTCGCGTTCCACGCCCGCCCGTCCTTCACCCGCGGCCGCGCGCGCTCCAGCGCCGACAGCGGCGTGAAGACGAGGCCGTAGGAGGTGCCGTCGCCCGGCTGGTACGCGACCTCGGCCGGCTTGCCGCCGCGCAGCGCGAGCGCCACGTCCTCGGCCACGTCAGCGATGTACGGCAGGTCGAGGTGGTCGTCCGTCCACTGGCGCTCCGTGTCGTACATCAGGTCCTCGATGTTCACTCGTCGTCCTCCTCCGCGTCTAGGCCGAGGACCTCCAGCACCCCGCGCAGGCGCGCTAGCTTGCGCGCCTTGTAGCGGTGGCCGTCCTGGTCCTTGCCGTTGCCCGCGAGCGGCTCTACGCCCTCGCGGATGAGCATGTCGAGCAGCGGGCCCGGGTCGTTCCCCCGCGGCGCGGCGCCGTGGTCCCGCACGTGCGCTATCCCCTCCGGCGTGAGCACGTGCCCGCTGACGCCGCGCGTCACGAGGCCGAGCTCCTCCGCCTTCTCCCTCACGCGCCTGCGCGCGAGCTGCCGCTGCTCCTTCGCGACGAACCGCAGCAGCATGTCGATGTCGCCCTCGCTGAGCCTGCCGCGGCAGACCGCGTCCCACTCCTCCACCTCCGCGTCCGTCGCCGGGTGGAAGTCGAGCTCCACCAGGCCGGACTCGCGGCGCGCGTCGGCTACCGACTCCGCGTCCACGACGATCAGCTGGTCGACCTCGCCGCGCGCGTGCGAGTACGCGAGGCGCCCCGCGAACAGGGTCACGACTCGACCACCTCCCACTTGCCTACCGTGTTGCCGTTCGCGTCGCGGATCGTCCCGACCTCGTGCTCGTTCAGCGGGTCGAGCGCCGACGCCGACTGCTTGATGAGCGCGCGGTTGATCGCGTCGCCCGCGTCCGCCGCCGTCTGCATCGCGTCGTTCCCGAGTTCCACTTCGATAGTCAGCTTCATCGTCGTCTCCTATGCGTCGTGCAGGGTCACGGCTTCCGCCGGTTTGTCGGGCCGCCACGTCTTGAACCTCGGGTGGCGGAACGCGCCGTGCGGGTATTCCTTCGACTTCGCCTCTAGGCCGTTGTGCCGCATCGTGAACACGCGGCCGAGGTAGGCGTCCGGGTTCTTCGTGATCGCGACGCGGGTAGCGAAGTCGATGCCCGAGCATCGTCCGCGCGGCGCGAGCAGGCCGTCGGCGGTGAACTGCGCGAACTCGATCGCGCCGACCATCCCCGTCCACCCCGACTCGCCCGGCTTGTAGCCCGTCACGATCACGTCAACGTCGGCCTCGCCTTTCAGCTTGAACCATCCCCACCCGCGCGCCCCGGACTTGTACGGCGCGTCGAGCCACTTCACCATCGAGCCCTCGTAGCCGCGCTCAAGCAGCGCCTCGTGGTTCTCCTCCGTCGGGTCGAGGTGCGGCGCGAGCATCACGCGCTCCAGGTCCCACCCCGCGTTCTCCACGACGGCCTCGAGAGCGGAGCGGCGCTTGCCGAACGGCAGCGCGCGCGCGTCGACGGGGCCGTGCGCGATCAGGTCGAACAGGACGAGGGTGAGCTGGCCCGACGCGAGCGCCGCCTTCGCGGTGCCGCTGCCGAGGATCGACGTGATGGCGTGCGACCCCTTCGGGACGCGCAGCCCGTTCACCGTCTCCATCACCACGGCCTCGCCGTCGAGCACGGTGCCGGGCGGCAGCGCCTCCGACAGCATCGCCTCCACCGCGGGCCACGACCCGGTGAGCTCCTTGCCCTTGCGCGTGTAGAACCGCGCCTTGCCGTCGTCGTCGACCTTCCAGATCGTCCGCCAGCCGTCGTACTTGATCTCCATCACCGCGTCGTGACCGGCGACGGCGTCGGACACCGACGGCTTCGCCTCCGCGTTCTGGACTAGCTTCTCGACGGTCGCCGGGAGCGGTGCCGCCTGCATCGTCGCCTTGCTCATCGCGCCTCCTTCTCCGGGCCGCCAGTCGCGGCCTCCAACACGGCTCAGACTACCGCACGGAGTAGGATCAAGCAACCCCCTTTCGGGCTTGACCCGTCACACAGCGTTCGCTAATGTTAGGCACGTGGAGGGCGCACTTGGGCGCCCCGGAACGAAGGGAGTCAGATGGCCAGCAAGTCAGTCCTCACCACCACCGTCAACTTCGGAATGGTGTCCGCGCCCGTCGGCGTGAAGAAGCTCTCCGACGACCCGAAGAAGGCGACCGCGCTGAGCCTCGCCTCCCCCTCCGGGAACGCGGTGAAGCAGACCTACGTGGACACCGTCACGGGCGAGACTTTCGTCGGCACCACCGACCTCAAGCACGGGATCTTCGACGACCCGAAGAACAAGATCGGGTTCCACGAGGTCCCCGCCGACGCGATCGACCTCATCGAGGAGGCGTGCAAGATCGACGGCCTCACCATCGACGGGTTCGTGCCGCTCGACGAGATCCCCGCGGAGCGGTTCTCGGGCTGCTACTTCCTCGCGCCCGAGGGAGGCCCCGCCTCCGTCAAGCCGCTCGTTCTCCTGCGCGACGCGATGATCGCGGAGAAGGTCGCGGGCGTCGGCAAGCTGACGCTGCGGACCTCGGAGAAGCCGTTCGTGATCTACGCGGAGGGCGACGCCCTCTACCTCATCACGCTCATGTACGCGGGCGACTGCGCGGCGCGCGTCGCGGAGGCGCAGCAGGCGCTCGCCGGGTTCACGGCCGACGAGAAGACGCTCGGCCTCGCGCGGACGCTCGTGCAGGCGCAGATGCTCGACCGCGAGGCGATCGACGCCTACGCCGACGAGTCGCGCGAGCGGAAGTCGGAGCTCATCATGGCTGCGGCGCAGGGCGAGGCGATCGAGGTGCCCGAGCACGCCGAGGCGTCCGCCCCGATGGTGGACCTGGAGGCCGCGCTCGTCGCGTCCATCGGCCAGACCGCGTCGAAGAAGAAGAAGCCCGCCGCGAAGAAGACCGCGGCTGCGGCTTAGCCCCCAAAACCCGGCGGGGCTAGGAAACGACGAGGGGCCCGCGAGGGCCCCTCGGTCGTGGTAGAGACGGGTGCACGCCTGCCCCGACTCTGCTTCGCGCGCGACCCTACCCGTGATCGCGGACGAGGTCGCGCATGAAGTCGGCGGCGGCCCACACGTTCGGGCCGTGGTTCCACCAGTGCGACACGCCCGACGGGTGCGGGAACACCGCGAAGCGCGCGTCGGGCCAGACGAGGTGCTGCATCGCGCCGGGCACGAGCCACTCCCCGCGCGCGTAGTGCTCGGCGCGGGTGAGCGGGCGCGGTGCCGGGCCGTGCCGCACGCGCGCCGTCTCGTCGCCGGTCGTCGGCGCGAGCCAGCTCAGGTACGGCGCGCCGGCGAGCCCGAACGCGTGCGCGACGTTGCGGCCGAGCAGCACGACGCGGTCCCAGCACTCCGAGCCGAACAGCTCGTGGAAGCGCAGCGCCGCCTCGCGCGCCGACGCGCGGTCGAAGTGGTCGCCCTTGTCGCCGCGGCGGCCGGGGTACTCGCGGTGCAGGTTGCCGACCGCGAAGAACGCCGTCAGCTCGTCGTAGCCCGACAGACCCGCGAGGTCCGCGAGCCGCTTCCCGCAGCGGCCGTCCAGCGGCGCGCGCGACGTGCGCGACGGTGCCTGCCCGACCAGGAACGCTAGCGTCGCCGCTCCCACTTCGCGGGCAGCAGGCCGTTCCGCCGCAGGTTCGCGACCACGTTCGGCAGCGCGCGCCCCTCGCCCGTCCCCGAGCTCGGGATGAACACCGTCGGCCCGCTGCCGTCCGAGCGCCGGACGCGTATGTGCGACGACGACACGCCGCCGTGCTTCGCGACGGTTAGGTGCGGCGCGCGCTTTAGGTCGCGCACCAGCTTCTTGAACTCGTTCACCGTGCTCCTCCCTGGTCGGGTCGGCGCGGAGCATCGCACGGCGTTCGCTACTGCGTCAAGTGGGGTCCGCCGGGCGACAGGCGGAGCGCGTCGAGGGCCTCGGAGATGAGCGCGAACGCGCCGCGCCTCCGCGGGAAGCCGAGGATGCGCGTCGACAGGATGCGGCCCGGCGCGACGTGCGACTCCTCCGCGACGCGCAGCTGCACCGAGTAGTCGGCCTCCTCCGCGTCGGACGCGCCGGTCAGGTTCAGGATCCGCAGGTCCCCGATCGGCCGCCCGTTCACCTCGACGCGCGCCGTCAGCACTACGCCGGGCTCGCCGCCTTCTTCCTCGTCCTCGTCTTGCGCGGCGGCGCGATCCCGACGACGGTGCCGTCGAGGGTGCGGAGCTTCCGCCAGTGGCGCTCGGCCGCCGTGCGCTCCAGCAGCGCCGCCGCCTCCGGGCGCGCGAGGCCCGTCGTCTCCTCGAACGCGGCGAGGAACACGGCGTCCTTGAGCACGACGTGGTTGAAGAACCGCTCGCGCTCGCCCGGCTCGAAGTTCGCGAGCCACGCCTGCCGCTCCGGCTGCGCGTCGCGCTCCGCGTCGCGGGCCGCGTTCCGCTCCCGGTTCTTGCGCGCGCGGCGGCGGACGAACGCCGGGCGCAGCGTCCCGTCGGCGCGGCGCTTCTTGCGGTTGACCGGCATCAGAACGGGATGTCGTCGTCGGTGCCCTGGAAGTCGCCGCCGTCGGTCGAGTAGCTGTTGCCGCCGCCGCCCGCGCCGCCGCCCTCGGAGTACCCGCCGCCCGCGCCGCCGCCCTGCGCGCCGTCCTTGCTCCCGAGGAACTGCACCTGGTCGGCCACGATCTCGTGCGCCTGCCGCTTCGTGCCGTCCTGAGCGTCCCACTCGCGCCACTCCAGCCTGCCCTTCACGCAGACCTGGCGGCCCTTCGCGAGGTTGTTCGCGCACGCCTCGCCCTGGTTGCCCCACACGGTCACGTCCACGTAGTTCGACTTGTCCGTCCACGCTCCGGCGGCGTCCTTGCGCGAGGTGCTGAACGCGAGGCGCAGCGAGCAGATCGACGTCCCCGAGGGGGTGTGCCGCAGCTCCGGGTCGCGGGTCAGCCGGCCCACGAGGGTAATCACGTTCACGTCTTGCATCGTCTTCTCTCCTGGTCGGGGAGAGGCAACCATACGCGCTCGGGCGGACGTTCTCTACGGGGGCGGCGGCGAGCAGTCCCCGAGCGTGCGGATGAGGATCCGCACCGTCGACTGGTCGCTCTTGATCCCGTCGCGGATCAGCTTCACCGGGACGCCCGGGATGCCGTTCGGGTGGTCGCGCAGGAACTTCCTCGACACGGCGATGCGGTCGATGTTCCGCTGGTTCAGCGCGCACAGCGCGTCGTGGGCGAGCTTGCCCTGCCGCGCGAGCGAGCGGTTCTTGTCGATCTGGAAGCCGACGACGACCAGCAGCGCGGTCATCACCGCCGCCATCGCGACGAACGCGAGCGCCGCCTTCTTACGATCCATGATGAAGAACTCCGCTGCCTGCCTGTGCCGCTTGTCCATCGCTCACCTCACTGGCGCGAACGTCGAGGCGATCGTGAGCACGACCACGACCGCGACGTAGATGGTCACCCGAAGCCTCTTGCACGTGAGCCACGAGATCACCTCCCCCACACCGACTTGAACAGGATCATGCCGGACGCTGCGGTCACCAGCGCGAGGTGCGCGAGGTGGTCCAGGAAGACCGCGTACGCCATCAGACCGAGCCCGCCGTACCGCACGATCGTCGGGAACCACGAGTCCAGCGCGTCGCGCACGCGCGACGGCCCCGGGGCCCGCCGACTTGTCTGGCGCCGCGAGCCGCTCACTCACGGCGGGGGAAGGGAGGAGGCGACCGTCACGACGCGCACAGCGTAGAGAGCGCGTCGGACTACTGACTGGAGTTCGCGCTACGCCGCGGCGGCGAGCTCGGCGACCGGGCGGCGGATGATCGCGGCCAGCTCGTCGGCCGGCAGCCCGAGCGGGAGGGCGCGCTTCACCGCGCGCTCGACGACCCACCGGTCGAACCCGGCGCGCGTCTTGCCGTGCGGCGATCCCGCGGCGGCGTACATCTTCTTCGCCGTCGCCTCGATCTGCGCGCGGTGCCAGATCGGGCCGCAGCGCGGCGTGTCGAGCGGCTCCGCGATCCGGTCCTTGCCGTCCTCGTTCTCGTGCAGGAACCGCGAGATGCGCGACCGCTCGACGCCGAGGATCAGGTGAGCCTCGAACGTCCCGACGAGATCCAGCTTCTCCGCGCCGCTGCTACCCACGGTGAACCCCCCGCCTAGTCTTGGCCCTCACGCCCCCGAGGTTAGCGGCGGCGCATGACGTGCGCTAGGCCGGGGGTAGCGCGGGCGAACGCTGTGCGATAGAGTCCGTCGTGACAGCCGCCCGCTGGGGGTGGCGAGACGAAGGGAGTACCGGCCGTGGCCGAAGCACCGACCAAGACCACGAAGGCGCACTTCGAGGTCGACAAAGCTGGCCTCCAGCAGATCCTGGAGCGCAAGGACAAGTCGTTCATCGTCACCGAGCTCATCCAGAACTCGTGGGACGAGGATGCGACCCGCGTCGACGTGACGCTCGTCCAGGACCCGGACGTGCCGGGCCTCGTGCGGCTCACCGTCGAGGACGACGACCCCGAGGGCTTCACGAACATCACGCACGCCTACACGCTGTTCGCCGCCTCGGAGAAGAAGTCGCAGGCCGACAAGCGGGGGCGCTTCAACCTCGGAGAGAAGCTCGTGATCGCCGCGTGCGACCACGCCGAGATCAGCACCACGACCGGCCGCATCGTGTTCGACGACGAGGGGCGGCACGAGTACCCGTCCGACCGCACCGCCGGGTCGCGGTTCTCCGGCCAGCTCCGCATGACCGACGAGGAGTACGGCGTCGTCGTGCGCGTCGTGTCCACGCTGCTCCCGCCCGGCGACAAGATCACCACGTTCAACGGCGAGGTGCTCGCGACGCGCACGCCCGTCCGCGTGTTCGAGGAGAAGGTCTGGACGGAGATCGCCGGCGAGGACGGCAAGATGAAGCGCACGATCCGCAAGACGCACGTCGAGCTCCACGAGCCGCTGCCGGGCGAGGAGGCGACCGTCTACGAGATGGGCGTCCCCGTCGTGGAGGCCGACTGCCGCTGGCACGTCAACGTCGGCCAGAAGGTCCCGCTCTCCATCGAGCGCGACAACCTCACCCCGGCGTGGCTCCGCGACCTGCGGCGCATCGTCCTGAACCACGCGAGCGACCTGCTCAGCGCGGCCGACGGCGACGCGTCGTGGATCCTCGACGGCATGGCTGACGAGGACATCGCGCCCGAGGCGCTGGAGCGGGCGATCGAGCTGCGGTTCGGCCGCGCGGTCGCGTACGACCCGTCCGACCCCGAGGCGAACCGCCTCGCCGCGGCGGAGGGCTACTCCACGCTCACGTCGAACGCGATGCCGAAGGAAGTGTGGGCCCAGGTGAAGCGCCACGGCGTCCTGCGCCCCGCCGGTCAGGTGACGCCGTCGGTCAAGCCGTACGAGCCCGGGCAGGAGCGGGAGCGGCGCGAGAAGCCCGTCGACGAGTGGACGGCCGGGATGGTCAACGTGTCCGGCTTCGCCCGCGACCTCGCGGACGCGCTCCTCGGGATCATGCTGGAGGTCGTCGTCGTGGACGACCCGAAGGTGATGAACTTCGAGGTGAACCTCCGCCCGTCCGAGGGCGGCGACCACGCGATGCTGGAGCTGAACCTGCGGCGGCTCGGGCACCGCTGGTTCGAGGCCGACCCGACGACGCGGATCGACCAGCTGCTCTACGCGTTCGCGCACCACCACGAGCAGGACCGGCTGTCGGCCGGGTTCCACCGCGCGGTCGCCGCGCTCGGGCGCGACGCGTTCGTGCTCGCCCTGCGCGAGCCGAACAGGTGGGACGAGTACCGCCCCGTGGAGGCGTCGTGACGCGGGTGCAGGCGCGCGCGACGCTGCTCTCGATCGCGCTGCAACACGCGATCGAGGTCGGCCTCACCGGCAGGGCCCCCGCGACACGGCGATCCACGAGGCCCGGGAGCTCCGCCGCGAGGTCAGGCGGGCGACGGCTTAGGCCGTCGGCGTGTAAACCTAGCCGGGCGCGCGACTCCGCTTCATCGCGGTCGCGCGCCCGGCGCCCTGGTCGGGCTTAGACGACCTCCTCAGCCGTCGCCTGCGGCAGCGCGGCGAGGAGGTCGAGCTGGAGCTCGGCCGCGAGAGACTCGGCGGCGAGCGGGTTGAGGTCGCGCATCCTGCGGAGGTCGCCCACCGTGCGGACGAGGGGGCGGCGCACCGACAGCTCCAGGCGCTCCTGCGCCCCGTAGCGGCGGCGCAGCGGCAGCGTCACGATCCGCTTGTCGTCCTTCCAGACGATCCCCGTCAGCGCGTCGAGGACGGCGCGGGCGAGCTTGTCCACGTCCGAGCCCGACTGCTCCGGGTACAGCGGGGCCGAGTCCTTGAGCACCCCGGCGTTGCGGCCCGTCCCGTAGTGGCTCGCCGGGCGCGCGAAGTAGAAGTCGAGCCGCACGATCAGCGCCTCGTCGATCGCCGCGAGGCCCATGCCCGGCCAGCCGCACGCGATGGCCGTCTGCGCGATCTCGCCGCGCCACGGCTTGAGCGTCTTTTGGTTCGAGTGGACCTGGTTGATGATCGGCCGGCCACCCTTCCCGAGCACCGGCGAGCCGTCGCGCCGCTGGATCGGCATGGCCGACAGGTCGCCCTGCGGATGCGGCTTCCCGAGCACGGTCATCCGCCACGTCTCGCCCGGTGCGATCGGCGGTTCCATCTAGGCAGTTTCCCGTGCGGATCGGACGTTCCTGGCCGCTTCGTAGACCACGTGGCAGCGCCGGTACGCCTCGTCCCCGGTGCCGTTGTTCGCCTGGTCGCGGT
>Ga0209806_1001568_pt1 | contig 14963 bp, 13 predicted proteins | sample GraSoiAngelo_152_FD_186166 | JGI IMG/M metagenome (GOLD analysis project Ga0209806, IMG submission 186166) | Grasslands soil microbial communities from the Angelo Coastal Reserve, California, USA - 14_1009_12_30cm (SPAdes) (version 2) | ecosystem: Environmental > Terrestrial > Soil > Grasslands ... | reverse complement strand
CCACGCGTTCTTGCTCGAGGGCGGAGTCTTCACCAAGGACGTGGTCGAGACGTGGATCGACTACAAGCGGAAGAAGGAAGTCGACGCGGTCGCGCTCCGGCCGCACCCGTGGGAGTTCATGCTCTACAGCGACGTCTAAAAAAACACTCCAGAGGGCCTCGGCGCGTGCCGGGGCCCTTTCTTGTTTTTAGACTTCGCTCCCGATGGCACGGCTTTGGTCGCTGGTCGATCGGAGGGCGCTGGCAGTGACCGCGCTGTGCCTGGTGGCATGGCGGTTGCTGGGCCAGATCCCCATCTCCGACGTGACCTCTGCCTTCATCACGACCCGCCTCGACAACCTGAGCGGCGTGGGACTCTTCCCCGCGATCGGCCCCAACAGCAACCCACTCGCCTCCTACAGCGTGGGAGAGATAGGGATCGCGCCTTACATCGAAGCGTTGATCGTGATGAGCCTGCTCACGCTCATCTCGGGCCGGGTCAGGGACATGGCCCGAAATGCCGAGGGCCGGGTCACCCTGACGCGGTGGGCACGAGCGCTCGCTTTGCTGTTGACCTTGGGCCAGGCGTACGGGCTCACGGTGCTCTACCAGAACACGATTCCCCCGGTCTTCGGACCTCTCGACTGGTTCACGCGGCTGGCAGTGTGCCTCGAGCTGGCCGGCGGCACGGCCCTGATGATCTTGCTCGCCGACGCCATGGACGAGTTCGGCCTTGGCTTCGGCAACGGCGCCCTGATCTTCTACGCCCTTGGCCCGCTCGGGACCGAGGTGCACAGGATCGCCGGCTACTTCGCCACCTCACCATCGGCCGAGGCGCTGTACCGGCCGCTGGCCCTGTGGGCGGCCTTCACGGTCGGCGTCACGATCGCCGGCGTGGCTGCTCTGCTTGCCGTGCGACGCGTTTCGGCCCCGACGACCAAGAAGGTGGCGAGCCGTCCGACAGCGCTCCGCTTGCTGATGTCTGGCGTTCTGCGCCCGCCACAGTTCACCTTCGCGATCATGTTCCTGCCGACGATCGTGGCCAACTATTACGCCTCGACGAATTCGTCGGGCATTGAGTGGTTCAGGGCCAACTGGGGTCCGTACGGCACCTCCGTCTGGCTCGACGCGGCTTACCTCATCCTCGAGGCGGCGTTGGTCGTCTTCTTCGCCGTCTTCGTCGCGGCGTATGAGTACCGCATCGTGCACACGCCGTCGCACCTGAGGACGCATGTGACGAGACTTGCGCTCATCGGTGGAGTGTTCCTGGCGCTGGCGGTCATCGCGGCTCCGGTCGCCGATCACCTTCTGACCGGCGCGGCGGGCAATGTCATCCCGATGAGCGGGGGCGAGGTTTTGCTGGTGGTGGCCATGGTGTTGATCACGGTTCGCCTGATCGAGGGACAGAAGACGGAGGCTCCATTCACCAGGGCGCCGAGCGGACTTCCCTGATTCGGCAGATCTGACGTCCGGAAGTGCGCTAAAGGCCCAGCCGGCCGGCTACATCCCGAGCATCGCGCGCGAGCGCAGGGCGATCGAAATCGCGACGCGTGTTTCCGGGTCGTCCAGCTGCAGGCCGGTCAGAGCCTGGATGCGCTCGACGCGATACGTCATGGAGTTGATGTGGATGCCGAGCTGCCGCGCGGCGGCCCGCCGGATCCAGCGCGCCGCCGATAGCGCCTCCAGCGTTTCCAGCAGCGGCGTATCCCGGGATTGCGCGTACTGGAGCAGTGGACCGAGCAGCTCATCGACGAACCTGCGCAGCGCTTCGGGGCTCTGCACCTCGAGCAGAAGCCGGAACGCACCAAGCGACCGGTAGGACGCGACCCGTCCGCGGCTCCCGGCGCGGCGGGTGAGTCGCAGCGCCTGCCGCGCCTCGATGTGCGATCGCGCGAGCTCGCCGACTCCGTTGGCGAGGTTGCCGATGCCAACCGAGGCTGAGCCCGGCTTCATCACCGGTGCGGCCGCGGCGAGAATCTGGGCCGCCAGCTTCTCGACCGTCGCGAGGTCACCCGCGAGCTCGTCCGGGACCAGGAAGACAGCCGATGCCGGGCGGACGAGGGTCAAGGCGCCAGGCAGCCGAGAGCGGACCAGCCCGATCAAAGCCGCGTCGAGCCGGTCTTGCTGGCCGCGCGCGGCGAGGGCCGCCTCGGTCTTGTCGTCATCGGCCTCGAGCACGACGACCCAGGCCCGCTGCGGAAGCCGGTGACCCAGGCGCTCGGCCTGGCGGGCGATTCGCTCCGACTCCTCCGCCTCGAGGCCGCCGGCGAGGACCTCCTCGACGAGGTCGCCGCGGAGGCGGCGCTCGACCTCCGCCGCGGCGCGTTCCTTCGCCAGCTCCAGCGCGAGGACGGTGGAGCCGTGCTCCAGCGCACGGACCCGTCCCTCGGCGTCCATCTTCTCTTCGTCCACACCGACCGCAAGAAGGCCCAGCATCTCCGCGCCCGCGCGCACCGGGACGACGTCCAGCGGCCGCGGGGGCCGCCCCGCGTTGATGCGCAGCTCGCGTCCGATCGCGCCGGCCGGCGCCGGGACGTGAATTCGCTGCGGCATCCCGTCGGATGACTCCCCCCCTCCCCGGACCCGGTATCCGTCGGCGGAGTAGAGCGCGGCGCGCCCGCCCGCGAGCGAACCGATCACATCGAGGATCGAGGAGATGCCGGCGCCGTCGAGCGAGAGCTTGGTGAACCGCTCATGGATGTCGTGCGAGAGCTGGATCTCGGCCAGCTGCACCTCGGTGCGCCGCTGCAGCTCGCTGCGTTCGAGGATCCCGGCGACCTGGGCGGCGATCGCACGCAGGAAGTCGATGTCGCCTGAGTTGAACTCGCGTCGCTCCGTGCTCTGCACGTTGATCACCCCGACCAGGCGGGGGCCCGACTCGATCGGCACGGACGCCATGGAGTGGAAGCGGTCTTCGTCGAGGCCGGGCACCCACTTCCAGTGCGGCTCCCGGCTCACGTCCGGCACGACGGCCGGCCGCCGGGACTCGGCGACCCAACCGGTGATGCCCTCCCCGACCTTCATGGTCACCTTGCCGACCATGTTCTCGTTGAGACCGTTGGTGGCGGTCAAGAGCAGCTCGCGGCCAGGCGGGGTCAGCAGATAGAGGGAGCAGACGTCCGTGCCGATGGCGGAGGTCGTTTCCCGGATGATCAGCTCAAGCAGCTCGTCGGGCCGCTGGGTCGAGGCGGCGGCCTGGGCCAGGCGGACCAGGAAGTTCAGCTCCCGGGCGGCAAGGCTCGAGTCCGGGACCCCGGTCGTCACCTGCACGCCCGCCACGTTACGTCTCGTCTTCATGCCAGGTCTCGTGTAGATAGCACAATGAACGACCCGCTGGCTAGTGTGGCCGATACAGACTGGCTTTTTGTGCTGGGGGCGCTACTGTTAGGCGGCAAGGTGTCGTCCGCACACTCCGGTCAGTGGCGCGAGCATTTCGCCGGGGTGGACCTGCCCGTCCCAACCCTCGGCGGAGGGACCGTCACTGGCATCAACTTCGACAACGCCGCCAGCACGCCGCCGCTCAAGCGCGTGCGCGACCTGGTCAACGGCTTCTCGGACGTCTACTCGAGCGTCCACCGGGGCACCGGGTACAAGTCACGGCTGTCGACCGAGGCATACGAGCAGGCGCGGGAGCGCGTGGCTCAATTTCTCGGCGTCGACGAGAAGCACCAGGTCGTCATCTTCGTCAAGGGGACGACCGACGCCTTGAACCGGATCGCGGCCGAGGAGGCGCGGCTCGACGGCCGCCAGGTGCTGGTGACCGAGATGGAGCATCATGCCGACCTTTTGCCCTGGCGGCATCGCAGCGGCCACGTGATGGTCGGCCTGTCGGACGACGGGCACATCGACCTCGATGCGATCGAGTCCGCGTTGAAGCAAAGCCACGGCAAGATCAGCCTGGTGGCCGTGTGCGGCGCGTCGAATGTGACGGGTTTCGTGTCGCCCATCCACGACGTCGCCGAGCTCGCCCATCGCTACGGCGCACGCATCTCCGTCGATGCGGCGCAGCTGGCGCCCCACCACCGCATCGACGTGCGCCCGGCGGACGATCCCGGGCACCTCGACTTCGTATCGCTTTCCGGGCACAAGATGTACGCGCCCTACGGCGCCGGGGTGCTGGTCGCGCCACGCGAATTTTTCGCGGGCGCCCCTGAGGTCATGGGCGGCGGGGCAATCGACATCGTCACGTGGGACGACACGGTCTGGGCCGACCTGCCGGACCGCGAAGAAGCCGGGTCTCCGAACGTGATCGGCGCCGTCGCCATGGGCGCAGCCATCGAAACGCTGCTCGAGCTCGGCTTCGACGAGATGCTCGACCACGAATCCAGCCTTGGATCGCGAATGCTCGGCGGTTTGAGTGACATCGGCGGGGTCGGCGTCCTCGGCAGCGTTGAAGCATGCACGCCGGGTGGCCGGCTGGCGCTCGCCAGCTTCGTCGTCGAGGGCCTGCATCACGGTCTGGTGGCGGCGGCGCTGAGCCACGAGTGGGGCATCGCCGTGCGCCACGGATGCTTCTGCGCCAATCCTTACGTCTTCCATCTCCTGCACATGGGCAGGGATGAGGTGGTCGCGGTGGAGGGCGAGGTGACGGCCGGACGGCGCAAGGCTCTACCCGGCGCGGTGCGCGCGAGCCTTGCTCCTTACAACACGGAGGCCGAGGTCGACCGGTTCCTCGAGGCGGTGCGCCAGGTCGCCCGCGGCAAGGTCAAGGCAACATACGAGCAGGCGGCCGATGGCACATACGCGCCTGCCGGCGGATGGCCCCGGGTGCCTAGCCTGCTCCACGCCTTCGTGAAAGACTAGTCAGCGCAATGCTCAAGTTTCTCGTCGAGGTGCTGCTGGCGATCTTCCTCCACCCCGTCGCTTTCGTTCTCTGCGTGATCGACATCGTCAATCGCAAAGAGATGGGCGGCGTGGCGAAGGTGCTGTGGATCATCATCAGCTTCTTCTGGGGTATCGGCCCCATCCTCTACATCCTTCTTGGCGGTGGAAAGTTCTGGTAGCACGCTGAGGGATCGCGCGGCGACCAGGGCGCTGGTCCTGGGTCTGCTCGCGTTGCCGTTCGGCCTGTTGGCGCCGTTTGCGATTTTCAGCGGAGCGCGCTCACTGCGGAGGATTCGTGCGTCCGACGGAGCGCTGCGTGGAGCAACGAGCGCAATCGCAGGCATGGTCGCGGGGCTTGTCGGGTTGATCACCCTGGTGGCCGGGGCCGCCTACTGGCTCATCGCTTCATGATCGGGCGCGTCCTTCTCGCGCTTCTCGTTGTCATCGTTGCGCTGGTCACCTATCCGGGCGCACTGCTGGTGTCTCTGGCGACGCGCATCACTCCGGCGCCCCACACGACGCCCGGTCCTTCCGGCGCGCTCCCCTGGCTGCATGTCGCACATCCCGGCACCGGCGCTCCGTACATCGCGGACGAGCAGGGTCGGATGGTCCTGCTGCACGGCGCCATTCCCGCCTCGCTGCTCGAATTCGGCCCCGGCAGCGGTCCGTTCTACCCGCTCGACCCGGCGGCGTACGCCGACGGCCAGTGCCCTCATAACTCACCGTCGAGCCGGTATCCGCCCCTTTGTCAGGCCGACCTCGAAGCGATGGCCCGCATGGGGTTCAATTCGATCCGTCTACCGATTTCATGGAGCTTGCTCGAACCCGACCGCGGGCGGTTCGATACGACCTACCTCGACCGAGTGGCTCAGGTCGTGGATTGGGCGCGCGAGGTGGGGATGTATGTGACCGTCGACATGCACCAGAACGCGTTCTCCCATTACGTCGGCGCCGGGGACAGGACAGTCGACCTCTCGTATGACAGCGGCGCACCGCGATGGGCGACCCTCACCGACGGCCTTCCCTCCACAGTGCTCCGGAGCCAGCGTGAGCTCAACCCCGCAGTGCTCGAGGCGACCACGAACTTCTGGTACGACCGAAACGGGATCCAGGACGAATATCTCGCCACCCTTGCCTTCGTCGCGAAACGCTTTCGGGATGACCCCGTCGTCGCCGGGTACAGCATCTACAACGAGCCGCTCCTGGGCTGGAGCCTGCCTCCTGGCTTCGAGGACCTGCTTCTCTTTCCTTTCTATAGGCGCGCGATTGACGCGGTCACCGGGGCCCGCGACGGGCTGCCCTGCTGGTCCGGTTTCTTCATGCCCGCTCCGTGCGGCTACCGCGACCTGGGCGCCGACGACCGGCGCCACCTTGTGTTCCTCGACGCGGGCCTGCTGCGGCAGGTCACGGACTTCCCGACGCACCTGGGTCTGCCCGTGAGCTCGTATCCCAACGTCGTGCTGTCGATCCACGCTTACACACACGTTTTCACCGTCGACAATCTGCTGCCCAGCATCGCGTCCAGCTCCAACTATCCGTGGGGCGGCTACGACCAGAGCTACGACCTGGGGGTGCGCGAGGCGAAGGCGATGGACGCTGCGCTCTTCGTGGCCGAGTTCGGCAACGCACCGGCAGACGACATGGTGATTCTCAAAACCCAGGTCGGCGAACAGGAGCGGCATCGCGTTGGCTTCGCGTTCTGGCCGTGGAAGGAGAACAGCGGCGCCAGCTGGGGAGTGTTCGCCCCGCCCAAGGCGCCGGCGGATTCGAGTGGCTGCCTTCGCGCCTCCCGAGAACGGTTCCTCGCGCAGGTCTATCCGCGCGCGAGCGCCGACCCGGCCGTCACCTACCACTACGACGCAACCGACGGCAGGTTCACGCTGCGTGCGGCGGGACGCGCCGGTGCTCCCTCCACGGTCGTCTACGTACCGCCGGAGGTGACCGGCCAGGTCACGAGCGCGGGTGGAGTGCGGGTTGCAATCAGCGCATTGACCGATGGAGCCCGGGTCATCCTGGCTGCGCCGACCGGGGGTGGATTTGTAATCGCGGTCTCGCCGGCGCCGCTCGCGCTTGCCGGCTGCCCCTAGCGGTTCCCCAGCCGGATCACAGGCCGCGAAGTTAGCGTCCTCCGAATGTCCCGGCATGGGCTAATCTGGAATGAAAGGGTGGGAAGCCGACCAGCGACATCTGGCCGCGTTCGCGCGTCCAAAAAAGGATTTAACGGCGGCGGGGCGCCGGCGCAGAAGAACGGGGCGACCAAGCACCGCGCCGGGACCAGCGGCGAGCTCGCTGCTGAGCCGGCGGTCAAGCTCGTCGGCGTCTCGAAGTCGTTCGGCAAGCGCGCAGTCCTCAAGGGCGTCAACTTCAGCGTCGCCCCGGGTGAGCTGGTCGAGGTAACCGGACCCAGCGGGTCGGGCAAGACGACGTTCCTGCGCCTCCTTCACGGCCAGCTGCGCGCGAATGCGGGCGAGCTGTGGGTGCGCGGACGCGGCCTGCACCGATGGTGGCGACGCGGCTTGGGCACGCTGCGCCGCGAGGTTGCCTTCGTCTTCCAGGAGCAACGCCTGCTGCCGCGACTCAACGCTTTCGAGAACATCGTCCTGGCGCTCCAGGTGCGCGACCCCCAGGTGCCCAACAAAACGATCCAGCAGCGCGCGCTCGCGGCGCTTGAGTCAGTGAAGCTGGCAGACCGGCGACGCGCCTATCCGCATCAGCTTTCGGCCGGCGAGCGCCAGCGCGTGGCCATCGCGCGTGCCCTGGCGACCAGGCCCCGCGTGTTGCTGGCGGACGAGCCGCTCAACTCGGTGGACGAAGAAAACGGCGCCCTCATCACGCGCCTGCTTGAAGAGGCCGCCGCCACGGGCACGACAGTCATCGTCGCGACGCATCGACATACCTTTGCCGCGAGCCGCATCCTTCGCCTGCCCAGCGAGAAGGTGGTCCTGAACGGAGCCAGGCGGCACGTGCTCAACGGCAACGGACAGGCCGGCGGCCATCAGAACGGGAATGCGAACGGCGCGTCGAACGGCAACGGGAATGGTCACGTGAATGGAGCATCGACCCGGGTCGCCTGGTGGCGCCTCGTAATCCCCGCGCGCCAGCGCCACCACAACACGCCCAAGGTGTCGCGACTGCCCGTGTGGCGGCGGTCCGCCGCCTTTCTTGCGAACAGCTACCGCCTGGTCGTACTCAACGGCCTCCGCAGCTGGAGTCGAGACGCGCGGCTGACCACCCCGGTCATCGGCACCATCGCTCTGCTCCTGATGCTGTGCGGCACGCTCGCTCTCGTGGGCATCGCGGTCGAGGGCGCCGTCGCCGACCAGGCAAGCCAGGCGTCGATCGTGCGCGTGTACCTCGCCCCGGAGGCGACGCCCGATGCCGTCGCCGCGCTCAAGGCCCGGCTGGCGGCCGACTCGCGCGTGGCGTCGGTCACGCCACTGACGCCCGAGCAGGCCCTCGCCGAGGCGAGCAAGCGGCCCGGCCTGGACAGCCTCGCCAGCCTGAGCTCGACCAACCCGTTTCCCGCCAGCCTGGACGTGCGCGTGAAGCTGCCGACGCAGGTCGCCGCGGTGGCGAACTCGGTGAAGGGCGACCCGGCGGTCGATCCCACCTACCCGACCTCGTACGACCCTGACACCTACTCGCGGCTGCGGCACTTCGCGCTCATCGCCGGCTCGATCGCGGCTGGAATCATGCTGCTGTTCGCGTTCGTCGCGTATGCGGTGATAGCGAATTCGATGCGCGGGATCGCCGCCTCGCGCAGGCAAGAGGTAGGTGTGATCCGCCTCCTCGGGGCGCAGGGATGGATGGTCCGGGGACCGTTTGTCGTCGAAGGGCTGATGACCGGCGCGCTGGCCGGCGCACTGGCCGCGGCCGTCGTAGCGGGCGCCTACCTGCTGGCGGTCCGGTTCGAGGACACGATCTATGTCCAGGTGCTACCAGGCGTCGGCGCGACCGCGGTGCAGTACGTCCTCGCCGCGGTCATCACTGCCGGCCTCATCCTGGGCACTGGTACCGCGCTGTTCGGTTTTCGCAGGGCCCGCGCTTGAGGCGCATCCTCGCCGCCGCCTTCACGGTCGCAGGACTGCTTGCGCTTCAGGCTTCCAGCGCTCTCGCCACCGACCCCAGCCCTTCTCCCTCGCCCTGCGCGAGCACAAGCGCAGCCTCCGATGGTCGAGTCACGTGTCCCGCCGCGGCCGCCAACCCCAACCAGGCCGCCTATGCGCTGCTCGAGTCGCGCCTGGGCGGCGACATCGCCCGCGCGCTTCAGACCGAGCAGCGAGTCGCCGCCACGCTCGATCAGTTCGCTGCCACCGAGGAGCTGCTCACCGTTCAGGTCACGCAGGAAGAGGCGCTCATCGCCAACCTGGAGGATCAGATCGCGAAACTGGACGTCCAGATCGCGGACACCCAGGCGCGGATCGAGGTCGAAAAGCAAGAGCTGGCCTCCATGTCGCGAGCGATCTACCGGCAGCCTGACTCGTTCTGGCTCTTGGTCGCCAGGTCCGGCAACCTGCATGAAGCCCTCGTCGCGACGGCCGATGCGGTGGTCGCGGGCCAGCGGGCGCACGCGCTGCAGACCAGGCTCGAGGCGGACCTTGCCAAGCTGCAGGCGGACCGCGAGGCGCGCCAGAACGACCTCGACCGCGAGAACGGAACGCTCGACCTGCTGAACGCCAACCTCAGCTCGTTGCAAGAGGTGATGGGCATGCAGGACGACGTCAGCAACGAGCTCAGCGACCTCGTGTCACAGATCCAGACCGCGAAGGCCCATTTGCAGAACCAGCCGCCCGACGTCACAACGAACCTCGCGCAGCTCCTCGAGGCGCAGGAGCAGGACCTCGTCCTGCGCTCGTACGAGACGGCGTGGAGCCAGGCCCAGGTCGGCGTCGGCCTCGCGTTGGTGAACAACAAGCTGCCGGTCGGCAAGACGATTCAGGGTCTTGCGCTCTCGTGGCCGATGTCCTCATTTGCGATCTCTCAACCCTTTGGCCCGAGCAATGTCATCCTCGAGCCACCGTTCGGTCCGTACAAGCACTTCCATACGGGCGTGGACATGGCGGCACCTCTCGGGTCGCCGGTGATGGCCGCCGCGGACGGCCTCGTCGTAGCGGTGGGCCACACCGCCAGCGGTTACGGCAACTACGTCGTCATCGCGCACGGGGGCGGCATCGCCACCCTGTACGGTCACCTGCTCCAGACGAACGCGACCGTGGGCGACCGGGTCGTGCGCGGCCAGGTCATCGGGCTCGAGGGGTCGACCGGGTTCTCGACCGGGCCCCACCTTCACTTCGAGCTGCGCATCAACGACCAGGTCATAGACCCGATGCCGTACCTGCCGGTCCCAGGGACGAGCTGGTCGGGCTAGGCTCCGGTTTCGACCGGGTCGGGGTGACCTTGGTTGCTTTCAACATCGCCACCGGCCGATAGGCGGCATCCGCGGCCAGACCTCCGGTAAACGCGCCCAGCCGCTTTCCGCAAAGTGCCCCCGGAGGGAATCGAACCCCCGACCTTGACGTTAGGACCGTCCTGCTCTATCCCCTGAGCTACGGGGGCGCAGCGGTGAAGTCTAGGAATTTTTGACCAATGCGCCCTGCGCGCGCCCGGCGCCCCTGAGCTACGGGGGCGCAGCGGTGAAGTCTAAGAAACGGTCCCGCCACGTAACAGGAGTCCTCGGCGTCTCGTTGAGTTGGTGAGATGGCCGAAACCCTCTCAGCAACCTCTCAGCCTGCTCCTAGGTACGGCTTGGCCCCCTCCGGCAAGCTCGGCCCCATGGAAACCACCCACTCGACCCACGCCAGGGTCCGCTCCCGCGATGCGGCGTTGCGTTTGCTTCAACGCCTGACGATGGGCGCGGCAGCCAGCGCGCTAGCCGGCGTCGGAGTGTTCGCCGCCGTCAGCGCAGCCACCATCCCGGGCACGTCGTCATCGACGTCGCAAGCCTCGAACACATCGAGTGCGTCCACGTCGACATCCAAGTCGACGAGCTCGAGCTCGACCGCCAGCTCCTCAAGCGGCCTGCAATCGTCGAGCGGGGTCAGCTCGTCGTCGGGCGGCGCCGTCGCTGTCACCGGCGGATCCTGACGAGTGTCCTCCAGCGTTCTCTGGTACACGACGCGAGGCGCGGGCGCCGTCACGCTAATCCTGCTGAGCTGTGTCGTCGTCCTGGGCATCCTCTCGACACTGCGTGTTGAGAGTCCAAGCTGGCCTCGCTTCCTGACCACCGGCCTGCACCGCAACCTCGCCCTGATGACGCTGGTGTTCCTGACCCTCCACATCGTCACCGCTGTCGTCGACCCCTTCACCAACCTGGGCTGGGCCGCCGCCTTCATTCCGTTCTCCTCTTACTACCGCACGTTCTGGCTCGGCCTCGGCGTCATCTCGTTCGAGCTGCTGGCTGCGATCGTCGTGACCAGCCTCGTGCGGGGACTGCTCGGTCATCGCGCCTGGCGCGCGATCCACTGGCTGACTTATGCGGCTTGGCCAGTGGGCGTCGTGCATGGCCTGGGTACCGGGACCGACACGTGGTCGGCGTGGATGCTCGCTATCACGGCGGCTTGCGTCGCCGGTGTCGGAATGGCGATCTACTTTCGGCTGAGCTCCGGTTCGGCCGATCCGCTGGCATCGGCGCGCACGATGTTTCGATCCGCGGTCGACAGGCGCGAGGCGAGATGACTCGCCTCCTCGGCACCCCCGACACATTGAATCCCCTGCCCCCGGTCGGCGCCGACTTCATCGACGCCATCGAGCGCTCTCGGTTGATGGGACGAGGCGGCGCGGCATTTCCCGTCGCGGCCAAGTGGCGCGCGGTCGCGCAACGATCGCGCGGAAATGCCGTGATCGTGGTCAACGGCGCCGAGGCCGAGCCCCAGAGCAAGAAGGACAGGGTCCTCATGTCCGAGCGACCCAACCTCGTGCTCGACGGCGCGTTCATCGCGGCCCGTGTGTTGCGCGCGCGAAACGTGATCCTCTACATCGGCGAGCGTCACGACGTGGCTCGCAACGCGATGCTGCGCGCATTGTCCGTGCGGTCAGAACCGGAGCGCCGCATGGTGACCGTCTCCGCGGCTCCGGCTCGATACGTCGCGGGAGCTGAGGCGGCCGCCATCCATTTTCTGAACGAAGGCATTGCCACACCGACCAATGTGCCGCCCTACCCGTTCGAAAGGGGCGTTGGCGGCGCGCCGACGCTGGTGCAGAACGTGGAGACCCTCGCCCATGTCGCGCTGCTGGCGAGGACTGGTGAGACGCCGCGAACGGTACTGGTCACGCTCGCCGGCGGGATCAAGAAGCCGGGCGTGCTCGAGGTGGACGCCCAGACGACGATCGGCGAAGCGGTTCTTCGCACCGGCGGTGCGACCGAAGCCCCGAGGGCGATCCTCATCGGCGGCTACTTCGGCCACTGGGTCGAGCCTGAGCAAGCCTGGGACCTGGCGCTCGAAGCGGAGTCCATGCGCCGGCACGGTCTCGGGCTCGGATGTGGCGTGGTCGGACTGCTGCCCGTAAGCCGCTGCCCGGTTTGCGAGACCGCCGCGATCATGCGTTACCTCGCCGGCGAGAGCTCGGCGCAGTGCGGACCGTGCTTCTTCGGGCTCCGCGCGCTGGCCGACGCCTGCACGCGGATCGCTCAGCGCGGCTCGAATCCCGAAGACCTGACGCGAATGCAGCGCTGGGCGGTCGAGGTGCGGACCCGTGGCGCATGCCGCCACCCCGACGGCGCGGCAATGTTTCTCTCGTCGTCGTTGCAGGTCTTTGCCCAAGAGTTCGCGAGCCACCGCGCCCACAACCTGGGACGAACAGCGTGAGCAAGCAGTTCGAGCTGACGGTCGATCGCATCAAATGTGACGGCCGCGGACTCTGCGCGGAGCTATTGCCAGAGCTCATCCGGCTCGACGACTGGGGTTATCCCATCCTTGCCGCCGGAGTGGTTCCGGAGCATCTCATCCCCCTTGCGCAGCGCGCAGTCGAGGACTGCCCGGTGCTCGCCATAGCCCTGCGCCGCACGCACATCAAGAAGTGACGGCTACCGTGCTGGGCATCGCCGACGATCGCGCGCTCGGAGGCACGCTGCGGGTGATCGTCACGCGCCCGCGATCGCTCGCCGCAGCAAAGGCCGCGGTGGATGAGGTCATCACCGCAATCGATGTCGCGGCGAGCCGATTTCGCGAGGAGAGCGAGCTCAGTCGCCTCAACGCGACGCCGGAACGCGAGGTCACGGTGAGCCCCTTGCTTGCGAAGGCGATCGCGGCAGCCCTTCGCGGCGCCGAGCTGAGCGATGGCGCGGTGGATCCGACCGTCGGCAACGCCATCCGCCTTGCCGGCTACGACTCGGACTTCGCGTCCGTCCTCAAGGACGGTGGACCGCTGCGCGTCCATGCGGAGCGCATCCCGGGGTGGCGGGCGATCCGATTCGACGCCGCGTCAAATCGCGTCTGGATACCTCGCGGGGTCGAGGTCGACCTCGGCGCCACCGCGAAGGCGCTTGCCTCTGACCTGGCGGCGGCCGCGGCGTGCCGTGTGATCGAGGGCGGTGGTGTGCTGGTCAGCCTCGGCGGCGACATCGCGGTCGCCGGCGAACCGCCCGCCGGCGGTTGGTCTGTCCAGGTCAGCGAGGACAGCGCCGCGCCGATTGAGGAGGGCGAAGAGACCGTGAGCATCTCGGCCGGCGGCATGGCCACCTCGAGCACGACCGTCCGCCGCTGGACGCGCGGCGGCGTCGTCCTGCACCACATCATCGACCCCGCGACCGGCCGGCCCGTCGCCGGGCCCTGGCGGACGGCGACCGTGGCGGCCGCGACCTGCGTCGACGCCAACATCGCGTCCACCGGGGCGATCGTCAAAGGAAAAGGCGCCGTGGCGTGGCTCGAGACGAGGGGGCTGGCGGCCCGGCTGGTCGACCGGCGGGGCACGGTCAGCCGGGTGAGCGGCTGGCCGTCCCAAGGGGTCCCCGCGAACTCACGGCGTAGCCTCTGAGTTCGTGGGGATCGAACCAGCCAATTCGAAGCTGGCCCCCACCTTTTTCTGAGCAATTTCCCAGGAAACTCGATCAGAGTGAGCTTGTGATCAAGGAGGGCGCGGCGCGGGTCCTCGTCGTGGACGACGAGCCGAACATCACCGAGCTGGTGGCGATGGCCCTCCGGTACGAAGGCTTCAACGTCAAGACCGCGGCCACCGGCCGTGGCGCGCTGAGCGCGGTTTCGCAGTTCGCCCCCTCCCTGGTGATCCTGGACGTCATGCTGCCGGACATCGACGGCATCGAGGTCCTGAAGCGCCTCACCAGCTCCGGCAACAAGGTCCCGATCATCTTCTTGACCGCCAAGGACGCCACCGAGGACAAGGTCCATGGACTGACCATCGGCGGCGATGACTACGTGACCAAACCCTTCAGCATCGAGGAGCTCATGGCGCGGGTGCGCGTCGTGCTCAGGCGCCACGGCAACGACTCCGAGACGGGCAAGATGTCGCTGGCGGACCTCGAGCTGGACGACGAGGCTCACGAGGTGCGCCGGCACGGTCACGTGGTCGAGCTGACCAACACCGAATACCGACTCCTCCGTTATCTCCTGATCAACGCCGGCCGGGTGCTGTCCCGCAGCCAGATCCTCGACCATGTCTGGCACTACGACTTCGGCGGCGATGCCAGCGTGCTCGAGACCTACGTCAGCTACCTTCGGCGCAAGGTCGACCGGTACGACCCGGCCCTGATCCAGACCGTGCGCGGCGTGGGGTACGTGCTCCGAACGCCACGGAAATGACCTTGTCGCTGCGCGGGCGGCTGTTGATCGGGGTCATCTCCCTCGTCGTCATCGGAATCGTCATCTTCGACGTCGCGACCTACACGTCGCTGCGAACGTTTCTCTACGGCCGGGTCGACAGCCAGCTGAGCAGCGGTCGCGTGGTTGCGGTCGGCGTACTCGGTGGTCGAGAAAACGGTCCGGGATCAACGGCGCAGCAGTTTCCTACGGGAACGGTGATCCAGGAGGTTTCCCCTGACGGCGCGGTGCTGGTGACCAAGGTCGCGGCTCCGCCCTTTTCAACCACTCAACCGGCGCTGCCCGTCTTGCCTCACCCCCTCCCCAACGCGGGTATGGACAAAGCCGGCCAGCCTTTCAACGTCGCCGGCACAAACGGTGTTGCCCAGTTCAGGGTGATCGATTGGCC
>Ga0209806_1001567_pt1 | contig 14965 bp, 6 predicted proteins | sample GraSoiAngelo_152_FD_186166 | JGI IMG/M metagenome (GOLD analysis project Ga0209806, IMG submission 186166) | Grasslands soil microbial communities from the Angelo Coastal Reserve, California, USA - 14_1009_12_30cm (SPAdes) (version 2) | ecosystem: Environmental > Terrestrial > Soil > Grasslands ... | reverse complement strand
CAACCCGTTGCAAGCATCGGTTGCCGGCTTGGTCGGGTCGTAAAGCCTGGGCTGGAAGTTCGTCGAGTTGCCGGTCGGCACGTAAGGCGTGAACAGAAGCGACCAACGGAACCCGTAATCAAACGTCAGCCTGCGGTTCACCTTCCACGAATCGCCCACATAGAATTCGTAATCCCGCCAACGCATGTTGATGTAGACGTCTGTGGAACTTTCGCCGAGGAAATATTGATTACCTGGAATCATCGCATTGGCGAAGGCCATGCCCGTCTTCACGTCGGCACCTGCCGGCTGCACATTGGTGTCGGCTGTGCTTGTATTGAAGCGTTCGGCGCCGCCACCGCCGTTGAATTCGTTCTTCCCGTTGAATCCAAGGAATACCCCGAACTTGAAAGTGTGCGCTCCCTTTACCCAGGTCAGATCATCGCGGACTCCATACAAGTCCTCGTTGTTGCTCCAGGGGGCCAGCAACTGGGGCGCGCTTCCACCCTGTCCCGTGTTGCCCGTATTAATGACTGGCAAGCCCACCGGGTGGGTCTTCACGGACGCGGGGAAAAGCGTGGGGAACGCGGAATTGATTTGGGTCAACAGCCCCGCGTTGGTACCGCCGGCTGTGACGAAGATACGATTGTTCGAATACGAGAATTCGGCGTCGTTGATCAGATGGGCGCCGAGTATCGAGGTCACTCTGCCCACGATTGATTTTGAAGGCTGCGACCAGTTGCTCTCCAGCGTCGTGAAGCCGTCATCCCCCCAATAACCAGCATTGGGAGCGGGATTTACCCAGGTGTCCTGCGTATAGCGAAACATGACCGTGTGCTTCTTCGTCATGTTGAAATCGCCGCGAGCATTCTCCTGGCGCCAGTTAAGATGGGTGCCCGGAAATACTTGCCAGTTCTTGCACCCATTGGAATTACCAAAAGCAGTGCTGACACTAGGCTGGGTAACATCACAGTTTTGGTTCGGCGCAGGATACTGCTGCATATACGTCTTCACAGCAGGGAGTATCTTGCTGGGATCTATTACAAACGGGTTTCCGCCCAACTGAAATGCCGCCGGGAAACCTGCAACCATCGTATCGCCGCAAGTTATTCCACCGGAAAAATCGCCACTGAGTTCTGCGGCATTGGGGACACAACCGGTTCGGGGCACGCCACGAACTTCCCTATTCCACTCCTGGCTCCAAAAGAAGAACAGCTTGTCCTTCTTTACCGGGCCCCCAAGAGAATAGCCGTAGTCATTGCGCCGCAGAATCGGTTTGTCGTTGTTAGGATTGGAGTAAACCGTCCCAGTTGCCGGATGAATCGCACCTTTTGCTCGGTCATTAAAAGCTTGCTGCGCGGCAAACCAGTTATAGGCATTCAGGGCATCGTTTCGGCCCGCGTAGAAGGCGCTGCCATGCCAGGTGTTGCTGCCTCCACGAGTCACAATGTTGATAACGCCACCGGAAGCCTGCCCGTATTCCGGACCGTAAGCGTTGCGCAGCAGTTTGAATTCAGCGATGGATTCGAGGGAAGGATAAATAAGGATCGTGCGGTTGGAACCGATGTCGTTGTTGTTTGCGCCATCAACCAGGAACAGGTTGTTGGTCATCGAATTCCCGTTCACCGCGAAATCGACGCCGCCCTTGAGTCCTTTGCCGACCGCGTCAAAACTCTTCGAAGCGGAAACGCCGGGCTGCAACTGTGTCAACTCTACGAAATTCCGGCCGTTAAGTGGCAACTCCCTCACCTGCTGGCCGTCCACGACGCCCGCCAGTTGGGAGTTGTCGGTTTGCACCTGAATCTCATTGGCCTCCACTGTGACCTGTTCCGCTGTGCTTCCAAGTTGAAGTATCACGTTTGTGACTGCAGTGCTGGACACGTGCAAATCAACGTTGTCGGTGACTGATTCCTTAAAGTTTGCCTGCTTCACGCTGACCCGATAGACGCCAAACGGCAAGTCGGGAGCGGAGTACTCCCCCGCATCGTTTGTGGTGACCGTGCGAGTGAGGGCGGTTGCCTTATTAGTAATAATCACGGTTGCGTTCGCAACCACCGCTCCCGAAGGATCCGTGACCACGCCCTTAATTGTTCCAGTGACTTGCTGCGAGAAAAGCGGTGAGGAGAGGGACACGAATACCAGGGAGACTAGCGCAACCCACAGGCCTCTACGCATACTTGCCTCCGTTACAAGATCGATTTTCTACTGGTAAAAGAGTATTGCGCTCGCCCCAAATCTATGAATGGATACTGCTATATATCAGCGATAGGGAACCGGTCAAGAAGAAAATTGTAATTTCTCACGCGGGCAGTCGAATACCTGCCTCGCCGGTCCCACCGTAGCAGCTCATCCATATACGAAGAGCACTTGGGCATCGGGACCGCAAACCCTGAGCCTGGTACTGTTGCGGCTATGGAAAATTGGAAACAGGCAAGGATTTCTGATTATTAGCCAATCGTTTTTTTAAAGCTGGTGTGATTGGATTTACGTTACGGTTTTGTTGTTCTCAGAAGGTATTAAAGGCGACAGAATTAATTTATTAGCTTAAGCAGCCTCTGCGTGCATGCTTAAAAAACTCATCACAAGAGCAGCCTACGCTCCCTGGAAGATCGCGACTAAGATAACCTCGCCGGACAGCTGCTTTGAGGCCGCTATATAGCACACAGCCTACTCCGGGTAGACGTGTAACAGCGGGGGCCGTGTATGGTGGCCGCGCCGGATGGTTCCGCACACGTGAGCGGCCAATATAGTCTGGCGGCCGTGGTACGTCTGTTCAAAATTGCTCATCTTCCCTTAGGATCTTCGGGACCCCTAACTGCAAGTAGCGCCGGCGTCTCCCCGGCTGACATCTCGCCGGCCGTTTGGCGTGTCCACCATGTCAGCGCTACCCTCGGGCGCACAAAACTTATGTGCGTTATCGCACGCTGGGTTATAATGCTCAGCAATAAGAAAATAATGGATATCTGCAATGGCTTCTGCCTCCACCGCTAGGAGCAAAAGTGCCTTCGACCCCGGTGCCTTCCTGGTCACCATCGGTGAGGCAACGAAACCTGTTCTCTTTCCGAAGAAGCAAACCATCTTTGCGCAAGGGGATCCGGCGGACGCGGTTTTTTATCTCCAAACGGGCAAGATCAAACTCAGTGTTCTCGCGAAAACCGGCAGGGAAGCAACCATCGGCCTATTAAGCGACGGGAGTTTCTTCGGCGAAGGCGCGCTGGCAGGCCAAAAGCTTCGCATGTATTCAGCGACCTCAATGACGGATTGCGCGGCCCTGAGAATTGCGAAGAAGTCTATGCTGCAGGCGCTTCACCGGGAACATAAGTTTTCGGATTTATTCGTGGGGTATTTGCTGGGGCGGAATATCCGTTATGAAGAGGACTTGGTTGACCAGCTTTTCAATTCCAGCGAGAAGCGCCTGGCGCGAATACTTCTGCTGCTGGCTCATTTTGGTAACGAAGGCCAACCTGAATCCGTGATTTCCAGCATCAGTCAGGAAACCCTGGCCGAAATGGTGGGCACAACGCGGTCACGAGTCAGCTTCTTCATGAACAGGTTCAGGAAGTTAGGATTCGTTGATTACGACAGCAAAGGCTTGCATGTTCACAGCTCGCTGCTCAACATAGTTCTGCACGATTAGCCGCCGCCCTTCCCGACCAACTCCCTCCTGCACTGATTCTCCTCTGTGCCAACCTCGCGCCATTCACAGAACATCTACCAATCCGCACGCTGAAGTCGGTGGCGAATCGATGCTAGCCTGAACCGCATCGTGAGCTTATGACCTCGGCCGCCGTTGCTTCGTTCGCCAGATGATCGTGCCGACCATAAAAACTGCAGTCAGGCTGACTCTCTGGCCTGCCTCGGTTGTGGCGCTGACCAACTATGTCGTAGACCCTTCGTAATCTGCCCCCGGTTGGCCCGGACAGCTAGAGTAAAGACGAAAAGTACCACCAACCACGAGGCGAACGCTCGTTCACTGCTTGCAATGATCAGTGGCCTCCACAGGTGATAATTCATGAAAACGCTTCTGGCATTGATCTTGGCATGTGCTTTCCTACCCTCAGCTTTTGCTGATAACCAGAAAGAACAAGAGCGTGTGAAAGAGTCTGGGGAAGTTCTGAAGGAGATCCTTAATATCCCCGACGACATTCCGCAGGAGCTGCTCGATAAGGCCGAATGCCTCGTCATTCTGCCCTCCGTCAAAAAGGGCGCGTTCGGAATTGGCGGCAGCTTCGGCCGCGGCGTCATGATCTGCCGCAGCGGAGAGCGCTATACCGGCCTCTGGGGACCTCCCGCCATGTTCGCACTTGAAGGCATCAACATTGGCTTCCAGTTGGGTGGCGAAGCCACCGATTACGTCCTGCTGGTGATGAATCCCAAAGGAGCGCGCTCCCTGCTGAGCAGTAAAGTCAAACTTGGCGCCGATGCCTCTGCTGCCGCTGGTCCCAAGGGGCGATCCAGCGAAGCCGCCACCGACGTCGTCATGAACGCCGAGATTCTCTCCTATTCGCGCGCCAAAGGATTGTTCGCTGGCATCTCGCTCGAAGGTTCCACCCTACGCTCCGACGGCGGCGCTAACGAAAAGCTGTACGGTCAAAAGGTAAGTGCGAAAGACATCATTCGATCGGGTAAAGCGAGAACCCCCGCTTGTGCCCAGGAGTTGGTGGCTCTTCTCGACAAGAAAAGCCCCAAGAACCACTCCGAGCCAAAATCATTACAGTAATACTGTGCGCGTCTTGTAGGTCCTCTGATAGTGAACTGCTACACGTGCTCCCTTTTCAGCCAGCTTCAGCGCAATGCCTCGGCCAATTCCGCGAGCTACCCGTGATCAGCGCGTTCTTGCCCTTGAATCACATAGACACCTCCCACGGCGGCAGCATGTTAGTACTCGCTCCCGAAGCGGTCAGACGCCGGGTCGCCTGAATGCCTCGTTTCAACTGTTCTTGAGTCCGGATAGCAGCCAGTGAACCTACGTAATCTTCGCTCCCAAGTTTGATTGCGCTACCTTTTCTTTACTGGTGTCACGGCGGATGATTCTCAAACCCAACTTCAAAGACCGGCGTCGCCGGCAACGCCAATTGCTGAACACCTCTGTACAAGTATTCACGGGGTCTGCCCACATGAATGCTGTTGGCATCAATCTCAGCGACGTCGGGATGTGCTTGTTTTCACTCGCGAATCTGCCCTTGGGATCTCAAATTGAAGTTGAATTTGTTCCACCGGGAGCTGACGAGCCGGTTCGAGAATATGGGACGGTCCGGTACCGTGCTCTTTACCTGTATGGAATTGAGTTTCTGCTAGGTTCCGATCGACACCCAAGTAGTCCGGCCACCGCAGGCAGCACTACAAGCAGGTAGGCCTCTCCATCCCAAGCACGCCTGACCCATCCACTCGAAGTCATCGATCGGTACGTTTGCAGCCAGCAATCACCCAAGTTTTTCGAAGAATAAGATTTGGCGCTTTGACGAGTCCGCAGCGTGATCGAAGTAGGTCATTTTGGACCAGTGGGCCCGGGCGGACACCACTCCTTGCCTGGGACGCGCACTCCCGAGTCTACTGCGTCCGTGGGGCAAAACTCCGGACGCAAATTTCTGAGTGGGGATAAATCGGATGACGCCTTCAAATTGCAATCGCGACACCAGCAATACGGATCAATCAATCGCCCAAGCAGTAGAGAGCTATGGTATTACCACCGCGGCGGCTCTGTACTATCCGTCGTTGATAGGTAATTGCTGGGATGACGAACTGCTGCCGTCGGGAGATTAGTACAGAATTGCGACGATCGTTGTTGATCTCGACTCGAACCAGGCCCGCCTCATAGGCACCCACAACCTTCTTTTTTCAATAAGATAGGACTTCTTTCTAGACTCTCGTACCAGGCAAAGCCGACCTCTCAGCCAACCTTCTTCATTGTGCTGCTTACCAAGCCTTTTCACGATTCCGCTGGCCGGAGCGACAATCGGGATTTCAGAACCATTCCTGTGTCACTCACAGACAAGTTCACTGTCCCCAACCAGAGTAGGCTCTCGCAAAACGCGGGGCCGGGTCTCGAACTTTGCCACAGCCCGGCCTACCGTCCCAGAGAACGTTCTGGTTAGGAGGGGCCATGAAGCCGTCTCGGTTCTACGTGTCAATGCTGGCGTTCCTTTTGCTTTTCAGTTGTCTAGCCTTCCCTCAGGGTTCATCCAGTTCACTGCAGGGCACGGTCACGGACCCAAGCGGAAGCGCGATCCCAGACGCCACCGTGGTGCTCACCAACACGCAAGCCACCATTGAGCGCACCATATCGACCGGACCTCAGGGCGACTTTCGCATTCTGGCCATACCTCCTGGCACTTACACCTTGACCGTAACGGCGCGCGGATTCGCGCATTACGTGCAGACCGGGCTGCAACTGCTCGTTAATACCCCGGCGACCGCGAACATCCAACTGAAAGTCGGCGCGGTGACGGAGAACATCAGCGTCAGCAGCGAAGCGCCCGCCCTGAACCTCGTCGACGCCTCGATTGGAAACTCCTTCAACGAAAATCAGATCCGGCAGATCCCGCTGGAAGGCCGCAACGTGCCCGACCTTCTCAGCCTGCAGGCGGGTGTCGCCTACACCGGGAATCGCGCGGACATCGACAAGAACCAGGACACACGAAACGGAGCCGTGAACGGAGCCCGCAGCGATCAAAGCAACATCACGCTCGACGGTGTGGACGTAAATGACCAAGCGAGCGGATACGCGTTCACCTCCGTACTGCCCACGACGCTTGATTCCGTGCAGGAATTTCGCGTCACCACGTCGAACTACAACGCCGACCAGGGAAACGGATCGGGTGCACAGGTTGCGCTGATCACGAAAAGCGGCACAAATCAACTCCATGGATCGCTATACGAATACCACCGCAATACGGTTACCAGCGCGAACGACTGGTTCGTGAAAGCGGCTGAAGTCCGTAGCGGTCAGCCAAATGTTCCCAACAAGCTCATCCGGAATATCTTTGGTGGATCGCTCGGCGGTCCCATGAAAAAGGATCGCCTTTTCTTTTTCCTGAACTATGAAGGCACGCGCCAGCGAGAAGAACAGAGCACGGTGCGCACCATCCCGACCCCCAGCCTCTGTCAGGGCAATCTTCGCTATAACGATGTGACCGGAGGTGTCACGACTCTCACCCGGGCAGACATTAAGAACCTGGATCCTTGGACCACGCTGGGGTGGAATCCCACCGGGGCGGGAATCAATTCCGCCATTCTGAACGGGAGCACTGGTTATTTCGACAAGACATTCTGCTCGGGGAAATTCAATACGAACGATGGATCGGTTGGGGACAGCCTGAACTATTCCGGCTTCCGCTTCAGGGCTCCGGTCAGTCTCGACAACAACGCGATCATCGCCCGGCTCGACTATCACCTGACAGCGAACGGAAAACACACGGTTTTCTGGCGTGGCGCGTTGCAAAATCTCCACAACCCGCAGGCCCCCTTCCTGCCTGGGAGCGCGCCGGAATCGATCCTCGATGACCACAGCAAGGGATTTGTCGTGGGCTATACCGCGGTACTGAGCTCGCACGCTGTGAACAGCTTCCATTGGGGCTTCACGCGGCAAAGCACTGGAATCATCGGCAATTCGAACTCGGAGTGGAACGTTTTCTATGGACTTGATCAGGGCATCGTCTATAGTCACAACGCCCAGACCCCGGTGCACAATCTGCTCGACGATTTTTCCTGGACCAAAGGCCAGCACACCTTCCAGTTCGGCGCGAACATCGGCTTCGCCCGAAACCCGCGCCTCAGTTACGAGCATTCTTTCAGCGTTGGCAAGGGAGCAACCAACTGGATGTCTCCCACCGGCTTCGCCAACACGGCGACCCATCCCGATCCGAACAACCCGCTGGTCTGCGGTGCGATCGGAACCTCGACTGGTGGAAGCCCACTGGATCCCTGTCACGGAACCGATCCGAATACGGGTCTGCCTTACCCGGAGCCGGCTTCCACTCCGCAATTCGACTACCCCATCATGGGCTTGCTCGGCATGGTCTCCGACGTGGTTGGCAATTACAACTACGACAAGAACGGCAACGTGCTTGACGCCAGCGGAGGACAACTAGGGATTCCGGTTCGTCGCAAATACGGTCTGAATTGGTATGAGCTTTATGCCCAGGATTCCTGGAGAGTGAAGCCCAATCTGACCATCACCTATGGAGTGCGTTGGTCGTTGTTCCCGCCACCCTGGGAAGTGAATGGCCTGCAAGCCTCGCCAACCTGCGACCCTAATCCAGCCGTGAATCCGGGAGGCTGCCCTCCCTGGGCCTACAATCTAGGTACGGAATTCGCTCATAACGCGCAGGCCATGAATCAGGGTTTAGGGTATGACACCAATCCTCTGGTGTCATTCATCCTGGGTGGACCTGGGAACCCGGGACCAGGGTTTTACCATTTCGAGAAGTCTGACTTCTCGCCGCGAATTTCGTTCGCGTACTCACCACGCCCGCACGGCGGATGGCTCAAGAATCTGTTTGGTGACTCCGATCGGACGGTCATTCGCGGCGGATTCAGCAAAGTCTACGACCGGGCCGGAATGCAGATGCTAAGCACATTCGACGCCAATGCGCCGGGCGGGCTCTCGGCGACCGTTCAGAACCCATGTTGTGCAGCCACAGATCCCGCTGGCTCCGGAAACCCTTACGACACAGCAGATGGCGTTCCCCGCATTCAGAACATTAACCAGATTCCCGTGAACAACATCTTCGGGGCCAACTTCTTCGTCCCCGCCCCTGCGGGACAGTTCCCGCAGACGCCGCCCGCACTGGGACAAGCGATCACTTGGGGAATCGATCAGGCCATTAAAACTCCGTACGCTTACGCCTTTGACTTCTCGGTTGGCCGTGAATTACCCAAGGGCTTGTCCTTGCAGGTCTCCTACCTGAACAGGCTCGGCAGGAACTTGCTGACGCAACGCGATCTGCGGCAGCCGATTGACCTTGTCGATCCAAAGAGCGGCATTGATTACTTCTCGGCAGCAACAGCTTTGGCCAAGGTCGCACAGCAACAGCTTTCGGTTCCCAACGGAGTGATTGATCCTACCCAGGTCACCGATGCCATGGTGGGAAAAACTGCGCCCTTCTGGCACAACATGATTCCCGCCCTGCCGAACAATTCGATGTCCTACCAGAGTATTTACACGGGCTTTGTGGCACCTCCCGGACCCTCGGGGCTGATTCAGGCCATCTATGATCTCTACTACGACCCCTTCCTCTCCTATCTTGGAAACGAAGTAGTGGGGCTGGGGTATACCGATATCTACTATGGTCTTGCCGATACCAGCGGCACTTCTTACGGGTTCAAGGGACCGGGGTGTGCGCCTCAAGTTGGTCTGAATTTCTGTCCCGGCACGTCTCTCAACAACCAGGCCACCAGCATGTTCGCGTGGAGCTCAATCGGGCAATCGGACTACAACGCGTTGCAGTTAAGCTTCCGCAAGCAATTCAGCCAGGGCCTGCAGTTCGATTTCAACTACACGTTCTCCAAGTCGCTCGACATCACCTCGAATGCCACCCGGCTGGGATACAGTTCCAGCACCAACGTAGGTTCCCCGGGCAGCCGGCTTGCAAACGGTTGGTCGCCAAACTCACGGCGTGCAGTCTCGGATTTCGACACGCCTCACCAGTTCAATCTGAATTGGATTGCGGAGCTGCCAGTCGGCAGGGGTAAGCATTTCGCTGGAAACGTGGGCTCAGTCGCCGACGCCATCATCGGAGGCTGGGAATTTTCGGGGGTGGCGCGCTGGACCAGCGGCTATCCGTTCACCGTGGACAACGGGAACTTCTGGCCCACGAACTGGGATGAGCAGGGCATCGGTCAGATGATCGCCCGGCCAAAGCTAGGACATCATCGCGATCTCACTGCTGGCACTGTGAGCGCTTTTGCCGATCCCGCTTCCGCATTCAACGACTTCGTACATCCCTTTCCCGGGCAAGCTGGATCGAGAAACGTAATCCGGGGAGACGGATTCGCCGCCCTCGACATGGCATTGAACAAGCGCTGGAAGATGCCCATCGAGGGCCACAGCCTGCAATTCCGCTGGGAAGTGTTCAACGTGCCTAACCTTCACCGGTTCAACGCGCTCTCTGGTCTGGGAACTCAGGCTTGTGCATGCATTGCATCACTGCAGCAACTGCCGACTTCGTTCGGGAACTATACCGGCCTGCTGACCGATCCGCGTATCATGCAGTTCGCCCTGCGCTACGAATTCTAAGTCTCGGGAGAGGGCAAGAGTTATAGTCGCGGATCGCATGACTCATCTGGCACGCAAGCTACGGCTGGTGGACTACTTCGCGCTGGGCTTCGGCGTGATGGTAGGTACGGCCTGGCTGGTGGTGATGGACGACATCCTCAAGCGGGGCGGTCCGCTGGGAGCCATCCTGGGATTTACGCTGGGCGCGCTTATCCTGCTGCCCATCGGCTATGTCTATGGTCAGCTTGTCAAAGCGATTCCCGACGCGGCTGGCGAAGCCGCTTACGTCGCCCGGTTCTTCCCTCCGGTAGTGAGTTTTGCGACCGGATGGATGATGTTCTTAAGCTACTCCCTCACCTGTCCCTTCGAGGCTCTGGCCGCGGGGAGAATCACCGGGTACCTCGTCCCTTCGCTCAATTCGCATGAGCTCTATCGGATTGGCGGCTACCCGGTGTACCTGCCCCACGTAGCTCTTGGATTGGCCCTCACCCTCGTTCTGACCTGGCTCAACTACCGCGGGATTCAAGCCAGCGCACGTTTGAGCAAAACGGCGACCTTTACCTTCCTTACTCTGGTGCTGATTTTCGCGTTGGCGGGCGCTCGCCATGGTTCCGTTTCGAATTTCTTTCCGCTCTTCAGCCACTCTCCGTTGCTTTCGATCCTGCTCGTGTGGCAGGTGGTGCCCTGGCTCGTCTCAGGATTCGAATCGGTCGGAAAGTGCGCCGAAGAGGCCAGCCCGGGATTTGCCGATCGCAATTTCTCGGTTGCCATTTTGTTGACTATCTTTTCCGGCCTGATTTTTTTCTGGGTCGTCATCGGATCGGTCTCGTTCGTCGCGCCATGGCAAAGCCTGAACAGTAACCTGCAATTCCCGACCGCCGTGGCTTTTGAGCGGGCGCTACACGCTCACTGGATCGTCGTGCTCATCATGGGTTCGGCGCTGGTTGCGCTGGTGCAGGCTTTTAATGCCAACATCATCGCTTCCTCGCGTCTTCTGTACGCGATGTCGCGCCACAACCTGCTCAACCCGATCATGAGCAGAGTCCACCCCCGGAATCAGACACCCTCGACCGCCATCATTGCAGTCGGACTCGCAACTGCGGCAACGATTTTTATGGGAGAAGCCTTGCTCGTCCCTATCCTTGAAGTCGGAGCGATCAGCGCAGCCGTGGGATGGATGGCCGCCTGCGCTTCCTACTATCGAATGAAGCCCGATAGATTTGGGCGCGGCGCGGCGATTTTCGGGCTATTTGTCACCTCGGCCATGGTCCTGGTGAAACTCCTTCCCTGGATCCCCGGCCACTTCACCTGGCATGAATGGCTCGCACTCGGCATCTGGGCCGCGCTGGGCATCGCGGCACGCGCCTCTCGCGAGCGCAATTTTCAGGAACAGCCTGACCTCGAAACAGCAGACGCGGCCAATTAAAGCCGGTTCTGAACAGGTCCGACTAAGCGGGCGCTAGTTTGCTTCGGAGTAAAGATCTACCATCTCAGCGCGAAGATCCCGGGGCCAACCTTCCTCCATCCAATCTTCTGCCAACGCCCGCGCCCGGAAAACGCGCGGAGAAATACCGAACTCCTTCCGGAAAGAATGGCTGAAATGGGCGGAGTCGCTGAATCCCCAAAAAAAAGCAATTTCGGTGATGGTCCTCTCCCGCATCCGTGGATTCGCAAGGTCCGCGCGGCAACCCTTCAGGCGGCGCCTGCGAATGTACTCGCCCAGCGTGCCACCGGTTACCAGGAACAACCGGTGCAGGTGCCGGACGGAGATGCCCACGAAAGATGCAATCTCGACCGGACCCAGGCTCGATTCCGAAAGGTGAGTGTCAATATAGCGATGGATCTGGCGGCGCAACTCGATCGCGCGAGGACCGGGATGCGGATCGCCACCCAAACACGCTGCCAGAATTTCGAAATAGGCTTCGAGCGCCGCCGCGCCTTCCTCTTCGCTCATATGCCCGGCTTCGTCGTAAAGAGACTGCGAAAGCCGGCAAAAGGTAGCGCCGTGACGGGCCTTGCCGCTGATCCGCTGGGCGATCGGAATCTCTCCCCGCCGCAGATGATCTTCCATAGTCCAGCGCGGAACGCGAAGGTAGAGCCGGGCACACTCCGTGTCGCAACTGGAGGACCATGGAATCCCGGAGTCAATCAGAGTGCTGTCCCCCGGGTTCAGCACGACACTCACACCGTTCTGCAAATAGCTCCGAACGCCAGCGATCTGCGTAATGACGATGCAGAACCGATTCTCCGGGCTGGCTGAATCGCAAGGCCACTTCCAGAACGAAAGCGGACTCGAAGAGAAACGCGTCAGCCTCAGTCCGCCTACATCGCGAACGTCAATCGTGCCACGAAAGGAAGACTTCGGGAGCCGAATGCGGCAATCGCCACAGATTTGTTTCGCATTCCACTGCCAGGCATCCACACGGTCGGAAGCCGGCAGGAGCTCGGTTGAAAACAGTCGTGACATCGTGTGTCCCTCGATGCCTTTGTGTGGTTGGCGTCTCGTCAACTGTCGTGCGCGGGCCCGGACGACCAGACCACATCGCGCGGTAGTCGGGTGCTTTCGTGCGCACTGGCTGGCGCCGAAACGTAGCACATCAGGTAACAGCGTGCAAGATCAATCTGGGGTCGGAAGCCTTGCGCCGAGCACCTTTTGCAGAGGCTCCTTCTGACCGAACGGCATCGTTCCCAACCAGCAAGCGCTTGGGGATGATGCTCGAGCGAGGGCCGACATCGTTGGTGAAACTTTTTAGCCTATCGCGCAGGCTCAGCGTCGGGAATTGAGCCTGAGCTTGCCTCAGGCCAGGGTGGAAGCACCTTCACCAGCACCCACAAGATCGCAAACGGCAGAATCGTTAATAGGATCGCCATCAGCAGACCTTCCCGTGCGACCAGCCCCATCTTGTAAGTCGTGTAACCCAAAAAGCTCTTGGAGAAGAGCTGTCCCCCGATCACCACATTCCATCGCATGGCGAAGATACCCATAAGCGTCAGGCACCCGGCAGCCGCGTAGATGCGCTTGCGGGCGATATCCGACAACTTCGCCACCTGGGTGAGACCGAGCAATGCGATCGGCGCTATTGTTCCCAGCGCGATCTGCACCACGATGTGCGAGAGGTACAGCTTGCTGTGCACCATGAAATCGAGACTGCGGAAAGACTCATCCGCCTCGTAAATGCGGTGAATCAGGTCCAGCATCTCCAGGCTGAAATCGATCACAAAGATATAGAAGAGGTAGCGCGCCACAGTATCGACACACTTCATGTCGATCACCTGCCGCCTTGCCCAGGTAATCAGCATGTACAGCAGCATTACCAGTGCAATCCCCGAAACCATGGCTGAGAAAATAAAGACCACGGGCATCAACGGCGTCGACCACCATGGATTGGCCTTTATCGAACCGAAAATGAATCCCACGTATCCGTGCAGCAGAAAGGCGGAAGGAATTCCGATCACCGTGATCAACCACCCCGCCTTTTCATCGATCGCCAGGGCGCGTTCGCTGATGTTCGTGGACCCCAGCGTCATCACGCCATAAATCGCGCGCTTCCAACCCGTGCTCGACTGTGATAGCAAAACAATTTGCCGGCGGTAATCGAGCCAGATCTCCAGCACCAGCACGGCCATCAGGTACCAGAGATACACAAAGCCGAACATGGCCATCGCAGACGTGCGATGCGGCGTGAGGTACATCTCATAGGACCGCTCCGGATGGCCCAGGTGCAACTGCAAAGGAAGAGGAGCCACCAGCAGGAACGATAATGCCGTCAGCAACGCCAGCCGGTAGGTGGGCTTCAGGGCCTCCACCTGAAACACACGTTCCAGAGAGGCCAGAATAAACGCACCCGCCACCAGCCCGGTCAGAAACGGATACAGCACGATCAGCACGCTCCATTGCAGCTCGATTTCATTCGGGTACATGAAGCCGTCAACGCCGGGCATAACTTTCCGTTCTCCTCACCGCACCGAACCATCCAGCTCGTTGTAATAGACCTTGGCCCGCGTGGCCATGCTGGGCTTCAGCACGTGAACACTATGCGTCTTGAGGAACTCATGGATTGGGTCCGCGGGATTTCTCAGGTCCGCAAGTTGTCTCGCGCCCGTTGGACAATTCTCACAGCAGGCGGTCGTCAAGCCTTTGGTGATCCGGTGATAACAAAGCGTGCATTTCTCCGCCGTATTCGTTCGCGGATTGATGAACCTGCAACCATACGGACACGCTTGCACACAGTAGCGGCAACCCAGGCAATACTTCGGGTCTACCAGCACCACGCCATCCTGGCTGACGAACGTCGCGCCCACCGGACATACCTGTGTACACGGCGAATCCGCACAGTGATTGCACAATTTCGGAACAAAGAAGTTTTTGCCCTTGACATCTTTCGCCGGCGGAAATCCCTTCTTGCCGCCATCCGGCGAATCCACCTGTGGATTCTCAATGTCGTAATCCGATACGTGATAACGTTCCACCCAGGTCCGGAAATATCCATCCGGAACATCGTTCTCCGCCTGGCAGGCCCGCACGCAGTTGCCGCATCCAATGCATTTCGGCAAGTCGATTAACATGCCCCACCAGTGTTCGCTCAACTTGTAATTGGGGGCTGCTTCCGGAGTGCCCGCCAGCACATATTTCCAGGCCACGCTGGCCGCGGGCAGCAGCAGCAGCAGATGTCGCCGGGTGATGTTCATTTCCCGCCCCCCGCCACAATCACCGGGCTGTGAGCCTGGTGGCACGTATCGCAAGGCAGACCGGTGGAGTGCTCCGCCGTA
>Ga0209806_1001562_pt1 | contig 14991 bp, 16 predicted proteins | sample GraSoiAngelo_152_FD_186166 | JGI IMG/M metagenome (GOLD analysis project Ga0209806, IMG submission 186166) | Grasslands soil microbial communities from the Angelo Coastal Reserve, California, USA - 14_1009_12_30cm (SPAdes) (version 2) | ecosystem: Environmental > Terrestrial > Soil > Grasslands ... | reverse complement strand
TTTTAACCTGGAGCGCGTATCGGCGGCGTCGAGCCATGCGAGCGTCCGCCGTGCCCGAGCTGGCCCAGGGAGGGCCGACCATTCTCCTCTTTACCGGGACCCTCTGCAGCGAGTGCCAGACCCAGAAGGAGATCATCGAAGGCCTGCTGAGCGAGGCTGCCAATGGCTGGCGCCTTAGGGAGGTCCACGCGGCCCGCGAGGTCGGCGTGGCCCGCCGCTTTGGCGTGGAGACCGTCCCTGCCACGGTCGTGATCGACGCGGGGGGCCGCCCTCGGGCGGTCAATTACGGACTGATCGACGCTGGTAGTCTCCGCGAGCAGCTAGCGGCCGGCTAACTTCTCAGCCGGCCTGACCCGATGGACCTTCGGCAGCCCAGCCGCTGGGAAGGGGAGCAGGTCCGCCGCACCCCTGCGCTCGAGCTCCTGTTTGAGACTGGTGGTCTCGGTGATCAGGCGCTCCACGTCGATCGTCATGCAGCTCGGCCGGTAGGACTCGAGCTTCTCCAGGCCCTGTCGGAGCTTGGCCACCGCGCCTCGCCAATTGCCCCGGCGCCAGTGGTAGAAGCCAACACCGACCTGCAGAATCCCCTGGTAGAGGTAGCGGACCGGGTCCGGCTCTTTGATCCAGATCGCTTCCAGGGTTTCGTGCTGCTCGAAGAATTCGCCCCGGTTGAACTCCTCGATCCCGCGGAGCAGCCCGTCGGGCGGCGCGTCGGAGCAGCGCAGGCTGGGGCCTGGCTTCGATTTACGGATCGGCGTCACGCCCGGGCTTGGGCGGCGGAAGCCGAAACGCGCGCGGTGTCGCCGTCCGGCGAAGCCGCTGGCAGCTCCAGATAGAAGGTTGTGCCCTTGCCCTCCAGGCTGTTCGCCCAGGCGCGGCCGCCGTGAGCTGCGGCCACCCGCCGGAGCAGGTAGAGGCCCAGCCCCTGGCCGCGCGCCGGCTGCTGGCTGGCCGAAGGCAACGGCCCGAACAGCTCGGCCAGCCGCTCCGCCGAGATGCCCGGACCATCGTCCTTGACGATCAGCTGAAAGCGGTCGGCTGTGGGCTGGCGCAGCCGCAGCTGGACAACGGTGGCCGATCGGGCATGCGCAAACACGTTCTGCAGCATCTCGTCCAGCGCAGCCTCGAGCAGAGCGGCGTCGCCCCAGACCTCGCCCTGCACGTCCAGCTGGACGCGAAGCTCCACGCCTGCCTCATCCATGCGCTGACGCACTCTGTCGGCCGATGCGCGCGCCACCGAAATCAGGGAAACGCGGACGGTGAAAGCGAGCTTGAGGGGTAGCCGCGACATGAGCATCACCTGGTCCGCGATCCGCATCACCGTTTCGGACTGCATGGCCAGGCGGCGGGCGACCAGCGGCATCTCCTCGGCGGGCACCTCGTTGTGGCTGAGCATGTCTGCATAACCTCGGATGATCGCCAGCGGCTCCTCCACTTCATGCGAAGCCAGCCGGACCGCCGATACCGGAGTGCGCGCACCGGCGCGATCGGTGGACTCTGTTCCTCCGTCGGCGTCAAGGCGCGGACTGATCAAGCCGGCGACCACGAGCAGAAGATCAACGTCCCGTTCGCTGAAGATCCTGGCGCCCTTTCCGAGCACCGCCAGCGTGCCGTACGGCGTCCCATCCGCCACGGTGATCGGGACGCCCAGGTAGCTGGTCACGTGCAAGAGGTGGCGCATGGGCAGGTCCCTGAAAGGCTCCCGCTTGGCGGCGTCGCGGACATTGACCGGGGCGCCGTCCTCGCCCGCGCCCGCGAAGGTGTCGTCGAGGGGTATCCGGAGCCCGATCTCGATGGTCGGCCCCTCGGCGCTGACCGCATCCACCATCTCGAGTGCGCCGTCGTCGATCCGCGCCACGAATGCGGCGCGTACGCCCAGAGCCTCCACCAGGCACTCGAGCGACCGCTGAATCAACTCGGGCAGCGGCCGGCTCAAATGCGGCAGCAGCATGCGGCGCACGTGGGACAGGTGCGACTGCCGGTCAGGGCTCATAGGGGGCGCCCAGTTTATAACACGAGTTACCGCCTCTATTGCGCGCGTTACGGCGCGCGCTTTGGGCCGGCGGGCACGGCTCGGGCCTGGATCGGCCCTCGCCTCCATAATGTCCCAACATGGCTGACCTTTCCAACGGTCACGCCAACCTGCACCTGCATACGGTCTTCAGCGACGGCGAGCTCCAGCCTGCGGATGTCGTCAGGGCGCACGCCCGGGCCAGGTTCGCTGCAATCGCGCTTACCGACCACGACACCCTGGCCGGGGTTGACGCCCTCGGCGATCTGCAGGGTTGGGGCGTGCGCATCCTTTCCGGCGTGGAGCTGTCGATCGAGGACGAGCCCGACCGCGGCCTGATCGAGGCACACCTGCTCGGCTATGCCTTCGACCTGGACGACGCCTCCATGCGTCTCCGCCTCCGCCTGGCGAGCGAAGAACGGGAGACGCAGAAGCGCGAGACCGTCCGGCTGCTCGCGGAGGCCGGGTATCCAGTCGACTGGGAGGCGGTGCGCAGGCGCGCGCTGGGGAACGTGGGCAAGCCACACATCGTAGCTGCGGTGGAGGCGGCCAGTCGCCAGGTCTCGCGCGAGGAGCTTTACGCCGTCATGGGTCCGGGTGGCCGGGCCCACGTCGGCCGAGCCCAGGACCTCCGCCTGGACGACGCCGTGGCGCTGGTGCGTGCCGCAGGCGGCGTTGCCGTGCTCGCCCACCCGGGAGTCTATGACCACGTGGAAGACCTCGAGCTGTCGTTTCGGACCTGCGCGGCCGCTGGTGTGGGCGGTCTTGAGGTCACCTACCCGCAAGACCCGCAGGATCCCTACGGAGAACGAAGCAGGAAGTTGATGGACCGCTTCGCTGAGGTCGCCCGCCGATATGGTTGGGTCGCGACCGGAGGCGATGATTTTCACGGACCGGTGGTCACCCCTCGGATCCGGCTGGCAGCCTGGACAGCCACCCCGGCCTCATGCGTCGACGAGCTACTCGCTCGGGTCTGACCGGCGGTCAGCTGGCAGTTAGGAATTCGGTCACGGCGGCGCTCACCGCGTCCGGCCGGTCCAGCGGAAGGAAGTGCCCGCCGGGATCTATCACCTGCAATTTCGCGTTTCGCAGCTTTCCCTTCAGATGCTCCCCCCAGCGCGGCTCCAGGAAACGATCGTTCGCTCCCCAGAGGACGAGGGTGGGAATGTCGAGCTCATCGATGTGGCGCGACCGGCTGACCAGGTCGCGGTTGTTGAGCGCCCGGGCCGCCCGCAGGTAGGCTCGACGGCCGGCCACGTCGTTGAATGGTCGGACCCATTCGTCCACCAACTCATCAGTCACGCGGTCGGGTGTGGTGATGCCGGCTTCGAGTCCCTTACGCAGCCCGGCGCGCAGGTCAAGCCCGACCATGATCTGGTCCCAGGCGGGCTCCTTTAGCCGGGCGATCTCCGGGATGGGCCAGGCGTTGTCGACGATGCTGTCGATCAACACCAGCTTGGCCACCCGCCCGGGCGCGTCGACGGCGATCAGCTGGGCGATGCCGCCACCGATGTCGTGGCCGATCACCGCGGCTCTGTGTACCCCGAGCGATTCCATGAACGCGACCAGGTATCGCGCCTGGGCGGCGACGGACAGGTCCGCATCCAGGCGCTTGTCGGAATCGCCGTACCCGACCAGGTCTGGCGCGAGCACATCGAAATGCTCAGCCAGCGGGTCGATCAGGTCGCGCCAGAGATATGACGAGCTGGGAATGCCGTGGATGAGGACGACCGGCGGCCCCTGGCCTTTGCGCAGATAGGCAATGTCGCCGACGGACACCCGGACGCGGCGCTTGCCCTGGGCCAGGGGCGCGGCGGCGATGGGTGGCAGACTGGGTTGAGACGGCGTGGCGGAGGCGGGTGAATGCTCGAGCGGCGACGGCGGAGCGTCAAACCTGGGCGCGGGCGGCTGAGCGGCCTCGGTTGGAGCCTCGACCACGCTGAGCTCCCCGCGGCGCGGCAGGATGAGATTGGTGGACGTCGCGTAGGCGACCAGCTGGTTCTTGCCGTCCACCACATTGGCCTCAGCGACGGCAACCTGGCGCCCGCGGTGGATGACCTTCCCCGTGCTCCGCAACGTGCCCGACTCGACCGTGAGCGGCCGCAGGAAATTAACCTTGAACTCCGCGGTGGTGAAGTTCTCGCTCGGGGAAAGGGTGCTGAAGACCGCCAGGCCCATGGCGCTGTCGGCAAGCGACGCAATCGCCCCGCCATGCACAACCTGGTTGGGGTTGTAGTGCTCCTCCCGAATCGGCATCTCGAAGGTCGCGCTGCCCTCGGCGAAGGCGGTCAGTCGCATGTTGAGGAGCGAGGCGTAGGGTGGACCCGGGATTCGACCGGCGAGCACGGCCGCCAGGTAGTCCCGGCCTGAAGGGCCTTCCGGCTCGGGCATGGCCCGCATTGTAGTTGTAAGCGCCACGCAAAGTGCTAACTTGCGAGGATGAGCATTGAGACCAGCCGGCCCGTTCAGCAGCGAACGGTCGAGACCGTTTCCGCCCGGGCGGTGACCGATGAAGGTGCCGCCCAGATCCAGATCCGCGAGGTCTTCACCGGAAAGGACGGCGCCCCCACATTTGCCATGCGCCGGTTCGATGTCGCTCCCGGCGGCCACACGCCCTTTCACGTCCACGCCTGGGAGCACGAGGTCTACATCCTCGATGGCGAGGGTGAGCTTCGGTTGGAGGACGGCGTGCGACCGTTCAAGAAGGGCGACGCGCTGATGGTCCCCGCCGGCGTCCGCCACCAGTTCGCCGGCACCCAGCGCAGCTCATTGCAATTCCTCTGCATGATTCCCGTCCAGGAGAACTGCTAGCCGCGCCAGTTCTTCGCAAAGAAACTGAGCGGCGAGTGCGCTCCGTTCCGGCCGGCGCCGCGGCACTCGCACCAAATTTGATGTGCTCGTTTGCCTGACGCCGGCCTACTCCGCGCTCGCCGGACGCTAAAGCTCGCTCCGCTCGGCTAAAGGCCGCGCCTGCGGCGCGGCTGCGTCTTTCTAAGCCCGCGCACCCCTGTAACGGTGGGGTCACGATGGGGTGATAGAGCGTCACGCCGATGCAAGGCATGGCCAACTTCCCGAGTTCAGAGCATATAGGCCCGTGACCAGCGCGGGTCGCCGGAGATCAAGGGGGAATTTCTCTGAAGAACGCTGCGCCACGCTATGCGACGCACTCGGCCGTTCTGATAGCGGCCGTGGCGTTGCCCTGGCTCGTGCTCCACGTGCCGGTCGGCGCCGCGCCCGCACTTGCCCAGAACCGCGCCACGCCAGCCCTGGGCGTGCGCTCATCGATGGCGGGACCCGTGGTGGACGGCATCAGCTGGTCGACCAGCGGATCCCTGGTCATCCCACCCCTGACGGTCACCCCGCCGGCGGTGAAGCACCGCGACGTCATCCGGTATCGGGCCGTCCAGGGTGATAGCCTGCGCGCCCTCGCCTCGACCTACGGCCTGAGCGTCAATACCCTCGTCTGGTCAAACCCGGGGGCGGTCGACCGCCTGACAGCTGGACAGGAGATCCTGATCCCTCCGGTGGACGGGGTGCTGGTGACCGTCCAACCAACTGACAGCGTCGATGCGCTGGCCCGCAAGTACCGGGCCGAGTCGGACGCCGTCATCGAGTTCAACTTCCTCGAGCACCCCGAGAGGCTGGCCGCCGGCAGCTACCTGATGATCCCGTACGGCGTCGGGCCCGAGCCTCCGGCCGCGCCGCCCGCCTCGCCCCACAAGGTGGCGGCTGGGCATCGGGCGGTTTACGTGACCCCCATCTACTCGGCGGGCGTCGGTACCAGTTATCCCTTCGGACAATGCACCTGGTACGTCAACACCCGACGAGCCGCGCCCTGGGGCGGCAATGCCTGGCAGTGGTACGGGCGCGCCCGGGCGTGGGGCCGCCCGGTTGGCTCCACCCCCCGGGTGGGCGCCATCATGGTGACCTGGGAATCCCCCTACTGGGGGCACGTCGCCTACGTGGAGCAGGTCTACTCCGACGGCAGCTGGTTGGTGTCGGAAATGAACTACTACTCCAACGGTGGCGGCTGGGGACGCGTCAGCTACCGGCACGTGATTCCGGGCACGATTCCGCTGATCGGCTTCATCTACTAAGCCTCCAGCGCTCGGCCCGCGGCGAACAACCTGCTTTCCTCTCCCCAGGGCGCGACCAGCTGCAGGCCCACCGGCAGCCTCGAGTCAACCGGGCAGGGCACCGATAGCGCCGGCAGGCCGGTCAGGTTGAAGGGCAGGGTCAGCCGTACCAGCGCGGCGTCGACGGCTTCCTCCTTCGAGCCCCAGCGCACGCGTCGATCGCCTACCGGCGGCGCGACGATCGCTGTGGTCGGCATGGCGAGAACGTCCACCTGGTCGAAGGCGCGTCGAAGCGCTTCGCGTAACCGGACCCGGGCGCGTTGGGCTAGCACGTAGTCGGACGCGGGAATAAGGGCGCCGAGCTGGAGCCTGGTTCGGACGTCCTCTCCGTAGGACCGCGGGCGGCGGCGCAGCCATTCGGCGTGCACAGCGGCTGCCTCCGCCCGCAGCGTCACCAGCTGGATGGTTTCCGCCCAGGCCAGCTCGGGGATCTCGAGCCTCCGGGTGCGCATCCCGGCGCGGCGCAGCTCAGCCACGGCGGCCTCGACCGCGCTTGCGACAGCTGGTTGGACCAATCGGAAAGTCGGCCCTTGCAAAACGCCGAGCCGTAGCTCGCGCAGCGCCGGCCGTCGTGTCCGTGTACGAGAGGTGAGGACCTCGAGCAAGAGCTCGGCATCGTCGACGGTCCGGGTGAGGGGACCGGCATGGTCGAGCGTCCATCCGAGCGGAAAGGCGCCCTCCACGGGGACGGAGCCGTAAGTTGGCTTGAGGCCGACGCACCCGCACAGTGCCGCCGGGATCCGGATCGATCCGCCCGTATCGCTTCCCAGTGCCGCGGCCGACATCCCGGCCACCACCGCGATCGCCGAGCCGCCGCTCGACCCGCCCGGAATCCGGGCGGGATCAACCGGGTTGCGCGCCGTGCCCCACCAGGGATTCGCATTGGTGACTCCGTAGGCGAACTCGTGGAGGTTGGTCTTGCCGAGGATGAGAGCGCCCGCGCCGCGCAGCCGGGACACGACCGCGGCGTCCGTCCGCGGGACCCAGCTTCGCAGGATCCGCGACCCCACCGTGGTTCGCACACCGGCGGTGGCGAACAGGTCCTTGATCGCGAGCGGAACGCCGAGCAACGGCCGGGCGTCCCCGGCCAGGAGCCTACGCTCCGCCAGGCGTGCCTGCCGTCGAGCGGACTCCGCGGATACGGTGATGAACGCTTTCAGGTCACGCCCCGCTGTGATGCGCTCTAAGTAGGCGTCGACCAAATCTATGGGGGACGCCTGGCGCGACTGCAGCAGCCGGGCGATCCGCGTCAGCGGCGCGCTGGTCAGGTCAGTCGCTGCCAAGTGGATCCGCGGTCTCGTGGAGCGCATCACGCAAAGAGGTGACCAGCGCGGCATAACGCTGCCACGGTTTGACCAGGCGATCGAGGTCCGCCGCGGTGAGTCGCAGCCCCGCGGCCTCGGCGCGCGCGGCCAACTGCTCCCTCTTCGTCACGCAAACAGTATGCCAACGGGCTGGTCGTGGTTCTGACAGTGACCGCGTTTGACAAGCGCATGTGAGGGTCCTAAGCTGCGCATGGCCATTTCGCCATCCCGCTGGGGAAGGTGCTGGCTGGCGGGCCGTCGCTGTACCGTTTCAACCACTTGGTGTAAGGAGCCCTCAACGATGCTGCTGGTAGAAGTCCGCCGCCTTGACGTCGCGCCCTCGAGCGAGCAGTTCTGGACCATCGTCTCCCGGATCAACGGCCCCGAGTTCATGGGGGTCCTCTATCGGGCCCGTGAAGCAATTTTCGACAGCGCGGGGATCAGCTTCACCATCGACCTGCTCAGCAAGTTTCTCCAGTTCGACGTCACCCGCAGCTGGTCTGCCGCCGACGAAGGCGAGCTTTTCTTTGGATCGGCGGCTGTGGTGGGTTGGCTCCGGGTCCGCCGGCCGGGGTCGGCCACACTCCGCGAGCTGCGCTCCGACGACATTCACTTCATGGAGCTGGAACACGCTGCCAAGCCGGCGTTCCTCGAGGTGGGACTCGCCTACCGCCCGGGCGGAGAAAAGATCAGGACCGATTTCCTCAAGCGGATCCGCTCTGCCGCGGGAGAGGTGATGGGCCAGGAGATCGGTACGCCATCGTCCTGGCCGGTGCTGGCCCCGATTGGAACGCACAACTTTGAGGCCATCCGCAAGTCCCGACAGGCAGCCTACGAGGCCTCGCCCGAAGAGAGCGCGGCGATGGCCGCGTTCACCACGCCTGAGATTCGGGCCCTGATTCGCGACCTGGAGCGAGTGGGGTCACTGACGGTTTCGGATCTACCCAAGATCCTGGGGGAGGCCCAGGGCACCGCCGTCGCCGGCCGGCTGGGTGAGCTGCGCAGCCTCGGCCTGATCCAGTCCGAGTACGTCATCGTCTGTTCCCGGACCGGCAACGCCGTCCTGCGTACCGACGACCCCAACAAACTCTCCAAGATGGCGCCGGACTGGATGAAGTGCGCCTGCGGCCGCGCCCTCAACGAGGAGCGGGTCGACCAGGTGATCATGCCGACCGAGCGCTCCGCCGAGCTGAACGACAAGAGCAAATGGATGACCACCCTGGCGCTCACCGCGCTGCCGCGGATCGGAATCAGCCGGGACTCGGTGATCGTCGAGGGCACGCCCTCGTCGACCGACATCGTCCTCGATCTCAGCGGCGACCTGGTCCTGGTGGTTCTCAAGGACCGCGAGTTCAACCTGTCGGATGCGTACTCGTTCAATGCCAAGGTCTCCCGGATCAAGGCCAGCGAGGGCGTGATCGTGGCCAACGAGGGTATGTCCAGCGATGCCAAGAAGCTGGTCCAGGAGGAGCTCGGTCCCCAGCGCGCCCGGGTATCCGATCCGTTCCGGGTCACCTATATCGAGGGGCTGCAGAACCTCGAGCACGAGCTCGGCCGGGTGGTCGAGCGGCGGCGCAGGCAGTATTTCCTGCGCGCAATCGGTGACCTGGCCACCATCCAGGGTCTCAACATCGGCCAGCTGGCGCTGGCCAAAGTCGAGGCTGGCGGCCGGTCGGCTAAAGATGCCGTGATCGCAGCGGAGGCGGTCGCCGCCGAGGCTTAGTTTCTCTAGGGCAAGAGGCACCTACTCAGAGTGACGTCTCAAACGCGGGTGTGGCACGTCCCGCGCCACCCGCGTGGGGCGACGCCCCGCCTGTAACGTTGCAGCAGAGTAAGTAAGGATGCGTGTCTGGAGCCTCACCCTGGGCGTGATCTGCCTCATCACCGGAGGGATCTGGTTCTTGCAGGGGGCGGGAGTGATCAAGGGCAGCTTCATGACCGGGCAGCAGCTCTGGTTGATCATCGGAATCCTGGTCGCCCTGGTCGGGCTGGGGCTCGCATTCAGCGGTCTGCGCCGGCCGGCGCGACGGTGAGACTCACCCGGCGCGAGGCCCTCGTCACCGGCCTGAGCACGGGCGCGATCGCGCTCGGCCTCAACTACCTGGGCGTCTGGCTGATCGGAGTGCCCCTGCTTCCGGAACAGGCGGGCAACCTCCTGATCAAAGTCCTTCCGCTCGGCGCCTTCGAGGGCTTGCTCCATACCTTCGGTGTCCTGGCCCGCCCCCTGCTTCTGGTCGGTGCCTCCGTGGTCGTCGTCCTGGTGTTTGGGGTGGCCGCGGTCCTGGTCGACCGCGTCAGCCGGCGCGGCCAGTCGCTCATCCTGGGTCTTGCGGCTGCGGTGGTGACTGCCGCCATCGGCCTGATCGCTGCTTCACCCGCCAACTCGGTGATCTCATTGCTGATCGAGATCGCGATCTTTGGCGGGTCCCCGCTCGTCGTGTCTGCCGCGCGCCAGGAGTACGCTCCCACGACGGCAGTTAGCTCCGACCGCCGGCTCTTGATGCGAAACCTCTTCTACGGCGCAGTCGGTATCGCCCTGCTCGGCGTTGCCTATGCCGATGTGCGGCGATTCGTCACTGCGCTCGCGGTTAAGGAGGGCAGCCGCGCCATCCAGGAGATCACCCCGGTCAGCGACTTTTACGTGGTCTCCAAGAACCTGGTCGGCGACCCCGTGGTGGATTCGGGCTCCTGGCGGCTGAACCTGCCTACCCGATCGATCACCTACGCGGAGCTGCTCGGCCTGCCGGCCCAGCGCCTCGAGCTCACCCTCGAATGCATCAGCAACGACGTCGGGGGAACCCTGATCAGCAACGGAGCCTGGTCGGGCCCGCGCGTGCAGGACGTTCTGGCGCTGACCACAGTCCCGGCCGACGCCCGCTACATGTTGATGGAGAGTGCCGATGGATACACCGAGAGTTTCCTGTTGAGTGAGCTCACCCCGGATCACCTGCTGGTCACCCACCTCAACGACCAGCCGCTGACGCCGGCCCATGGTTTTCCGGCCCGATTCATCTTCCCCGGCCACTACGGAATGAAGCAGCCGAAGTGGGTGGTAAAGGTGCGGTTCTCGAGCGTTGACCAGCAGGGTTACTGGGAGAACAACGGTTGGGACGAGCGGGCCATCGTCAAGACCATGTCCCGGATCGACGCTCCGGCGGACAGCGCCCTGGTCTCAGCCGGCCGGGTCAACTTTTCCGGCATCGCGTTCGCCGGCGCCCGTCGTATCAGCGGCGTCCAGCTCACCTGGGCCGGGAACGGGGAGTGGCATGACGCCACCCTGGCGGACGAGTTTTCACCGTACGCCTGGCGTTTCTGGAACCTCAACACATCCCTTACGGCTGGCCATTACCAGGTATCAGTGCGCGCCCTCGACGGCGCGGGCAACTGGCAAACATCCACTCCGACCAGCACCCTCCCGAACGGGGCCGACGGCCTGCACTCGATCGGCATCGACGTCCGCTAGCTCGCTGGTTTCCTCAGATTGGCCTAAGCCGATCTCAGGGACTGGCGTGCACGGCCCGATTACCGTAAGGTTCGAGGCCGTCGGAAACCATGCGAAAGCCCGTTGTTTTAAGTAGGGAGAGGACGATGTCCTCCAATACGGCGCTGCGTCGAGCGTCGATGCTGGGCACGCTGCTGCTGGCCGCGCTCTTTTCCGGGTTGGTGATCGCATCGCCCAAGCCGGCGCAGCCGCCGCTTCATCCAGCGGTCAAGCCCCTGCCCAGCGATGCGGCGGTCCAGAGCCAAAGCTATGTCTCTTGAGGTGGTGGCGCGGCACTTCGACGCGCTCGGCTCGACCTGCGAGCTCCAGGTGGTGGCAGGCAGCCAGGCGGCGCTCGAGCGATGCGAGCAGCAGGTCCGTCTGGCGGAAGCCCGGTTCACCCGGTTCGTCCGGGACAGCGAGCTCAGCCAGCTGAATGCCAGCCATGGACGGTACACGCCGGTCAGCCCGCAGATGTTCTCGATGCTCGAGGCCGCGGTCTGGGCCTACCAGGAAAGCGGGGGGCTGGTCAACGCTGCCGTGCTCCCGGCCTTGATGGCGGCGGGATATGACCGGCCGTTCATTGAAGGTCTCAGCCAGCCCGCGTCTGTGGTCGCGGTGCAGCCCGCGCCTCTTGTCGAGGTGCTGGCGCTCGATCGCCCGACCCGGTCCGCGGCTGTTGCGCCCGGCGTCGCCCTCGACCTGGGTGGGATCGCCAAGGGCTTCCTCGCCGACCAGCTTATCGATGAGCTCGGTGACAACGCCGTCTGCAACCTGGGTGGAGATCTCCGGCTGCGGGGCGGCGGTCCGGAGGGAGATGGCTGGCACATCGGCCTGTGCGATCGGAGCGCAGTGGCGCTCACCGATGGCGGGGTCGCCACCAGCGGTGTCACCCGCCGGCGCTGGGGACAGGGGATGCACCACCTGATCGACCCGCGCACCGGCCTGCCTGCCAGGACCGACCTGCTCGAGGTCTCGGTAGTGACCGACTGCGCCCTCCGAGGTGAGGTTTATGCCAAGTGCGCGGTCCTCCTGGGTGCTGTCGGCGGGGCCGCATTCCTCGAGGCCCGGGGCGTGCACTACGCCATGCTGCCGGCGGAGGCTTCAAGGGCCGCGTGAGCACCGACCAGCTTCTCTGGCTGACCTCGCGCACGGCTGCGCTGACCGCTTTCGTAGTGTTGCTAGCCGCGATCCTGACCGGCCAGGCCCTGCGCACCTCGCTGCTCGACGGCTGGGTACGCAAGCGCGCGGTCGCCGACCTCCACCAGTTCCTGACAGTTTGCTGGCTCCCCCTGGTCGCGGTCCACGTCGCGGCCGTGACCCTGGACGCGGTTTCCCGACTCAGCTGGTTGGACGTCCTTGTTCCGTTTCGCTCCTCCTATGCTGCCCTACCCATCGGGCTGGGGACCTGCGCCTTCGACCTCTTGATCGTGGTCACGGTCACCAGCTACCTTCGGGATCGAATCAGTCCGCCGACCTGGCGCTGGCTGCATCGCCTGAGCTATCTGATGTTCGCCCTGTTTGGCTTGCATGCCCTGCTTGCCGGGACGGATATGGCGAAACCGCTGGTCGCCGCAGGTTTCTGGGCATTGCTCGCCTTCACCGTCATCCTGACCCTGGCCCGGGTGGTCGTCGGCCGCCTGGCAGTCCCGGCGGCGAGGTAACCGCCGCCGCTACCATTCCAGGGAATGGGTGCGCCCGCGGCTGCGGTGCTGGATCTGCAATCGATCCGCCGGCAATTCCCGGCGCTTGGCCTGCGAGTCGACGGTGACCCGGTGGTCTACCTGGACAACCCGGCCGGCACCCAGGTTCCGCAGCAGGTGATCGACCGGACTGCGGAGTACTGGCGGTCCATGAACGCCAACCATGGCGGCGTCTTCATCACCTCCCAGCGCTCCGACGCCATGGTGGACCGGACCCGATACGCGGCCGCCGCGTTCCTTAACGCCTCCAGCCCCGAGGAGGTCATCTTCGGCGCCAACATGACCACCCTTACCTTCGCGGTCAGCCGGGCGATGGCTCGCGAGTTTCAGCCGGGAGACGAGATCGTTCTTACCCGGCTTGAGCATGACGCCAACATCTCGCCCTGGATGGCGCTAGAGGAACGCGGCGTTCGCGTCCGATTTGCCGACATCAAGGTCCCCGAGTGCGTCCTGGACCTGGCCGACCTCGAACGTCAGGTCAATCCGCGGACAAGGGTGGTCGCGATCACCCACGCCTCCAATGCGGTCGGCACCATCCCGGATCTCAAGGCAGTCGCACAGATCGCGCATCGGGTGGGCGCCTGGCTCTGGGTAGATGCGGTTCACTACGGACCGCACGGCCTGATCGACGTGCAGGCCGTCGATTGCGACTTCCTGGTCTGCTCCTCATACAAGTTCTACGGCCCGCACCTGGGACTCCTCTACGGAAAGCGAGACCTGCTGCGCCGTCTCCGCCCCTACAAGGTGCGGCCCGCGACCGAGGAGCTGCCCGGCCGCTGGGAGACCGGCACCCAGAACCACGAATGCCTGGCCGGACTCTACGGCGCTTTCGAGTACCTGGCCGACCTGGGCGGTTCCACCGCACCGGAGCGGGCGGCCTTCGAACGCGCCGCCGCCCGAATCCAGGCTCATGAGGGTGCGCTGGTGGCGCGCCTGATAGATGGGCTGCTCCAGCTGCCAGGGGTCAAGATCTATGGCATCACCGACGGCGAAAGGCTGAACCAGCGGGCACCCACGGTTTCGCTCAGATGGGATCCGCACCGGCCGGAGGATCTCTCACGCTGGCTGGCCCGGCACCAGATCTTTACCTGGCACGGCGACCACTATGCGCAGGTGCTGATAGAGCGGCTTGGCCTGGCCGATCGCGGCGGTACGTTGCGCATCGGGATCGCGCATTACAACACCGCCAGCGAGATCGACCTGCTGCTCGAAGTCCTCGCCGGATTTCCTGGTGCCTAGCCCGGCCACAATTCGCCACGCCCAGGAAAGCGACGCGAACGGCCTCGCGGCCCTCTGGCTCGAGTTGGGGAGACACCTGGTTGAGCTGAATTCGTCTGCCTTCAAAGTGCCCGAGCTCCCCGGGCTCGCCGAATGGTTCCGAACAGTGCTCGCGACGTCACGCAGCGACGAAAGCGGTACGTTCGTCGCCGAGGTGGATGGTGCCGTGGCGGGCATGGTCAGCGTTCGCCTGGTACCGCCCATGAAGGACGCGCCCCGCCAGGTGCTGCAGGACGTGGGGGTCGTCCGTGCTGAGATCGATGCTCTCGCGGTACTCGAGCCCTTCCGTCGGCACGGGATTGGACGGCTCCTGATGGAAGCAGCCGAACACTGGGGGAGAGAGCACGGGGCCAGCCTGTTCTTCCTCGATACATATGTCATGAGTCCGCTGAGCGTCCCCTTTTATGAGCGGCTCGGATACGCGCGCAGGTCCATCAGGTTCGTTAAGCCGCAAGAGTACGGCGTGGCCGCCGGGGTCATCGTGGGCGAGGGAGCCCTGTCCATCCGTCGGATGAGGGACGAGCCCGGGGAATTCGAGCGGATGGCCCGGTGGCGAAACCAGCCGCACGTGCGTGAGTGGTGGGACCCGGACGAGCCCCCGCTATCGTCCGAGGCGGCCCGCAACGAGTACGGCCCTGACACGCGTGGCGAGGCCCTGACCGCCGTCTGTGTCATCGAGTTCGATCGCCGGCCGGTCGGGTTCCTCCAGTTTTACCGGTGGGCCTCCTTCGCCGACGAAGCCCAGACCATCGGCATCCCTTTCGACCGGGACACCTGGGGCCTGGACATCTTCATCGGTGAGCCGGACCGGATCGGCCAGGGCCTGGGTTCGGCGGCCGTCGACCTGCTCTGCCGCCACCTGTTCGAGCGGGGCGCCACCGCGGTGGCGCTGGTCGCCGCGAAGGAGAATGCCAGAGCGCTGCATGCTTACGAGAAGGCGGGCTTCCGCCGGGACGCATCCGTGCTGGACCTGGACACAAGGCATGGCCGGCGGGTCGAATCCTGGCTGATGGTGCGCCGGCGCGATTCCTGAGCCGGCCGTTCAGACGCGCCGGCCTGCGGTCCCCTGGCTCCATTG
>Ga0209806_1001559_pt1 | contig 15022 bp, 10 predicted proteins | sample GraSoiAngelo_152_FD_186166 | JGI IMG/M metagenome (GOLD analysis project Ga0209806, IMG submission 186166) | Grasslands soil microbial communities from the Angelo Coastal Reserve, California, USA - 14_1009_12_30cm (SPAdes) (version 2) | ecosystem: Environmental > Terrestrial > Soil > Grasslands ... | reverse complement strand
CGTTCTACGACGTCGAGCACGTCATCCTCGGCGACGAAGGACATCTCGAGATCGAGCTGGGTGAACTCCGGCTGGCGGTCGGCGCGCTGGTCCTCGTCCCGGTAGCAGCGCACGATCTGGAAGTAGCGGTCCATGCCGGCAACCATCAAGAGCTGCTTGTACAGTTGCGGCGACTGCGCCAGCGCGTAGACGTGGCCCGTCTTCAGCCGGCTGGGAACCAGGTAATCACGCGCCCCTTCCGGCGTACTGCGGATCAGAACCGGCGTCTCGATCTCGACAAAGCCTTCGTCGTCGAGAAAATCCCGAATGGCCTTAGCCATCCGGTGTCGGAGCTGGAGATTCCGGGCCATCCGCTGCCGTCGAAGATCCAGGTAACGGTAGCGAAGGCGCAGTTGCTCATCGACCGCGCCGTCTTCGTTGACGGCGAAAGGAGGCGGCAACGCGCGGTTGAGGATGTCGACGGCCTGCGCCTCGATTTCGACAGCACCGCTGGGGAGCTCCTTGTTCTCCGTTCCCGGTGGGCGCCGCACGATCGGCCCCCGGACGTGGATCACGGTCTCCAGTCGCAGCTCTCCGCCCGTCGCATGCGCCTGAGCGTGCACCGGGTCGAACTTCACCTGGACGATCCCACTCCGGTCGCGCAGGTCGATGAAGATCAGGCCGCCGAGGTCCCGGCGGCGGTGCACCCAGCCATAGACGTCGACGGACTGCCCCGCCTGCTCGATCCGCGGCGCCCCACACGGGGTTCGGGGTGTCAGGCTCACCCGGCGCTCAAGGCTTGCGTGACAGTTGGGACGACCTCGCGTTCGGCGACACTCACCTGCGTTTTCAGACGCATGTCGCGGACGACGGCCTCGCCTTTTTCTCGTTCCTCCGGCCCGACGAGCAGAGCGACGCGCGCCCCTCGTTTGGCGGCTTTGCGGAGCTTGGCATCGAGCCGGGCCGCCCCGGGGTCGACCACCACCCGCAAACCACGCTCGCGCAAGGTCCCGGCCAGGTGGAAGACGTAGAGCTCATCTTTGGGATCGACCGCCAGGGCCCAGACATCGGGCGCCGGAGGCGCCAGCGGCTTGCGCTGCTTGAGCACCATGGCCGTCCGGTCCAGGCCGATGGCGAAGCCAACGCCGGGCGTCACCCGGTAGCCCAGAGCGGCGGCGAGGCCGTCGTACCGACCGCCACCGCCCAGCGCGTTCTGCGCTCCGCCCAGGCTTTCGTGCTGATATTCGAAGACCGTTCGCGTGTAGTAGTCGAGGCCGCGGACCAGCTCGGGATTCAGGGTGAAGGGAATCGCTTCCGCGGCCAGCCCGTCCTTGACCGCCTGGAAGGCCTGGGCGCAGGGCTGGCAGAGGTGGTCCACCATGCGGGGGGCCTTTTGCTTGAGTTCCTGGTCCTGCGGTTCTTTCGAGTCGAAGAGGCGCAGCGGGTTCTTCTCGAATCGCGTGCGGCTTTCCGCGCTCAGCTTGGCCAGATGAGGGCGATAGTAATCGCGGAGCCGTTCCCGATACGCCGGACGGCAGACGTCGTCGCCGATGCTGTTGAGCAGCAGGTGGATCCCACCGATATCGAGTCCGCCGAACCACTTCCACCCGAGAACGATGGCTTCGACATCGAGCAGCGGGCTGGCGTCGCCGATCGCTTCGATGCCGAACTGACGAAATTCGTGGAAGCGACCGCGCTGCGGCCGCTCCGACCGAAAATACGGGCCCAGGTAATAGAGGCGCACCGGCTGCGGCTCCAGCTGCATGCCGGCATCGAAGTAGGCGCGGACGATCGGCGCGGTCCCCTCCGGGCGCAGCGTCAGCGATCGATCGCCCCGATCCTTGAACGTGAACATCTCCTTGCTCACGATGTCGGTCGCCTCGCCCACGGCGCGCACAAAGAGGTCGGTGGCCTCGAAGGTCGGCGTCTCAATCCGGAGATAGCCAAACCTCTCGGCGAGGTCTTTGGCCGTCCCCGACATCGCCTCCCAGTAGGGCTGATCCGCGGGCAACAAATCCTGGGTCCCGCGGGGACGCTGCGCGATCGGGGGCATGGTTTCGACAGAATAGCGAATGCCCGGCGGGAGATCGATGCCGCGCGCTAGCTCGCGAGCTGGGCGTCGGCATTGCCGGCGTCGCTGCGAACCACCCGGTTGCGACCGGTCCGCTTGGCCACGTAGAGCGCCTGGTCCGCGGCTTGCACCAGCGCCTCGCGGGTGTCGCCGTCGCGCGGGAACACGGCGATACCCAGGCTGAGGGAAAGGTTGGAGACGGCTTTTCCGTCCAGTAACACGGCCTGACCGCCGATCGTCCGGCGAATCCGCTCGGCGATGGCGACCGCTGCCCGGCTGTCGGCGCCCCTCAGCACGAGCACGAACTCGTCGCCGCCGTAGCGTGCCACCAGGTCCTTGGGTCGCACGGCCGGCACCAGGATCTGGCGGGTGAGGTGGCGCAGGACGGCGTCTCCGGCGGGGTGCCCGACGGTGTCGTTGATTTGCTTGAAGTGGTCGAGGTCGCACATGATCAGGGCAAGCGGTTCGCGCGTCTTCCTCGAGCGCAGCAACTCGCGGTCGAGGTAGGCTTCCAGCTCGCGGTGGTTCGCCACCCCAGTCATGGCGTCGGTAGTGGCCAGCTGCTTGGTGTGCTCGTAGGCCGCTGCATTCTCGATCGCGATCACCGCCTGGTTTGCCAGGGTCTGGAGGACGCGGACCTCACTTCGCTCCAGCGTCCGCGGCGACCGCAGGTGGATCACGAGCACGCCGACGATCTCGCCCGCCAGGCACATGGGAACGGCAACCGCCCGCTGCAACCCCACCCGTCGGGCCGCGGAGAGCGGCTCTCCATGCTCATCGACCAGATCGAGCTCGAGGACCTGTTCCGGTCGCTCGACTCGCTTCGAGGCCAGGTCCCCGCTCTGCCGGACCGCGGCCATTTCACGCCGGGTGGTCGATCCGACGATGACGTCGTTGAATTGCTCGCGCCAGGCGGGCTTACGCAGGTGCAAGGAGGCATACGGGGCATCCAGGATCTCAGCCGTGGCGTGGGCGACCGCCCGCAGCAGGTTGTCGGTCCCAACCGTCACCGCGGTGAGGGCCTGCGAGATCTTCTCGAGGGCAATGATCGCCTGGTCGAGGCGATGGGCTTGCAGCTCGGTCTTCTTTCGCAGGTCCGCGTTCTCGATCATCAGCGCCATCTCGGTCGCGATCGTCTGCAGCAGGTCGACGTCCTGCTGTGGCAGCCGGTAGCCGGCGGCGATGCCGGTGACGAGGTAGCCGGCATTCCGTTCGCCCCGGACCAGCGGAACGACCAGCGCCTCCTGAATCCCGGCGAGCTCGCCGAAGAGGCGCAGGCCTCGCCGGGAGTCGCCGGAAAGCGTGGTTACGGTTTCGACGGCGGCGGTGGGTTGCAGGGCAAAACCCTCGGCAAGCTTCGCCGGGCTCAAGCGGCCCAGTTGTGCCGCGGCTTTCGGGCCGAGGCCGACCACCGACCGGACTTCGAGCCCGCTGGTCTCGTTTCTAGCGAGGAGCAGTGCCTTATCGAGCCCGAGTGCCTTCATGCTGACCCCCAGGATGGCTTCGGCCATCGCGGCGGGTTCGGTTTCCTTGCCCAGGCCCTGGCTCGACTGCGACAGCGCGGCCAGCCGGCGCATCTGCTCGTTCAGCGAGCGAGTCCGCTCTTGCAAGTCCTGGGTCATGGTGTTGAAAGCCGTCGCCAGCTCGCCGAGCTCATCGCGACGCCTGACGTCGAGCCGCTTGCTGAGGTCACCCCTGGCTACCGCTTGTGTTCCGGCGACCAGGGCCTCGATCGGCCGCGTCAGCCGGAGCGCGAGCAGGTACCCGATCAGGAGCAGGATCAGAACGACGCCCGCGAACAGCACCGTCATCTGAAACGCCGATTGAAAGCCCGCCTCCACGACGCTGCGCCGCGATAGCGCGACGGCGAGGTAGCCCTCCACCTGCTGGCGGAGGTAAAAGTTGGTGAACTGGAACTCGTATTCCTGGCCCGCGATGGTCAGGCTTCGCGTCGCCGCGCGCCCGGGCGAGGCCAGCGCCAGGTACGAGCGCAGGTGCTCGTCGAGGAGATCGCCTTTCACGTTGGCGAGGGTGCTGCCCAGCAGCCGTCCTTTTGTGTCCAGCAGCACGACCTGTGCCTGCGACTTGCTCTGAATGTCGCTGAGCACGGCGGGCAGGGCGGTCTCGACCAGGACGCCGCCGACGACGCGATCACCCAGCATCACGGGCCCGGCGGCGGCCAGAGACGACACGGGTGACCCACGGTAGCCGATGTACTTGTCTCCCAGTGAGTCGTACTGGCCCTTGAGCACCGGCTGGACAATCAACTCGCCGGACAGATCGGTGCCGCTTCTGAATACCAGGCCACTCGGGTTCGTCTCGTCCGGCTGGCTGATTTCGAGGATGGTGCGTCCGCGGGCATCGAAGATCATCACCGTGCCGAGCCGGTTGTTGACCTCGAGCGGCACGATCAGCTCGCGCAACGCCGCGGCGTCTCCGGCACGGACGGCCTGGTCGACACCCTGCGTGTTGGCAATCAGCCGGATGGCAGCCACCTGACGCCCCTGGAGCTTGACGGCGGCGTCGAGCGCCGCGTCCTCGGCATGCACGAGTTGATCAGCGATACGACGCTCGAGCGACGTCGCGACCAGGCTGGTTGTCAGATAGGTGCCGATGATGCCCAGGATCAGCATCAGCAGGAGGAACGGAAGGATGATCTGGGTCCGGATTCTCAGGGTCGGCATCGTCAGCCGCTTAGCCAAGACAGCTCCAGCTCTGGGCAGCGACCGTATACGCCGGGTTGAGGAAGACCAGCTGGTCGGTGCCGCTGTGTTGGGGCGTGAAGCTATCGGTGACCACGGCGTGGGAGCTCGTATCCCCCGCGGCAACCCGGATCGGAGCCTGCGGGTTCACCGTTCGGTTGCCCTGGCTGTCTACCCGGACCCACTCATAGAAGACCCATCCGCCGGCGCCATTGGTCGTGAAGCTTCCGGTCGCGGTCACGGAAGTCTGGCTGCACCGGTCCTTGTTGTTGCCGGTCTTCGGCGACTGCGTAACCCGCTCGCTGGCGGAAACGATCGCAAACCGTGCGGTGGGTGTTGGGGTTGGGGTCGGTGACGGACCCGGCGTGGGCGCCGGCGTGGGCGTCGGCGTCGGCGTTGGCGTCGCGGTGGGCGTGGGCGTTGGGACGGGTGTTGCGGTAGCGGTAGGCGTTGGTGATGGCTGAGGTGATGCGGTTGGGCTCGGGGTCGGCGCCGGCGTGGGCGTGGCCGCTGGCGTGGGCGTGGGTGCCGGCGTTGTCACCGGGCGCTGCGACGGTGGCACGATGACCGCGACCACCGGGTTGGCAGGAGCCACGGCGAGGGCGGGAGCCACGGCCAGCGCCTCGACCGCGTTGCCCTCGAGGGCCCGGTCCTGGAGCGCCTCTAACAGCACGGTGTTCTTGAGCGGCTTGGTCTGCAAGCCGGCATCGAGACGGAGGTCGGCGCTGAGATCGGGGACCTGAACCCAGGCCAGCCCATCCGTCGGTCGGAGTGCGACCAACGCCACCAGCCCGAACAGCAGGACGACCAGGACCACCAGCCCGAAGAAGCCGGCGAGCGCGCGTCCACCGTTCGAATGGGCACCCATCGCACTCCGATGCTAGGCAGGCGAAGTTACAGCGACCGTTTCTCCGCCCGCACGTTGGGGCTGTCCGCAAACGAGTTCGTAACGTTCGAGTTAAGCCCGATGTCAGGTGGCCGCGAGATTGCCCTCCCGGGCGACGGTGTGGACGTCTTTGACCGTTTCCAGCCGCTCCATCAACCGGCTCAACTGGGTGAGACTGCTGATCTCGACGGTGGTCGAAATCACGGCGGTCTTGTCGTCGTAGACCTGGACTTCGGCGCCGGTCAGATTGATCTTGCTCTCCGCGATGACGGTGGCGATGTCACGGAGCAACCCGGTCCGGTCCCAGGCTTCGATTTTGATCCCGACGGGATAGAGCTGGCGGCCGCCCGTGTCCCAATCGACCTGAACCACGCGCTCCTGGTTGGTCACGTTCATGACGTTCTTGCAGCTTGTCCGGTGCACCGTGATGCCCTTGCCCCGGGTGATATATCCGCTGATGAGGTCGCCTGGCACGGGCTTGCAGCACTGCGCGATCTGCGTGAGCACCCCGCGTTCGCCCTTTACCCGGATCTCGCCGGTGGGCTTGAACTGCGGGACCAACGGGATCAGGGGGAACTCCCCATTGCCGTCGGGCTGCTGACCGGCCGCCATGTACTTCAGCAACACGGAGTGCGGGCTGACGTCGCCGTATCCGATCGCCGCATAGAAATCGGGGAGGTCGGTGAAGCGAAATTCCCGGGCCAGCTCGAGGATCCGCTCGTCACCGATGGAGGCCAGCGCCCGCTGCTGCATGCGCCGGAACTCTTTGTCCAGCAGCTCCTTTCCCTTGCTGACGTTCTCCTCGCGCCGCTCTTTCTTGAACCAGCCCCGAATCTTCTGCGCCGCGCCGGCGGTCTTCACGAAGCCCAGCCAGTCGCGGCTCGGGCCGTGCGGTCCCTTCGAGGTCAGCACCTCGACGATGTCGCCGTTCTGCAGCGGATAGTCGAGCGGCACCATCCGGCCGTTCGACTTGGCTCCGATACACCGGTGGCCGACTTCCGTATGGATCCGGTAGGCGAAGTCAACCGCCGTCGCACCGGTGGGCAAAGCGATGACGTCGCCTTTGGGGGTGAAGACGAACACCTCATCTCTGAAGACGTCGACTTTGACCGCGTCGACGAATTTCTCGGCGTCGAGCACCTCCTTTTGCCAATCGATCAGCTGCCGCAGCCAGGCAAATCGCTGATCCATCTTGCGATCGTCCTTCCCGCCGCCTTCCTTATAGGTCCAGTGCGCGGCCACGCCCCACTCGGCGGTCCGATGCATCTCGTGGGTGCGGATCTGGATCTCCATCGGCTCGCCGCTGTGGCTGACCACGGTGGTGTGCAACGACTGATAGCCGTTGGACTTTGGCATCGCGATGTAATCCTTGAAGCGGCCGGGGATGGGCTTCCACAGCGAGTGGATCACGCCCAGCGCGCCGTAACAGTCCTTGATGGAGTCGGTGGTGACCCGGATGGCCGAGAGGTCGTAGATTTCATCGAAGTCTTTGCCCATCGCAAGTTTGTTGGCGATGCTGTACACGTGCTTCGGCCGGCCGGTCGTCTCGGCTTGGATACCGACCGCGGTCAACTCCCTTTCGAGAATTTCCTTGATGTCGTTGACGTACATTTCGCGCTCTTTCCGCTTGCGCGCGATCTTCTTGACGATCTCCTGGTACTCGTCGGGATGGAGCTGCGAGAAGGAAAGATCTTCCAGCTCCCACTTGATGTTCCACATCCCCAACCGGTGCGCCAGCGGGGCGTAGATATCCAGCGTCTCCTGCGCCATCGCCCGGCGGCGGTTCTCGGGAAGGTAATTCACGGTGCGCATGTTGTGCAACCGGTCCGCCAGCTTCATCAACACCACCCGGACGTCCTCGGCCATCGCGACCAGCATCTTGCGGACGTTCTCGGCCTGGGCCTGTTCCTGGCTGTGGAAGGAGATCTTCTCCAGCTTGGTGACGCCGGCGACCAGCTTGCCTACGGTCGGGCCGAAACTCTGCTCCAGGTCGGAGATCGTGAGATGGGTGTCCTCCACCGTGTCGTGCAGAATGGCCGCCGCGAGGGTGTCGCGATCGAGCTGGAGGTCGGCCAGGATGCCGGCGACGGACAGGGGGTGCTCGATGAATTTCTCGCCAGAGAGCCGGTTCTGGTCGTGATGGGCGCTGGCGGCGGCATCGTAGGCGCGCGACAGCACATCGACGTCGTGCGGCGGCAGATAACTGACCTTGCTCAGAAGGTCGGCGAATTGCATGACCCGGTCCCTATATGGTTGATGGCGAAATTATCCCCGAACTCTATAACTGCCAATCAGCCCAACTAACGGCCCGCCGGGCTCGATTGGTCCTAGTAGGCCTTTCCCCAGACCACCTCGACGGTCGCCGGACGGCCACAGACCGCGCAGGCCTGGCTTCCCGGTGGCAGCTCCCGATCGATCACGCGGGTGGTCGCCGTTGTCGCCTCTTTTACCGCTTGCTCGTCTTCGGCGCGCCCGCACCACGGGGTGATGACGAAGCCGATGGACTCTTCAAAGAAGCCCACCATCGCCGCCAGCGAGTCGAGCCGAACCGTATGGCCCTTGCGGAACTCCAGCGCACGCTTGAAGAGCGCTTCTTGAATGTGCTCGAGCATCGCGGGGATGGTCGTCTGCAGCTCGGCGAGGGGGACCGGCTTCTTCGCCCGGTCAAGTCGACGGACGACGGTGACCTGCCCGCTTGCCAGGTCGCGAGGCCCGATCTCGATACGCACCGGCACCCCTTTCAGCTCCCATTCATTGAACTTGAAGCCGGGGCGCTCGTCACGCCAGTCGACTTTGACGCGGATATCGTCGAGCGCATCGAGGATCCCCGTCAGCGCTGAGGCGATCTGCGTCCGCTCGACGTCGCTCCGGAAGATCGGAACAACGATAACCTGCACGGGCGCGATCCGGGGCGGCAGCTGCAAGCCGGAGTCGTCTCCGTGCGCCATCACCACCGCGCCTACCATCCGGGTGGACATGCCCCAACTGGTCGAATGGGGGTACTGCTGCTCGTTGCTGCGCCCCGTATACGTGAGGTCGTAAGCGCGGCTGAAGTTCTCCCCGAAGTAATGCGAGGTGCCCATCTGCAGCGCCTTGCCGTCCATCATCATGCCCTCGATCGCGGTCGAGTACTGGGCACCGGCAAACTTCTCGCTCTCCGATTTGCGGCCGGTGAGGACCGGGATCGCGCACCACTCCTCGGCGATCCGGCGGTAGCAGTCGAGCATCTTCGCGACTTCTTGCTCGGCCTCCGGTGCGGTTTCGTGGAACGTGTGTCCCTCTTGCCAGAGGAACTCGCGAGTGCGCAAGAAGAAGCGGGGTTTCAGCTCCCAACGAAAGACGTTGTTCCATTGGTTGGTGAGCACTGGTAGGTCCCGATAGGACTGAACGTAATCGCGCAGGACGGTCGCAATCATCGTCTCCGAGGTCGGCCGCAAGACCAGCGGTTCCTCGAGGTCCTTGCCGCCACCTTTGGTGACGAGTTGAAATTCCGGGGCGAAGCCCGCGACGTGGTCCTTCTCCTTTTGGAGAAAACTGAGCGGAATCAGTGCCGGGAAGTACCAGTTCTCGTGCCCGGTTTGCTTGATGAGACGGTCGAGAGGATCGCGAATGTTTTCCCATAAGGCATAGCCATAGGGGCGAACGATCATGGTGCCGGCAACCGGAGAATTGTCCGCTAGCTGCGCCTTCCGGACGACGTCGTTGTACCAGCCCGGGAAATCCCCAGCCTGCTTTCGAATCTCCTTGACGAAGCCCGTCTCTTTTTCGTCGACAGCCATGGCCTGTGAGTATAAGTTTCAGCATCTCCTCCCCCGCTCGCTACACCGGCGGAGGGGGTTCCGCCTGGCCGGGGCAGGCCGCGCCCACGCCAATTCGCACGGTTTGTTCCGTCTGGCCCGCCTTGACCACGAGCGAGACGCAGGCAGGTTCGGACACGGTGTATCCACCGGCGTATACCAACCAGGCGTCTTGCTCATCGATCGGGTTGACGGTTCGAGTCGGCCGGCAGCCTGGCACGCGCAGGTGATCGGTTGCGGTTCCGGGAGAGCCCCAATTGATGCTGAGCCGGCCGCGCCAATCGTCGGGAACGATGAGATCGAAGGACGCGCCGCGACGGATGAAGAGTCCGTCCTTCGCGAACCGCCGACCGGCCGGATCTCCGGTTCGGTTCGCTTGTAGAGCGCGGGCCGACGGGAGGGCAACCCGATCGAGCACTATGGCGTCACCCGCCGCGGGCACGGCCTCCGAGCCGATCACGTCCTGGCAGGCCAGCAAGGTTCCTCCATCGGAGGGACTGCTCGAGACTTGCGCTGTGCCGGAAACGCAGGCACTCGCGGCGATCACGAGCAGGCCGGCTGCGGCCATGCGGATCAGTGTCACGTTGTATCTACACCCGTCGAGCCGCGCTAGTTCCAGCGCTGCTCGTACGCTAACTGGCGAGTTTTTGCTCGTCCTCGCGGGCGATGGCGTCCAGCTCACGGAGCAGCGCCGGCACGAGTTCCTTCTCTGGGAAGGTCCCAACGATCTTGCCGTGCTTGAACAGGATGCCCTTGCCCTTACCTCCGGCGATGCCGATGTCCGCGTGCTGCCCTTCACCTGGGCCGTTCACCACGCACCCCATCACCGACACGTTGATCGGCCGCTTGATCTTCTTGAGTGCTTTCTCGACTTCCGCCACCATCGGCAGCATGTCGATTTCGAGCCGGCCGCACATCGGGCAGGCGATCAGGTTTGGCCCGGTCAGCTTTTCGGCGAGCGCGTTCACGATGCCGTAGCCGACCTCGACTTCCTCGACCGAGTCGCCGGCGAGCGAGACCCGGATGGTGTCGCCGATGCCCTCCTCGAGCAAGACCCCGATCCCGACGGCGCTCTTGACCGCGCCGGTGCGCGGCGGACCGGCCTCCGTGACGCCCAGATGCAGCGGGTAGGGGATCTTGTCGGCGATTGCCCGGTTGGCGGCGATCATCGTGGGCGGATCCGAGGCCTTCATCGAGACCTTGATCAGGTTGTAATCCAGCGACTCCAGGATGTGAATGTGGCCCAGCGCGGCACTGACCATGGCCGCCACCACCTCCTCGGTCGGCGGGCGAACGCCGGCGCCCTCCTTGGGGCGGCCGGGCAGCGACCCGGCGTTGACGCCGATTCGCATCGGCACCTCCCGCTCTTTCGCCTGGCGCGTGATCTCCTTGACCTTTTCCGGGTCCTTGATATTGCCTGGATTGAGTCGCAGGCCATCTACGCCCGCCTGGAGGGCCATCAGCGCCAGCGGCGCGTCATAGTGGATGTCCGCGATGATCGGTAGCGGCGAAGCCTTTTTGATCTCGACCATCGCCTGCGCCGCTTCTCTCGTCGGCACCGCGACCCGAACGATGCGGCAATTGGCATCTTTCAGGCGGGCGATCTCATTGAGGGTCGCCTTCACGTCCCGGGTATCCGCCTTTGTCATCGATTGCACCACGATCTCCGCGGCGCCCCCGATCACCACGTCACCGACCCGAACGGGAATGGATTTGCGGCGTGCTCTCATGCCCTCATCTCAGCACATCGTTATATGTCACGAGTCCGATCAATCCAAACAACAGAGCGAGACCGACATAGTGCACTACCTGTTCCCGGGCCGGGTCCACCGGTCGGCCCCGGATCAGCTCCAACACGAGAAACGCGGCGCGGCCCCCGTCGAGGGCTGGGAACGGCAGGATGTTGGCCAGGCCCAGGCTGAGGCTCAGAAGGGCGGCCACCTCGAGCACCGGCAGAATTCCCGCCTGCGCCGCGCGGGCGGTCGTCTTGACGATGCCCACCGGTCCCTCGAGACCCCGTGGTCCGAGCAGGCCGCCCAGACTTTTATCGGTGATCAGTAAATAGATGCCGCCCGCGATGCCGGCAATCGAATCACCGGTGTCCCGAACCGCACGGCCGGCCGATTCGACCGGGCCCGGCTTCCACGATCTGATAGCCGGATGAAAACCAAGGATGTAGCCGCCGCTGCTCGGATCCAGCTTCGGCGTCACGGTCAACGTCAGCGGCTGACCGCCGCGCTCGACGACGACGGTGACGGGTGCGTTCTTGGCAGCATCCAACGCGGATCGAAGGTCCTCGAATCGGCTGATCGGATGACCATTTACCGACTGGATCACGTCGCCGTCGCGCAGGCCGGCCGTGCTTGCCGGGGTGCCGGCATCGACCGAGCTGACCTGGATCGGCGTTTTGACCTCGGCCGCACCGACCGTGGTGTAGATGCTGAAGAAAATCAGGACGGGAAGGGCGAGGTTGAAGGCGGACCCGGCAACGATCACAATGAACCGCTGCCAGAGTGGATGGGCGTTGAAGCTGCGTGGCCCGGCGTCCATGCTGCCGTCCATGCCGGCCAGCTTGACGAAGCCACCCAGTGGGATCGCCCGGATGGCGTACAGCGTCTCGCCGCGTTGCCAGCCCACCAGCTGGGGGCCGAACCCGACGCTGAACTGCTCGACCTTGATGCCCGACAGTTTGGCCGTTAGGAAGTGACCGGATTCGTGCACGATGACCAGCCCGCTGAAGATCAGGATGACGAGGGGCACGAGGATGACGGGACTCACGCCGGCAGCTCGCTCCGCACTCTGCTCGTCCCACCTGAGGTGGTGCGCACCTGAGCCCGCGCCCAGCGGTCGGCTGCGATCACGGTGTCGAGGGTGAGCTCCTCATCGGGTGCTGCGCTTTCGACAGCCTGCCGCACCGACGGCACGATCTCCACGAATCGCCGCTGTCCCTTGAGGAACAGCGCTACGGCCTCTTCGTTCGCGGCGTTCAGCACGGCCGGGGCGGTTCCGCCGCGCTCGCCGGCCTCGCGAGCCAGGGCGACGGCCGGGTAGCGGATCGCGTCCAGCGCCTCGAAGGAGAGCTGACCCAGCGCCGCCAGGTCGGGCGCCGTCGTGACCCCGTCCAGCCGCTCCGGAAATCCCAGTGCGATCGCGATCGGGAGATGCATATCCGGAATGCCCAGCTGGGCTTTGACGCTGCCATCAACGAACTCGACCATCGAATGCACAACACTTTGCGGGTGAACGATGACGTCGATGGCGGAATAGGGGACGTCGAAGAGGAAGTGCGCCTCGATCACCTCGAGGCCTTTATTCATCATCGTTGCCGAATCGATGGTGATCTTCGGTCCCATCTTCCAACGCGGATGGGCGAGTGCCTCGGCGATCGTCACGCTCTCGAGTGTTTCGAAAGGACGACGCAAGAAGGGACCGCCGGACCCGGTCAGAATCAAACGGCGGACGGCTGCCTCCTTCTCGCCCCACAGGCATTGCCAGATCGCGCTGTGCTCACTGTCGATCGGAAAGATCTGCGATCCGTGGCGCCGCATCCGTTGACGAACCAGCTCCCCAGCCATGACCAGGACTTCCTTGGTGGCCAGGGCGATGTCCTTGCCCGCGTCGAGGGCCGACAGGGTGGGCGCCAGCGCGGCGGCACCAGCGGCGGCCACCACGACCAGGTCCACGTCCGGGTCGCTGACCGCCTCGGCGATAGCCCGCGCCGCGCGGCCGGCGTCGCTCCCGCCCGGATTGGCCAGCAGTGCGTGGGCTTCCGGATGGCGGCGGGCCACCGCGTCCAGCGCCGCCGCGTCCGTACCGGCGATCACTGCATGCAGCGCGAAGCGATCCGGATGTCGCTCGACCAGGTCACAGACCTGGCGGCCGATGGAGCCGGTCGCACCGAGCAGCGCCAGGCGCCGGGGCGAGGGACGGGGAGATCTCATCTCTTTGGGCTGAAACGCGGGGCGAACGTGAGTCATTGCGCCCGGCCGCTCATGCCAGGTGCAGCGACGTCACGTAATAGTACACGACCACTCCCACGAGCAACAGCGAATCGATCCGGTCGAGAATCCCACCGTGACCGGGGATCAGGTGACTCGCATCCTTGACGCCCGCGGTTCGCTTGATCTGTGACTCGACGAGGTCACCAACCTGCGCAAAGATCCCAATCAGCAGCCCGATGATGAGGTTGTGGGGAAAGCTGATGTTGACAAGGAGCCCAACGATGGCGAAGAACACGGTGCTCGCCAGCAACTCGGCGACGGCCCCCTCGACGGTCTTCTTGGGACTGATGCGCGCAAAGAAGTGATGGCGTCCGAATCGCAGGCCGGCCACCATGGCCGCGGTGTCGCCGACCCAGATGGCGCCGAAGATGGCGATCACGTACCCGAAACCGAGATGGTTCGGATCAGGTTGGTGCAGGAAGTAGAGCGACAGATAGAAGCTCAACGTGAAGGCCAGATAGAGACTGCCTCCAACCGCCAGCGCCCAGCGTGTCAGGCTACCCCGCCAGTCACGGACCAGCACGAGCGTGGTGAGACCGAGAACGGTGGCGGCGGCCAGTAGCACGGCCAGGCTTGCCCCGGCGGGCAGACGGTCACGGAGCAGAAGGGCATAGCTCAGCGGGAACAGCAGCCAGAGCGGGGCGGGCGTCCCCATGGCGCGCGTCAGCTGCCAGTACTCGATCAGCGCGGCGCCCAGCACGACGGCCATGGCCGCGTATACCCAGACGGAGCCCGCGATCAGCGCCGCCAGCACCACCCCGATCAGGACGGCGGCCGTGCCGATGCGCACCGCCATGTTGGAGCGGCGCGCCGCGCTCAGCGCGGGGTCGTCCGATGGCGCGTCAGCGACCTCGATTGGGAACCTCCTCCGGGCGCGCGCCAAAGCGTCGCTGCCGCCGCTGGTAGGAGGCGATCGCCTCGTCGAAGTCGGCATCTGTGAAATCGGGCCAGAGCGTTTGAGTGCTGTAGAACTCGGAGTAGGCGGCCTGCCAGAGCAGGAAGTTACTGAGCCGCATTTCGCCGGCGGTGCGTATCACGAGGTCGGGATCCGGTAAGCCTCGAGTGTACAGACGGTCGGCGAGGCTCGATTCCTCGAGCTGGGTCAGGTCTGCACCGGCGCGCGCCAGCTCGCGAACTGCGTCGACGATCTCGCCGCGGCCGCCGTAGTTGATGGCGATGTTGAGCACGGCCCTGGCGCCGATGCGGGTATGTTCGCTGGCCTGACGCATTTGTTCTTGCAGGGCCGGCGACAGCTCCTGAATGCGGCCGGAGAACCGCAGCTCGATTCCACGCCGTCCCAGCTCCTCCACTTCACGGCGAATGGTCTCGGAGAAGAGGCCCATCAAGGCGTCCACCTCATCGCGTGGGCGTAACCAGTTTTCCGTGGAGAAGGCATAGAGCGTCAGCACGCGGATGCCACGCCGGTCGGCGGCCTCCGCCACGCGGCGGATCGCTTCGATCCCCGCCTTGTGCCCCATCACGCGCGGGAGCAGGCGCTCGCGGGCCCAGCGGCTGTTGCCATCCATGATGATTGCGACGTGTTCGGGAGAGGGCACCTGGCTCACTGGTAGTTCTTGAGCGTTAGA
>Ga0209806_1001554_pt1 | contig 15047 bp, 16 predicted proteins | sample GraSoiAngelo_152_FD_186166 | JGI IMG/M metagenome (GOLD analysis project Ga0209806, IMG submission 186166) | Grasslands soil microbial communities from the Angelo Coastal Reserve, California, USA - 14_1009_12_30cm (SPAdes) (version 2) | ecosystem: Environmental > Terrestrial > Soil > Grasslands ... | reverse complement strand
TAAATCCGGGACCAACAAAGCCATCAGCTAACGACCACCAGCCCTCAGCTGACGAACCAATCACTACCCCGCGTGCCTGGCGTCCTCAAGCACTTCATCCAGCGCATTCGCCAACCGATGCGCGCGCTGCACATACGAGATGCTTCCGGCATGGCTGTTGCGCTTGAGCAAATGATACTCATCCGCAATGTTCAACGCCGCCAGCACCGCGAGCCGCACCGTGTCGATGGTGTTGGTCTGTTCTGCGACCGCCCGCATCTTGGCATCGACATACTCGGCGAGCTTCAAGATGTATTCCGGATCCGAGCCGCGCAGATTGTAAGCCTGATCAAAAATCTCCACGCGCACGCTCGTATTGTTTACGTCTTTTGCCGGATTTTGTCGCGTAGCCGTTGCCATGACAGATGTCCTCTCTGGTCCTGATCCCTTCGATGCCGCCGCGCGTCAGCTGGCGACCTGCTCCTCGCCCACCGTATCGATCTGGCGCATCATCTTTTCGACCCGTCGCTTCACCTCTTCGCGATCTTTGCGGAACTGCACCGCCTCGCGCCTCAGGTTTTCAATCTCGTCTTCCCGTTCTTTCAATTGCTGACGCACGCGCTGCACGTCGCGTTCCGCCGCCACCCTGGCCTCGCGCGCAGCCTTGTACATCTCAATAGTGCGATAAACCTTGTCTTCCAGCGCCTGGAAATCGTCGGCAGGAACCTCGGCTGATACCTCTTCGATCGCTTTCAGAGACATGATGGACTTCTTCCCGAGAGAAATTGCACTGCTTCTGCGCAGTATACCCCAGAAATTTGTGGAAGCGACCGAACAATGTCGCAGAGATTTTGCAGCCAAGCCCTAACTATTAAAAGATGCTCAGCGCGGCAGGGCGAGACCGCATTTCTGAAGTACAAAGCGAACCCGCTCAGCAACGGGCACGCGTGGAAGCTCAATCAGTTCATACCCGAGCCCCTTGTACGTGTCCGCCAACACCTCGTAGGTTCGGACCGCCTCATCGAAATCCTGCTTGCGCTCGCGGTCCTGCTGGAAGATTTCCCGCCATGCGGGCGCGATGAAAACGCTACGGTTGTAACGGAATGTCTCCGCTGCCTTCTCGAAATACGCGGGCACCGATAGGTTCGACAAGCGCAGGTAACCAACCACGTCGGGTACGCCGCGGTCGAAAAACACAGGCCCCCTCTGCCGTTCCGCCATGCGATAGGAGCGCATCTCCCAGCACAACATGAGCTCCGCAAAAAGGGCGCGATCGTTCCACGGCACCGCGGGGCCGCCAATGCTTACCTGGTCTTGAATAATGCCACGGCCCGCTTCGATTGACCTCGTGAATCCCGCCTGCTGAAGTGCATCGATCAGCGTGCTCTTACCCGAGCCCGGTCCGCCAGTCAGAATCAGAAAGCGCTCAGCGTGATCAGCCAATCGAAACCCGCTACCCGGCCCGTTTTAATTTGCCGAGCCGCATGGCCGCCTCGTCCAGCGTCTCATCGCGCTTGCAGAACGCGAACCGCACCTGCTGCGCCCCATCCCTCGGGTCACGATAGAAACTCGATCCAGGCACGGCCGCCACTCCAATCTCGCTGACCAGGTACTTGGTGAAGGCCAGGTCATCCGCGAAGCCAAACGCGCTGATATCGGTCATCACGTAATAGGCGCCGCGCGGCAGGAAGCATCGGAAGCCCGCCTGCTCGAGTGCCGGCACCAGCCGGTCGCGTCGCTTTCGGTACCCCTCCGCCAACTTGGCGTAGTAGCTTTCGGGAAGACTCAGCGCCGAGGCTCCCGCTTCTTGCAGTGGCGCGGGCGCGCCCACCGTCAGGAAGTCATGCACCTTGCGGATAGCGTCCGCAATGCGCGGTGGGGCGATCGCCCAGCCCACGCGCCATCCCGTCACGCTATACGTCTTCGACATCCCATTGATGGTGATAGTCCGCTCTTCCATGCCGGGCAGCGACGCCATAGAGATGTGCTTCGTCCCATCATAGAGAATGTGTTCGTAAATCTCGTCGGTGATGGCGAGCACATCGAACTCCACGCACAAGTCGCGAATCAGTTCCAGTTCCGCCCGCGTGAAAACCTTTCCCGTGGGATTGTTGGGCGTGTTTACGATGATGGCCTTGGTGTGCTTTTGAAACGCAGCGCGCAACTCGCGCTCATCGAACGTCCACTCACCGGACGATTCCTGCGGCGGCCGCAATTTGACGAACCGCGGCTTGGCCGCGCTTAGAATCGAGTCGGGCCCATAGTTCTCGTAATAGGGCTCGAAAATGATGACCTCGTCGCCCGCATTGCAGATCGCGAGCAACGTCGAAATCATGGCCTCGGTCGAGCCGCAACAGACGGTCACCTGCTTCTCCGGATCGACGGCGACCCCATGCGCGCTTTGCATCTGGTGCGCAATCGCGCCCCGCAGGCTCTTTGCGCCCCATGTAATCGCATACTGGTTGACGTCTGCCCCAATCGCCTCCTGGGCCGCTTTCTTGATTTCGGCAGGCGCCGGGAAGTCTGGAAATCCTTGCGCAAGGTTAATCGCCCCATACAGCATCGCCTGTCGGGTCATCTCCCGAATCACTGATTCGGTGAAGTGCGAAACCTTGTCACTTAGAAAATGTTTCTGTCGTGCCGCGAGCTCAGCCATTGCCAGTCTGTCGATTCGAATTAAGGATTGCAAAATTACATCTTCGACTATATAGCGAACTCTGCGAATCTCCCACCCGCGTCTGCTTCTTTGCATTTCGGAAACCCAAAGAAAAACGTGACCCGGATTCCGGACCACGTCTGTTCTTCTCTTCGACCTTATAATTCCATTATAGCATATTGCAAATCATGATTGCGACAGGTTTGCTAAAATTATATCTTGCCTGCGGCGCTATACATGCATGCTTTTCCAACCATCTCAGCCCTTGACAGATTCGGTTCCCGGTTTGCGGGTATGCAAGGGTGTTTCCGTGAATGCCGAAGCCGCAGAACCTCCCAAAACTGCGCCTCGCCGTGACGGCGCTGCCGCGATCCTCCCATCCCGCGCCGGTTTCCGGGATCTTGCACCGCTTGGTGTGCAGTGCTGGGCACTTGCCATGCGCCGTCCACGGGTCATTTTCTACCAGATCGCAAAATCCGCCGTACAGGAAAATCACGAGCTTTCCCCGGCCTCGTCGGACATCTCAGGTGGCGTGAGCGCAAATCCACAAGTCGAGAAAGTAGCTGGGCGAACTGCTGCCGGCCAATCCGTGCAGAACACCATTCTTCTTCAGATCCCGGACAACGAGTTTGAGGCAATCCAGCCCCACCTCAAGTTCATCCCGCTGGAGCTTGCCACCTGCCTCCACCGCGAGCGCGAGTTTATCCGCACGGTGTATTTCATGAACCGTGGCATCGTCTCGATGCTGGTGGAAACCGACGACGGGCGCAGCGTGGAGGTGGGTGTCTGCGGACGCGAAGACATGATCGGCCTGGGACTGGCGGCGGGTCTCGAAAGACTGACGCACAGCGTGATCGTACAGGTGCCGGGCGACGGCTTCCAGGTCGACGCGCAGGCCCTGAGGCGCGTGCTGAACTCCTCCCCCGAGCTTCGGCGTATTCTGGTCTTGCGTCTTGGAATCCGTGCGGCGCAGCTTGAACAGAATGCCGCCTGCAACCGGCTTCACAATGTCAGGCAGCGCCTGGCCCGCTGGCTGCTGGTCACTCACGATCTGCTTGATTCCGATGTCATTCAGACCACTCACGAGTTCCTGTCGAAAATGATCGGTACTGACCGTCCCACGGTCAGCGTGGCCGTCGCGGAACTCGAGCGCGAGGGGATTCTCGAGCATCGTCGTGGGTCCATCGTGATCCTGGATCGCGAAAAGCTGGAGCGCCAGTCGTGCGCCTGTTACGGGGCGATCAAGCAGTTCAGTAGGGAACTCGGGATTTCCTAGTTACGATAAGCCGAAAGACAGTAGGGAATCCGACAGACCGAATCTGCTGTCCTCGGGTAGCCTCACCTTCTGCATACCATCCCCAATCTTTTTGCAGATGCCCACGGAGACGCATGGACAAACGTGAACAGCGTTGGAGGGAGTTGTGCGCGCAGGCTGCGGTCGAGCAAGACCCTGAAAAACTCATGCAATTAGTCGCCGAGATCACTCGCTTGCTGGGGGAGGAGCAGGGGGGTGAGAAAGCCAAGCCTTCTGCTCAGCCTGAAGATTCTCCCCAGAAGTAAATCCCGCTTCTGGTCGGATTCAACTGCGAAGAATTCCGCTCAGAGCCTGGAGCGCTTTGATGATCTGTTCGGACCAGCGCCCTACTTCGTCTTCGCGCAGGGTTCGCTCAGTTGACTGGAACACTGCCCGCAGCAAGATCGAGTACCTGCCGGCGGGGACGTTTCCGCCTCGGAAGATTTCGACAGGAACAAAGCTGCGCAATTCGCCGAGCCGCAACTTACTCACGGCCTGGTCGATCTGCTCGAACATGACCGAATCCGCGAACACGAAAGAAAAATCCCGCTCCACAGCTGGATAACGCGCGAGGGCGCGGTAGCGAGGTTCTCGCAGATCATGCTCGTACAAGCGGTCGAGAAACAGTTCCGCCACGAACACGTCCTGTCGCAACTTGCCCGCCGACGCCACATCCGGATGCAACTGTCCGAACTGGGCAACCACGGTGCCGTCCATCACCGCGCGCGCGGAACGCCGTGGATGGTAGTAGTCGGGAGTGTCCGCATCGTAGTGCAGCTTTTCCGAGGCGAACGCCGCCAGCAGGTTCTCGAGGTCGCCCTTCAGATCAAAGAACGTCAGCGGCCGCGTCTCCGAGGGTTGGAGGACATTCAACGGAAGCGCCCGCCCGCTTGCTCCCAGGCAGATCCGTTTCGCTTCAGCCGAGTGCGCGTTGACCGCCTCATAAACTCGGCCGGCCTCGAACAGCCGCACATCATTGGTGCCACGGTTGAGGTTGTAGGCGAGCATGTTCAACATGCCGGGCACGAGTGAAGTTCGCATCACCGACGCTTCCGCACTCAACGGGTTCGCCAGCGCCAACGCGGACGCGGCCGAGAACCGCCTCGCATCCTCTTCGGAAATAAAAGTCAGCGAAACCGCTTCGTCGTAGCCGAGTCCGAGCAGGGAACGGCGCACTTTCTCATCCTTGCGCGCGTCCGGCAAGTCGACGACTGCGCCCGCGAATGCCGGCAACGTGTTCGGAAAGCGGTCGTAGCCATGCAGGCGCGCGATCTCCTCGATGATGTCGATTTCGCGCTCCACATCCAGCCGCCAGGAAGGAACCGTGACTTCGAACTCCTCGCCTTCATGCCGTCCCGCGACCGTTTCGAACCCCAGCCGCGAGAGAATCCGCAAAACTTCTTGCGCGCTCAAAGCCTTTCCGAGAATGCGGTGCACCTCCGAAAGATTGAGGACGATGGGCGCCTGGTCGCGCCCACCGACCACTACGTCCATCAAATCGCCGGTCAGCGTTCCGCCGCCGGAAGCGAGAATCATCTCCGCAACCCGGTCGGTCGAAACGATCGTGGATTCGAAATCCGCTCCGCGTTCGAAGCGGTGCGACGCGTCCGTGTGCAGGGAATGCCGCTTGGATACCTTGCGAATGGTCGCCGGATCCCACCACGCCGACTCGATCAGGATGTTGCGCGTGCGCTCGGTGATCATCGTGTCGAAGCCGCCCATTACGCCGGCCAGTCCGACAGGCTTCCTGGCATCCGCCACGACGAGATCTTCAGTCGTCAGCTTGCGCTCCACGCCATCGAGCGTTTTTAAAGTTTCGCCCGCACGCGCGAAGCGAACCACGATGCGTCCGCCCTCCAGCAGGTCGAGATCGTAAACGTGCGTGGGCTTGCCAATCTCCCACAGAACATAGTTGGTGGCATCGGCCGCATTGTTGATGGGCCGCTGATCCAGAAGTCCGAGGCGCTGCACAACTTTGCTCGGCGACGCTTTAACCGAGACGTCGCGCAGCACGCGCGCGGTGAAGCGCGGACAGTAGCGGCCGTCTTCAACCGTGATGGTGACGCCCGCCAATCCGCTATGTGCCGGCAGTTTGGGCGCAATCGGCTTGAGAGGTACGTCATAGAACGCGGACGCCTCGCGCGCCACGCCGTAATGATTCATGGCATCCGGACGATTGGTGCCGATCTCAGTCTCAAAAACCGTGGACTCGCCAGTGCCCTCGACGCCCTCGACGGCAATCCCAATCGAACTCAGATCGTGGGCAAGGGTCGTGTCATCGACCTTGACCTCAACGAAATCGCGGATCCAGTTTGCAGAAAGTTTCATGAAAATCAGCTTTTGGCCCTTAGCTGTTAGCTCCTTCGATAGTAGAGGGATCGGCTGCTATGAATGCAATTTGACGACGGCCAAAAAAATCAACACATCTTAACCGCAAAGATCGCAGAGGCTTCGCGAAGTACGCCAAGACAAGTTCCTCTTTGCGAACTTTGCGGATGTTTCTTCGCGCCCTTTGCGGTTAAAGGCTTGAGCTAAAGGCTAACAGCTAAGGGCCAAAAGCAACTTTACCCAACCTGCTGCAAGAACCGCACATCCCCCTGAAAGAACAGTTGAATATCATCCACGCCGTATTTCAGGATTGCGATGCGGTCCGCGCCCATGCCGAAGGCAAAGCCGGAAACTTTCGCCGGATCGTATCCGTTCTCGCGCACGAACTCGAATACGTTGGGATCGACCATGCCGCAACCGAGAATTTCAATCCATCCGGTTGTTTTGCAAGGACGGCAAGGTTCGCTCCCGCGGCGCCCGCTGCCACCGCAGATAAAACAACTTACCATCATCTCGGCGCTCGGCTCGGTGAAGGGGAAGAACGATGGACGGAATTGGGTCTTCACGCTTGAACCGAAGAACGCTTTCATAGCGTGATCCAAAGTGCCCTTCAGATCGCCAAAGGTGATGTTGGTGTCGACGGCGAGCCCTTCAATCTGGTGGAACATGGGCGAGTGGCTGGCGTCAGGCGGATCGTTGCGATAGACCTTGCCCGGAATCACAATGCGCAACGGCGGCTTCAACTTCTCCATGGTGCGAATCTGCACCGGCGAGGTGTGCGTGCGCAGCAGCAACCGATCGCGCAGGGCTTTCTTGTCCTGGCCGGAGAGGAACAGGGTGTCTTGCATGTCGCGCGCGGGATGGTTGGGCGGAAAGTTCAGCGACTCGAAATTGTAGTAATCGGTCTCGATCTCGGGGCCCTCGGAAACCGAATAGCCAAGATTGCGGAACACGCCCACCATCTCGTTCATCGTGCGGATCACGGGGTGCTCGGCGCCAAGTGGACGTCGGATGCCGGGCAGGGTGATATCGATGCATTCGGCATCGAGACGGCCCGCGGAAGTGCCATTGCGCAACCGCTCGAGCGTCGCGTCGACCGCAACTTCAATCTTCGTCTTCAGTTCGTTGACGCGCTGACCCGCATCTCGCTTGGCTTCTTTGGGCGCGGCCTTGAGCCAGAGTTCGTTGATTTGCGTGGCGATGCCGTCTTTGCGGGCCATCCAGCGATCGCGGAAGAACTTGTATTCGTTCTCGCCATTGACGCCGGCTGCTTCGGAGTCGAGCGCGGAGAGCAGATCGCGCGCGGCTGCGTCCAGCGCGGATAAGGAGTAGTCGGTTAGTTTAGGGACCGTATACATAATGTTGCCTGCGTTCGTGAGGCTGGGAGAAGAAAGCAGATTCCTCGCTTTGCTCGGAATGACAAGCTTCAAAACAGAATCAGTTACTTCTTGTCATTCCGACGCCGAGCGCGGCGGAGGAATCTCCCTCGTGCCACGATGTGAGCGACCATCCTCAGCAGTGAGTTTCGCCTGCGGTTCGAAACGGCGGGCGAGGACGCCCGCTCCACAGTCCTGAAACTATGCTGATGGCAGACAGTTTGAAAGCCAGGCTCGCTCGTGGCTCAAAGCTCGCGGCTCGAAGCTCTATGCCGCGCCCAGCGCGCTCTTCGCCTGCTCTGCCAGATTCTTAAACGCGGCCGCGTCCTTCACAGCTAGATCGGCGAGAATCTTGCGATCGAGTTCCACGCCTGCCTTTTTCAGTCCGCTGATAAATCGCGAATAGCTCAGGCCGTTCTGCTTGGCGGCAGCGCCGATGCGCACGATCCAGAGCGAGCGGAACTGGCGCTTGCGCTGCTTGCGTCCCGAATAGGCGAACTTCAAGCCGCGCTCGACGGCTTCCTTCGCGGAGCGATAGAGTTTTGATTTTGTGAGGAAATAACCGCTGGCGCGGTCTAATATTTTTTTCCGCTTGGCGCGGCGTTTGGTTCCACGTTTTACGCGAGGCATTGCCTTCTCCTTTTTCGTTTCTCCACTGCTGGCGGCTGGAGGTAAGGATCGTCAACGACGATTTGGGACCTCTTCACACGCCTGGGCCGCGATCGTCTGCGCCCATATTTTCTGCGTCGAGGGCGAGACGCCCTCGAGACAGCCGGCGAGACGCCGGCGCTACATACTTCTAAGCATACGGAATCATGCGCAGGACTTTGGGAGTATCGGCATCGCTGACCAGCACCGCTTTCGCGAGCTTGTCTTTGCGCTTCTGTCCCTTGGACGTCAGTATATGGCGAAGGTGCGAATGACGCCGCATCACCTTTCCGGTGGCGGTTTTCTTAAAGCGCTTGGCGGCGCCTTTATGGGTTTTCAGTTTCGGCATAGATCCGTTCTTTCTAGCTTTTAGAAATTCAGCCTTTAGCTGTTAGCTTTTAGCCCTTAGCTCTACAATCGGCGCGCGCGCGCAGGCGATCCCCTAACCGGCGCAAGCTACATCTTCATCATGCGCGGGATTCCAACGCGCAAGCTAAAGGCTAAGAGCTAATAGCTCTTCCTCACGCTTGCTTCGCCTGCGGTTGTGGCGGCGGTGCTGCGGGCCGCGGTTTTTCTTTCTTGCCCCCGCCCTCTTCCTTTTTGGGAGCGAGAATGGCGTGCAACGTGTTGCCTTCCTGCCGGGGGCGGAACTCGACGATGCTCTTTTCCTGAACGTCCTTGATCAGTCGTTCAAGAATCTGGCGTCCCAGGTTCGTGCGCGTCATTTCCCGGCCGCGGAAGAAGATGGTCGCCTTGACCTTGTCTCCTTCGTCGAGGAACCGGAGCACGTGATTCTTTTTGGTCTCGTAATCGTGGTCGTCCACATTGATGCGGAACTTCACTTCCTTGACCACGATCTGCTTCTGATGCTTCTTGGCCTCGCGCTCTTTCTTTTCCTGCTGGTACAGGAATTTCCCGTAGTCCATGATCCGGCAGACAGGAGGTTGTGCAGTGGGCGAGATCTCTACCAGGTCCAGATTTTTCTCGCGCGCCATCTTGAGCGCTTCGTAAGGAGGCAGAATTCCGATCTGATTCCCTTCGTCGTCAATCACGCGGATTTCGCGGGCGCGTATGCGGTCGTTCGTGCGGATAAACCTTTTATCGATACCATCCTCCAATGCAGTTTCGGCAGAAACTAGACGAAAAATTATAGCATGGGGTTCACACTGGTCAGTCACTCCCTGCGACCCTTGCAACAGAGTTTTTACCCTACGTTTTCACGAATATGCGGTTTCATAGGAAGGGAAGCCTTTCTACAACAACTGGGATTTTGCCATGCACTAAATAGCTTGAAATCGCACCGGAAGGTTTGGCGTCCGGTTTGCTTGTGGAGTACCCAGGAGTCCCCACTCATGCCTCAGGAGCTTTCTGTTTCCTATCAGGCCGTTAAGACCAAAGTGCATCGGCTCATGGATGCAGCGGTGGAAGGTGCCAAGACGGAGAGCGATATCGTGGAGTGTATCGCTCGCTGGTGGTGCCTGGTGCAGCCGGCAGACCGAGCTGTTGCCCGCAAGTACCTCTTAACTGTGCTGGAAAGATCGAACGCCACTTTGCAAGCAATTGCCACCACTTTGTCGGAACTGGAAGGATTCGCTGGCCGCGACATCGCTCCCGAAACCTTGGCGGAGTCGCCGGCGCAACCACAAAGTTCACCAGTCAATCGCGTCTAGACGCCTCGGCAACACGGCGCCTACCACGCAACTCTTTTTAAAACTGAAGCTTACAGAATTTGGAATCCCGGTCTTAGGGCCGGGATTTCGCGTGTGTCGATTCCTCATGATGAGCGACGCGCCACATGAGAATCTCGGCTTCAAGTACTGGGCAGTCAGCCAGATCGGAACGAATGGAATCGAGTGTCTGCCAGAGGCGCCGCGAGTTCGGCCCAAGTAAACCCATGAAGGCGTCGCTGTTGGGAGTGCTCCAGCAAGTCACATCCTGAAGAAACTGCAGGAAGCCCGTCACCCAGCCGCGCACGTAGGAGTTGCCTTCCGCGAGGAATCTTTCCAGGTGATCGAAGGAGGCTCGGACGGATTCATAGTCCCGGCGGTGATAGAGACCGCTGAGCAATCGCGCGAATTCAAACCATTGCCGGTCGTGATTACCGGAAGCAGTCCAGATTTGCGAGGAAGACAGTTGCGGAAACGACCGCACCAGTTCCGCGAGAGCGGTTTTCTGATCGACCATATGCACCTCGCACCTGTGAGTTGGGTTCAGGGTAGTCCGCGGAAAGCCGACGAGGAATGGCCCGGATGGGCCAGGGGCATGGCGGGATGGTGTGCTGGGCTACATCGAGGTTATCAGATTCAGGGAAGGCAGTCTCACAGTGACGGGTGACAACCGTCACTGCTACGAGCCGCAGCCTGCATGTACAGTTTTTCGCAGTCCTCCCCATACAACGCTGCTCCATCTCTGCGGAGCAGCTTTTTTCTTTATGGGGAACCCTAAACCCATTGAGTGCGCCGAGTGTCTGCGGTCGATGGCGCATGCCAAGAGCGAACTCCTGACCCGGATCGCCTGCGCAAACTGCCAATACGCTCAGGAGAGCGTGGAAAGCGACCGGTTAGAGCGCGAACGATCGTCGCGCCGGTGGCTGGTTTCCCGCTGTCCTGAATGCGGGAAATGGTGTTGGACACGAACGTCCCTCGCCGTCCATCGCGAGCTCCACCGAGCCGCCTGAAATCAGATCGAACTCGAAAGCAAAAGGAGAGTCGTGGCGCGGAGGGAGAATGTAGACGAACAAATAGCGAAAATCAAGCTCTCTTCTGCATCGAAAATGCCGGCTCCCTCGGGCTTGCGACAAGGGCTCCATCGTGGCAGCGTTCTACTTGCGCCTGCACCCAGCGATTGGGTTCGTGCTGACCATTCAGTCGGAGCTTCAGGTAGTTGTCAGTCAGTGCTTCGGTGAAGACCGGAGAGGTCCCGCCGACAGGAGCGTCTGCGCCACTGGACAGCGTAATGGCTTCCACCGTCTCGCCGACGAAGCTTCGCATGAACGACAATTTCTTCTTCTCGCTGAGTTCCCGCAGAATGCGATTGCGCTCGCGTGCTACTCGAACCGCGACCTGGTTCGTCATCTCGGCGGCCGGCGTGCCCGGACGGGCGGAGTAGGTGAAGACGTGCAGGTACGTGAAGGGCAAATCCTCGATCATGCGCCGGGTTTCTGCGAATTCGAGTTCAGTTTCCCCGGGGAAGCCTACCATCACGTCCGCGCCAATGGCGGCTGTGGGCATGGCCGCGCGAATCTTTTCGATCCTTTCCTGATAATGCCACGGCCGATATTTGCGATGCATGCGCCGCAAAACCGCGTCGCTGCCGGATTGCATTGGAACGTGCGCATGCTTGGCGATGCGCGGGGACCCCGCGACCAAGGCAATCAGTTCGTCGCTCCAGTCCATCGGTTCGACCGAACTGATTCGGAGCTTTTCGAGGGAAGTGTGGTCGAGGACGGCGCGGATGAGATGAACCAGTCGTTGGACGTTGGACGTTGGTCGTTGGCTAAAACCCAAGTTCGACAGTCCGTGCTCATCTCGATTAGCAGCTGAGACCTGAGACCTGACACCTGAGACCTGTCTCCCGACACCAGACACCTGAGACCCGACAGCCGCTTCCAGGTCTCTTCCCCATCTTCCGAGATTGATTCCGGAGATCACCAGCTCCCGGTAGCCTGCGGCCACCAGGGCGTTTACTTCTTGAAGAATCTGGTCGAGCTTCAACGAGCGGCTTTGGCCGCGAACGTACGGAATCACACAGAACGAGCAACGGTTGTCACATCCGTCCTGCACTTTGAGGTTGGGCCGGGTGCGTTCGTTGGCTGCGTCGAAGACCGGGGCCGCCAGGAGTTCGGTGTGGGCGAATATGTCGGAAACGAAAACCAGTCGTCGGTCGTTAGTCGTTGGTCGTTGGCTTGAATCCCATGCCGCCGTCAGTGTGCGCAATGGAACGAATGATCTAAGGGGATCGGCCACGCCGGCGTAAACCCGTTCATCTATCGCGATCTCGGCCAATTGGTGCTTATGCGAATTGCCGATGACCTGAGACACGCCGGGCAGGGCGGCGAGTTCTTCGGGAGAGCGTTGCGCGTAGCAACCGGTCACGACGATGCGGGCCTGAGGATTCTCCCGGTGTACCCGGCGGATGGCAGCGCGGGCATCCTGATCGGCCGAGGACGTGACCGTGCAGGTGTTCAGCACGACAATTTCGGCTTCCCGCAGTTCGGAGGCGCGATCGAGTCCCCGCTCCTCGAACTGCCGCTCAATGGCAGCGCCGTCGGCCTGGGTCGCCCGACAACCAAAATTCTGTACGTAAAAACTTGCCACGATACTATAGTAGCAGCGCAACCAGACTTCGAAGACATCAGGGACGAATCCTGCGCTGCGCCGAACTTGATATGGAAGCTATCCTGCCAGCCTCGCGGTCTCGACTCATTCCCTGAAGGACAATCTATGTCGCGCGTGTTGTTGGTGGATGACGATCAGCCGGTGTTGTTGACGTTGAAGGCCGTGCTCGAACTGAATGGCTTCGAAGTGGATATCGCAGCTTCAGTCGCGCAGGCGCGCGAAAAACTGAAAGCCGGCGAATACGATGCAGTGATCACTGACGTGCGAATGGAAACCGAGGACGCTGGGTATGAGGTTCTTCGCCTGGCGCGCGCGCAGCGCAACCGGCCCGCCACCGCCATTTTGACCGCGTATCCTCCGAGCGATGAGAGTTGGCGAAAAGAATCGGTGGAATCGTTGCTGGTCAAGCCAATCGGAACGCGCCAACTCGTGCAGCAACTGGAAACCTTGCTGGCGCGGCGCGCGGGCACACGACTGCCGCAACGCGGCGAAACCGCCTCGTAGGGCGAACTTAGATCTAGGGAAAAAGCCAGGAAAAGAGGGGGAACATTCAAGTTTCCTGGAATTTCTGCCGGCGTTCCTGCCCGCCGGCTCTTTTCAACCCTCGGATCTCAGGCGGTAGCTGCCTCTTGCCGCTTTTGCTGAAAGCACTCCCGGCAGAAGACCGGTCTCCCTTGTGTGGGCTTGAAAGGGACGGTGGTCTCCTTACCGCATTGAGAGCAAGTCGTTCGAGTTTCGGTCTTGGCGGGCGCCTGTCCTGGGACGGCCGCTCCCAGAACCGCAATGCGCTTCGCCTTGCACGCTTTACAACGTTTGGGTTCGTTCTTGAACTGCTTGTCGTGAAAGAACAGTTGTTCGCCTGCGGTAAAAATAAAGTCAGAGCCGCAGTCGATGCACTTCAGTACCTTGTCCTGGAAGTCCATCCCTCACCCCATTCCCCGGACGCATCTCGCTCGTTTTCGGAAGTGGGGAACTTCCGCACGTGCGAGCGCGCACAGAGTCGTTACGCACCCCCCCTCAATCACCCTTGGATTCGGCCCACCTGCGGTGACGCAGGTCTATTACGAAAGAACTAGAGATGCCAGAATTACGACGGCGCTTATGTTCCGAACGGGACAGCCATGGAAAAAGAATGGGTCACCGCCTCTGGCAGTGACCCATCGGTGATCAATCTTGCTCTTTGCGCGCCTTTTTCCGACCGCGTTTGCGTGCGAGCGCCTCCTTGACACGCTTTTTTCTCGCCGGGCTTCAGATAGAAGGAGTGGCGCTTAACCTCCTTGATGATGTCTTCCTGTTGCACCTTACGCTTAAAACGTCGCAGTGCATTTTCGAGGGACTCACCTTCTTGAAGTCTGACTTCGGCCAACGAACTACACCCCCAAACTCGTCCCGTTGGACCCAGTAGTTATTGCAAGGTTCCGTAGGCAAGTCAAGGGGGAATGTGGGTGTTTTCGCGGGAATTCGATAGTGTTTTTCAGGGCGGAGTCGTACTCCATCATTCGTTTGCATTAGAACGTCAGTCGCAAGGCGAACTGAATCTGGCGCGGCGCATAGGCGCTGGTGGCTCTCGTCAGGTTCGCCGGTCTTTGATAGTAGGCAGGAAAGTATTTGATTCCAATCGTTTTATCTAACTGCACAAAGTCGGTCGCAGTGCTCGTGAAGCCATCATCCGTGATCGTCACGCGCTTGTTGTCGCGGTTTAAAGCATTGAACGCTTCCGCTACCAACTCGAGTTTGTAACGTGGTCGTAGATAAAGACGACGCGTAAGCCGCAAATCGGCGGTGGCATAGTCGGGACCGAGGAATGCATTGCGCCCATAACCGGGCAGGCGATCGTTCGAGCTGTTGCCGTCTTGGTTGGGATCGCCGAATACCTTGGCGTCGATGGGGCGACCGCTGCCGATAGTCATCACGCCCGCAAGTTTCCAGTCATTGAAAATTTTTGCCAGCAGTTCGCGATCGCGGCCGAAGGGTTTGATTTCTTCAATCGCCGAGAGCACGAAACGATGGCGCTGATCGGTGACGCTCGGTCCGCGTTCGGAAGAGGCGGAGTACGCATTCTGCATCGTGACAGGACGGCCGGCGACCAGCGCATCCTGGCCGTCATCGACCGCGTGCGCGAAGGTGTAAGCCAGACGGAAATAGAAACCGCTGGTCATGCGGCGGCGAATAGAAATAGTCGCACCGTTATAAGTGCTGGAAGACGCACTGTCGAATTCATTGATGGCGCCAAGGCGCGAGATGGGTCGTGCCAGCGGGTTGATACAGGGTGGGTACGGACAAGTCATCGAGCGAGTCATCTGCCAGGTGGAGAAAGAGGGCACGTCGTAGTAAGTGTCGAGAAAGGTTGTGCCCGTCGCGTCGTAGACAGGATAAGTGACGTTGATGGGAACGGCGAGATTGATATCGCGTGCCCGGATCATATTCTC
>Ga0209806_1001548_pt1 | contig 15072 bp, 13 predicted proteins | sample GraSoiAngelo_152_FD_186166 | JGI IMG/M metagenome (GOLD analysis project Ga0209806, IMG submission 186166) | Grasslands soil microbial communities from the Angelo Coastal Reserve, California, USA - 14_1009_12_30cm (SPAdes) (version 2) | ecosystem: Environmental > Terrestrial > Soil > Grasslands ... | reverse complement strand
GCCGAGCGTAAGGGCCTCAGTACAGCGACACTTGCTCGCGTTTCCACGATGGGGGACGGTGCGCGGACTTTCGTTGGGGTGGCGGGGGATCCTCTTCAGCCTCGTCCTTGGGGCGGGCGTCGTGGCGGCCGCCGTGCCCGCATCGGCCGGAGGCCAACCAGGTCCAGTCACGCTGTCCACGTCGTGTTCCGGACCAGGACCCAACGGAACGGTCGCCGCGGGCCAGACCGACATCTGCGGCGTGGATCTGACCGGTGGCACGCTTCCAGCGGGATCCGCGGTCCGGATCACGGTGCAGGGGCCGCCCTTCACATCGGTCAGCTGTTCGCCTCCCGCCCAGCTGGCGGGCTGCTCGTTCCAGATCAGCAGCCCCATGACCTTCCACGGCTTCATCGGGTGGGAGACCATCCACTTCGCGCCTGATGGCCCGAGCCAGGGCGGTGGCGCCCCCGTGACCCAGACTGCTGAGGCGTGCACTCCCACATGCCATTTCGTGCCCTTGCGGATCGACGGGCCCGGGGCCATCGTCGGAACTCCTTACCGCCCGCGACCCATGCCTTCCGCTCCGTACGCATACGCGGTCTGCACCGGCCCCAACGCCGACGGGACCGTTTCGGAGACCCAGACTGATACCTGTTTGATCTATACGAGCGGCACTGGTGCTCCGTATCTCAACGGTGACGCCGTGACCATCGCCCGCGTGTCGCCCGCTGATGCGACCGTCCCGGGATGCGGTGACTCGCCCGTCACCGACACCGGCGCTCGCGGTCCGGGTTCATCGACGACCTCGTGCTCCTATCGATTCGGGGGCAGCAACCCGGTGAGCGGCCCAGGAGTGTTCATCGGGACCGAGATTCTCTCGATCCCAGGCAGCGTTATGCCAGGCGAGGCCATCGTTGAGGACGCGACGTTCTGCCCGGCGCCGCAGCCGGCGCCTCAGCCGGCGACCTGCAGCGAATCGCCGATCTCAGTAACCGGCCCGGGAGCGACGGTGATCGATGAGATCCCGCCGACGTTCACCAGCATGCCGCCGGACATGACGGTCGACGCGACCGGGCCGTCTGACACCCTCGTGCAGTACCAGGCGCCAACCGCAACCGACAACGCACCAGGGGCGGTTTCCGTCAGCTGCTCGTCCGCATCCGGAGGCATGTTTATAGTCGGGACGACGTCGGTAGCTTGCACGGCCACCGACGTCTCTGGCAACAGCGCCACGGCGACCTTCTCCGTGACCGTGCAGAACACCTTCGACAGCCTCTGCCGGGTGAGCAGTCTGGAGGTGACGAATGGGGGAGTGGCGCACTCGCTCTGCGTCAAGCTCGAAGGCGCCGCGGACGCCGTCTCAGCCGGCGACTTGACCTCCGCCGACGGCAAAGTCGGCGCCTATGTCAACGAGGTCGATGCGCAGAGCGGTAAGTCCGTGACCGATCAGCAAGCCCAGGATCTGGAAGGCCTGGCGCAACTGTTGATGCCCTGACGAACACGTTCCAACGAACCAAATATGGGCACACGATGGCCATCTTCTTCGGCGCGTTCGCGTTGGTGAGCTTGTTGAGCCTGGCCTTCCTCTTGATATTTGCGCACGACGTTCAGTTGGGCTACGCGGTCTTAACGGTCCTCTTCGCGGTCGCCGCCTGGCGCGCCAGGCGGTCGTGTGTGGTGATTCAAACCGAGAACAACCTGATCGTGCGCGAGATCCAGTGGACGCACCGAATTCCCAAAGAGCAGGTGAGTCGATTCAGCGTTGAAGCGGGGCCAATCTGGCCGAGGTTCGGCAGAGGCGGGAATTTCCTGGTCGCCGAAATGAAGGGCGGCCGGTTGCGCGGATTCAAGGAGTTCAGCGAACCGCTTGGTGCGGCGGGTGAACGGAGCCTCGAGGGCGTGGCTGCGGCATTGAACTCGGCCTGGGGTCTCCGTTAGATGGAGGTTTCGGCTCTGCCCGATGGTTACCTTCTCGGCTCGTACCGCATCGCCACTGCCCCCGAGCCGAACCCCAGCCGGCTCACGAGCTTCAAGTCGAAATGCTTCGATAGCCCCGCGAACAACGTCGGCCCGTGGCCCGCGAGCAGTGCAAACCCCGGATAGTCCGGACAAAGTTGCCTCACACCCAGTGCAAACCTCCGGATAGTCCGGACTATCCGGGGGTGGACCAGAACTCACTCACGATCGCGACCTACGCCTTCTGAGTCTTCCTACCAAACAGCGCGCGCAGCTCGTCCTTCGCCGCCTCCAGCCTCTCCCGCCGCTGCTTCGGCAGGTTCTTTCCCGCCCGGTTGATGTAGAACGTCAACATCGACATCGCGGACCGGTACGGGTCGCTCTTGCGGCGTTGGCTGTGCTCGGCCGAACGTTTGAGGGACTGCGCGATGCTCCGGGGGCTGTCCTTCGTAAAGACATTCGACTCCAGGTCAAGGGCGTTGCTCTTCTCAGTTACGTCCCGCGACCACCGTTTTGTTGCCATATAGGGGCAACGCGCCGATCTCGGTACATCGACCGCTCCGAGCGCTTCCTTATGAGGTGCGTGGGCGCCGAACAAATGTGCCCCGTACCTTGGAGGCAACCCATGCCGAACACCTGGCGGGCGGTCATCCTCGCTGCCTGCCTCACCTTGCCGCTGATCGCGTCGGCGTGCAGCCTCGTCCCATCGGGCGGCCGGGCCGACCTTCCGCCCACCCTGTCGTTCCAGGACGAGCCAGGGGGGCCGGTGGCTTTCCAGTCCGGACAGCCCGTGCCGACCTTCGATCGGGAGCCGAGGCTTCGCACCGACCTCGACGGCGTCTGGCGATTCGACGCCGAGGCGCTGAACACCACGCTCAGCCTCACCGACCGCAAATCGAGCATGAAAGGAATCACCGACGAGCTGGGATCGCGCGCCGCCCCGATCCTCGACGATTCGGGATGGGCGACCATCAACGTCCCCGGCACGTTCAACCCGCCGCCAAGCCGGACCACCACCTCGGGCTACTACCGCGTCGAGTTTTACGTCTCGCCCGTGTGGTCCGGCCGCTACGCGATGCTGAAGTTCGGCGCGGTGCGTTACGTCGCCGACGTCTGGCTGAACGGCCACTACCTCGGCTATCACGAGGGCGGCGACACGCCCTTTGCGCTCGACGCGACCCAGGCCCTGGTCCCTGGCGCGTACAACGCAATCGTGGTTCGGGTCGACAACCCGGAGTGGGGGACACGCGATGACATCGTGCCGTGGGGCCTGGCCGACTGGTGGAACTACGGTGGAGTTGTCGGCGACGTCTGGCTGGAGGCGGTGCCGGCGCTGAGCGTCGTGCGTGCCGACGTCACGCCTCACCTGGACGGCGCTGACGTGTCGGTCGTGCTGCAGCACCGGGGCAGCGACAGTGTCAAGGGCGCGGTCGAGGTGCGCCTGTGGCCGACCCAGGTCAACGCGAGCAATCGGCTCAACCCTGACGCGAGCAGCCTCGTGCCGCCCGGCGTGCAGCCGCTGCTCGACCATCGAGTCGACCTGGGAAATGTGAGCGGCGATTCGGTGTTTCGTGTCGCGACCCCATTCTCGATCCGCTCGGCCGACCTCTGGAGCCCAAGCCTTCCCGCGCTTTACGTGCTGCAGGTCACCGTTCTCGCGGGCGATTCCTCGGTCGATGACCTCTATACGAGCTTCGGGCTGAGGCAGGTGAAGGTCGACGCGACGGCACCGCGCATACTGCTCAACGGCAATCCCATCGTTTTCAACGGCGTGGCGCTGCACGAAGAGGCGCAGCAGCCGGTTAAGCAGGGCGAGCCCGCGGGCGGGCTGCTGACGTCATCGGCGGACATCGCCTCCATCCTGAAGCGCGCGATGGACGTTCACGCCGACCTCGTGCGCGTCGATCATCATCCGGCCAACCAGATGCTCCCGGTGCTCACGGATCGTCTGGGTATCGCAGTGTGGGAGGAGATTCCGCTCTATCACTTCACGCCGCAAACGTTCTCGATTGCCATGGACCGCGGCATTCCGCAACAGATGCTGGCCGAAATGGACTTGCGCGACTTCAACCGCCCGAGCGTCCTCTTCCATGGGTTTGCCAATGAGTCGACGGGCGAGTCGGAACGCGCCGCGGCGCTGGACACCCTGCACGCGCTCGATCGGCGCATCGACGGGACGCGCCTCACCGGCCAGGCCGCAAGCGGCACCGACCCGGCCGATCCGACCAGCGCCCACCTCGATGTTGCGGGCTACACCTTTTACTACGGGGTCCTGTATGGCGGCCGGCTCTCCGGGGCGGTCATTCAGTCGGCGCTCATGCAGGCGCACCGGACCTATCCCCACAAGCCAGTCATGCTCCTCGAGTACGGGCACTGGGCTGATGACAGAAGCGATGAAGCCCAGCAGGTCCGTGTCTTCAACGCGTACTACGCGCAGGCCGCAGCCGAGTTCGATACGCAGCAGGACGGTTTCGTAGGCGCCGCTTTGTGGTGGTCGCTCGATGACTACTGGACGCAACGCCCGGGAATCACGGTCGAGCGATTCGGGCTTTACCGGCCTGACGGCACGCTGCGGCCGGTTGGCGACGCGGTGAGCCGCGCGTTCGCACTCGTCGCGCCTTCGGCCCCGCCACCGGCTGTCCGATCGCAAGGCGTGGCCAATGCGATCACGGCCAGCGAGCGGCACGCGCTGCTGCTCCCCTATATCGCGTACGGCCTCGCGCTTCCGGCCATCGTTTTGATCATCGCGATCTTTGCGTTGTCCAAAGTCAGGCGGCGGCAGGCATGGTGAGCGACTTTCTCGTCCGGCTGTCGATTCGCAGCGCGATGTTCGCGGGAGCGATCACGGGATTTGTCTTCGGCTTGTTTGCCGGTGGAATCCTCGGAGCCCTGCTCAGCTGGTTCGCGGGCGCGATCGTCGACTGGCAGGCGCAGCTTGGATACAGCCTGGGCGTCACCCAGCAGCTGCTGCCCCTCGGCGATCAGATCAATTCGCTCGAGTCGCTCTCCGATCGGTGGTTCCTGGTCATTCCTGCGGTCGGGCTGCTGTTCGGCCTGCTGGGCGCCTTCATCGGCCTCCTCGCCGGGGGGCTGTGGGCGGCGCTGGTCAACATGGGCGTGCTGCCGATCCAGGTGAGCGTGATCCGGCGCGACGAGCGTCCGGAGCGCAGGCGGGCCAGGGCGCCGCGCCGTAAGGCCGTGGGCGAGTAGTACGGTAACGGAGTGATCGAAACCCGGGTCCACGGCACCGTGGAGGCCGGCTTCGAACCCGTACAGGAAGCCTTCGCCGGGAACTTCGAGCGCTTCGGCGAGGTGGGCGCTGCGTGCTGTGTCTACTTGACCGGACGCCGTGTGGTCGACCTGTGGGGCGGCACCTACACGCCCGAAACGCTGCAGATCGTGATGTCCTCGACCAAGGGTGTCGTGGCTGTGGCCGCGCACATGCTGGCCGAGGAGGGCAGGCTCGATTTCGACGCCCCGGTCACCGACTACTGGCCCGAGTTCGGCGCTGAAGGGAAACAAGACATACCCGTCCGATGGCTCTTCAGCCACCGCGCCGGCCTGGCCGCCATCGACCGGCCGCTCCAGCTCGAGGATGTGCTGGCCTGGGACCCGGTGATCGACGCCCTGGAGGCTCAGCGGCCGCTGTGGGAGCCCAACACCGCGCACGGCTACCACGTGGGCACCTACGGCTGGCTTGCCGGCGAGGTGATCCGCAGGTCCGCCGGAGTCAGCGTCGGCCGCTTTGTTGCGGAGCGTATCGCCCAGCCGTTGGGCCTGGACCTGTGGATCGGACTGCCGCCCGACCAGAACGGGCGGGTCACCCCGATCGTCGCCCCACCGCCACCGCCTCCTGGCACCCCGGTGGACGTATTCACGGCGCGGCTGCTCGACCCAACGACCTTGATGCATCGCGCTTTTGCCAACCCGCCACTGCTCGGCGGCGCGTTCAACGATCCGCGCTTCCTGGCGGCCGAGGTCCCGGCCGCCAACGGCATCACCAACGCGCGATCCCTGGCCAGGATGTACGCCGCGTGCATCGGCGCAGTCGACGGCATCCGCCTGCTGCAGGCCGAAACTCTGGACAAGGCGATGCAGCAACAGTCGCGAGGGGACGACCTCGTGCTGGGCTATGAAACCCGCTACGGGACCGGCTTCCAGCTTTCCTTCCCATTCCGGCCGATGGCCGGCGAGGGCTCCTTCGGCCACTACGGCATGGGCGGCTCGGTCGGGTTCGGGCACCCAGGGCGCGGGCTGGCCTTTGCCTACGTGATGAACCAGATGCTGCCGTCGGGGGGCGTCGACCCCCGCAGCCAGAGCTTGATCGAAGCTCTATTGGGCTGCCTTTAGACCCTTCGTTTGGCGGTCGTCCTAAGATGCAGTCGCTGGTGCAAGGGGCATGACCACGGCTGACCTCGTGTTCGGCGGCTGCCTCCTGGTCGGAGGCGGACTCCTCCTGCTGACGCTCATCTTCGATGACCTGTTCGGAGGCTTCCTGAACGCGATCCACGTCGGCTTTGACCTCGGCGGTGTCTCGCCGACCCCAATGCTGCTGGGCTTCCTCGCCATGTTCGGGATCGGAGGCCTGCTTGGAATCCACAGCTTCGGCGTCGGGGTCGGACTCGCCACTCTCATCGCGGTCTTCGTGGGGTTGATCGGGGCGGGCGTCGTTTTTGGCTCGTTCAAGGCCCTGCGTCAGGCCGAGTCCTCGAGCACTTTCAGCCTCCAGGACATGGTCGGCTCGACGGGAAGGGTCTCGGTCACCATACCGGCCAACCGTTTTGGCACCGTCCTCATCAGCTTTGCCGGCTCGTCCCACAACATGACCGCCACGGCGGACGCGGAGATCCCCGCCGGCCGCGTGGTGAAGGTCGTCGCGGTCGCCGGCGACAACCTCGTCGTCACTCCCTCTTCAATCGTTACCACCGAAGGAGCACGGTCCGATGCCTAGCTTGCTGACCTCAACACCATTCCTCGTCGCCGCGGCGGTGATAGTTCTCGTCTTGCTGATCGCCTTCGTAGCGAGCCGCTACCACGTTGCGGGCGCCAACGAAGCGCTGATCGTGGCGGGCTCGCGAGGCGCGAAAGTGCGCGACGAGCGCGGTCAGGTCGTAGCGCAGCCGGGTGACAAAGGCGTCAAGGTTGTCGTGGGTGGCGGGACGTTCATCCGCCCGCTGCTCGACCGTGTCGGCAAGCTCAAGCTGACCGCGCGGCAGATCAGCGTGCAGCTGACCGACGCCGTGACGAGCCAGGGCATCAAGGTGCAGGTGCAGGGCGTGGCGACATTCAAGATCGGTCGCGACGTCGAGTCTCTGCGCAACGCCGCCGAGCGTTTCCTGGACGCCAAACCGGAGCAGGTCGACTCGATCGTCAAGAACGTGCTCGAGGGATCGCTGCGGTCGATCGTCGGCACGCTGACCATCGAAGAGCTGATTCGCGACCGCCAGAAGCTCTTGCAGCAGGTGCAGGACGCCGCCAAGGGCGACCTCGCGACGAGCGGTCTCCAGATCGACGCGTTCACCATCCAGAGCTTCTCTGACGAGTCCAACTACATCGAGCTCCTAGGCCAGCAGAGCGTGGCGACGGTGTCCCGCGACGCCCGCATGGCCAAGGCCTCAACCGACCAGGAGGCCGCTGTTCGGGAGGCCGAGGCGCAGCAGATCAAGATCAACGCCGCGAGGGACGTGTCGCTGCGGGAGGCGGAGACCAGGACCCAGGTCCAGGCCGCGCAGGCGCGCGCCGACCAGGCGGGCCCCCTGGCCCAGGCGGAGGCGACGCAGGAGGTCGTGCGCAAGCAGACCGAGCTGGCGCAGCTCGAGGCCGATCGCAAGGAGAAGGAGCTGCTCTCGACGACGGTCAAGCCGGCCGCGGCCGAGGCACAGGCGGTGATCGCCCGCGCCGAAGGAGCCAAGCGGGCGCAGATCGCCGCCGCCGAAGCGGATGCGGAGACGACCCGACTCGAAGGTGGGGCAGAAGCTCAGATCGTCCTGACCAAGGGTGAGGCCGAGGCCAAGGCACTGGCGATGCGGGCCGACGCCTACAAGCAGTTCAACGAGGCGGCCATCATCCAGACCGTTCTGGCCGCGCTGCCGGACATCGTCCGTGCCGCCGCGGAGCCGATGAGCCATATCGATTCTCTGACGGTTATGAGCGCCGACGGCGCCTCGGAAATCGTCCGCAACGCGACCCGCGCCATGATCGAGTCGACGACAGCGATCAAGGGCCTGACCGGGCTTGACGTGCCGAACCTGGTCGGCGGCGCGCTGGGCCGCGGGTTCGGCGAGAGACTTCGCACGGGCGAAGGCAACGGCGACGCCTCCGCCGGATCGTCCGCCGAACGGATCAGCCAGATCGCCGGTGAGGGATTGACCGCCCTCAAGGCTCAGTCTGCGCAACACGCGGCGGCCGCCAAGGCTGACGCGGAGGATGTCGTGGCGAAGGCCCACGCCGAGGCGGAAAGGGTCAAGGAGGCGGCCGAGAAGGCCGGCGCCGTGATCGAGTCCAAGGCGGCGGCAACGGCGGCGAAGGCGGCTCCGACCGACAGCAACGTCAAGCAGTGGGCCAAGTGGATGGCCGACCAGCTTCACCAGGTCCCGGACATCAAGGCCTTCGGCGCTCTCCGGCTGCGCGACCTCGAGGCGAAAGGCCCGGTCGCGGCGCGGGGCATGTGGGCGACGGCGAAGGCAGCCCTCAGCCAGGAGTACGGCAACGTCACGATCGACGATCTAATCGCCCAATTCCAGGGCCGCAAGCCGTAGCGCCTGCCGCGGAGTCGCGAAAAAGGGGGAAGCCCGCTTGCGCGAGCTTCCCAAGGCTGGGGTGGGGGCGTGGAGTCGAATCAGGTTTGGCCTTTACGACCGACGATATGGTAGCACGCCGATGAACTGTCCACAAGATATAGACACCTGGGGACAAATACCTTGAAGCTGCCACTGCCCCTCGACATGGAACCGATGCTCTCGGCGATCTCCGAGGCCGGGATCCCCAAGGGCGACGGGTGGGAGTACGAGCCCAAATGGGACGGCTTCCGCACGCTCGCGTTCCGGGATGGGGAGGAGGTCGCCCTGATGAGCCGCGGCGGGCGGCCGATGACCCGCTATTTCCCGGAGGTGCTGCCTGGCTTCCGGGCATTGCCGGAAAAGAAGCTCGTGCTGGACGGTGAGCTGGTGGTGGTGGGCGCCAACGGGCTCGATTTCGGCGCCCTGCAGCAGCGGGTGCACCCGGCCGAATCGCGAGTCCGCATGCTCAGCGAGGCCACACCGGCGTGGTTCATCGCGTTTGACCTGCTGGCCGAGGGTAAGGACGACTTACGCAAGCTGTCGCTCGGCGAGCGCCGCAAGCGCCTCGAGAAGCTGCTCAAAGGCGTCAAGGCGCCGATCTTCCTCACGCCATACACGCGCGACCAGAAAACCGCCCAGGACTGGTTCGAGAAGTTCGAAGGCGCGGGGCTGGACGGCGTGATCGCGAAATCTTGGGACGGCGCTTACGTACCGGGAAAGCGGCATTGGGTCAAGGTCAAGCACCAGCGCACCGCCGACTGCGTGGTCATCGGGTGGCGTAAGTCGAGCGACGGCTCGACGCTTGGTGCGCTATTGCTCGGCCTTTACGACAAGAAAGGGACGATTCACTATGTCGGCCACACCTCGTCGTTCAACGCAGCCGAGCGCAAGGAGCTGATCGCAAAGCTCAAGCCCCTGCAGACCGCGATCCCCGAAGAGGAATGGAGCGCCAATCCGGGGCGAATGCCCGGCGGGATCAGCAGGTGGTCGCGCGGCAAGGGCAAGGACACCGAGTGGGTGGCGGTCCGGCCCGAGCTGGTTTGTGAGGTGACTTACGACAAGCTCGAGGCGGGCGAACGCTTCCGGCACGCGACGGGTTTCCTCCGCTGGCGCACCGACAAACCACCGAAGAAGTGTGGGTTCGACCAGATCGCGTCAGCCGCCCAGTTCGACGTGCGAGGCATCTTCCGGGGCAAGTAACAGAGGGCGCGCCCCGGGGCCGCCCGGACCGTAGTACCTCATCGCGACCTTGCCCAGCCCGCTGACCGCGACCCAGTCGAATCCGGCACCCACACAGATGCCGACTCCGAGCGGGATGACGCGTGCGGCGAGCTTCGAGACTCCTGTCGTGGCAACGCGCGCCAAGATGCGGCCGGCAAGGCGCCCTCCACCGTGACGCAATATCAGGCCCGGCAGCTGGCGAAACGCTGCGACAGCTAGCCGCTCGCCGCCGGCGACGAGCACGTCTTCGCGCAGCTTGATCGCGCCGCTCGTGATGCCGACCACCACCAGCGCCTCGAGCACGCGGTCGTCGGACCCGCTCAGCTCGTGCCCATAGACCATCGCGATACCCAGCACGAGCTCGACCTCCTGCTCGAGGGCGTAGAGGGTCTGGCTCGTAACCGTTCCGATAGCCAGGGCAGTACCAAGGCCGGGCGCGATCGACGCGGCTCCGCTGAGCGCGCCGGTTGCGGCGACGCGGCGTCGCGTGGAACGGATCAGCTCGCGGGCAAGTTGATCGCTGGTGTGGGCGGGGTGTGTGTTGCGGAGACGCTCGACCTTCCCGCGGATCGCAGGCTCCCGCGTCTTGACGGCGCTGTCCAGGGACCGCAGGACGACGCGAAGCTGAGGCGGGAGGTGATCGAGGTCCATCGTGGCGAAGCCTACCGGAGCGCGCTTAACAGGAACCAGTCGCAGAACGCGCTGGCGAGCTTGAGTATGAAGTTGCGACTAAGTCGCGATAAGCGTTAGGCTCACGCGGTGGCCTCGATGAGGGCACTCCTCACTCAGACATTCGATCGCGGGGAGCGGGCCCGACTGGCCGGCCTGTTCGGCTCGATCGGCGTCCTTCATCTCGCCGGCTGGGGTCTGCTGCTGGCGTACGCGGCCAACCATCCAGGGTTCATCTGGCTGGGGGGTGTGGCCTACATGCTCGGCTTGCGGCACGCCTTCGATGCCGACCACATCTCCGCCATCGACAACACGACGCGCAAGCTCCTGCAGAGCGGCAAGAAGCCCTTGGGCGTCGGTTTCTTCTTCTCGCTCGGGCATTCCACGGTGGTGTTTCTGATCGCGGTCGCGTTGGGGCTTGCCGTCAGGTGGGTCGTCCAGGGCGTCGTGGCCGACAGCGGGCAGCTGCGCAGCATCGGCGGCGCCGTCGGCACGCTGGTGTCGGGCGGCTTTCTGGTTTTGATCGGAATCCTCAACCTCTTAGTCCTGATCGACATCGTCCGCGTCTACCGCAAGATGCGGCGAGGCGAGTACGACCGGCAGGGCCTGGAGCACGAGCTGGTGGCCGGCGGACTGATGACGCGCATGTTCGGCCGCGTGTTTCGGCTGATCGAGCACAGCTGGCAGATGTATCCCATCGGGTTCCTCTTCGGCCTGGGCTTTGACACCGCATCCGAGGTCGCCTTCCTCGCGGTCTCGGCAGGGGCGGCGGCGCAGGGTCTGCCCCTGGGTGCGATCATCTCGCTGCCGCTCATCTTCGCCGCCGGCATGTCCCTGATGGACACGATGGACGGCGCGTTCATGGCCAAGGCCTACTCGTGGGCTTTCGCGAGCCCGATCCGCAAGGTGTTCTACAACCTGACGGTGACCTCGCTCTCGGTGTTCGTTGCGCTGTTCGTCGGTGCAATCGAGCTGGTCCAGATCCTCGTCCACGTGTTGGGGCTGCACGGCGGCGTGTTCGATGCGATTGATCGCTTCAACTTTCTCGGCGTCGCGGGTTACGTGATCGTGGCGGCATTCATCGTCACGTGGGCAGGGGCCATCGTGTTCTACAAGGTCCGACGCATCGACGAGCGGTGGAGCGCGGCGGTCGACGAGGTCGCCTAGGTTACTCCGGGTCTTCGTGCGGCCCGGCAAGCGTCCAGCCGAGTCCTGTCTACGCCGAGTTATGGAACCCCCGCGAGTTGGACGCTATTGGACCGATGGGCCACCCGCACCAGGATCGACGAGGCGGCGATCGACACCACGACCGCTGCCACCAGGCCCGCGCTCACCTGGACGCTGATCAACCCGGCTCCCAGGGCGATCGCCCCGAGCACGTAGCTGAACTCGCCTACCTGGCCGAGGCCGATCGCCAGCTGGAGCGGTCGAGCGCCCAGCCTGGCCAGTCTCGCCATGATCCAGACCACCAGCACCTTGCCCAGCACGACCATGGCGAGGAATGCGAACAGCCACGGCAGTGCCCGGGGCAGCTGTGCGGGGTCGATCACGGCGCCCAGCGCGACGAAGAACATGACCGCGAAGAGATCGCGGAACGGCAGCAGGCGCTGCCGCGCTTCGGCCGCGACCGGACTCTCCGTGATCGCGAGGCCGGCCACGAACGCGGCCAGGGCGAGCGGGATCCCGAAAAAGCGCGAGCCCACGCCGGCCACGAGCAAACCGCTCGCCACCGAGACCAGGAGAAACAGGTCGTGCTCGGTGCGCAGCCGGGCGAGCAGCCAGGGCACCAAGAACGCCGCGGCAGCTGCCAGCGCGACAAAAGCAATAACGCCTGCGACCGCGGCGAGTCCGGACCGGCCTCCCACGCCGATCACGACCACGAGGATGAGCGCGGCGCTGACCCCGACCAGGTCCTGAAGGACACTCCAGCCGAGCAGGACTTCGTCGGTGCGCTGGTCTGTGGTGCGCCTGCGGCTTCGTGTGATGTTGACGACGACCACGCTCGATGACATCGCGATGGAGAGACCGATCAGTGCCGCCCCGGCGGGGGCAAGTCCAAGGGCCAGGCAGCCGGCGGTGCTGAGGACCCAGGTGATCAGGACCTGGAGCGGTGACAGCACCAGCAGGCGTCGGGCCTCGCGCGCCAGGCGGAGCGGGTTGATCTCGATCCCCACCTCGAAGAGGAGCAGCACGACGCCGACATCGGCCAGGATCGACAGCTGCTCGCGGTTGGCGACGTAGCCAGGCGTGAAAGGCGACACAAGCAGGCCCACCGCGAGATAGCCGATGACGGCGGGGAGGCCGAGGGCGCGCGCGGCTTTGCCGGCGAGCGCGGCGAGAAGCAGAAGGAGCCCGAGCTCGAGGATGGCCGGCGCGGTGCTGTCCACTGCCGGGAGAATAGGCGACCAGATGAGCACGCTGGATTGGCGGCCCGCAAAGCGACCGTCGCGGACACCGCTCGAGGGCGAGAGCGTTGTGCTCGAGCCTCTCGACCCCGTTCGTCACGGTGACGACCTGTATGCAGGGACTGCCGGGGCGGACGCGACGTGGTTCTACCTACCCTACGGACCCTTTGCCAGTCGGGATGAATTCATGCGCTGGCTCGACGAGCGCGCCGCCATGAACGACCCGCTCGCCTTCACGATCATCGACGGCCAAGCAGGCGCCGCGCGCGGACTCGCGACCTTCATGAGCATCGAGCCCGAGCACGGCTCGATCGAGATCGGCCACATCTGGCTTTCACCCCAGCTCCAGCGGACGCGGCAGGCGACCGAGGCGATCTTCGTCATGGCCCGGCACGCATTTGAGGGCCTGGGCAACCGGCGGCTCGAGTGGAAATGCGATGCCGCCAACGAGCCGTCCCGTCGCGCCGCCGAGCGGTTTGGTTTTGTTTTCGAGGGCATCTTTCGGCAGCACCGGGTGATCAAGGGTCGAAATCGAGATACCGCCTGGTACTCGATCACTGACGCGGAGTGGCCCTCCCGACGTGCTGCCTTCGAGGCGTGGCTGGCTCCGCAGAACTTCGACGCCGCGGGCCGCCAGCGGCAGACTCTGGAGGAGGTGCGGGCGCTAGAGTAGGCGCGCCGCCCACCTGACCAACGGCTTGGGGATGGGCCGCGCGCGGACGTGCTTGCGAAGGAGGTTGAGCAAATCCGACAGCGGTCGTCGGACACGACCATCTGGTCGGCATCGCCTCCACGGGTGGTGATTTCAATGTCGCCTGGGAGGTTGTCGACGTCCTGTTCACGAACAAGCCGGCCGGCAACGAGCACATCACAACTCTCAGTCAGATCAACGCAGCGGTAGCCCGGGGCGATGCGATCGAATTCGACCTGGGTTTCGCTTTCCACTGCGGTGTGGTGAGCGCAGCCGCCTACAACGCTGGAACGCCGGTGTGAGTCGTCGCTGAAAATCGTCGCTGAGGCCTCCGGCGCTGGGCGGGGGGCCTCTTTTCTTTTTGCGGAGAGCTCGCCCGGAATAGAACCAGCGTTCAACCGATAGAGGCTCACGGACATGGCTGCCACAAAAGACGCAATCGAAGCCGCGCTGGAGCGCGGGCACACGATCGACATCACAACAACCGGGCGCAGGAGCGGGGAGCCGCGCCGGCTCGAGATCGTCTTTCACAACATCGACGGCCGCATCTACATCAGCGGCACACCGTACCCGCGCAAGCGCCGATGGCTGCTCAACCTGGAGGCGGATCCGCACCTCACCTTCCACCTGAAGGGCAAGACGCGAGCCGATCTGCCCGCGACGGCCCGGGTGATCGACGACGAAACCGAACGCCGCGCGATCCTCCCTCACATCGCACTCGCTTGGAAGCGCGACGACCTGGACCGGATGGTCCGCTACAGCCCGTTGATCGAGGTCACGTTCGACCCCCGATAGTCCGGACTAACCGGAATCTCGCTCGCTCGAATTGCCAGATAGGCCGGACTATCCGGGGTGGTGTCGAGCTGGCAAAGCAAAAGCGCCGCCTGAGAATCCAGACGGCGCTTTAGAGCTGGGGGGAGTGGTGGCTCAGCTGCAGCCGGTTGTTGCTCCGCAGTTAAGGCACTTGTAGCACGAGCCTGATCGGACTGTGATCGAGCCGCAGTCCGAGCACGCCGGCGCATCGTCCGTGTTGACGAAAGCGATCTTCTGCGTCCCCGCGCCGCTGATGGGCTTGGGGGCGGGGGCGGCGATGACTTTGAACTCTGGCTCGGCCGGCTTGGATGCGGGCGCCGACGCCGGCGCGTCTTCGCGCCGGATGATGCCGACCTCGTCCTGGTCCTCGACCGGCAGGAAGTGGCTCGCCATCCAGCGGAAGATGTAGTCCACGATCGACTTGGCGATCGGAATCTCTTTGTTCTTGGTGAAGCCCGCCGGTTCGAACCGCATGTGGCTGAACTTGTCGACCATGAATCTGAGCGGGACGCCGAACTGCAGGGCGTAGGACGTCTGGGTCGCAAACGCGTCCATC
>Ga0209806_1001546_pt1 | contig 15079 bp, 13 predicted proteins | sample GraSoiAngelo_152_FD_186166 | JGI IMG/M metagenome (GOLD analysis project Ga0209806, IMG submission 186166) | Grasslands soil microbial communities from the Angelo Coastal Reserve, California, USA - 14_1009_12_30cm (SPAdes) (version 2) | ecosystem: Environmental > Terrestrial > Soil > Grasslands ... | reverse complement strand
CCCTCCTTCGTCACCCGATGTGAAATGAGCGGCAGCGGCCGCTCCGCGAGCCGGTCCGCGATGACGATGGCCTGCGTCAGCGCTGCAAGCCCAAGCTCCACCCCGGCCGCATCGCGGGCGAACACCGAGGCGATCGGCTCGCCGGCCAGGACCTTATCGCCCGGCTTCACGGTAATGACGAACCCGACCGAATGGTCGACGGTGTCCTCGACCTTCTGGCGGCCGCCGCCGAGCGCGATGATCGCGCGCCCGATGGTGCGCGGCTCGACGCGCGTCACGACGCCCGTCTCCTTCGCCTTGTAGATCTCGACGGCCTGCGCCTGCGGCAACCCCGACGGGTCCTCCACGATCTTGGGGTTCCCGCCCTGCGCTTCGATGACCTGCTGGAGTTTTTCGGCCGCACGGCCGGAGCGCAGGGTCTCGTCGAGGCGCTTGCGCGCCTTCGCGGCGGTCTTCTCGACGCCGGCGAGCAGCAGCATCTCAACGCCCAACGCGTACGTCACCTCGAGGAGATCGGCCGGTCCTTCGCCGAGCAGCGTTTGGATCGCCTCCTCCGTTTCGAGCGCGTTGCCGCAGGCCCGGCCGAGGGGCCGGTCCATAGCCGTGAGGAGCGCCACCGTGGGGCAGCCGCGATCCGCTCCGAGGGCGATCATGGTGCGCGCGAGCTCGAGCGCCGTCTCCGTCGGCGGCAGGAACGCCCCGCCGCCGTGCTTGACGTCGAGCACCAGGCCGGTGAGCCCTTCGGCCAGCTTCTTCGACATGATGCTCGCGGCGATGAGCGGGATCGCCGCGACGGTGCCGCTGACGTCGCGCAGGGCATAGAGCTGCTTGTCGGCGGGAGCGATTTCAGGCGTCTGGCCGAGCATCGCGCAGTGCAGCTTCAGGACCTGCGCCTTGGCCTCGGCGAGGGAGAGCCCGGTGCGGAACCCGGGGATGGCCTCGAGCTTGTCGAGCGTCCCGCCGGTGTGCCCGAGCCCGCGCCCCGACATCATCGGGACGGCGACCCCGCACGCGGCCACCAGTGGCGCGAGGACCAGGGAGACCTTGTCGCCGACTCCGCCGGTCGAGTGCTTGTCGACGCGCGGGACGGGCCAGCCGTCGAAGGCGAGGCGATCGCCGGAGCTCAGCATGGCGTCGGTCAGCGCGCCGAGCTCGGCGCGCTCCAGCCCGCGCCACAACACGGCCATGAGCAGCGCCGACATCTGATAGTCGGGCACCGCCCCCGCGGTGTATGCGGCGATCAACTCACGCCACTCGGCTGGGGTGAGGACGCCGCCGTCCCGCTTGCGCTCGATCAGGGGAACCACGAACATTTACCGCCCTCGATCGCTCTGGAGTTGCTGATGCACGTCCTGCGCTGTGTGTCGATCCTCGCCCTCACCGCGGCGCCACTCGCCGCGCAGACCGCCGCCGAGCACATCGCCCGCGGGGACAGCGCGCAGCCGTTCCTGCACCCCGACGTCGCGCTGCGGCACTACCAAGCGGCCCTGGCGCTCGACTCGCTGAGCTTCGAGGCCAACTGGAAGGCGGCCCGGGCGATCAGCGACGTGGCGAAACAGCTGCTGGGTGATTCCCTGAAGGATCGGCGCGACAGTCTTTACTCCATCGGTCGCACCTATGCCGAGCGGGCCCTGCGGGCCGACTCGACCAGGGCAGAGGGGCATTACGCCATGGCGCTGGTGCTGGGGCGCCTGTCGCGCACCCGTGGCGGCAAGGAGCGGGTCCGCTTCGCGAAGATCATCTTCGATGAAGCGACGCGGGCCGTCCAGATCGATTCGACCCTCGATCCCGCCTACCACATCCTCGGCGCCTGGCACGCGGAGGTGAAGCGGCTCTCGGGCTTCACGCGCTTCTTCGCCAAGATGCTGTTCGGCGCCGGGTTCATGAGCCGGGCCACCTGGGACGACGCGGTCAAGAACCTCGAGCGCGCGGTGGCCTTGAACCCGCGCCACATCTATCACCGGCTCGAGCTCGCGGAGGTGTACGAGGACATCGGGCAATACTCGAAGGCCCGCGAGCAGTTCGACACCATAGCCACCCTCCCGATCGGCGACGCGATGGACGATTACTACCAACGGGAAGCCGCCGAGCACCTCGCCGAGATCCGGGACAAGAAAGACAAGACCTGACGGCCGACGTCCAGCGCGAAGCTACCGCGCACCGAAGAGGCGAGCAATGGCTTGACGCGCCCTCCGCTCCGGGGCGAAACTAGGAGCCATGTCCGTCTCCACCACCCTCACACCAGCGGAAGCCGAGCGACTCGCCGCACGCGTGGCCGAGCTCGAGCACGAGCGCAAGCATCTCCTCGCCGTCATCGAAATCCTCAAGGACATCTCCGGATCGCTGCACTTCGTGGACATCCTGCAGGCGATCGCGCGCAAGCTCGGCGAAGCGTTCGGCCTCGACCGCTGCTCGATTTTTCTCACCGAGCGCGGCGGCAAATCGGTGCGGCTCGTGGCGTCGTACGAGGACCCCACGATCCGCAACTACCTGGTGGATCTGGACCGCTATCCGGAGCTGCGCCGTGCGATCCAGGGCGGGGAGACGGTGTTCATCGCCGACGCCGCGACCGATCCTTCGCTCAAGCACATCAAATCAGAGTTGATCAACCGCCGCGTGAAGTCCATCACCGTCGTGCCGATCAATTGGCGCAGCGCCGCCATCGGCGCGATCTTCCTGCGCACCTTTCGCGACGGGCCGACCTTCTCCGACGCCGACGTGCAGTTCGTGCAGGTCGTCGCCGCGCTGACGGCCCAGACCCTGCGCAACGCCCACCGCTACGAGCGGCTGCTGCAGCGGCAGCACCAGTCGGACGATCACCTGCGGAGCGTGGAGCTGGAGCGCGTGGCGCTGCTCGCATTCCTGCGGCGGCTGCTCGAGTCCTTCGGCCAGCGCGAGGGCACCGGGGCGGAAGGGCTGCTCTCCCACGCCTCGACCGACGAGCTCGACCGCCTCGTGGGCGTCGCGATGGCGGTCATTCAGGAAGAAGCCAAGGGCCGGTGACGGACGCGGCGGCCCGGGCCGCCGAGCTGCGGCGGATCCTCGAGCGAGCCAACCACGCGTACTACGTGCTCGACCGGCCGGAGATGTCGGACGCCGAGTACGACCGGATCTTCCAGGAGCTCCTCGAGCTCGAGCGCACGCATGCGGAGCTGCGCACCCCCGACAGCCCCACGCGCCGCATCGGGGCCGAACCTTCCCCGGCCTTCCAGAAGCACCGCCACCTGGTGCCCATGCTGTCGCTCGCCAACGCGTTCAGCGCCGAGGCGCTGACGGCGTGGGGAGAGCGCAACGCGCGGCTCGTCCCCGAAGTGGTCGGCGCCGGCTACACGCTCGAGGTGAAGATCGACGGGGCCGCGGTGAGCCTGACCTACGAGGACGGCGTGTTCGTCACGGGCGCCACGCGGGGCAACGGTATCGAGGGGGAGAACGTGACCCCGAACCTCCAGACCGTCCTCGACGTCCCGCTCAAACTCCAGGGCGGCGGCTGGCCCCAGAAGATGGAAGTGCGGGGCGAGGTGTACCTGTCGAAGTCGCGCTTCGCCCAACTCAACCGCGAGCGGGAACAGGCCGGCGAATCGCCGTTCGCGAACCCGCGGAACGCGGCCGCGGGCGCGCTGCGCCAGCTGGACCCGAAGATCACGCGCGCGCGGCGGCTGCGGATCTTCTGCTTCCACGTGGAGGCCCCCGGCCAGAAGCTGCCCTTCGACACGCAGTACGACCTGCTCGAGCAACTGGGGCGCTGGGGCTTCCCAGTCGAGCCGAACCACGCGCTGGTCCCCGACCTCCCGGCTGCCCACGCGGAGATCACGAGGCTCGAAGCGCTGCTGCCGACCCTCGACTACGGGGCGGACGGCGTGGTGGTGAAAGTGAATCCGCGCGCGCTGCACGCCGAGCTGGGCACCGTCGGGGACCGCGAGCCGCGCTGGGCGATCGCGCGCAAGTTCGCTCCGGAGGTGCAGGTGACCAAACTGCTCGACATCCGCATCAACGTCGGCCGCACCGGAGCCCTGAATCCCTACGCCGTGCTCGAGCCGGTGGAGATCGGCGGCGCGACCGTGTCGCAGGCGGCCCTCCATAACGCCGACCTGATCGCGGCCAAGGACATCCGCATCGGCGACTGGGTGGAAGTGACGCGCGCCGGCGAGGTCATCCCCCAGGTGCTCGGCCCCGTGCGCGAGCGACGGACCGGAGAGGAGCGGCCGTTCGTGATGCCGGAGAAGTGTCCCGTCTGCGGGTCCCGCGTCGAGCACCCGCAGGACGAAGTCATGACCTATTGCCCCAACGTCTCCTGCCCCGGCCGCGTGCTCGAGGGGATCGTGTACTTCGCCTCGCGCGGGGCGATGGACATCCGCGGCCTCGGCTACGAGCGCGTGCGCGCCCTCCTCGACGCGGGCTTCATCGAGAACGTCGCCGACCTCTACGACCGCGACCGCGTGAGCCTGGCCCGGCTGCTCACCCTCGACGGGTTCGCCGAGAAGTCCGCCCAGCAGCTCCTCGCCGCGATCGACGCCTCCAAAAGCCGGCCGCTCTCGACGCTGCTGTTCGCGCTCGGCATCCGGCACGTCGGCGCGGCGGGCGCCAAGCTCCTCGCGCGGCACTTCGGGTCCATGAGCCGCCTCGCCAAGGCCGCCGCCGAAGACATCGGCACGATCCGCGGCATCGGCCCGGCGATCGCCGAAGCCGTCGCCGGATTCTTCGCCGAGCCCCGCAACCGCAAGTTGATCGCGCGGCTGGAAAAGCTGGGCCTCACGATGACCGAGCCCTCCGCCGCCGCCGGCGAGGGCGGCGGCCCGCTGGCGGGGCAGACCTACGTCATCACCGGCACCCTCCCCTCGCTGTCCCGGACCAAGGCCCAGGAGCTCATCGAGGCGGCCGGCGGCCACGTCACCGACAACGTTTCCAAGAGGACGACCGCGGTGGTAATGGGGGCGGACGCCGGGTCCAAACTGGAGAAGGCCCGGGCGCTCCGCGTCCCCGTCATCGACGAAGCCGAACTGTTGCGCCGCGCGAGCGGAAAGCAGTAAGTTGGCGAACGCCATGAGCGCCTCCACGGCGGGGAACGGCCTCGCCATCGGCCGCAGCGGGCTCCGCCAGCTGCGCGCCAGCCTGCTGACCCACACCCCCGACCAAGCCATCACCGTCCTCCAGGAAGCGGGGTACGCGTCCGGCCAGGACGTGTACGAGGCGTTCTGCACCTGGCTGCGCGGCCGCCACGGCGTGCAGGCGCCTCAGGACCTCGACGCCAACCTGCTGAGCGAGGCGCTCTCGGGGTTTTTCCGGGACCACGGATGGGGGACGCTCGCCGTGCAGCCCGTCGGCGGCGCCGCCCTGGCCGTCGACAGCCGCGACTGGGCCGAGGCCGATCCCGGCACCGCCCAGGCCCCGATGTGCTTCTTCACGGCGGGGATGCTCGCGGATTTCCTCGGCCGCCTGGCCGGCGAGACGGTGTCGGTGATGGAGGTCGAGTGCCGCAGCCGCAACGACGCCCGCTGCCGATTCCTGTCCGCGCGACCCGAGGTGCTGCAGCAGGTCTACGAGCGGATGACCGAGGGGAAGGGGTACGAGGAGGCGCTCGGCGCGGGGTGAGCCCCGCGGCGAAGCTGCGGACCGCCGGCCCTGGTGATGGCGCCGCCATCGCGGCGCTGCACCTCGCCTCGCAGCGCGCCGCCTACCGGGGGATCGTTCCCGCGGCGCTGATCGAGCATCCCGACCTCGCCGAGCGCACCCGCGACTGGGAGGAGACGCTCGTCGCGGCGGCAGGCCCAACGTTTCTCCTCGAAGATGGCGGTCGGCTCATCGGGTTCTGTTACGCGCGCCCCAGCCCCGACGCCGACCTCGACTCGCACACCACCGCGGAGATCTCGAACCTTCACGTGAGTCCCACGCGGCGGGGCCGCGGGCACGGGTCCGTCCTGTTCGCGACGGCGCGCCGCTGGGCGGAGGCCCGGTTTCGGGACCTCACCCTGTGGGTGCTGGAGGAGAATCGGCCGGCGCGGGGCTTCTACGAGAAGCTGGGGATGGCGCCGGACGGCGCGGCGCGCACGTATCATGGGTCGGACGTTCGGGTGATACGGTACCGGCTGATCCTCTGAGCGGAGGCGGATAGTCAGCGCCGCGCGACGCTGACCCCCTCGAGCAACAGCGACGGCGCGAACCGCGTGCCGAGCCACCGTCCGTCGCTTCCGAATCCGCCGATGCGCTTGAGCAGCTCGTAGACGTTCCCCGCGACGGCGGCGTCCTTGACTCGGCCGGTGATCTCGCCGCGGTCGACCCGGTAAGCGAGCGCCACCGGATGCGAAAACGTCCCGCCGATCACGTTCCCCTGCCCCACGCCGATCAGGTCCTCGACGATCAGACCGTTGCGCAACCCCGCCGCCAGACCCCCACCCGGTTGCCAGGCGTCGGTCGCCGGTTGCCCGTTGGTGCCCACGAGGAGATTCGTGTACGCGATTCCCGGCTTGCCGAAAATGCCCCGGCGGCCGTGGCCGGTGCTCGTCGTTCCCGCGCGCGCGGCCGTCTCCAGATCATAAACGAACTGCCGCACCACGCCCTCCTCCACGAGCCGCAGGGGGCGTGACGGCACCGCTTCGTCGTCGCAGGGCCGGGAGCCGGCGCGACCGGCGGCGAGCGGGTCGTCGGTGAGCGAGAAGCGTTCGTCGAACACACGCTCACCCGTTTTCCCGCCGAGCGGCGAAACGCCCTGCAGCACAGCCTTCCCCGACAGCGCCTGCTCGAGCGGCAACAGGATCGCCGCCAGGCCGGCGGGAGTGAAGATCACCGGGAGCGCCCCTTCCGGCGGCTCGACGACCGTCAGGGCGAGCTCGAGCCGCGTCGTGACGGAACGCACCAGCGCGTCCAGCTCGGCGGCGCTCGGCAAGGCAGCGCCGACGTACTGGTCGTACACCATGAGCACGTCGTCCCCCGCGATGCGGGTCAGATCCACGCCGACGCCGACCCCGGTGGCCCGGTAGCGCCCCGCCGCCCCGGCGGTGTTGGCGATCTCAGTCTCCGAGACTTCGCGCTCGATCGCGACATTGAGCTGACACCCGTCGCGATTCAATCGGGCTACGAGCTCCTGCCCGACGCCGATGAGGGCGGCGAGGGAGGCGTTCGCGGCGCCGTCAATAAACGTGGGGACGTGGGGAAGTGGGGACGGGGGTGGGAAGGTGAGGTTGAGGGTTTCCCCGAGAGCCGCCGAGGCGAGTGCCCGGTCGAGCAGGCCGTCCGTTGCGGTGTCGGCGGCGGTGGTGCCGGCCACGCCGACGCGGCCGTCCTTCACGACGCGAAGGTTGACGCCGGCTTCTTCGGTGGTCGTCGCGCTCTTCAGGCGGCCCGATTCGAACGCCAGGCCGGTGCGCTCTTCGCGGCGCCACAGCGCGTCACCGCCCTGGGCGCGCCGGCGCACGGCGCCGAGCAGGTCGGCGATCACACCGCGACGTCTCCCCCGACGAGGGCCTCCTCGATCCGCACGTGGGGCGCGCCCTCGGTGACCGGAAGGGGAAACTGACCGCCCTTGCCGCACCCGCCGCCCATCTGGTTCCACTGGAAGTCGCCCGCCACGCGCTCGATGCGGTCGAGCGTCTGGAACAGGTTGCCCGCCAGCACGACATCTTTGACCAGCTCGGCCACCTGGCCGTCGCGGATCATGTAGCCGTAGGCGGCGGTGAAGGAGAAGTTCTCGAGCAGCGTCTGCCCGCCGAACGCTCCGCACGCGTACACCCCCAGGGGAATGTCCTTGATGAGCTCCGCGAACGTGCCCCCGCCCCGGCTGGCGGCGATATAGGTGTTGGTCATCCGCACAATCGGCGCGTGCCGGAACGACAGCGCCCGGGCGTTGCCGGTGGGCCGCTCGCCGAGCCGCGCGGCCGTCTCCCGGGAATGCAGGCGACCGACGAGGACGCCGTCTTTGATCAACGCGGTGTCCTGGGTGGGCGTGCCTTCGTCGTCGAAGGGCGAGGTGCCTCGCAGCCCGGCCGCCGCGCCGTTGTCCCCGACGTTGAGCACCGGCTTTCCAAAGCGCCGCCCCAGCGTCATCATCTCACGCGCCTGGGGATTCTCATACACGAAGTCGGCCTCCGAGAGGTGCCCGAACGCCTCGTGGATGAATACGCCGCCGAGCTCGGGGTCGAGCACCACGGGGTAGGTGCCGCCCTTGACGCCGGGCGCGTCGAGCAGCGCGACGGCCCGCTCGGCCACGGCCCGGAACCCGGTCTCCCGTCCCTGCGCGGCGTTCCAGCCCTTACGGTAGCCCAGCGACTCCAGCCCCTTCTCGATCACGCCGTCCCGCCGGGCGATCGCTGTCCCCGAGAGCACGACTTCGGGGCGCAGCTGGTAGATGAGCGTGCCTTCGGAGTTCGCGTACCAGACCTCGCTGACCTCGTCGCGGTAGCTGGCCTGGGTGTCGACGACGCGGTCGCCGACGGCGAGCATCGCGCCGTTGTACGCCTCGAGCAGGCGCTTCTTCTCGGCGAGGGGGACGCCCCGCACATCGCCGTCCAAGTCGAGGACGGCGTCGGCTTCGCGGGGGAAGACCTCGGCGAGGCGGATCGGGTCGTCGAGGCGCACGGCGCGGGACAGCTCGCCGGCGCGGGCCACCATGGCGGGGAGACGGTCCAGGGAAGTGAACGACGCGACCCCCCAGCCGCAGCCTTTGTGCAGGACGCGCACGAGGCCGCCGACGTCCTCGCTCGCGGTCGCGGCCTCGAGGCGGCGGCCCCGGAACGCGACGGCGGAGCTCCACGTCCGCTCGACGCGGATTTCGCGGTAATCGGCTCGGGAAGACTTCAGCGCGTCGCGGAGACGATCCTTCACTGGCCCAGCTCGCGGAGTTTTTCCGCGTAGTCGGGCCGCATGACGATCTCGCCGTCCACGATGACCTCACGATCCCAGGGCAGGATGATGAAGCTCTCGGTCTCGAGCGCGCAGTAATCGGGCGCGAACGGTCCGGTGCGGAACGAGACCGCCGTCTTGACGAACGCGGGCTTGAGCTCGCGCACCGCGTGCAACGCCAGCTTCATGGTGTCGCCGCTGTCGCACGTCTCGTCCACGATGAGGACCTGCCGACCGGTCACGAGGGCCGGCGGGCCCGCGATCACCACCGGGCGGCTGCCGGTGTCGGCGCGGGTGATCGCCATCGACGCGAAGTCGCACTGCAGAATGCTGGAGATGACGGCGCCCGGGATCACCCCCGCTTTCGCGATGCCGAGCACGAGGTCGGGCTCGTAATCGCGGTACACCTTGAGCGCGAGCGCACGACACAGCTCCCCGAAGAACGGCCAGTCCACCTGGAGCACCCCGGTGGGCGAGTGGCGCCCGGGGCGCGAGGAGCGCGGAGCGGGAAATCGTGGCACGGCGGGCATGGGAGGGGAAGCTACGTTGCGGACGCGGGAGGCCGCAAGCTATTTTCGGCGCATGGGTTTCTGGCGCCGGCTGTTCGGCGGTTCGTCCCGCGACGATCTCAAACCCCAGCGTCTCGATTATCTCAACGAGGCGCTCGCGCTCGAGCGGCAGGGCGATTACGACGCCGCCCTCACGTCCTACCGTCTGGCGGTGCGGGATCATCCCAACGATGCGCGCATCCTGCAGAACATGGCCATCTGCTTCACCAAGACCGGCCGTATCGACGAAGCGATCCGTCACTACCGGCGCGCGCTGGAGCTCGACACGGCGCTGGCCGGCGCCCACTACGGCCTCGCGTTCCTGCTGTTAAAGCGCGGCGACCCCGATGGCGCGGCGCAACACCTCAAGGCCTTCCTCATCCAGCCGCCCAAAGGTCCCGACGCTCAGAAGTGGGTGGAGCACGCGACCACCGCGCTCCGGGACATGGGCGTGACGCCACCCGCCTCTCCACCCCTCTCCGCGGAGGCGCCCTGACCCGGCGCGACCGCGCGCGCGTCGGTCTCTGCCTCCTCGCCGCGGCCGCCTGCGGAAAGCTGGGGACGGACTTGAACGCCATCGTCGCGCTGGACGTGAGCCTGCCCGACAGCGGGCGCGTCGAGGTGGGCGACGACACCCTCATGCCCCGCGCCCGGGCGCTCGATGGCCATGGCGACTCGGTCGCCGCCACGATCGTGTGGGCGCGGCTCGACACGACGATCCGGGTGCTCGACAGCCTCACCGGCGCCACCGTCGGGCTCATCGGCGGGCAGACCGGCCGCCTCCAGGCCCGCGTCGGCAACCTGCGCTCGAATCCCCTCACCCTCACCGTGCAAGCGCCACTCGACTCCATCACCGCCGCCGGGCCACTGCGCAGCACGGTGACGGTGAGCGCCCCCGACTCGCTCTCGGATTCGCTGCAGGTCCAGGCGTACGCCACCCCCGGGAGCAACGCGCTGAACTTGAAGAGTCGGCGCATCGTCTTCACCGCCGCCGTCTATCCGGGCGGCACGACGACCGACACATTGGTCCCCAGAGACACAATCCGGACCACCAGCGGCGGCCTCGCCGTGGTGCAGGTGCGCTACACCGGCGGTTCCCGGCCCGACTCGATCGTGATCACGGCGACGGCCCGCCACCACGACGGGAGCATCGTCCCCGGCTCGCCGATCACTTTCGTCGTGGGGTTCCTGCCATGAAGCAAGGGACGCTGACCCAGCTGTTTTTCGAGACCATGACTCGGTACGCCGACACGTTGCCGTGCGCGTACCGGGCCAAGGTCGGCGGCGCCTGGCAGGCCATCACGCACCGCGACGCCGAGCGGCGATCCCGCCAGCAGGCGATCGGGCTGCGCGAGCTGGGCATCCAGCCAGGCGACCGGGTGGCGATCCTTTCGGAGACGCGCGTGGAGTGGGCGCTCGCCGACTTCGCATGCCTGTGCGCGCAGGCGGTGGACGTCCCCATCTACCCCACGCTCACCACCAAGCAGATCGAGTACATCCTCAGCGATTCCGGCGCGGTGGGCGTGTTCTGCTCCACCGCCGAGCAGGTCGCGAAGGTGGTGGAGGTAAAGACCCACCTGCCCACCCTGAAACACCTCGTGGCGTTCGAGAGCGCAGCAGCACGACCTGGCGTGACACTCCTCGGCGACCTCGAAGCGAAGGGCAAGGCGGCGGAGCACCGGTACCCGCACTTCAAAGAGGAAGCCCTCGCCGTCTCGCCCGACGCTTTGGCGACGCTGATCTACACCTCCGGCACCACCGGGGACCCCAAGGGCGTGATGCTCTCGCATGACAACATCTGGAGCAACGTCCAGGCGGTGCTCCAGGTGCTGGACCTGGGCGACGCGGAACAGTGTCTCGCGATGCTGCCGCTGAGTCACATCTTCGAGCGCATGGTGGACTACACGCTGATGCAGGCGGGGGTGATCATCAACTACGCGGAATCATTCGACAAGGTCGCGGCGAACCTGGGCGAGGTGCACCCCACGATCGTCGTCTCGGTACCGCGGCTGTACGAGAAGGTGTATGCCCGCGTCCTGGAGAACGCCCTCTCCGGCTCCGCGATCAAGCGCAAGATCTTCTTCTGGGCGAAGCGGGTCGGCGAGCAGTGGGCGAACCACCGTCTCGCGGGCGTCTCCATCCCTCCCTGGCTCGCGTTCCGGCGCGCCATCGCCGACCGGCTGGTGTTCGCGAAGCTGCGCGCGCGGACTGGAGGCCGCATCAGGTTCTTCGTCTCCGGCAGCGCCCCGCTGTCGGTGGAGATCGCCAAGTTCTTCTTCAGCGCCGACCTGCCGATCATTGAGGGCTATGGGCTGACGGAGACCTCGCCGGTCCTGACGCTGAATCCGATCGACCGCCCCAAGCTGGGCACGGTGGGACCGGTGGTCCCGGGCGTGCAGCTCAAGATCGCTTCCGATGGAGAGATCCTCGCCAAGGGCCCCAACATCATGAAGGGCTATTACAACAAGCCCGACGAGACCAAAGCGGTCTTCGACGCCGATGGGTGGTTCTGCACCGGCGACATCGGCGAGCTCGACGGGGACGGCTATCTCAAAATCACGGACCGCAAGAAGGACCTCCTGAAGACTGCGGGCGGGAAGTACATCGCCCCGCAACCGATCGAGAACCAGGTCAAGCTCAACAAGTTCGTCGCCAACGCCGTGGTGCTCGGCGACAAGCGCAAGTTCCCGATCATCCTCGTCGTCCCCAATTACGAGCAGCTGGAGAAGTGGGCGGCGACCCGCGGGCTCACGGCCGGGTCGCACGCCCAGCTGCTGGCGCTCGCCGACGTCAAGGCGAAGCTCGAGCGCGAGGTGATGGGCCAGCTACGAGAGCTCGCCAAGTACGAAATGCCCAAGAAGGTGGTGCTGATCGAGAACGACTTCACCATTGAGTCGGGGGAGCTCACGCCGACGCTCAAGGTGAAACGTCGCGCCGTGGAGGCGCACTACAAAGCCGTGATCGACCAAGCGTACGCCGAGGCGGACAAGATGGCGGCGGCGATCGAGGGCTGAAGCCCGTCGGACAGTCGGACGGTCGGACAAGAACACCTACTTCTTCTCTCCTACAAACAGGCCCTGCCCGGTGGCGAGCTGCGTGACGCCGTCGGGTCGCGCGGTTTCGTTCTCGATGACCAGCCGACGACCGGGGAGTAGTACCCGGCGCGATTCAGCGAGCCAGGCGGCGCGGCTCGACTCGCTCCCCACCACCACGCCGCGCGCCATGGCGTCGCGCAGGGGGATCGTGCACTCACACACCAGCAGGCTCAGGACGGGCAGCTCTTCGAGACCGGGTGGTGGATTGACGCCGATGAAGTGGATTCCGCCCATCACGGCGGCGAGCCCAACCGCGTGACGGGCGGCGGAGCCCAGCAGAACCACGTACCCCCCCGGCCCACCGAGATCCAAGAGCGCTTGAAGTGTCTGGGCGTCGGTGGTCGGCTCGCGAGTAGCGGCCGCCCCATCCCCCTTCCCCGTTCCCCCGAAGTACACTACCCCTGCTGCGATCTCGTACTCCTTCTGGCACACGGGACACCCGACGACGCCCGCCCGCACCATGCGTCCCAACATCTCGCCCGTCGACAGCACCAGGAATTCTTCGCGGTGCGGCTCGGGGCAGCGCAGCATTTCCGTCAACTCAATGTGCATCGGGCCGGAATTCGACCCACGTCAGCTTCCCCGCAGCGACGCGTATCCGACGCAACACCTTCTTGCCTTCGATCTCGACGCCGAGGGTGTAGTCGCCGGGCGGGACGTCGGAGACAGCGAAGTGCTCGTGGTAGATCGGGTCTTGATGATTGCGCGGGCCGTAGGTCTCGATGAACGAGAACGGGGTCTCCTGGGGCTCGGGCTTGACGAGCCCGTAGATGCGGGCCTGCTGCACCGGCTGGCGCTTCGAATCCCACACTTGTCCCGCGACGAGTCCCGTTCCCGGCAGCGGCTCGATCCACAGCTCGGGGTTGGTGTTGAACGGCGGGTAGCGGACGTCGGGGTGGACGATCTGGCTCGAGTCGGTGGTCGGCGCCGCATGGACCTCGAGGTGCAGGTGATCGTTGGTCGCCCGGCCGGTGTTGCCGACCAGGGCGAGCGTGTCGCCAGCCCGGACTCGCTCGCCTACCCGCTTCAGCAGGCGAGTGTTGTGATAGTAAACGGAGAACAGAAACAGTTGTCGGTTGTCGGTCGTCAGTTTTCGGTCGTGCCTGATGGCGATGGTGTTGGCGCCCGCCTCCGCCGGCCCCGAGTAGATCACCACGCCGTCGCCGATGGCGTGCACGGAAGTGCCGTCGGGGTTGTTGAACTCGACGCCCTGGTGCGGCTGGAAGTTGCCGCCCATGGTCGAGCCGAAGCGGTAGGTCTGGTCGATGTAGGGTTGGTCGGTGAGCGCGATGGGGCGGCGGAACCAGGTGTGGCGGGGTGAACGCGGTCTAGCCAGGGTCGCCGAGGTGGTGACAACAGTAGAGAGTGCGGCGCGCCCTACTTTGATATCGCCAATCTCTGGGTACCATGGGCCGCCTGCCGGTCCATCGTATGTACCCTGAACACGGAGAGCGTCGACGCAGAGGCGTCCACATGCTGGCATATGATACTCTTCCCAGTGTCGCCCACCGTCCCGGGAAGCCGCGATTCCCCGAAGGTGGCGCACCACGAGGCCCATCGTATCAATCGCCACTACGTACTGATTGCGAATCCTGCCGATCACGGAGTCCTTCGCCGTCGCCGCCCCCGCCGAGTCCGTGATCACCGCCCACGTCTTGCCGTCGTCGCCGGTGACCTTGATCCCATCCGCGGTGGCGATGTAGGTGGTGTCGCCCACGGTGACGATCCCGTTCGGCGCAACGTACTGCCACTCGGGCCCTAGCTCGCGGAATTCCCAGTTCTTCCACGTCTTGCCGCCGTCCGTCGACAACCCCCAGCCGTTGCCTACTGTGCCGTACCAGATCTGCCCCCGCGGCCCGAACGCGAACGCGTGCACGAAATCCCAGGAAATCGAATGGGCGGCGCTGTCGTTTGAATGGCGGATCCATTCCCAGGCGCTGGCATTCGGGCGCAGCACGAATACGCCGTGCCCATACGTCCCCACCCAGATCGCGCTGTCCGGACCGCGGGCCAAGGCAAGAACATGAACGCCCCAGCCCGACGAGTCGGGCAGGGGCGGGATCGATTGCGCAGGAGCAGCAGTCGCCGCCAGAACTACGAGACCCACACCCCACATCCCACGCATTTCAGCCTCTCGGCGCGTACACCGTGGGCACCAACCGAATCTCCGTCACATCCACCTTCGGCGGTCGCGTCACCGCCCATACCACCGCTTCCGCCACATCTTCGGCGCGCAGCATGTCCTTGCGCTTGGTGAACCCGGGCTTGGAGTCGGGATCCACAGCGTCCCAGATGTCCGTGTCCACCGGGCCGGGCGACACCAGCGTCGTGCGCACCCCCGACTTCGCCGTCTCGGTCCGGATCACTTCGTGCATCCCGCGCATCCCGAACTTGCTCGCGGCGTAAGCGGTCGAGCCGGAAAACGCGACGTGGTCCGAGATCGAGCCGATGGTCACGAGGTGCCCGCTGCCGCGCTCCACCATCGCCGGGACGAACGCGCGAGCCACGAGAAACGGGCCGGTGAGGTTCGCCGCGATCAGCTCGGAGAAGTCCTTGGGGGACGTCTCCTCGAGCCGCTTGATGAAGAACGTCCCCGCGTTGTTG
>Ga0209806_1001541_pt1 | contig 15101 bp, 14 predicted proteins | sample GraSoiAngelo_152_FD_186166 | JGI IMG/M metagenome (GOLD analysis project Ga0209806, IMG submission 186166) | Grasslands soil microbial communities from the Angelo Coastal Reserve, California, USA - 14_1009_12_30cm (SPAdes) (version 2) | ecosystem: Environmental > Terrestrial > Soil > Grasslands ... | reverse complement strand
ACTCTCCGGATCGAAAAGCTGTGTTTCGAACTGCTCGCCAGGCTTATCGTGAGCGGCTCCGGATTCCGCCGCTTGCTCCCGCACTCGCCGTTGCTCGTCCTCAACTTTCCGAGCCTGCTTTTGGATTTCATCGCGTTCCTGCAGCAGCCTTGGCTCGTCCGGATACTTCGCCTCTGCCACCGATTCTTCCTTTTTGAGCTCACCAACCTTTGGACCCAACTCCGCCGGCACGGCAGAGGGTTGCAATTCGGACAAGCGGGCTAACAGGATCTCGGCTGCACGCGCGTTCTTTTCGCCCGCGCTTTTCGCAGCCTGCACCAACTCATTCACGCCGCGCTCCTGGATCGTCCGGTCCTGCGCCGCCGAGCGGCACGCCCGCACAATTGCGTTGGCTCCTTCCTCCCATTTCTGGCTCGCCAGCAGCTTTTGCCCCTCGGCCAGTCCTTTCTGCGCCTTGACCCTGAGTTTCAGAGCTTCTTCCACCCGCTCCTTCAACTCCATGAAATCCGCATCCCACGGAAACTCCTGCTCCGCCTCTGCCACCAGAGTCGACGCGTTCACGTAATCCGAAGCGCTCATCGCTTTTTCAATTTTTGCCAACCAACAGGAACGCTCGTCCACCTGCGCCAGGTCGCGAAGCCGCTTTACCCGCTCAAGGTTCTTTTCCAGGTCCGGATAATGCCGGTAGGTCCCGCGCAGTGTCTCCCATTTCACCACTGCCTCGTCGTACTTTTGCGCCTCTTCCAGGCTCCGGGCCTCGCTCGCAATCGAGGCAATCAATTTCCCAAGCCGCTGCACGCTCTCAAATTGTTCCTTCAGTTCCGTCTCGTTCGGAGTCCTGCCGAGCGCTTCCTCCAGGATTTGGTACCGCAAATCCAGCGATGATTGCTGTTGTGCGCGCCGGATCGTCCCCTGCACCAACTGCGCCCGCTCCGCCCGCACCTTCTCTATGTACTCGCGGATGTCCGCATCGTCGCCCAGATCCTTTGCGGCGCCTTCCAGCATCTGCAGTGCTTCGTCGTAAGCTTGTCGCTGCACCGACTCTCCAGCCTTCCGCAGGCAATCGGCCTTCCTCTTCTCCCGCCGCTCGCGCTCGACGTTCTCGCGCACGATACTCAACAACGATTGCAGCCGAGGTTCCGGCCCGATCTCCGCGAGCGTTCCCTCCAGCGTTTTCAGCAGCTCTTCGTTCCGTTTTTCGTGCAGGAGTTGCCGAGCCATGGCCAGCTGCTCGTCGACGAATTTCTTTCGTTCCTCCGCCTGCCGCTGTTTCTCCGCCAGCACCTGCAATCTCAGCAGCGTTCGCTCTCCCGGGAAACGGCTCAGCCCTTCATTTGCCTTGGCGCACGCAGCCCGATAATCGTCCCGGCTTAGCGCCTCTTCGACCTCTCGGGTGAGTGCCTCCAACTCCCGGCGACGACGCTCTTGCTCTTGTCCCGCGGTGGCCGACTCGAGCAACGCCTGTACCTGCGGCGTATCCGGATCGAGCGCCTGCGCTTCTTTCAGGACCTCCAGGGCCGCAGTAAATCTCCGCGCCGAGATCTCATCCCGGGCCTTCCCGAGGAAGTTCTCCATCTGCTTCTGGCGCGATCGCTCCTCCCGGTCGCGATGAATCAGCCGGTGCAGTGCCTTCGCCTGCGCATCGTCCGGCGCCAGCTCGAGCGCTTTTTCCACCGCTTCCTTCGCGGTATCGAGCAAGCCTTCGGAATGATCGGCCTCCGCCGTTTTCAGCGCCTGCTGCAGCCTCTCCGCGCGTTCCGCCGCTTGCCGTACCTGCTCGCGCAATCCCTGCAGTTCCGTATTGTTTTTATCGAGGCTGAGCGCCCGGTCCAGACACTCCTGCGCACTGGGATATTGGTTCTGGGCGAGCGCTTCTTCCGCCCGCTCGCGCAACTTCGTGACCTGCGCATTCACTTCTTGCCTTTGGATCTGCCCCAGCACCTCCCGCAACAACTGGTTCGCCTTTGTATTCTGCTGGTCGATCTTAAGCACCTGGATCAGCCGATCCTTCGCCTTGCACAAATCGGCGCGCTTCATCAGGACCGCAACTTCTTCCATGTTGTGATCGATCAGTTCCTGCTTGAGATGTCCCTGCATCTGCCGCAGTTCGAAAGCCATCTCGTCCGCGGACTGATATCGTCTTTCCCGGTCTTTCGTCAGCGCCCGCAACACGATCGCTTCCAACTCCGGCGGATAGACGGGCACAAAATCCTTCAATGGCGGAGGCGGTTCCATCGTGATTTTCAGAAGCGTGTTAGTCGTGCTCTGGCCTTGAAACGGCAAACGGTTCGTAACTAACTGGTATAGAACCACTCCCGTGGAAAACAGGTCCGTTCGCCCATCCGAGGGCTGCCCATTCACCTGCTCCGGCGACATGTAATACAGCGTGCCCATAATCTGCGATGCGGTTTTCGTGACATTCTGATCGCCCATCTTGGCGATCCCAAAATCGAAAATCTTGATGCCGCTGTCCTGACAGAGCATGATGTTCGCCGGCTTGATGTCTCGATGAATCACATTCCGCTGGTGCGCATAGCTCAACCCCTCGCACACCTGGATGATGATGTTCGTCTTATCCAGCAGACTCAGTTGCCGGCGCGCTGCCAGCGCGGACTCCAGATCCTCGCCTTCCAAATATTGCATGACCAGATAAGGGTTCCCATTAAAGTCGCCCAGGTCGTACACAGTCACAATGTTGGGATGAACCAGGCTGGCCAGAGACTTGGCCTCGACGAAGAACCTCTTCAGCAGCGCGGGATTCTCAGAGAACCCGCTGGTGATCATCTTGATGGCGACGGTTCTATCGAGGTGGGGATCGTTGGCCTTGTACACAACTCCCATACCGCCGCGTCCAATGACGTCGATAACGTCATATTTCCCGATCTTTGCGGGCAAATTGGAAGCCATGATGTTCCAGGTCCGAGCCGAGGCAGTATTCCGCTTCTTGCCCGGCATCACGCCAAAAAGCCCGGCAAGAGGGTAAGCGCTAGCTTGAGCCGGCGCCCCAAGACGCCGGCTATTGTGCTACGAACGGCCTCCGGTCGCAACTTTGATGTAACGTCGCCGTCCCGGCGGCTGTCCGGCGGGCGTCCCTGCCCGCCGCGCCGAGGGCGAGAGGCCTCAGCACAGCCGGCAAGAGGCCGGCGCTACAGTCCAACTGCGAACGGCAATGATCACGATGCGTGCCGGCAAAACGCTGCCCGCCCGCCCTCTCTGCGACCTCTGCGGCAGTTCTCCGTGATCTCTGCGGTTTAAGACTTCAGGTGTTCTCCGCCTCAGCCTTCCATCCCGTAAACCGGGATCACCGCCCCATTCACATCCTTCCCTGCATCCCGAGCCAGCCATACCACCAACCCAGCTATCGTCTCCGTTGGCACCCATTTGGAAAAATCAGCCTTCGGCATGGCTACCCGGTTGGATGGCGTATCCATCGTTCCCGGCAAAATCGCATTCGCGGTCATTCCGGCGTCCTTATTCTCTGCAGCCACCGTCCTGATCAACGACACCATGGCGGCTTTCGATGCGCTATAAGCACCCACGTTGGCACCCGGCTCCAGAGCAGCCCGGCTGCCGATCGCGACGATTCGTCCCCCGCCCGTCTTCCTGAGTACCGGAATCGTAGCCCGCAGGATCTGAAATGTGGAATTCAAATTCATATCCAGCATTCTCTGAAAGGTCTCATCATCAGTTTCAGCGACCGATTGTCCTCCCGCAAATCCTCCGACCGTGTGCACCAGAACATCCAGCTTCCCAAGCCGCCCCACAACCTGATCCACGAGACTCTTGGCGCCTTCCCGCTTCGACAACTCCGCTGCGATCGCAATGAAGTTGGAACTCCGAAACTCCGACCCCTGAATCTTTCGCGACGTGCCCACGACCGTCGCGCCCGCCTCCAGGAATGCCTGTGTCACGGACGTTCCCAGCCCGCCATTCGCCCCTGTCACCAATACGACCCTACCCTGCATACTTTCTCCTTCAGCCATCGCGATTCACATGCGAATGGATCTCCACGATGAGAGCTGGCTCATCGATAGTCTGAGTGAATTTTTGTGAGTTTTCCGTCGAAGGCGTCATAGGAAAGCCCAGCACGTCAATGCCGCCCATCATAATGGAGAGCCCCGCGTCCCCGCCCGTCTGACCTGAAATGAATGGGTACAGCCTCTCCTGAGGAACGGAGCCAAGGCTCGCACGCATCCCGGCACTCCTCGCATTCCACCCGGTTTTGTAGAATCTCCTAGCCCCAATCGCCCAACTCGGGAGGTTATTCGTGGCCTGCAATCCTGAAGTGCTCAAACACGTCCCACTCTTCGCGCTGCTCGACGAAGATGAAACCGCCGTCCTGGCCGGACAAGTCCAACTGAAAACATTCGCGCCCCGCCAGCGCATCTACAAAATGGGGGACCCCGGAGGCCAGGCCTACGTCATGGTTTCCGGCCAAGTGCGCGTCACCACCGTCGATCAGGATCATCAGGAAGTCGTCGTCGACCAGCCCGCCCACGGCGAATTCTTCGGCTTCGCCTCCATGCTCGAGCAGACTCCCCATCAAACCTCCGCCACCGCCATCGAGGAAACCGTTTGCCTCGAAGTCGACCGCGACGACATCGCCGTCCTCCTGCAACGAAAACCTCTCGCCGGCATGGACATGCTCACTGTCCTCGGCCGGCAGTTCCACGCGTCGCAGCAACTCGTGCGCCTCCGCGCCATGCGCAATCCCAATGAAGTTATCGATCGCGAAGCCACCTTCGGAGAACGCATCGCCGACGGGGTCGCAGGCTTTGGTGGATCCTGGACCTTCATCATCACTTTTCTCGTCGTTCTCATTACCTACAGCGCGATCAACGTATCTCTAGGACATCGTGCCTGGGATCCGTACCCATTTATTTTGCTGAATCTGTTCCTGTCGATGCTCGCCGCCATCCAGGCGCCGGTCATCATGATGAGCCAGAACCGGCAGGACACCAGGGATCGTCTGAGGAGTGAACTCGACTATGACGTCAATCGCAGGGCTGAGTCAGAGATTCAGGGTCTGTCAAACAAGCTCAATCACATCGGCGACAAGATCAACGATCTCGAAGAACTCTTGCGCGATCATAAGTAGCGCCGGCATCCTGCCGGCATCGATGCAGCTTCATGACAGCCGGCGAGCGCTACCGGAAATGTATTTTAGGAAGGATACTTCTGGAGCGATTGACTGGGGGCAGCGGTTTGCTGCCCCCGGGTCACCGCCTCGCGTTGTGTGAGCAGTCGCTCCACGCTGAGCTAGTGGCTTTCCGCTTTCGCGTTCGCCTTCGCCTCGGCAGAGTACTTTTTCACGGTCGCAAGAAAATTATCAGAGCCCGCTGGAGGCGGAATGCTCCCCGTCAGGATCTGATTGAAAGAGACTTTTTCCCCGTACAGCACGCGGGTTTCGTCGTCATCCTGGCTGATCGCAGCGCCGTTCAGCGCCACGCCCGCGAATACACCGCGCGCTCGCGAATAAGAGAGCACCTCGGCCCGCATCTTCCAGTCCGTATCGCCTTCCGCATGACGGCCCACCGGCCCCGCAGCCACCGATGCATCCGCTCCCAGCTTGAATTTGCTGTTGAGCAGATTTCTCATCCCCTTGTCGTTCATCACGATCATCACCACATCAACCGCTTCTCCGCCGATCTGGAATCCCACGCTTCCGCCTGCGATCCGGAACGGCGCCGGAGCGCTCCAGCCAGTCGCTGTCCGGCAAGTCGCCACGCCCTTGCCATAGTTCGCACCCACCACGAATCCGCCCTTCAGCATGGAAGGAACCACCGCTACGCACTTGGCCGATTCCATGATCTCCTGCGGAATCCCCTTGTCGCGCGTGCCCATGATTTCGTTCAGCACCGTTGCCGCGGCGTCCAGACGATGTACTTCCTCCGATGCGTCTTTGTCGTCTGCAACTGCGCTCGGCATGCACATCCCTGCGATGACAAGTGCAATCATCAGCATTGACCCGCACCGAAATCTCTGCATAAATCTCCTCTCTACGTGAATCCTGGATAGCTCAAGCGAGGCGTGATGAAAGCAGGCCATTTTTGAGGCCTGCCCTCCTCACGTTCACACCACGCTTCGCCCCTGAATCACACGGATCAGCACCACAATGATGGCCAGCACCAGTAACAGGTGAATGAAGCCACCCAGCGTATAGGAGCTCACCATCCCGAGCGCCCATAGCACCAGCAGAATCACCGCTATAGTCCAAAGCATTGCGAACCTGCTTTCCCGATCGCTCTCAGGCGACCGACACCTTCACAGAATCCCTACCCTTCGATCCGAGACCGGAGTCTAGGACCGAAAGGACCGTTGCCGTATCAGGTTAAGACCTTAGCCGCCAGCCTACTTTTCCCTAACGCATATGGCTTACTGCACTGAATATTCGTACTGCAGTGCGCTTGGATTCGATCTCACGCCCAGCGGCCGGCGTAGAAAACGGCGCAGACGGACGCGAGCTTGATGCAGCTGAGATTTCGAATTCCCAATCGAGCAACCTAGCTCCCGCGCAATCTCGCTGTGCGCCTTTCCCTCTACGTCATGCAGCAGGAAGATCGTCCGATATCCAGGAGGAAGCTTGCGCAGTGCGCGATGGATCGCAATACGATCGATCGCTCCCGTTAAGTGCAGGTCATCCACCGGGCAGGCATTCAGCATCGTGCTTTCCGCCGAGTCTTCCTGCGTGCCACCCGTGTCCAGCGAGACTGGTTTCCCGTGACTTGTCCGCAGACGCATCAACACCACGTTGACCGTCAGCCGGTACAGCCACGTCGAAAGCGCGGAGTCACCGCGAAACGTGGGCAGCTTCTGAAAGCATTGCAGAAAGGCTTCCTGGGCGCAGTCTTCGGCCTCAGCCTTTTCGCGGGTTATGCGCAGACAGATCGCGTACACTCTGCGCTTATGTGTTTCGTAGAGACGGGCGAACGCTTCTTTGTCGCCCAGTTGTGCCTGTCGTACCAACTCCAGTTCCGACAGCGGCTCTGTTCGCAGGTTCGTGGTCATGCGACACTCTAAACACGCTGCCAACATCACGGGCATCGGGTGCTACCTGTAGAGTAGAGACTGTGAATCCCTAAAATTCCTCGCGAAGAAATGCAGTGATTTGGCGCACTCGACTTTTGCATATCTCTCACTCGTTTATCTATTTCGTCCGTTCTATCTATTTCGTCGCATTGTTTCGCGTAAGGAACAAACGCCTCGCGTAGGGGCCAGACGTTCTCGTCTGCCCGCCGTTTGCAGCTCTCCAGAAATTTTCAGAAATTCGAACTTTCCCCAATGAACCCGAGCATGACGGAAAGGCCAAATGGCAAAAATTACACTTTTGTGAGACATGGGTGAAACACCTTAAGTGTGATTACTCAGTCGCTTACGGGTTTGGCAAGCATGATGCTAAGTGTTAGCAGTAGCGCAAGCGGTTCGACCTGACCTCGGGGCTTAAGATCGCGCGCGCACGTAAACGCGTTCCGCCAGTTTGGCGGTGAGTGAAGCGGTTCCGCTTCACGCGGAACGCACAACGCGCGCACTTCATCCACTGGGAGGTGGACTATGAGTGCTTTTCGAATCTTGATTGCGGACGACCATGAAATCGTTCGACAGGGCATTCGATCCCTGATCGACAACCATCCCGGCTGGGAGGTATGCGCCGAAGCTGTCGACGGCCGCAGCGCCGTCGAGAAGACTCGCGAACTTCGTCCCGATCTCGTGCTCCTCGATGTGGGCATGCCCAATCTGAACGGCCTCGATGCGGCTCGTCAGATTCTCGAAACTGCGCCGCAAACTCGTGTCTTGATTTTGACCATGCACGAATCTGAACAGATCGTGCGCGAGGTCCTCGAAGTCGGCGCCCGCGGATTCTTGCTGAAATCCGACGCCGCCCGCGACCTCGTCTCCGCCATTCAAGCTTTGCAGCGCCGTACCACCTTCTTCACCTCCAGTGTTGCCGAGATGGTTCTGAACGGATTTCTCGACCGTAAAGGGGAAGCCCAGAAGCCTTCCAAGGATCGCCTCACTCCCCGCGAGCGCGAAGTCGTCCAGTTGCTCGCCGAAGGCAAGAGCAGCAAGGAAGTCGCGGTCGTTCTGAATTTAAGCGTGAAAACGGCTGAGACCCATCGCACCAACGTCATGCGGAAACTCGATCTCCACTCCGTCGCCGACCTCGTTCGCTACGCTGTCCGGAACAATCTCGTCCAGGTCGCCTGAAGCGTTACGTGTTCTTCTTACTTTCTAGGTAGGCTTCCGGTCAACGCTACGGCGTTGACCGGATAGGCTTAACTCCCGCCTGTCTTTACCGTTTTGATAACGGCTCGATCAACATCATGCACCGTCGCGGCTGAGAACGCCCCCGGTCTCGATGAAAGACCCGGATTACCCGGGGGGAGGCGAATACGACAACTCCATCCCGCATTTTGGTGGTCAGCGCCGGCGAAAACCGCGATGTCGTGACCTCCGCCATGAGCCACTGGTCTATGGAATCCGTTTGTAGCTCGGGTATTCAGGAGGCACTCAGCGTGCTGCCCGAAACCAGCCCATTCCTCATTTTCTGTGAAGAGCGCTTGTCCGACGGAACTTACAAGGACCTGCTGCGTGAAATAGGCAAATCGAGCAGGACGCGGTTGGTCGTGATTTCTCCCAACGCTGAACTCGACGAGAACTACAACGAAGCGATCGCCCTCGGAGCCTTCGACATGATTGCCAGCCCTTCTCGGCGTAGCGACGTGCAGTGGATCGCCATCCGTGCCATGCACGAAGACGCCCGTCGCACCGCCAGCAAACGTCGTCCCAGGATCACTCCTCCGAAGGAAAGCGAACCGGCCTCCGACGAAGCTCCGAGAATCAGCAAGGGAACTGCTACCGGGTGATCCAACAACCGGTTTGGCCGCCCGGAACAACTTGCGGAAAAACGCAGACCATGGGCCTGGGCCCTGTTTCGAAAGAGCCCAATTTTCCCGTAAGCTCTGGAAAGCGTGCTTATGAAACCCGGCTCTCCTGTCGTCATCCAGAAGCACGCTAACCACTCATCAGCACGCGCGGCACAAAAATGGCATCCAGTCTGCCATATACATTTGTTGCGGTTCTGCGCCCACGCTTTCCTCGGATTGCTGCTGTTCGTCCTCCCGTCGTTCCCGCAAACTTCCACGCCCGAGAGCGCTCCCTCCGTTGCGCCCTCAGATGCCGGACCGGCAACACCGCCCGAACCCGCGGCCCGGGACCGGCACACCACGCCAGAGCAGGCACAGCCTTGGCATGTCCTTACCGAGGGCGCAACCGACCACAATTCCATGCGCCGTGCTGAAGCAATCGCGGCCGTGGGCACAATGGCTCCGAGCCCGCGCGTTCTCCATCTCGTCGAAAACGCCCTCGACGATAAGGATTCCTCCATCCGCCAGCTCGCTGCCATGAATCTTGGACAGATGCGCGCCCGCCGCTCCATCCCCCGGCTGAAAAAAGCCCTCAATGATCCGTCGCCCGAGGTCAGCTTTGCTGCCGCGAAATCTCTCTGGAATATGGGCGACCATTCTGGCCGCGACGTCTTCATCCGGATTCTGTCCGGCGAAAAATCTTCCTCTCCCGGCTTGATCAAAGACGAGGTCGAAGCCACTAAGAAGAAATTCGACGACAAACGGAAGCTCGCGATCATCGGCGCCACCGAAGCCGCCAGCTCCCTGTTCGGCCCGGCCGGATGGGGCCTCAAGATTGTGGAAGAAATCACGCGCGATCGCTCGGCTTCCGCTCGCGCCCTGTCGGCCATTCTGCTGAGCCACGATACCTCGCTTGACGGTTTGCGCGAATTGCAGGATGCTCTATCCGACAAGAATTGGATCGTTCGTGCGGCCGCGGCTCAGGCTTTGGGAGCCAGCCGCCATCGCGACCAGATCCAATACTTGCGACCGTTGCTCGACGACGATAAGCCCGCGGTCCGATTCATGGCGGCTGCTTCCATCCTTCGCCTTTCGTCGAAAGGAAGGGCTGCTGCCGCCGAACCGGCAAACTCGCTGAAATCGGAAGCTCGTCCAGCGCTCGGTCCACGCGGACCCAATACTTCTCAGTGAGGACATCCCATGAAACTCCGACTGTCTCCGCTTGCTGTTGCGGTCATCCTGGCAGTGTTTCCCTCCTTCGCACAGCAGAATCAACCGTCCGATAAAGCGGTTCAACGTATCCAACGCGAAGTGCGCCATGAATTGCTGATGCTCCCCTACCTCGGTGTCTTCGATAACCTCGCTTACAAAGTTGATGGCTATAACGTGACCCTGTACGGACAGGTCACTCGCCCCACCCTGAAAAGCGACGCAGAAAACGTTGTCAAGAAAATTGAAGGAGTCGAGAAAGTCGACAACCAGATCGAGGTCCTTCCCCCTTCTCCCGCGGATGACCGTATCCGCCGCCAGCTCTATCGCGCCATCTATGGCTACCCCAGTTTGCAAAAGTACTCCCTAGGGGTACAGCAGCCCATCCGCATCATCGTAAAGAACGGAAACGTCTCGCTGGAGGGAGTTGTCGACAACGAAGCAGATAAAAACACCGCGGGCATCCGCGCCAAGGGCGTCCCTGGCATATTTTCCGTGCATAACAATCTTCAGGTAGCCGCCAAATAAGACGGGGCCTCGAAAAATCACATTCATTAGACGGAAGACTTGTCATTAGACGGAAGACTTGTTCATCAGATGAGGAACTTGTCATTCCGAGCGCAGCGAGGAATCTTGTTCTTTGACCGGCGCCGGTCAAAGAAGATTCCGCTACTTCTCCAGGCTTTTGGCTTTCTCCGGATCACTGGCCTTTTCCGGCTCTGTAATCTTCTGCGCATCCGTGGCCGGATCTTTGATGATGTACTCGATGATCAGCGAAATCCTTCGGTTGGTGGGATCTTGCGGACTATCAGCTTTGCGCAACTGCTGATCCGCGTACCCGCGGATCTGTGCGACCTGGTCATCCCTCACGCCGTTTTGTTGCATCAGCCGCCGGGCTGCGTTCGCGCGGTCCGCCGAAAGCTCCCAGTTCCCGTAATTGCTGTCTCTCGCGAATGGCTTCGCGTCTGTGTGCCCTTCGAACGAAATTTTATTAGGCAGCTTCCCCACCTCATGCGCCAGCGCAATCAGCATTTCGCGGCCGTTCTGCGTGGGAGCCGAATTCCCGCTCTCAAAAAATGTTCCCGACGCCGACTCCGTTAACTCAATCCGCAATCCCCCGGCCGTCACCGTCATTTCAATGTGATCCTTCAGGCTGTCGAAGTTGTCCAGTTGTCGTACCGTCTTCTGAAGTTCCTCGCGCAGCTTCGGCATGTCATCCTTGGTCAGCGCAAACGACTCTCCCGATCCTTGCATGTTGCTGCCAACCTGCTTCGATGTCCCCGTGGGATCCTTGAAGTATCCTCCGACGGCAACTTGCACCTGCTTGCTGCTGTTCAACAACCACAACACGATGAACAGCGCCATCATCGCCGTCACAAAGTCCGCATACGCCACCTTCCATGCGCCTCCATGATGGCCGCCGTGCCCACCGCTCTTCTTGATGATGATGATTGGTTTCGCATCCGCCATCATGAACCTGCTTTACAGTTTGCTGAAAAGCTCTCGCGACCGCCGTGCTTTGAAAGGGCTCGGCTTCAGCCGAGCCGTAAGAGCCGCAAAATCACTGCGGCTTCAGCCGCGGAGGTCGTGGGCGCCGCCGGGCGGCTGTTTTTCCGCAAACTCTTTAGGCGGAAGCCGCTGCCGCCGATTCTCCGCCGCCCCGGAACACCTTCTCCGCTTCCTGGAACGACGGTCGCACATGACCCGGGATCGCGCGCCGTCCGATCTCTACCGCCATGATCGGTGAGGTTCCCTTCAGAAACGCCAGTATCACGACCCGCAGTACGTGATAGAAAGCATGCTCCTCATCCGCCGCCTTCGCCATGTTCGCCGCCACCGGCCCCACCAGTCCGTAACAGAGCAGGATGCCCAGGAACGTTCCCACCAGCGCCGCTGCCACTTTGTGTCCAATCTCCTCCGGCGGACCGCCCAGCGCTCCCATCGTGATCACCACTCCCAAAACTGCCGCCACTATGCCCAGCCCGGGCAGAGAGTCCGCCATCGTGCTTAGCGCTGCAATCGGCTGTGTCTCCCCGTGATGGTGGACCTCCATGTCCACTTCCATCATCTGATCGACATCGAACGGTTCAATCCCGCCCGTCACCGCCATGCGCATCGTGTCGCACACAAAATCCCGAATGTGGTGGTCTTTCAAAAAACTCGGGTTCTTCGTGAAGATCGGGCTCTTCTCCGGTTCCTCTACGTCGCTCTCGAGAGCGATCAATCCTTCCCGCCGCGCCTTGTTGAACAGGTCATACATCGTCTTCAGCGAATCTAGGTAAAACTTCTGCGTGCACTTCGAGCCTTTGAACACCGAGACAATCCCGCCCACAATCTTCTTCAGAATGTGCAGCGGGTTCGCCACCAGCACCGTCCCCGCCGCCGCTCCCCCAATGATGATCAACTCCGCCGGCTGCATCAGCACCCGCAGGTTGCCGTGTTCCATCAGGTAGCCGCCCGCCACCGCTCCAAACACCACCAGAATTCCAATGATCACAAACATTGTGGCTCAAGCTCCTGTGCTCTTGGCGGCTTGCGCAGGTTCTTCCTCCGCCGCCCTCAGTCTCTCTTCCATCGCTTCCAGCGTGTCGCCTCGCTCGATCATGGTGATCTTGGCCGACACATTGAGCGACAAACGGTCGCCCCACCACGGAATCGCAACCCGGCTCGCTACCGTCTTCATCCGCGCCGCCACCCGCCCCAGCGGTTCGATCCCGCAACCCGGCAGAATCCCCAGGAACCCATCCGAACTCCACCGCCCCACCATGTCGCTCCGCCGCACCATATCTTTCAGCGTGCGCGCTACTTCCCGGATAATCGCGCTGCCCGCCTCCATCCCATGGGCATGACGAAAATCTTCAAAACTCGCTAACCGGATCGCGATGATCCCGCACACTGCCCCCTGCGTCGCGCACGCTTCTACTTGCTCCCGCAGGAAAGCTTCGGTGCTTACCCGGCTCGGCACTCCGGTCTCGGCATCCAGATCTTCCACCGCTGCCCGGCTTTTCTCGTCGCGAAACTCCGGCACGGCGATCTTCTCGGAGAACACTTTTACGGCTCCCACAATGGCCCCAGCCCGATTCTTCAACGCCATCGTCCACAACCGGACCGGAACCACGTGCCCTGACCGATGCCGCAGGTACGTCACCACTTCCTGCCGTGCTCCATGGCGCACACCTTCCAGCGGACAATGATGCACACAAATCACCGGATTGTGGTCGTCATACTCCACCAGGATGCTGTCCCGGCAGGCCCGCCCCAGCACCTCCTGGCTCAGAAATCCGCTGATCTTCTCCGCTCCATAATTCCAATAAGTGATCTTTCCCTCCAGATCGAGCGCGTACACCCCGCTGTCGATCCGATCCACAATTACCTGAAACACTTCCGCACTCGGCATCCCTGACATGGCGCTCTCCACTACGCCTATCGGCACAGCCCCGCACAACTTCAATTCTTGTGGAGAGGCGCGCGTCCTCGCCCGCACGAGCGACATTGCGGAAAACCGCCCGTCTCTCCACCCTGCGCACAAAAGTTTCTGTCCCCTTGTACAAACCTTTACAATTCTTCGCTGGCAGGTATTCTCCGCCCATGTTCTACTTGTTAACAGAGAGGGTCCCCCGTAAGTCTCGCGACTTCTAAGGTTTAGCGGTTTGCCGCGAAAAATGCGAGAATAGTGAGAAACTGGCTCTAGACGACGCCGGCGCCGGAGTCCCTTCGCGCGCAACCTGGATTCCTAGCTTCGTCTCTAAAGGCTAAACGTCCACTGATGTCCATTACGCCTATAACACCGCGCGATCCCGGCCCAGCCCCCGCTCAGGAAGCTCCCGGCCTCTACGACGCACGTCATTGGGAAACGGCTTACCGCCATTTCGACGAGGACGCCGTCCCCGCCCTCCTGCTTCATCTGCAGGACGACCTCACTCGCGCCCGACGCCGCGAAGCCGCCTGGCTCTCCGTCATCGTCCACCTGCTGGTGATCATCCTGTTTGTGAACCAGCCCCGTTTGGAGAATTTTTACCGCCGCGTCTTCCTGCACCAGCAACCCATCGTGCGCGTCTCGGTTCAGGACCTCATGAAGCAGAAGGAACTCACGTATCTCGAGTTACCTCCTGACGTGCAGAAGGTCGTCAAGAAACCGGACACGAATGTTATCTCTGACAAAGACCGCACCGCCAGCTCGCGCACTCCGCAAATCGATCCCAAAGAGCTGAAGAAGATCATCGATGCCCGGCGTCCCGGACGCCCCGGCGCCAACTCTCCGCCCGCCCAGGAACAGGCGCAGGCCGCAGCCGCACCCAACACCACGCCGCAAATTCAGGAACAGGGGCCGCCACCTCCGCCCCAAATCGCGCAGATCCAGCCGCCCAAGATTGAAAGGCCCCCGGTGAAATTCGGCGGCGCCATGTCGGCGGGTTCGGCCATCGATCAGGCCGCGCGCGCCGCCGCCCAAAACCGCGGCAGCTACGGTGGCGATGGTGGCGACTTCGGCCTCAACCAGGGCAAAGCCGGAACCATGGGCCCGCTCGAAGTCCTCACCGACACTATGGGCGTCGACTTCAATCCCTACCTCACCCGCTTACTGCGCGAGGTAAAGGAGCACTGGTACCAACTCATTCCGGAATCAGCCGAGATGAAGCGAGGCAAAGTCGTTCTGCAATTTGTCATTCAGCCGGACGGCAGCGTGGCGGGCCTGCAAGTAATGAGCAGTTCGGGAGACGTGGCTTTGGATCGTCCCGCCTATGGCAGCATCACCGGCTCGAACCCGTTTCCCCCGCTGCCGAAGGAATTCACGGGACCATACCTCGGTCTGCGCTTCAGCTATTACTACAACATGGAAGTCGAAGGCGCCGGCCTCCGATAGACAATGGAGAGTCGGGCGTCCCCGCCCGACCAGACTCGCGAAGCGAGGCTGCCTTCAGAATCTAGCCTTCACTCTACCCATCCCTACTCGCCCCGATACACCAAGCGCCCGCCCACAATGGTCGCGATCACTCTCCCCGTCAGTTGCCAGCCATCAAACGGCGAGTT
>Ga0209806_1001540_pt1 | contig 15111 bp, 12 predicted proteins | sample GraSoiAngelo_152_FD_186166 | JGI IMG/M metagenome (GOLD analysis project Ga0209806, IMG submission 186166) | Grasslands soil microbial communities from the Angelo Coastal Reserve, California, USA - 14_1009_12_30cm (SPAdes) (version 2) | ecosystem: Environmental > Terrestrial > Soil > Grasslands ... | reverse complement strand
GCGGTGACGTTTGACAAGGCGAGCAAGAGCATTAGAAGTTCGTAGCTTGTGATGATCAGAGGCGGTCAGTCTTAAGCAGGTCAAAGGACGACGTCTGCCTGAGGGCATTGAGTTCTTGGCGAAACGGGATCACAATATTTTGGGCAGGTAAGCGCACGTGCGTCGAATCGATCGCTGTTTGGAGGTATCCCATGCGGATCCTTTCGTGCCAGAAGCTAGCGCGAAATATGGCGTGGATTGCTCTCGTTTTTTCAGCATTGCCTGTTCTGGCGCAACTGCAAAGCGAGAGTGGTATGGAAGGGACCAATTTTCAGGGCGTGGTCCGGTACGACAACAATGTTCCGGCGCCATTTGTGCAAGTTGAACTCTGGACAGATGGCGAAAGCAGCTGGCGCACCATTACGACGACGGATCGAATGGGGAAGTTTCGTGCGGGTGTGCCTTGCATGGTCATCCAGTATAAGATCGAGACTCATGGCTACCGTCCCGTCTGGGGACGCGTTGACGTAAGCATAAATCCGTGTCGCGCTCTGGAATGGATTACTCTGCAGAAGGTGAAAAGTAATAGTCCGCCGGAGGGCCCAGCAGCGGGTGTGGTCGATGCCCGCATTGCGGCAATTCCAACCGAGGCGAAAACAGAATTCGACATCGGTCAAAGGGCGGTCAACGGGGACGACTTTTCCGGCGCCATCCCTCATCTGCAGAAGGCGATTGAGCTTTATCCGAAGTACGCCGAGGCATACCAGTTTCTCGGAGTAGCCCAACTCAAAACCAATCAAGGCCCGCAAGCGGAAGCGTCCTTATTGAAGGCCATAGAGATCGAGGACAGGATGCCCCGGTCCCAATACTTACTGGGGGTCATCTATGCGAGAACAAATCGAGTGGAAATGGCCGAGAAACCTTTGAATCGCTTCGCGGAACTCGACCCCCAGAATCCCGACGCACAGTTTGAACTGGCAAAAGTGACATTCGCCCTACACAAATTTCCTGAAGCTGCGGAGCACGCACGAAATGCGATTAAGCTGAAGGAAACGGATCCGGGTGTGTACGTCGTATTGGGGTATGCCCTGCTGCGTCAGAAAAAGGCAGACGACGCCAGGCACGCCTTCCAACACTTTCTCAAGTATGACTCGACCAGTCCAATGGCGGCAGATGTGAAAAACCTCGTCGCCCAGATTGATCAGAAGGTAGGAAAGTAGCTGGTTTGTTCTGGCTGGCGACACCCCCACCCTCTTTCACTTTCGCGCCGAAGGCGGGGCGCTGTTCCAGCCTTGCTACCCAGTACGCGAGTTTGCCCTCTTGCCAGCACTCCTCCAGCGCTCGCATTCCTGGAAGCAGGTACCCTTTATTTAGGTTCACCCGGCGGATAGTCGGTGCCCGGCGCGTCATAGTCGCGGCCATACTTGTTCTTGTGGGGCGCCGGAGGGCTGTCTTCAAGAATGCGCAGCGTTCCCAGGGAGTGCGCGCTCTCGGAAATTTCAATCTCTCGAGTGAGCGCTTTCAGGTTGTCGCCGCTTGCGCCCTCCGCCCACACCTGCATCGAATAGCGGCCGGCGGGCACATGAGGGATGGCAACCTTCCCGCCTTTATCTGAGACTCCGTAGTACGGAGTTTTTAAAGCGACCACGACGGCGCTCATCTCCGGATGAATGTTACAGAAGATATAGCTCACGCCAGTGCGATCGAATCGCACCATGCGAGTGGTGCCGGCTTCGTACAGGCCGAGGTCAAAGCGCTTGCCTTCAAACAGCGAGAACACGTTGTGAAAGAAGGGATCGCGATTCGGAAACTCGACTGAAGTCCCGGCCGGCACGACCACGACGTGCGGGGAGAAACGCTTGTCTTTCTGCACCAGGCGCGGAGGCTGGTGGGGAGTTTCCTGAGAGACGGTGTGCAGTCCGGGACGATCGTCGAGAGCGGTCAACCATAGGACCACGTTGCTGCGATCACCCTTGGCGCTCTTCGAAGAGCCCTCGCTCACCAGCTCGACCTGACCTGTGACCGTAAAGTCTTGTGCCTGCGATGTTAAGCACGGGACGAGAAACACACCCACGCAGCCAAGCGAGATGCCAAGGCGTAAGACTGCCGAAATGAAAAAATGCCGGCTCAGAACAAAATCCCCATGACCAGGTTGAGCTGCTCGGCTGTGTAACGCGAGTTGTCGATCTGGTAGGTGGCGATATGGCGATACTCGGCGGAGAATATCAGATCGGAGCGCGGCCGGTAGATGAAGTTGAACAACCCACTCTGGTTCCGAGCGATCGCTGTTGCGGCGGCGACGCTGGTATAGGCAGAAAAGGGGAAAGCGCGGATCTCACTCGCGAACGGGTTATCCTGCCCCGCGGCCGCGTTGAATTCCAGCTTCGAGGACGCGCGGAATTTCAGTTGCGCCCAGCCTCCCATGGTCTCGAGGGCGCGGACGCGGCTGGCAGGGTCGGTGGGGTTCCCGCTGAAGAGCGCGCTTTGGTAGGCAGCCGCGCCGAGACCACCCAGTGCCTGGCCACGATAAAATTCTCCACTCAGGCTGAGGCGATTGCCGAGTGGTGCTGTCCAGTCGAGTGTGCTCGCCCAACCGTTGATGTTTCGGTCGAAGCCCCAGTTCTGACGGGTGTAATATCCGCCCGCGCCAAACATAAGGGGCTGACCGAACAGATTGTGGGACCACGCGATCCTGCCTGCATATCCCGGCTGGCGGGAATATTCACCGGCCTGGGGCACGCGTCCGTAGGAATACAGGGGACGCTCGCCGGTCAGTCCGTCGAGAATTCCGCCTTGCAACATCAGCGTCGAGTTTTCGGAAAGCGTGAGACGGTGCTCGACGCGGACCTGAGGGATCCAGGTCCACAGGTTTCCGGAGTAGGCGAAGGCGGGCTCGGCGACGGTGGCGAAAGATGTGGGCGAGAGTGCTGAGAAGAATGGGCTGTCCTGACCTGCGACCACGGAAGTATGCTGCCAATCGAGATGGATAGTGCCAGTTCGCAGCCTCATTAAGCCGAACACCACACCGTTGGGCGCGGATGGAAATCCGCCGGCGAAATCGGCCTGCAACTCGCCATGCGTTTTCGCGCCAGCGATCTCTGGTCCAAAAACTTCCAGGCCGATCTGAGATTGGCGGAGCGAAAAACCTGTACTGTTCGAGCGACCAAGGGCATCAGGAGCATCTACGAGGCCCGGCAGGTCGGCGTTCAGGATCCCACCTCGATTGCTGAAAACATTCATCAGCAGCAAGCCCGACAGGCGTACTTTGTATTTCGAGCCGCTCTCCACTTTGGTCTGATACTGATCATCGATCTTGCCGGTGAGCAGTTCGTATTGCTCCTCGAGTCTTTCCTGTCGAGCGTTGACTTTGGATTCCTGAGTGCTGTTCGAGTTGGGCTGAGTCGCCTCAGGCTGGCCGCTCGACTGCTCGGAGCTCTGCAGGACCTCAGTTGCGGGCTGCTGCGGCAGACGGGCGACCGCAGAATGCAATTCCTGACGGAGTTCGCCGGCTTCGGCATGGTAGCGTTCCGATTCGGTTCGGAGATCCAAGACGATGGAACGCAACTCCTTCACTTGATCCTGCAGTTGCTTGACGGTCTCCGCGAGAGCAGCGTCCTGCGTAGTCTTACCATCAGAAGCCGGGGACTGCGCCACGCTGCGCTCTGAAGCGAAAGAGACGATCAGGAGAAAGACTAACGTGATGTAAGCGAAAGGACGCTCGATCCACATACTCCCCCCAAAAGAAAAACAAGGTGCAGTTTGATTTCGCCTAATTGTTCTTTAGCAAATTGCGGGGTACCAGCTCTCATTCGGCTGTTTTAACACGAGCGTTGGAGCGCACGACACCATCGCCGGTCGCGGATGCAATTGGCGTTCCGCGCGTACCCGGAAGCACGATCAGAAAGACTGTACCGTCGGAAGATGTGCTTTCCACTCTCACGTCCCCACCATGGTCTTGCACGATTTTTTGCACGACAGTCAGGCCCAGGCCTGTGCCGTTTTCCTTGCCTTGGCTCACAAAAGGTTCGAACAGGCGTTCGCGCACGAGATCCGGGATGCCGTGTCCGTTATCGGCGATGCGCACTTCGGTGGCGCTCTTGTTGGCATGAATGTCGACACGAATGTGGCCCTTTTCGGGCGACACTGCTTCGCAAGCATTGATGAGCAAGTTCTGGAAAACGCGCTCGAGCTTGCGGGAATCGAACCAGCCATCGGTGGCTCCGTCTTTGTGGACAGTGATGCGCACCGAATGATACTCCGGATTGGCGCGTACACTCTGGATGGAACGCTCGACCACCTCTTCCAGATCTCCGTAAGTGGGGCGGAGCGACTCCCGAGTTCGTGAGAACTCAAGGAGCGAGTCGATGAGGTCGGTCATGTCTTCGACAGCCATAAGAACTTCGTGATAGAGCTCGTCGCGCTCCGCGCTGCTTCGATTGTTGTCACTGAGGAACTCGGCATTCGCCATGACGGCCGCCAGGCTATGCCGCAGATCGTGAGAGATCGAGCTTGCCATGCGGCCGATAGTGGCAAGCCTCTCGGCTTCGATCAACCTGCGTTGCGTTTCCTGCAAGCCAGTTCTCATGCGGAGGAACGATGCAGTGACCTCAGCCACTTCGTCGCTGCCGCGGACGACCAGGGGATACTCGTAGTCTCCTTTGCCCAAGGCGCGAACGCCTTCCACCAAGGTACCCAGCGGACGGGTGAGGGTGTGCGAGAAGATGAAGACCATGCAACTGCCGACCACGACAGCTACCAATCCCAAGGCGAGGAGCAGGCGGTTCAGGCGGCCCAGGAATGAGGTGGCCTGATCGAGAGACTTGAGGACGCTCAACTGCACTGGCGGCGTGCCTCCGGGAGCGAGGTCGACCTTGGTGGCCAGAAAACGTTCCTGCCCGAGCTGAATTTCGGTGGGAGTAGATTCACTTCCGTTCAATGAATTGCTCACATGCTGGATCAGATCGGTTTCCTGCAGGGGCGAGAGCGTGCTGCGTACCAGGATGTTTCCATACAAAAACGCTACCTGGCTGGCGGCGACCTGGCTCAACTCGCGGGCGACGCGGTCATCGATTTCATAACCGAGTGCAAGATAGCCCAGAACGCGATTCTCGGAGCGGTTGCCCACGTAGATCGGCTGGATTGAGACTTCGAACAGATGCTTGCTGCCACACCACCAATGTGCACCCTGCTCCGAAGCAAGGGAGTTCGTGAGGGAATTCTGCGCGGCATCACTGTCGAAGTCGGATGCTTTCGCATGCAACGCGACCAGCTTCCCAGTGCGGTCTGCCAAGACGAGGAGGTCGCTGCCCGCAAGCCGCCACAATTCCTGGGACGCATCCTGGATAGTGACCGGGTGATTGGTGGTCATGAGTGCCTTCAGGATCGGCAGGTCGGCGAGCAGTTCTGCAGAATGGGTAAGAGATTGTTCGCGGAGCTTCTGAACGTTTCCGAATGTATATACCGAGTTGTGGAGATCCTGAAGGATCTGCAGGCGAACCTGCTGCTCGGCAGTTTGACGGGCGACAAACAACGTGCCCGCAGTGAGCCCGACGCCGACCAGGATCAGCGAGAACAGGAATTTCGTCCGTAGTCGGAACTTTCCCATTCTTGTTCGCGCTCCTCCGAATGCCTGCGCTTGAGTTGCTGCGGCTACGGCACAAACTTATAGCCTACCCCATGCACGGTTCGGAAGTGGAGCGGGTTGGCGGGATCGGTTTCCAGTTTCTGCCTGAGCTTCAGAATATGATTGTCGACGGTGCGGGTGGTGGGGTAGTTCTGATATCCCCAAACGTCATTCAAGAGCTCTTCACGCGAAATCACACGGTTCAGATTTTGCGTCATGAACTTGACGATCTTGAACTCCTGAGGAGTCAGAGCGACCTCAGCGCCTTCGCGCAGTACCTGCATCTTAGTGAAATCGACCACGACGCCGTCAAACGCGAAGGTTTCAGTAATCACTGGCCGGCTCGACCGCCGGACCGCCGCGCGCACGCGAGCCAGCAATTCCTTTGGGCTGAATGGTTTTGTGACGTAGTCGTCAGCACCCAGTTCCAGGAGTAGTACTTTGTCCATTACGTCGGAGGCCGCACTCAGCACGATCACAGGGACGGCGGGGGCGGATTGCTTGATCTCCCGGCAGACATCACGCCCGGGCATGCCGGGGAGGCGCAGGTCCAGCACCACTGCGGCAGGCTGCGCGCTACGGAACACTTCGAGCCCGGACTGTCCGTCGAAGGCAGCGTCGACAGAGTAGCCCTCCGGCTCAAATAGCCGTTTCAGGGCCCGGTGCACGGCGCGGTCGTCTTCGACAACGAGAATTCGTTCCATTATCCAGTTTCCTGCGGAGAATTGAACCACTCCGCCATTAGACGCTCGAAACAGAAATTGTTAGGAACCGGGCATTATGCGGACTCCCGAGCGAACTGTGCAATTCTGGTCCTATGCCTCGGCCTTGTCAAAGAAAGGGTACATAAATAAGGGGTTAGCGCTTGTCAAGGAATTGTCATGGGGTTGCAAATTCTCGGTAACAAACTCAAAAGGAAGCGGATAGGCGATCAAGGTGGAGGAATGCTGGAACTAAAAGGTGGCGGTTGGTCCGTGGGTGGAAATTGTCGGCCCATGAAACCGCGCCAGGGAGTGCATTGGAGGCGCAGCTTTAGGGGAATGGCAAAATCTTAAACCGCAGAGCGCGCAGAGAACAGCCGCGGAGTGCGCAGAGAATGGATCAGAACCTAAGGATGCTGCCGGCGGGCGATCCCGAGACAGTATCTCTGATTTCGTGCGACACGATTCGGGTCGCCGAAAGCAACCTCCTCGCTCTTATTGTCTGCTGCCGGTCAAAGTGACGCTGTGGGCCGTCGCAGAACCGCCACGAACACCGTGAGTGTCGGGGCTTTGCGCCCCACGTAGTCGGTGCAATGGAAACCGTTCATGGCTTGGTATTTCATGCGACGAAAACACGGTTTTGTCGGGTTTACTCCGCCGAGCACCATGTACTTCCGGACATCTTGACCGCGAACGCGGTTCGACCTTAGAGTCCTCGCAATCTCGCACTTGCTTTGAAGTCATTCCAGCTCTAGCGCAGGCGCCACGGCCGAGGATGGTGTCAGTGTCGCGAATGTGCTCGCGCACTGATCTGGGTTAGGTCGCCAGAGCTGGGCCATTGGGAAGACTTCGCGCTACTCCTCCCACGAATCCACCGATGTAGGACAGGGCAGACGTGTGTCTGCTTCCCCCGAAGGAGGGCCCCAAGTGAATCGCACAAAGACTCTGACGTTCGTAGTGTGTCTGGCTCTACTCATCCCGTTCAGCGAACGGAAGCTGTTGGCACAACAGGATCCTGGGACGCGCATCGGCGCGGCCGGGGCCGGAAGCTACTACCCCACTTTGAATGCAAACGAGCAGGCCATGTTCACGCAAGGACTGCAAACTTTCATGGAAGTAGATTCAGTGAAGGGTGGAATGACGGGAGAAACGGGAACTGGGCTGGGACCCGGCTTCAACGGAAATAGCTGTGCGCAGTGCCACGCCCAACCCAGCACGGGCGGAAGCAGCCCGGGAATGAACAGCCCGCAAAGTCCGATTCCCAATCCTCAGGTTGCGCTGGCGACAATGGACGGCGCTCGCAATACGCTTCCGCCATTCATTACAGCGAATGGTCCGGTTCGGGAAGCTCGTTTCGTCGTGACGGTCACACAACGGGGAGCTGTTCCGGACGGTGGTGTCCATAACCTCTTCACGATCACTGGCCGCGGCGATGCCGCAGGATGCAGTCTGGCTCAACCCGACTTTGCAAAAGAGCTTGGACGCAACAACGTGATTTTCCGGATTCCCACGCCGCTGTTCGGACTCGGGCTGGTGGAAATGACGCCCGACGATGTGCTTCGGGCAAACCTGGCGGCGAATGCAGATCGCAAGGCGCTCCTCGGAATTCGCGGCACCTTCAACACGAGCGGAAATGACGGCACCATCACGCGCTTTGGCTGGAAGGCGCAGAACAAGTCTCTGCTTATGTTTGTGGCGGAAGCGTACAACGTGGAACAGGGAGTGTCGAATGAGATATTCCCGAACGAGCGCTCGGCCATCGCGGGATGCGCGTTTAACCCGTCACCGGAGGACTCCAGTACATCGAGCGGAGGAGGAGAGCAAGTTACGGATATCGACAACTTCGCCAACTTCGCTCGCTTATCCGCTCCGCCGACACCCGCAACCCCCACGGCTCCCACCCAGAATGGCGCACAGCTATTCGATAAGGTGGGATGCACCTTGTGTCATTCGCCCTCGCTCACGACCGGAACATCCCGGTACACAGGGATGTCAAACGTTACCTACAATCCTTATTCCGATTTTGCGCTCCATCACATGGGATGGGGGCTGGCGGACCGGATCGCGCAAGGAGCAGCGGGCGCGGATCAATTCCGCACTGCACCTTTGTGGGGCCTGGGACAACGGCTCTTTTTCCTGCACGACGGTCGCACGTCTGACTTAGTGCAAGCCATTCGGGCGCATGATGGCCGCGAGTCGGAGGCGAGCGGAGTCGTGCACCAGTTCAATGCCTTGACACCATCGCAGATGCGGGACCTGCTGAGCTTCCTGCGTTCTTTGTAAGAGAGAGAGCCGGAGTGAATCCACTGAGGCCCGTGCCGATCGCGGCGGGCCTCAGACTTCGATGGGCTGCTCGGTCACAAAGGGCAAATTGGCGGCTTGCCATGCGTCGAAGCCGCCCACGACGTTGGCTACATTGCGGAATCCGGCGCGCTGCAGGACGCTGCATGCGATGGCGCTTCGGTAGCCGCTTTTGCAGTGAACCGCAATAGGGGCGTTCGGATCGATGGGAGGTAGAGACTTCGCGAGCGTGTCGAGAGGGGACCACGTAGCGCCTTGGATGTGAGCGGATTTCCATTCGCCTTCGCGCCGAACGTCGAGCAGTTCAGCGTGGCCAGCTTGCAGCCAATCTCGCAGAGTTTCGACAGCAATCTGCTGGAACTCGGCGATCGGCAAGCCGGCTTCCTTCCATGCAGCGAAGCCGCCCTGCAAGTATCCGCGGGCGTCTTCGATTCCGACGCGCGCCAGGCGTAAGCGCGCCTCGGAAATCTGGTCCGCCGTTGCTGCGATCAGGACGGGACGCGATGAAAGACCGAGTACGGACCCGGCCCAGGAGGCAAACTGTCCCGACAATGCGATGTTGATGGAACCGGGCACGTGTCCGGAAGCGAAAGCGTCGCCTGGACGAACGTCCAAAGCTGTGACTCCGGCGTCGAGCAGCGCTTGGAGTTCCTGCGGCTGCATGGAAGCGAGTTCCGGCAGTTCTGAGAGCGCAGAGGCACCGTCGCGATTGATCTCGGCATCCTGCGAGAAATATTCCGGACGCACCGGCACTTTGGAGGTCAGTTCGCGAATAAACTCCTGGCGGCTTGGAATCTGCAAGGCGTAGTTGGTCAGGCGCTCGGTGGCGATGGTGGAGGAGCGCTCTGCGCGCATGTTGCGTCCGCAAAGCGAGCCGGCGCCATGGGCGGGATAGACCAGAACGTCATCAGGGAGCTTCAGGAGCTTGTTGTGGAGACTGTCGTAGAGCATGCCGGCGAGTTCGGCAGGTGTATGGGATTCGGATAGATCGGGCCGGCCGACGTCTCCTATAAATAAGGTGTCCCCCGTCAGCACCGCCCACGGCTTAGCGGATTTCTCCTCATCTGTGACGACGAGACAAATACTTTCCGGCGTATGGCCGGGCGTCGAAAGCACTTGAATGCTGATTTTTCCAACGCGCAACTGGAAACCGTCCTGCACTTCGATGCGGGCAAAACGCGCTCCTCCGTGCGGACCAATGTAGATTGTGGCGCCGGTGCGGTCCGCGAGTTCGCGGTGGCCAGAAACGAAATCGGCATGCAGATGAGTTTCGAAAATGTGGCGGATGCGAACGCCCTGTTCATCGGCCGCTTTTAGATAAATATCAACGTCACGCTGGGGATCGACCACTACGGCTTCGCCCTCCAAGGCCAGCATGTAGGATGCATGAGCCAGGCAGCCCAGGTAAAACTGCTCGAAGTACATGGCGTCTCCTCCTGCCGTTGCATATCGTAGTACCTCCGGAGACAGAGGTCCACTGCGAGCAAGTCGGGCATGGTGGTCAAAGCGACATCCGGGCAGAACAAAAGCGTCTCGACCGATTCGAGCATTGCAACAGAAGCCCAAGCACTCCAACACTTTTCGCGATCCAGCTTGCCGGCACTTTCGGAGCGAGCTTCTTCCGTCGTATGCAAAACACTTTGCGATGCGGCATTTGCAAGTCGCTTACAAGTGGACAGGGAAATCCATTTCTCGCCTAATGTCGCAGAGTTTTGCGGTAACTGTTACTTTGGATATCTTTTTTGAGCGCAGGTAATCGCTTGATTCTGAATAGAATGCAATTCCCCCCGATTGGACCCCTACCTGCGATGTCGTGAACGACGGTTGACTCCCCTCCGACTCCTGTCGGCAACCGATCACACAGGTTAGAAACGGGTTGTGGCATTGGCGCTGCTCCCGACCTTCAGGAGATCGCAATGAAGTTGCGTTTCGCGCTTTTGGGGATCTTGATTGCGCTGTTCGTGGCGCCGGCGTTCGCCGACTCAATCCAGTTCGACAACAAGGGAATTGTCTCCGCGAGTGGGGGCAGCAGCGGAATCAGCGTGGTTTCCTTTCTGAACCAAATCAGCCTGAACGGTCAGGTCGTTGCGTCGGGAGATCTGGGCACGATCGGGTTCAATACCGGAAACTTCACAGGTAGTCTGCTCGGCGGCGGTCAGTTCGGCGCCGGCACCTTTGACATCACGCCTAAGGGCCAAGGGCCCGTTCTTTCCGCGAACAACTTTGTGGGATTCTGGACCAAGCTATCGGATGACTCTTACAAACTGGTGGGAACGTTCTCAGTGCCGATCAATGGCTCGAACTTCAGTGGTACCACCACGCAATACTTCGAACTCGAAAATGAAGATGGACACCTGTCCTTTGACGACCTTCACGGAAAAACGACGGTTTCACTCGCCGCAGTTCCGGAACCGGGTACGTTGACCTTGCTGGGTACGGGTCTGCTCGGCTTGGGCAGCATGGTGCGTCGCAAATTCGCAACGCAGTAAACTAGTTCGAGATCAGCTTAAAGCCGGGTGGGAACCGATGTAACGAGGATTCCTGCCCGGTTTTCTGTTTTCAGGGAAGCGCCTCTCCGAGCTCTTCTTGCCCAATTTCGACAACTCATCGGGAAACCAAGGCGCTCACAAGACGCATTTTTCCCCGACCGAAAAACGCAAGATTCCCATCCTTCGCCGGCCCCAAAACATCACAATTCATGCACATTCAAATTGATCAGGGCAAGGTGCCCGACAGTGTCTGAGGAACCACAGCCCGACCTGCTGAAGGGGTGGAAACAAATCGCGGAATTCCTGGGACAGCCGATTTCGGTCGCACAACGCTGGGCCACGACGGGCATGCCGGTCACCCGGCAAGGCCGGTTTGTGGTTGCAACTCCGGAAGAATTGAACAACTGGCTGGGAAGAGAATCTGGGGAACCGGTACACGTGGTGACAAACGAGGCAGACCTGTCGGAGGAATTGAAGCGAGGGCTATCGCACGTGAGGAAGGAACAGCGGAGTTCGTTGGCTGCGAGTCAGAAATCGGGACGGAAGCGAAGCTAGCACGAAAAACTCTGGTTCGACGTCCGCAAGCTGCCGCCGGGCGGGTGCCCGGCCGCCCAGACGAGGGCGTCTGGGCCTACGCGTGCCATCGCGAAAATGCAGATTCTTCGTGTTGTTCTTTGGAAAATCCCCAGCCACGTAAAATGACCTTGAAACAACAGTTTTTCAGCAGCTTAACTAGAGGTGCGGCTCCCAGCCCTTTTCGTACTCGCGCTGCCACATTTTCATTGCTTCGGGGTCGGATTGGATGTGGCCGTTTTTGGGGTCGAGCTGTAACTCGCGGTTCACTTCCCACGCAACGTTCGAGAGCTGAAGCATGGTAACGGCAATGTTGCCCTCTGACACCGGAGCATTGAGCTTCTCTCCTTTGCGAATTCCGGCGATGAAGTTCGCGAAGTGGGCATCCGTCATGGAATCGGCACCGACGAGATCAGCAGAGGAGGTATTGGTAGGCAGCCTCCATTCGCTGGTTTTGGCGCCTTTGAGGTCGTAGATCTCATAACCGTCGCGATCTATAAGGACGGTACCGGTGGTACCCATAATGAGCGAACCCCGATCGCGGTTGTAATACTTCATTCCCTGGCAGCTCTTCCCTTCCCACGAGATCAAACGATCTTCATATTCGAAGCTGGTCACCAGCGTGTCGTAAAACTGCCAATCATCCTTGAAGTGGTATCTTCCGCCGGAGGAAGTTACTCGTTTCGGATAATCGACCGCGAGCGCCCAGCGGCAAACATCGACCTCGTGAGTGCCGTTGTTGAGGGTCTCGCCGGTGCCATAGTTCCTGAACCAGTGCCAGTTATAGGGATGCACATTGTCCTGGTAGGAGCGACGCGGAGCCGGGCCTTGCCACAATTCCCAATCAAGTTGCGGCGGGACGGGAATCTCTTTACCGACGCCAATCGACTTGCGCACGTTGGAGTACCACGCCTTCGCCATGTAAGGCCGGCCGATGATGCCGTCGTGAATCTTTGCAATGATCTCAATGGTGTGGGGCGAGGAGCGCTGCTGATTGCCCATTTGCACGAGCTTGCGATATTTCTTCTGCGCTTCAATCAGCATCTCTCCTTCGGCGGGATTGTGGCTGCAGGGTTTTTCCAGATACACGTGCTTGCCGGCCTGCAGGCCGGCAATGGCCATAGGGGCATGCCAATGGTCGGGCGTGGCAATCGTGATGGCGTCGACCTCTTTGGACTCGAGGACTTTGCGGAAGTCTTTCTCTGCCGCCGGTATCTCTCCTGTTTCCTTCTGTACTGCGTTGGCGAACTTGTTCAGGATGTTGCCGTCCACGTCGCACACATGCGAGATGCGTGCGGCAGACCGGTTCGCTTTCAGGGAAGAGAGGTGTGCGTAGCCGCGCCCGTTCAGCCCAATGACGGCAAAATTCAGGCGTTCGTTGGAACCCAGGATCCGGGCATAGCTCTTTGCGGTGGTCCCGGCGGCAAGCCCCGCCGCCCCTATGGCAAGCGCATCCAGGAATTCGCGTCGCGTCACCATTGCTTCTCCTTATTATGAGTGGACACTTCACTGCCAGCGGACGGCGGCTGGCATCCGCTCAGCAGGAAATTCCGGCTTTCGTCAACGTTTTCCGAAGTCCATCCATGCTGGTCCGGGTAGACGCTTCCGGCGTACCCGCGCCTCGCCAGTGGGTTTCAAGGCTCAGCGCATAGCGAAAGCCATCGCGCTGTAAAGCCTGAAGCTGACCAACCCAGTCTACGATGCCACCACCCACGGGAGCCCAGTCGTATTTGTGGTCCGACTTACGTACGACATCCTTGCAATGACAATGCCCGATGCGATCTTTCGGCAAGAGTTGATAGCCGGCCGGATACGGCGTATCGCCAATGGCTGCGGCATTCCCCGGATCCCAGTTCAGCATGAAATTTCTGTTGGGGACCGCCTGGAGGACGGCGGCTGACTCTTCTCCGGTCGCGGTGTTACAGGACATTTCGTTTTCGAGCAGGAGAATAAGGTCGTCTTTCGCACAACGTTCGGCGGCTCTTTGCAGCTTGGCATTGATCGCCTGACGATACGCCTTCGGATCGTCCAGGCGCCAGAAATCAAAACAGCGAATCCTGTCCGTCTGGAAAGTATGCGCCAGGGAAATACAGTGCTCGAGGAGCTTATCCTGGGCGGCGGGGTCGACGTTCGCATGGAACTGGTCGCGCGTTTCGCTCTGCGATGAGCGGGGAGCTCCCGGCCAGTCTGTCTTGAAAAGCGGGCTCGCGATATCAGTGACCTGCAGCTTGTACTCGGAGAGAAGTTTGCGCGCATCCTCGATCTGTTTGGCGCTGAGATCGGTGATGTTCTTGTTCCACATGGAACGCAGTTCGATCCAATGCAAGCCGAAATCGCGGGCTACGATCTGGCAGGCTCTTTCGAAGTCTTGCGTGATTTCTTCGTTGATGACTGCCAAGCGAAAAGGGCATGCGCCTTTTTCCGCGGCGGAGGGTTCCCTGGGCGAAAATGCTTCGGCTTTTCTGAGCCCGGACGTGACCCACATGTGAAGGCTGGCCAATCCAAAACCCGCGAGCAGCTTTCGTCGTGTGTAAGGCATGCGCTCTGCTTCTCCAGGATCCAAGGTCAAAGGAGAACCTACTGCCAATCATCGCGGAATCGCGGCGAATTGAGAAGCCGGGAAAGGCTCAGTCAACCCGCGCTGCTAACGCAAGCTTCCCCATAACAGTGTTGACGAAGGACCGGGCGAGTGTAATATCGCTTCTTCACATCGGTCTTGTCATTCCGATGCCGAACGTGCCGGAGGAATCTGCATCAGGACAGCGCGTTGGTAGTGCAGATTCCTCCGCCTTCGGCTTCGGAATCACAAAAACAAAGTGTTACACAGATTTTGCAAAGGTTTTGCCGACGTTTCTCCTCATGTCCTCGCAGGTTCCAAACTCGATCAGCCTCTCCAATTCCGCGAAAGCGGTATCTCTCACAAGAAATCAGATTCGCGGGTTTTGGGCGTCCTGGGGTGGTTGGGCTTTGGACGGGATGGACTCCTTTATCTATGCCCTGGTGCTGGTTCCCTCTCTTCGGGAGCTCTTGCCGCGCTCCGGCATTCCTGCGACCAAAGGAAATATTGGCGTGTACGGCGGCCTCCTATTCGCGCTGTTCCTGGTCGGATGGGGATTGGCTTTCCTGTGGGGGCCGATTGGAGACAAGTTCGGTCGCGTACGCACTCTGATGCTGACGATTGCGTGGTATTCGCTGTTCACATTCCTGAGCGCGCTGGTGACGAGCGTCTGGCAATTGGCCGTACTGCGCCTGCTGGCGGGCATCGGAATCGGCGGGGAATGGGCGATGGGCGGCACGTTTGTGGCGGAGGAATGGCCAGAAGAGCGGCGTAAGGCGGGGTCCGGCTATATGCATACCGGATATTACGTCGGAATTTTTCTAGCTGCGATTGCAAACTATACGATCGGGAGCCACTTCGGCTGGCGCGCTATGTTTGCGGTGGGCG
>Ga0209806_1001539_pt1 | contig 15125 bp, 16 predicted proteins | sample GraSoiAngelo_152_FD_186166 | JGI IMG/M metagenome (GOLD analysis project Ga0209806, IMG submission 186166) | Grasslands soil microbial communities from the Angelo Coastal Reserve, California, USA - 14_1009_12_30cm (SPAdes) (version 2) | ecosystem: Environmental > Terrestrial > Soil > Grasslands ... | reverse complement strand
AGAGCGCCGACGCGGCCGACGGCATCGATCGCGCCTGCGACATCGTCGACGACGAACCCAGTGATCCCTTCATCGACGACCTCGGCTACGGAGCCACGCCGGCGCGCGATCACCGGCGTGCCGCAGGCCATCGCCTCGATCATCGAGAGGCCGAATGGTTCGGCGAACTCCACCAGGTGGAGGAGCGCGAGCGCGGACCCGAGCAGCTCGTCGCGCTCGGCTGGGCCGAGGGAGCCAACGTAGCGAACGCGATCGCCATCGACTTGAGGCGCAATCTCGCGCTCGTAGTACACCCGATCGTGCACGATGCCCGCGATCACGAGCGGAAGGCCGACGGCCTTCGCCACCGCGATGGCATCGGCGACGCCCTTGTCGGGATGTATGCGTCCGAAGAACACGAGTCCGCGACCCGCGCTTTCCCGCGGCGTGAACTCGGAGAGATCGATGCCGTGGTAGACGGTCGAGAGGTAGGGCAGGTCAGGGTCTCGGTCGGCCTCGCTGATCGCAACATAAGCGACCCGACCGGCATAACGGCGGTAGACAGGTTTGATCCGGTCCGACGAGAACCCGTGGATCGTCGTGAGGACCGGCGTACTCACGAGACCGGCGTACGTGAGTGGCAGAAAGTCGTAATGGTTGTGGATCAGGTCGAAGTGGACGGCCTTCTCGAAGACGTTCGCGATGTGAAGCGACTCCCACACTTTGGCATCGAGCGAGGCATCTTCTTCGAGCGGCCGCGGACAGACGGCATCGAGGTGCGCCTGCGTGACGCTGTCGGCGGTCGCGAAGAGCGTCACATCCACGCCACGTTCGACCAGTCCCTCGGTCAGGAGGGACACGACGCGCTCCCAGGGGCCGTAGTGGCGCGGCGGCACGCGCCACGAAATTGGCGCGAGCATCGCGACGCGCATGGCGTGGCTTCCCCCGGCATGCGCACGCGACGGCACGAGCAATATCGGCGCAAGAGCGGTGCCAGTTGTCCCCTGATCGCAGCCACTCTTCGGGGTGCTACACCGTCCCAGCGCCTGATGGAGAATCGCGGCCTGTCACATCCGGCGCGTCGGCGGTGCTTTGTTGGTAGATGGAGGCCTCGTCGTCCATGACGCTGCCGGCGCGCGGCGGAGGGCAGGCGGCTCGCGCGCTTTCGCCGGCGTTCGAGGGTCTCTTCCGGACCGAGTACGCACGAGTGGTGGGGATCGCGCATCGTGTGCTCGCCGATCAAGCTGAAGCCGAAGACGTCGCGCAGGACGTGTTCCTCTCGTTCTATCGAGCGCACTCCGCGGACGCGGTGTACGCGGCTGCCTGGCTCCATGCGGCAGCGGCACACGCCGCGCTGAACGCCCTCCGCGGCCGGGACCGCCGCTCGCGACGCGAGGCCGCGCAGGCGCTGCCGCCCGATGCAACGGCGCTCGACGACCCGGCCGAGTTGGTCGCTACGTCGGAAACCCGCGACGAGGTCCGGGCGATCCTCGCGCGGCTGCCGGAGCGGTCAGCCGCGATGCTCGCGCTCCGCTACGCCGGCCTTTCCTATGCCGAGATCGCCGCCGCCCTCGACGTCCGCGCGTCGAGCGTCGGCACGTTGCTTCGACGCGCGGAAGATGCTTTCCGGAGGGAACTGAAATGAACGAGACCGAGATCGCACAGGCGCTCGGCACGACCGAGCCCCGGGTGAACACCGACGACGCCCTCGCCCGATTCCGAGAGCGAGTTGAGACGGAAGGGATCGCGCCGGTCGCGCCGGTCGTGCGCCAACGCGTCTCCTCGCGGTGGCTCCAGGGCCTTGCGGCCGCAGCCGGCGTGGTGATCGTGGCGTCCGCGCTCACGCTCTCGGGGGTTGCCGACTCGGTCCTGAAGATCTTCGAGCCGAAGAACGTCGTCGCCGTACCGGTGACGCAGGGCGACCTCACCTATCTCGGTCAGGCATGTGCGGGCCTCGCCCCCCAGCAATGTCTCGGCGGGTACGGCACGTTCGAGTGGACGTCGCCGCCCCAACCGAAGGAGGTCCAGTCACGCGGCCAGGCATCGGCCGAGGCAGGATTCGCGGCGTTGGCACCGGCCTCGCTGCCATCAAGCGTGACCGGAAACCCGCGCTACGGCGTTATCAACCGATCATCGGCGACATTCACCTTCAGCGCTGACACGACGCGCCAGACTGCGGCGCGCCAGAATCAGACCGCGCCGCCGATGCCCGCCAACCTGGACGGCAGCAAGCTCTTCATTACCGGCGGTCCCGCGGTCGTCCAGATCTGGGGCGCCCCGACCGAGACCACAAAGGCAACCGGTGCGACAGGTGCATACCCGGACGTCCCGACGCTTGTCGTGGGCCAAGCGAAGACTCCGACGATCTCGAGCGATGGGGTCACGGTCGACCAGCTGCGCGCCTATCTCCTGTCGCAACCCGGGATCTCGCCCCAGCTCGCCGCCGCGATCCGCGCGATCGGCGACCCGTCCAGCACGCTGCCCGTCCCCGTGCCCGCAGAGCTCGCGATCTCGCACCCCGTGACCGTGCAGGGCGTGCAGGGCCTCTACGTCGGCGACAACACCGGGATCGCGAGCGCGGTCATCTGGCAGAAGGACGGCATGATGTTCGAGGTGATCGGTTCGTTCAACGAGAGCCAGGCTCTCGCAATCGCGAACTCCATGCGGTAGGTGGCAGTCGCGACCGGCGCGATCCGGCTCGACCACGTCACCAAGCGCTACGCGAAGGTCGTGGCGCTCGACGATCTCTCGCTGTCGGTGGACCACGGCGTGTTCGGCTTCCTCGGTCCGAACGGCGCAGGGAAGACGACCGCCGTGAAGATCCTCCTCGGACTCACGCGCCCGACCAGCGGGAGCGGTTCACTCGCCGGGGGCGCGTTCGGGTCGAAGGCGTCGCTCGGCCGCATCGGCTATCTACCGGAGCTCTTCCGTTACCAATCGTGGCTGACCGCGCGTGAGGTGCTCGCGCTCCACTGCGAGCTCGCGCGCATCCCTCGAGCGCGTTGGCCGTCGGAGATCGATCGCATTCTCGCGACGGTGGGGCTCGCCGATCGCGGCACGAGCCGCGTCGGCACGTTCTCCAAGGGAATGCAGCAGCGCCTCGGACTCGGCGTCGCGCTCCTCGACGATCCCGCGGTGGTGCTTCTTGACGAGCCCACCAGCGCGCTCGATCCGGTCGGACGTCACGACGTCCGCGAGATCATCCGGGTGCTCCGGGAGAGAGGGACGATCGTGTTCCTGAACTCGCACCTGCTCAGCGAGGTCGAGCAGGTCTGCGATGCGGTCGCCATCGTGGACCGCGGCAAGGTCGTGGCGCAGGGTGATCTCGCGCAGCTCCTGCGAACGTCATCCGTGCGAATACGCGCGAGCGGAATCTCGCGCGACGCACGCGCGGCGATGGGTCGGTTCGGCGAGCTCGACGACGGTGCCGACGGGGCGGTTCTTATCAAGGGCATCGAGCGCGAGCGGATCCCGGACCTGGTCAGCGCCATCGTCGCGTCCGGAGCCCGCGTGTACGCCGTCGAGCCCCAACACGAATCGCTCGAAGAACGCTTCCTGAGCCTTCTCGGCCAGTGAGATGAGGGCGGTCCTCGTCGTCGCGCGTCAGGTCGTGAACGAAGCCGCACGACGGCGACTTCTGCTCGCGCTCGTGCTGCTCACGCTGGTGGTGATCGCGCTGACGGTATGGGGGGTGTCGCGCGTCGACGATCTCCGCAACGCCGGGCAGCCTCTCTCGGACGCGCAGAAGAAGACGATCGTTTCGCAGCTCCTCATCCTCGTGATGTTCATGTTCAGCTGGGTCCTGTCGTTCGCCGCCCTGTTCGTCGCGGCGCCAGCGGTCTCGGGTGAGCTCGAGTCCGGGGTCGCCCTGGCGATCCTGGCGCGGCCGATCTCGCGCGCCGAATACGTGCTCGGGAAATGGCTCGGGCTCGCGGCGGTCGTCGTCGTGTACGGCCTGACGGCCGCCGTGATCGAGCTCGTCGCGGTGCAGGCCGTGAGCGGTTATCAGCCGCCCCACCCTGTGGAGTTCCTGGGCTTCGTCCTCGGCGAGGGGCTCGTGATCCTCACGTTCGCGCTCGCGCTCTCGACACGGCTTGCCGGGATGGTGGGCGGCGTCGTCGCCGCGATCCTCTTTGGCATCGCGTGGCTGGGCGGCATCGTCGGCGGCGTCGGCGCCGCGTTCAACAACGCGACCATCACGCACGTCGGCACAGCGACGAAGCTCATCCTCCCAACCGATGGGCTTTGGCGCGGCGCCGTCTGGAGCCTCGAGCCTTCGCTCGTCATCGCCGCTCAGTCGCAGCTCGGCCCCGCCGTCGCAGCGAACCCGTTCTTCGCCGCGGAGCCTCCGCCCGCTCCATACATAGCGTGGGCGATGGCGTGGATTGCCGCGATGCTCTTGCTCGCGATATGGAGCTTCCGCTCGCGCGAGGTCTGAGCGCTCAGACAACGGCGCGCGGCCGACCGGGTCCTGTCCCGGAGTCGGGGTTGCGCGCTCGCCTACCGGTCCGCTCCGGTCCCGTGCAGTCCGTTCGCTGCGACGCGGCCGGTCAACGGCTTGCGCACAACCCGCTCCTCCGTACCACCCGGACTGTCGCGCGCCGTAGCATCCCGGCGATGTCGAGCGACCGCCCATTCTCTCGCCGAGCTGGATTTCAGGCGTATCTCATCGCGGCGTTCTCGCTTGTGTATGCGGGCGTGTTCCTCGGCTTCGTTCGGAATCATCCGGAGAACACGCAAGCTGCAGCTTTGGCTTGGGCCCTGATTGCGGGCGCCGGGCTCTCCGCGACGATCGCGACGACTTCGGCGGCCGCGCGCATCGGCGGCGACGCGCGCTGGTGGCTGACCGCCCTCGGGGTCGGATATGGCCTTCTCTCGGCGGCGCACGGCACCTTCGCCGCGATCGCCGTCGAGCAAGGCATCGCGACGACCGATCTTTCGCCTACCGACCCGCGGGGCCTCGCGACGTTCGGTCTCGCGGGACTCTGGGCACTCACGTTAGGCCTCGAGACCGTAGCCGGTAATGCCGCGTTGCCACGCAATCTCGGCTGGCTCGCGATCGTCGGAGGACTCGATCTCCTCGTCCTGTTCTTCGCGACTGTAGCGGCCCACGAGGGTCTGATCCTCGTGAGCGGCGGGCTCGCGTCCGTCATCCTCGTTCCGGCTTTCTGGATCTGGACAGGCCGGGCCCTTCGCGGCTAGGCCCGCTCGAGCGGGCCGTCCTCGCGGTGCCCCTCGTGGGCTCGCTCGCGCTCGGGTTGCCGCTCTACGTTTTTCCTCGGCCGTTCGGGCGCGTCGTCGGGCTGTCGGGCGACGACACGTTCATATACGAGCTCGGCGGCGCGGCTATGGTCGGGTATGCGGTCGCTCTGGCCGTTGGCGTCCGGCGCGGGCTCTGGTCGCCGATTCGCTTCGTTGTCCTCGCCACTTATGCGTTTGCCGGAATAGCCTTCCTCGCTGGCTTCGTGGCCATCGCGAGCAATCAGATCAACGGACTCGTCGTGCTCGTTTCGCTGTGGGCCATCGTTGTTGCGCGGACCGTAGGGCAGATCCTCGTCGCGCACCGCGGAGAGGTCGCGGGTCCGCGCGACGTCGCGACCTGGGTGGTGATCGTCCTCGCGCTAGCGACCGTCTCCGCCGCCGTGTTCGGCCTCGGACCGCAGCTCGCCGGGCCGTTCGCTTCGCTCACGGGCTACCGGGGGACCGACGAGTACGTCTACCGGCTCGCGGGGGCTGCATGCTTCGGGTACGCGGTGATGGGCATCCAGGAGCTTCGCTCGCTGCACTGGGATGACATGCGCTTTCCAAACGTGATGGCGCTCGTCTTCAACGGCCTCGCCTTGCTGGCGAGCTTGTTCGAGATCCTCGCCGGCCGCACCACGCTCCTCGTGATCCTCGTGGCGCTCGCCGCCGGCTTCTTCACGGCGGCAATCGCGGTGATCCTGCTCCGCCGGGGGCGCTAGTCCGCGATCTGCGTGTCCGCGGGGCCGAGGATGGACCAGTGGGTCATGTTCTTTCCGGGCTTGGCGCCGTGCCAGTGCCGCGTGTTCTTGGGGATCAGCACGATCACGCCGGGCGTGAGGTCGTGCTGCTCCGCGTCGGTGGCGATGATCCCGTCACCGTCGGTGCAGATGAGGATCTGATCGGTCGTATGCCTGTGCCAGCGATTGCGCGCGCCGGATTTGAACTGATATTCCGAGAGTCGAAGGTCGGGACTGTCCTCGCCTCCGACCGCTGTGAACCCTTCGACGTCGCCGGAAAAGATGTCAGCGACGCTCCTGGTGCGCTTCCGCATCTCAGGCTTGACCACCCGCACGCGGGGATGGTCGCACGCGTCGGGCAGACTTGACCACAGTGAACGCACCGCTCGCCGTCGAAGCCCTCGATCTCGAACGCACCTACGCGTCGGGCCACACGACCGTCGCGGCCCTGGCGGGCGTGACGCTCGCCATACAGCGCGGCGAGTTCGTGGCTGTAATGGGCCCGTCGGGGTCGGGCAAGTCCACGCTCCTCAACGTAGTCGCGGGGCTCGAGCGGCCGACCGGGGGGACGGTCCGTGTCGACGGCGAAGACCTCGCGAGGCTGGACGAGGAGGCCCTCGCGCGGCATCGGAGCAGGCGCGTCGGCATGGTCTTCCAGGCGTTCAACCTGCTTCCACGCCTCCACGTTGTCGAGAACGTCGCGCTGCCGCTCGCGTTCGCGGGCGTCTCGGTGTCGGAACGACTCCGGCGGGCTCGCGCGATCCTGGAGCGCCTCGGCATGACCGCGCGCGCTGAGCACCGCACGAACCAGCTCTCGGGCGGCGAGCTTCAGCGCGCCGCGGTCGCGCGCGCGCTCATCGGCGATCCGGCGATTCTCCTCGCGGACGAGCCGACCGGGAACCTCGACAGCGCGAACGGCGCCGCGTTGATCGCGCTCTTCGAGGAGCTGCACGCACAAAGCCAGACCGTGCTCCTCGTCACGCATGACGCGCAGATCGCGGCGCACGCGGAGCGCATCATCCGTATGCGCGACGGCCGGGTCGTGGACGTGTGAGGACCGGCGATCTTCTCGCAATGTCTCTGGGCAACTACGGCCGCGCTCGGCTTCGCTCGGCCCTCACCACGGCCGGGGTCGCCATCGGCACCGCGCTCGTCGTCCTTTTGATCGCGCTCGCGACGGGAGCGGAGGAAAACGTGCGACGTTCGATCTTCTCCATCGGTGATCTGCGCCTCGTCACGGTGCAGCCGTTCCAGCCCGGCGCGAATGGGCTATCGGCCGTACCCCGCACGATCACGGACGACACCGTCGCCAAGCTGAAGGTGGTCGCTCACGTCGACGGCGTGTACCGCCAGTTCGACGCGCCGCTCGGGATGGTCGTGGAAGGCGGCGACGACGCGACCATCAGACCGCAGGGCATCGAGCCCGGCGCGCCCGTCGATCGCGGCGATCTCCTCGCCGGGCGGCACCTCGAAGCCGGGGACCGCGCCGTCGCCGTCATCCCGGGGAACATCGCGCGTCTGGTCGCGCCGAACGCGGGCGCGGCGATCGGCCGGACCGTGACGATGCGAGTGGGCGGCGCCGTGAAGCTCGGCAGCACGCGGATCGGTGGAAGCGGGACACCCCGCGATTACGGCGTGAAGATCGTCGGCGTCTTCGACGAGCAGGCTTCGCAGACCTCGTTTCGAATCCCGCTCGAAGACGCGCTCCTCGCGGGTGCCGAGAACCGCGGACTCACGGCCGACGCGATACGCCAGACCACCGGATACAGCGGCCTCGCGGTGGAAGCCGACGACTCGACAAACGTGGCGGACATCGTGAGGGCTGTCCAGGAGCTTGGGTTCTCGTCCTTCTCGCTGAAGCAGGTCGTCGAGCAGATCGATCAGGGCTTCGGCGTGTTTAAGGGCATCCTCGCCGGGATCGGCGGCGTCGCGCTGCTCGTCGCGGCGATCGGAATTGCCAACACGATGGTCATGTCGGTGCTCGAGCGAACGCGCGAGATCGGGATCATGAAGGCGGTCGGCGCCTCGCCGCGCGACATCCGCACGCTCTTCCTCGCCGAGGCCGCGTACGTCGGTGTCTTCGGTGGGGTTCTCGGCCTCGCGCTCGGGCTCGCGGGTGGTCAGATCATCGACCGCATCATCCGGCAGCTCAATCCGCGCACGAATCCGGCGGCGATCTTCGTCGTCGGGCCCGATCTCGCGCTTGGTGCGCTCGCACTCGCGCTGGGGATCGCTTTGCTTGCCGGATTCCTGCCCGCGCGCCGCGCGATGCGCATGTCGGCGCTCAGCGCGCTGCGTTACGAATGAAGCTGCGGTTCCGCATCTTCGACCGGAAGCTACCGAGCCGTGTTGTGCTCGGTGAGCATGGAGGCACCGCCAGCACGTGGGGCGCGGGGTTCGGATGGGAGCGCGACGTTTCACCAGCGGCGTGGATCCGACCACGTCTTCACCCGTTCGGCCGGGACGTCGGATCAGTGATCCCGGAGGGTTTCCAGGGGTACGCGCGCCTCTTCCACCCCGTGGAGGTCGATGGCCGCGACCGCTGGCGCGACGTCGCACTGCGGAACGGCCGCATCGTCCACTCCGAAATGCAGTTTCATCTGATCAGCACCCCGCGAGGCCAAACGCCGACCGAGCTCTACGGAAAACGCGAACCGAGGCATGGAACTCTCCTATTGGAGCAACGCCGCGTGCTTGTCGAACACTTGAGGATGGCGACGACCACACAGGATCGATGCTGGTTCTGCATGTGGGAGGGCTTCGGAGGCTTCGAAGACGGGGGTGTCCCTGAGCGAGTGGAACTGCCCGGCCGAAAATATGTCCTGTACCGGGGCGCAATCGATCGCGGGCTCCAATCGCCGGACCCTTTGCTGGATCAGTCGCCAAATCTCTGGTGGCCGGACGATCGTGCCTGGTTCGTGGCCAGCGAGATCGACTTCGCGTGGACATATGTCGGAGGAGACGACGGGCTGATCGCCGGGCTCCTCGCTGACGGTCGTCTGGAGGCTCTACCGGTCGTGTTGAGCGCGAAGGCGGATGCCGCGGCCGACCGCATCAACTCCGCCTTGAACGCCCAACCGCTGGACTAGGCCGCGAGCCCCCGCGTCTTGGCCGTCGCTTCGTCGACTGCTTCGAGATCGATCTCGATCTTCACCTTCTCGCCGACGAGGACGCCGTTCGGGATCGGCATGTTCCAGGTGAGACCGAAGTCGCCTCGATCGATGGTGACGGTCGCGGCCGCACCGAGATGCCGCCCGCCCTGTCCGTTCTCAACGACACCGATCAGCTCGATGTCGAAGCTTACGGGCCGCGTGACCTCGCGGATGGTGAGATCGCCGCTCGCCGTGTAGTGGCCGTTGCCCTTGGGGAAAATCGCGTTGCTCTTGAAGGTCACCTCCGGGTACTTCTCCGCGTCGAAGAAGTCGGCCGACTGGAGGTGGCCATCGCGCTTGGCATCGCCTGTATTGATGCCCCGTACCGCTGCCGCGACCTCGAAGTCGCCCTTCTCGGGTTGTTCAGGGTCCAGTTCGATGCGGCCACGGACCTTGCCGAGGCTACCCCGAACGGTGCTCAGCATCATGTGCTTGACCGAAAAGTTCACTGCGGTGTGCGATGGGTCGATGTACCAGAACATATGTTTTCCACTCCTGGCCGGTGCGACGGCCCACTGATTAGTTGCTGGTACAATCAACTAGTTGCCTACGCAAGTTATTCCGAAGACGAGGAAACGGCGCCTCCAGCCGGCTGAGCTTCGCGCATGGCGATCGTTCATGGTCGCCTCGGTGGCAGTCGCACGAGCGCTCGACCGCGACCTCCAGCGCCAGGCGGGTCTGACACTGGCGGAACACCATCTGCTCGCGATCGTCAACGAGGCCGACCCGCAGGGCATCCGGCCAACCGACCTCGCGCTCGCGTCGACGCTGACGAAGAGCGGGCTCACGCGAGCTGTCGACCGCCTCGAGGCTCTCGGCTACATCGGTAGCCGGGTGTGTCCGTCGGACGGCCGCGGCCAGCTGCTGGTGCTCACCCCGAAGGGACGGCAGAAGCTCCGGCGGTCGGCGCCGGACTTCTTCCGCTCAGTCGCGCGCCATTTCGCCGATTACCTCACGGACCGCGAGACCGAAACACTCGCCACCGCTTTCGGACGCATCGCCGCGGCGGACCGCGCCTAGAAGGGCCCGGCGAGCTCCGGCGGCGCGAAGAGCAGCGTGGGCTGCTGCCACCACATGTCCTCGAGGTCTCCGCCTGCCTGCTTCAGCAGTGCCGCGATCGTGTCCGGCGGCTGATCTCCCGCCGCGGCGACGATCACGATCTGGCCCGAACGAAGCGCCTTCTTGTATCGCCGGGTGACATCCCTCGGCACGCCTCCGTTGATCAGCGTTTGCAGGCGCGCCTGGAGGCCACCCCATTTCTTGCCGGGAAGCCAGGCTCGGTCCCCGGCGATGAGCTCGGCGCGGCGGCGGTCGCGCGCGATCACCGAGATGTCCTGCTCATGCACACCGGATTCGCGCAGCAGGGTCAACGCGGAGACCGCCGCGTCGTCGTCCTCGAACGCGGCGGCGGCGACCATTCCGCCGGCGATCTCTTGGAGATATGAGGTCGTAGCCACCGGCGCGAATCCTAGCTAAGAGACCCGCTCACGCGCGCCACGCGAGGATGGGTATTCGCATCTCCTCCGGGCTCATGCCGCCGTGCGACCCGCGGTGCCGGAACGTCTGGCCGTCGACTTTCACGATGCTCGCCGCGCGATCGCCGCCGAGCATCGCGAGGACCTCTCCGATCCGCTGTCTCGCGATCCCGGGGTCGCCGCGCCCGAAGAGGCCGGCCGCGATCGCTTCCTCGCGATCCAGAAAGAAGAACGTACCTGGATACCGGCGCTCAAGATGCTGCTTCACCCGGTCGGGCTGGTCCGTGTGAAGAAACGCCAGACGAGGCTCTCCCGCGATGGGGTTTCGCAGCAGCGACCGAAGCTGCTCGTCGCCGACGAGGTCGATGAGCTTGTCCGGATCGGTGAAGGCGTGCCCATGGTCGGCGGTGAGCAGAACGAGGGTGTCGCCTGGCGGTCGTGAGGCGAGCGCGCGCTCCAGGGCCTTATCAAAAAGAGCGGCCTCGGTGGCATGCTCCGCCGACTGCGGGCCGGAGACGTGGGCCACGGCGTCGATCCCGGACCAGTACGCGTACACGTACGCCGGTGCGTCGCCCCACGGCCGCTGCTCGAGGAGATCCCGGAGCCGCACGCTCATCGACGACGGGAGGTAATACCCCGCGTATCCCGCCTCGGCCGCGTGCATGCGAGTCATTGCCTCCTTGTGAAAGATCTCGGGCTCGATCACCCAGGATTGGCCCCCGCGCTGCCGCAGGCGCGCGTGGACGCTCGGCACTTTCACGTACTCGCGCGGATCGATGCGCTGGTCGTCGAAGTACGAACCGCGTCGGGTCACGCCGGGACCCCAGCGCAGCATCTGCGTGACCGCCGAGAACTCCTCGAGCCAGATGAAGTACGCGATGTTGCCGTGCTCCTGAGGCGTTCGCGCGGTGTTGAGCGTCGTGATCGCAGCGGCCGTGGTCGATGGAAAGATCGTCGTCGCTTCGATGAGCTGCGCCTGATCGTGGCGTCGCGCGCGCTCGAGGATCGATGAGACGAACGGCATGTCGCCCGCGGCCGAGAGCGCGCGTAGCTGCGCCGACCCGAGACCGTCGGCGAGAACGACGACGACCTGCCGGGCGCCCTCGCGAAGCGATGGCTCCAGCGCGCGCAGCGGCGGAGGGTCGGTCTCGTCGCGAACGCCGAGGACGTCGAGCACCGTGGCGGCGACGTTGAGGAGCCCGCCCCCGTCATAGTCCGGTGGCACAAAACCGCGCGCGCGAAGACTCTCGATGAGCGCGTTGGGCATCGGCGGACGATACTGCCTACAGGGTGCGGAGAGTCTTCGAGGTCGATGGTCTCTTCGACGGCGCGCGAACGATCGCGAACGCCGCGATCGTCGTCGACGGTGCCGAGGTCGCGTGGGTTGGTGCGCGGAACGCGATTCCGAGGACACCGCAGGGCGAGCGCTCCGAGGTCACCCCATCGCCCGGCCGATTCGTGATGCCGGGGATGATCAACTGCCATTGCCATCTCACGCTCGACGGTGAGCCGAACTTCGGCGTCGAAGTGCGGCAGTCGGACGCGCTCGCCACGCTCAAAGGCTTTCGCAATGCGCGCGCGGCTCTGCGCGCGGGCGTCACCACGGTCCGCGACCTGAGCGCGAACGGCACGATGGTGATCGACCTTGGTCGGGCGATCGAGAGGGGGATCCTGGAGGGACCGCGCGTCGTCGCGGCAGGCCGGGGGATCACGACGACCGGTGGCCACGGGTTCGAGGTCGGTCGCATCGCCGATGGCGCAGACGAGGTGCGCAAGGCGGTCCGCGAGCAGGTCGCGGCAGGCGCCAAGGTGATCAAGCTCTTTTCGACCGGCGGGATCCTCGGCGAAGGCGCGCCGCCCGAGGTCTCGCAGTACACCCCGGAGGAGACCGCGGCCGCGGTCGCCGAGGCGCACAACGCCGGGCTGCGCATCACCACCCACGCGCACGGCTCGGGCGGCATGCGCGTCGCGGCCGAGGCGGGCGTCGACTCGATCGAGCACGCGACCCTCCTCGACGAGAAGACCGTCCGCCTGATCAAGGAGCGAGACGTCGCGATCGTTCCCACGCTGCTCGTGGTGCATTCGCTGCTCGAGCACGCCGCCGCGCTCGACCCGGTCGTAGTCGAGCGCACGCGTGCGGTCTCGGAGCGTCACCGCGAGGGCGTGCGCATGGCCCACAAGGCCGGCGTGCGGATCGCGACGGGCACGGACGCGGGAGCGCCGTTCACGCGCCACGACCGCTTCGCCATGGAACCCCAGCTCCTCACGGACTGCGGGCTATCGACCGAGGAGGCGCTCGTCGCCGCGACGAGCCGCGCCGCCGAAGTCGTGGGCCTCGAGAAGGCCGGCCACATCGGCGCGGGCTGCTGGGCCGATCTGCTATTCGTCGACGGCGATCCATTGAAGGATCTCGGTGTGCTCCAATCGCCGAAGGGCGTTTACGTGCGAGGGGTCGCGGCCTTCTAGAAGTCGCGCCTAGTCCGGGTGGCCGTGTCTCCGGGTCGCTTCGTCCAACGCACGCGCGAGCGAGGCCGCGTCCGCGATCGGCGCGGAGCAGACCGTACCGATGCAGACATACGCGGCGACGCGATCCGTCGGGAACTGGAGACGCGCGATCGCTGCGGCGTCGCGGGGCTGGCCGCGATCATCCAGCCGCTCTGGAACCAGCCGGTGGAGGGACCGCGCGGGATCTGTCGACGCGCTGGCCCGGCGCCAGAGAGCGGCCGCGACCGGATCGTCGGCGGGTCCGACGACGGTGACCACGAGCGGCTCGGCAAGCGCGCGCGCGACCGCGTTCGCGTAGCTCGCCGCGAACTGGCCCCACTGCCGGTATTCGCCGACAAAGCTCCGGAGAGCGCGGAGTGCGAGCTCGCGCCACTCGTCCTCGCCGGTCAGCGCGGCAAGGCGGAGCAGCCCGTCCGCCGCGAGAGCGTTCTCCTCGATGGGCCGCTCGCGCCGCGCGAGGCGTCCGGGCTCGCCCACGGCTTCGGGCGCGTCGAAGAATCCGCCACCGGCGCGATCCTCGAGGCGGTCGCGGAGGGTCATGGCCATTCTTAAGGCGCCGCCGAGCGCCCCGGGATGGATCCCGGTCTCGTAGGCGTCGAGATTCGCCGCGAGATTCGCGGCGACATCCCCGAGCAGGTCCACGACCTTCGCGCCGCCGGCCGCGTCGAAGTGGGGCAGCGTTTTCGTCTGCGTGTGCCAGAGCTGACGGGCCATCGAACCCATCGCGTCATGGGCGCGAGTGTCGAATGCGTCGTCGCCGAGCGCCGACCATGCCGCCCAGTACGCGGACGCGGCGAGCGCGTTCCATCCCGCGTATGCCGTCGGGTCGACGAACGGCGCGTCGTGTTTTGCGCGCTCGTCGGCCGAGTCGATTGTGTAGTAGTGCTCGTCGGCATCCTGCGACCCGGCCCAGAGCTGCTTGTCCTTCTGCCAGAGCGTCGCGTCCATCCAGCGGATCACGTCGCGCGCGACGCGGTCGTACCCGGCGGCCGGGAACGAACGGTGCGCCTCCGCGTAGATCGCAAGGAGCTCGGCGTTGTCTTCGAGCATCTTCTCGTAATGCGGGATCTCCCACTGGCGCGTCGTCGAGTAGCGGAAGAAGCCGCCCTCGACGTGGTCGTACATTCCGCCACCGGCCATCGCCCCGAGGGTTCGGTGCAGCATCGTCGCGATCTCGGGGTAGCCGAACCGGCGATGCTCGTCGAGAAGGAAGCGCAGAAGCCTGGGCTGCGGAAATTTCGGCTCGCGCCCGAAGCCGCCGAACTGTGGGTCGTACTGCCCACGGACCAGAGAACCGACCTGATCGACGATCTGAAAGCTGAGATCGCCGGACTTCGGTGAGCGAGTCTCGTTCTCCTTCTCACGCAGCTCAGCGACGCGCTGCGCGAGCTCTGATCGCTGCGTCGCCCAGAGGTCCGCGACCTGCGGGAGGTACGAGCGCATCGCGTCCGGCGGAACGTATGTCCCGCCGTGCACGATCTCGCCATCCGGCGTCAGGAACACGGTGGAAGGCCAGCCGCCCATGTTGTAGCGGCGGTTCACGTCGGGACGTTCGTCGTTGTCGACGCGTATCGGCACGTAGCGCTCGTTGATGAGACGGATCACCTCGGGGTCGCTGTAGCTCGTCTCGTCCATCACGTGGCACCAGTGACACCAGACCGCGCTGATCGCGAGGAGCACCGGCTTGTTGGCATCCCGCGCTTCCTGGAACGCCTTCTCGCCCCAGGGCCGCCATCCAACCTCGGCCGCGCGGTTCGGGCGGGGCGAGAAGCGGAAGCTCACGGTATTTCGTCGAGCTCGATCTTGTTGTCGAACGGATCGAACACGTAAGTGCGGCGCCACCCAGGGATCGGATCCGCCTCTTCGAAACGTGCACCGGCGGCGCGAAGGGTGGCTACGGTCGCGTCAAGGTCATCGACGCGCAAGGCGAAGTGTCGGCGCGGGTGGAGCCCGAGCTCGCGATCAGCCGACAGATGGATGTGACCGGGAGGCGCGGAATACCAAATGCCTGCGCGGTCGCGCAGGGTGACCGG
>Ga0209806_1001537_pt1 | contig 15154 bp, 11 predicted proteins | sample GraSoiAngelo_152_FD_186166 | JGI IMG/M metagenome (GOLD analysis project Ga0209806, IMG submission 186166) | Grasslands soil microbial communities from the Angelo Coastal Reserve, California, USA - 14_1009_12_30cm (SPAdes) (version 2) | ecosystem: Environmental > Terrestrial > Soil > Grasslands ... | reverse complement strand
CTTTCTACGGCGGCTACGTTCATCGCATGCGTGTCGCCAGCTTTAGTGGGATTCTCGATCAGGAACGCGCCGCTGGCGAGCATGTATTGTCGTACGATTTCATGCCTATATTTGTACTTCGCGTCGTTAAGTTCCACTAGGAGCGACGAGCACAACGGCACGTGAATGTCGTGCGCGTCGTTGAGTCGGTTGAGCGCCCATTCGCCGTCCTTGTTCGCACTCTCGTCCAAAGGATTGCTCTCCAGCTTGTGCGTGATCTCCACCCATCGCGCTCGCTCTTCCAGTGTCGAGGTTCCTTGGGCCGATGCCTTCGGCACTACGGCCGCAGAAAGGAGGTTCAGCAAGAGAGTTAAAATCCAAGCTGAATGTTTTTTGTGCATTAGTGCGGCTCCCGCAGGTGAACGAGTACGATCACGAGGAAGAAACTCCCCAATGGCAAGAGAACAGCCCAGGCCCATCGTCCTGATCCGAGTGCAGCAGCAACAAAAGCCAGTACGAGGCCCACTGTCCAGATCGCAAGCCAGTAGTTGAATGAGAAGTCGATTCTTGGGAAGCCCGGTATCAGACGTAAAGCCAGCAAAACCCAGAACGACAACGAGCAGATGAGACTCGCGTAGCCGAACGCATTCGCTGAGGCCTTGCTGTTCATCGGTGGAAAAGGTACTTCAGGACCTCGATTGTGTGATCGATTAAACCACCATTATAGACATTATGTTCGCCTAGGTGCAGAGTGCCTCTCGTGGGCGTAGTCCAAGTTAGGTGAATAATCATTCCATGTTCAAGAATCGTCCGTGGCTCGTAGACTGTGAAGTGTCCAGATCCAGCCCCTGTTCCTGCTGCTCCGGGACTTCTGAAATCCACTGCCGCGTTGCCATACGATGATAGATGGAAGGGATCGAACGCGTCACCGGGATACGCTTGGAAGCCAGCCTTTAGGAGTGCAGCTTCGGCGTCTCCGTAGTTTCCACTGTATTTAAATGTCCCGCCCGCGTTCACCCCGGACGCTATGTTGCTGTAGGTAAAATTAAACGTGAATCCCGGGAAGTTTCCGGCGTCTTGGACAGTCGTGGGATTTGACCCGTTGATGAACACACCTAGCGAGCCCGTTTGGTTGCTACCGGCCTGACTTAACGAAACGCCTGCACCACTTATGCTTGCGTTGTACTGATTGCCGTTCTTATCCACCAAGTTGCCGTTCTTGTCGTTGCTGATCACTGTGGCAGTAAACTTGGATACTTGGTTTCCATTGGCGTCCGTCGTAGTGGTCGTAGTCCCCTGCAACCCGTTTTGACATGTCGGTGTGTTCTCTTCGGTCGAGCATGCCAGGTTGAAATCAAGTCCCGTAGGGTCGACGAAATTGAGGGGATTGTTTCGCGCATAGATGTATCGATTCAAAGTTTGGGGATCTTCCTGATGCCCACCTAACAAGTCGGGAGACATGAACCTACCCATACTGCTGCTCATGTATCGGGCTTCGAAGTTATCGAGGCCGGATTCGGCATCGCGTTCTTTGCCCGTGAAGTGCATGGGGCTGGGGTCGCCTCCGGTGCAGGTAAGCCAATCGCCGAAAGCAAGGCTCGTGCAGGTTTCATAGGAATTGCCCGACTTGTCTGTCCGTGACCGCTCAGTTCCGAGCCAGTCCGAGTGAATGAAGTAAGTCGTGTTGTTGCCGTAGGTGGCGACGTGGCGTCCCCCCGCAAAAACTTCGCCGCGATTCCAGCTTCCGCTGGAGTTCATCTCGCTTTGGGCGTGACCGGAAAGATCGTAGACGTAGTCAACGGAAGAAACTCCAGTCGTCTTGCGAATACGTTGTCCGTTCGCGTCATAGACGTAGGAAGCCGCTGAACCGCCGTCCACCTGGAATAGATGCCCTTCGGCATCATACCCATAGCTGTGCGAGCCATCGGCTGTGACATTGCCTGCCGCGTCATACGTCACGCCGCTACCTGGCACAATCCGATTGTTGGCATCGAAGCCAAGCGAAGATGGATGCGGTCCATTCTGGTGCCAGCGATTCCCAAAGCGGTCGTAGTCGTATGTATAGGCCTGACCTGTAGCATTTGCCGTCAGTAGCCGGTTGAAATCGTCATACGTGTGTGCCCAGTTTCCGTTAACACTGTCATTGCCGGTCGCGATGTCACCGTCGGGGGCAAAAGTAAGGCTGAAGGAATAACGCGTGGTGCCTCCGGAAGTGGCTGAGACCGACTGGAGCCAGCCGCGGGAAGCGTACCCCAGAGCGTCGCTCATGCCGTTGCCCAGTGAATCCGATGTTAGCCCGAATGACCCGTAATGCGCATTCTGCAGTAGCGTTCCAGGGTGATTCGCATCGACAAGACTGCTGGTAAGCGAGAGCAGACGATTCGCTCGATTATAGGCTTCTGTGAATGTTACTCCCGCCCCATTTGTTGCCGAAGTCTGATTTCCGATCAGGTCATAAGCGTAAGAAACTGCAAACACGGACGTACCGCAGTTTTGCGGCGTGCACTGGGAATTGATTTTGATCCGACCCAGCTGGTCATAGCTGTACACTTCGCCGGTCGCATTGGGCGCGGCAGTACTCTGGGAAGAGAGTCTCCCAATCGTATTCGCCAAGGTGACACTGTTCGCTGCGGACTCGTCGAAATTGTACGTTGCCGTGGGCGTACCGTCGGAATAGTTCTTTTGCGTGAGACGGTTCAAAGCGTCATAGCGCATGCACGTGCGAATACTCCGGGCGTCCATCTTCGATATGAGAAGTCCCGTGAAGGAGTTGGGGGTCGTGCAAGCACTATCCGAATCATACTTGTAAGAGGTCGTGCCGGACTCTGGATTAGAGCCACTAGTCAACCGAGACAGACTGTCATATTGGAACGTACGCGAATTCAGACCACCCTGGACGACGGTCTTGAGATTTCCGAGTGTGTCGTACGAGTATGAAGTTAAAAACCCCGTCGCAGAAACATCCTGCCCACATGCTGCCGGGGCAGGCGTTAATCCCACCGGAAGTGTGAGGGAAGAAATTTCGCAAAGGGAGATCAATCGGCCCAAGCCATCTACTTGCGAAACACGCTGGAGGTTCCGTGTTCCATTGCCTTCATCTGTCACCTTGGTGGCTGCTCCCGTGTAGGTGGTTGTGATTACGGAATTGTCCGAATGGGTGATGGCGGTTACCCGGCCAAGGGTATCATAGGAGTAGGTATCGCCGGGCTTGGTGCATTGAGAGTCTGACAGGCCATTTCCCTGATAGGGATAGGTCACGAAGTGCTTCTGGCCCAAAACGTCATAGCATGTGTCAGTTTGATCCCAGGGTGTGGCTTCGTCGTTGGCGGAGATGCGGCGAATCTCGCGTCCTAGCCCATCGAAATGAACAAACATATCCGTCCACCGCGTGCCGTCGATTTTATTCTTTCTTTCGATCGTGACTAAATCTGGGTAACTAAACGTTGTTTGGCCACCGTCTGGAGATGGGAAAGTTGCCGAGGTCATTCTCCAGAGCGAATCGTAAGCGTACTGGGTCGCTTGGCTGTTTTGATCGGTAAAACTTGTCAATTTTGCCGTATAGAAATCATACAGCCCACTGATAACGTGGTGAGCCAGGTTTGGTGAATTCGTGTCCGGCAAGTTTGTCTGGGTCAAATAACCGCCAGCGTAAGTTAACGAGTACGAATACGTTGTGGTGTGGCCGCCTGGATCGGTAACTCGATACGGCATACCGGTATCGTAATAAGTCGTAATGGTGTTGAGTGTGCCGCCCGTCGTATTGAGCCACTTTTTCACCGACGTTAGATTGCCGCGCGGCGTTCCTGCAGGGGGAGGGGTGAAATTGGTGGTGACGCCTGAGGATTGAAGCGTGTACTCATCGTATCCGTAATTTGTTTTGGAAACTTGGTTTCCGCTGCCATCATAAACAGTGACTGAAGAAACCGGATCGATAATATTCGCCGTGAGGTAGCTGGCCGTGTCGAACGCTTTGTAGGTGTAGTCCGTTTTGCGAAGAAGAGGCCCAGGAGCTCCGGAACCGTAGTCATATTCACGCATTTCCATGACGTTGCCATAGGACTCGGTGAAGGCCCCATGGAAAATGAGATGGAGGTTGGAATCGTAGTCCTTTTCGACTTTCGAGACCTTGTTGTTATTAAGCGTAGTCGTAATTCGGATCGGAAGAACGTTGATGACCGTGGAGACCCCGTCCCCTACGACATCTTGGTGGTTTGGCTGGTAGGTGTAGTCGGTTTGGACGGTTCTTAGAAGGGTTCCCGTGGTATGAGTGCCCTGGTAGTATTGGGTTTTCGTTTCATAGTTTGAACAAGATCCTCCGAGACCTGTGAACGTGTGAAGAATCTCATTCCCAGCTGGGTCTGTTTGCACGGGGATCAAGAACCCGTTGACAACCGTGGTTCCGTACGTCGTAGTATGCGGTCCAGCACCGTCATTGGCGTTAATCGTCCGAGAAATCACGCCACGATTCGCAGGATTTACAACAGTGTCCGAATCACATAAGAAATAAGTCTTGTATGAATACGAAATGCTTCCGCCTGTTGGCAGAGTAATCTTTGTCAGACTGCCGTAGTTTATGTCCGGCGTATCCGTAGAATCTCTGTCATTGTACTCAAACGTCCAGGCCGGGCTGCTCGCCCAGGAAGTACCGTTGTAAACCACAACACTCTGAAGCATACCCGCGCTGCCCGTGTACTCCTGGATGTAGGTATCGAGCATGTCGACGTTGTGAGCGTGAAATTTTGTCTTCAGGCTAATCGAAGCCATGCAGGTCTTCACTTGAGTGGTTGTGCCGCTGGGCCCCGGAGAAGAGCTTATTGTGGCCGAAGTAATTTGGGAAACAGGACCCCCGCAGCCAGAATAATCGGTTGTCGAAGTGGAGCTGCCCGGCGCACGTCCAATTGTGTCCGTGGTAGAAGAAAAATAGTTGCCATTCGTGTCCTGAGACGCCAGGTCGCCATTGCGTTGTTTCACGATTCCGAAGTAATTGGGCAGAACACGGGTGCCACTGTTCCAGAGACCGGTGTTGTCTGTGCTTTCGTAGGTCGTGTTGTCGGAAGTGTTGAGCGCCATTTGGTGAACGGCCCCATCCCAAGTCGTAGTACTATAGATATAACTATACGTCGTGTTATACGTCCAATAAGGACCCAGGAAAGAAGTATTACGGATCGAGACGCCCAGCGGAAACATATACTGGCCCGTCGTATTCAACCTCCAGCTGTCGTTGCAAACTCCAGTCACATGGTTGCAATTCTGAAAAACCTTAAACATTTTGGTGTTTAAGGACATCACGGACTCGCTCCTGAGCGTTCCACGTTGTGGGTAGGAGAAGAGCGGTATATGCACGGTGAGATCGCCCGTGTACAGATTTACTGAGTCAATATCGGTGCCATCGTATGACCCGAATGGCTTGAACCCGATTTCGAGGTTCGGATTAGTTTGCGCTTGTGCAGCTCCCGAACCAAGACACGCAAGAATTCCGACGAAGACTGCCCACTTGAATTTCACAGGGCACCACCCGTCTTGAGATCGAAATCGGTGGGCGAAACTCCTGAATTGAACGTAACAATTAAGACAGTAGCTGTGCTCACGACTTTGCCATCCTCAGAGGCTGTTATGGTGAGCGGGACAGCAATTCCGTCGATGACTTTGTAATTAGAGAAATCCACCGCTGCGGGTATGTTGTCCCTCATATCGAGAGTGTTGGGGGTTCGATATTCGACCCGTACCGGAAGTCCTGTTGAAGAATCAAAGTACCAATGATGGACCGAAAGTTCAGTCTCTATGGGTCCAGTAGCCACATAAGTGCGAATGTGGACGCCGCGAGTCCCGTTGATCGTAGTAGTTCCCACGAATTGCAAAGATCGGTTCGGATCATTGAGTTCACGGAACAGAACAACCGCAGGGAGATGAAATGGCACCGACGCGTACGCCACATGCGAAAACAAACGCCGAACTGTCTTTCCGTTGTAAAACGCTGGATTGCCATGGCCAGTCGCGAAGACCCTCGTTGTGCCCCCAATCTGCATTTCGCTGCGGAATTCGTAAGTCGACTCGCTGAAGTCGCTTTCCCACTTGAAATTTCCGCCATTCACGGTTGAGCTCTGCGTCGGGACAATCGTTCCTTGGACTACGGCGTTGGCAATGGCACCGATGGCGGATTGACTCCCCTGCGCTGTAATGGCAGTTTGCACTGCTGTTACAGCCTGGGTGTCGCGCTGCGCGGCCGTGATGGGTTGTTGTGAGTTCAGACGTGGAGAGAAGAAGAAAAGCAAGAGGAACGAAAGGATCAGCCGAGCCACTCGCATAGAGCCTCCGAGGCGTAGTCCACGGGACCGTTTGGGAGAAGACGGCGCGCCGTGAGCGACGTTCATTTGTCTAAATGCCCGCCGGGCTGATTGGCAGGAGAGTTGGGCGAGCGATTGATATAGCAGGAAGTAAGAACGTGTTAATGGTACTTTGGAACATTGCCCGAAGAGGATGATAAATGAAATGGTACGGGTGGTGCGGCTAAGGGGGAGCTTAGCTCGAAATAAGAAAACATGATTTTGGCGAGCGTCTAGTCGAAGGAGGCATCGGCAAAATCGGCGGCTGGACAATCCCACTGCGTCGATGTCAGTCTAAGCTTAGTCTTGACGGACTTGAGGGACTTTTTCATTTGAGAGAGGATTGGCAAAGAAAAATCGTGAAGGTGGCGAAGGGCCATCTTCTGAGTCATGAGCAAAATAGTCTTTCGATCTTGTTCGTTGGCTTCACCCAACATACGGCGAAGCTTGCTCAGAAATCGCGCATCCGTGCCAGTGCTACCCCACAGGTTTACATCAGACGACTTGTGCTTCGGAAGATTCGGTAGGTTGGACGGCTCATCACCATCGTAGAAAAGCTGGTACATCGGGACTTCCAGAGGCCCCGGCTATTATCATTTTGTGGTACTGACGGAGGTTGGGTCGTGGGAAAGTGCCTGGATTATAGCAAGAACGACGGCCTGCGACGGAGAATCGAAATCACCCGAAGCCCTTGAGTAGAGCGTCTAGCCGAGCACTGCGGGTTCAACCAAAGCCTGCTGGCGTATCGCCTCCATGGCATTACGTATTTTTTCCAGACGGTCCTTTGACAAGGCTTCCTCGCGGTTCTTAAATACCGCAGTAGACGCAAAGAGTTCGTCAATCGCTGCGTTCTTAGGAAACACAACTGCCATTGTGTGCAATTCCCGTATAAGAAACATCAAGGAGTTCCAATCCCGTCTGGCTTCTTCTACGCCAGATGCGCCCGATGGCGGATTTTCGTATAGAACCTGGAAGCGTTCGAGGAAGTCGTAGGCTTGGTTTGTTTTGAAATATAGATCGAACCACTTCCTCTGCCTCCAGTCTCTTTGGTCTCGATCCGCAACCTGCTTCGCTTGCGAAAGCGAACTCTTCGCAATCCGATTAGCTCCTATTGCCACGAAGAGTGCAGTTATTGCGACGATCAGTGACGCGACCGCAACCCAGAGAGAGATTGATTCGTAATTCATCACCACCGTCCTCCTCGGCAAGAGCTTAACACGCTGCCCTGGACGTGAGAGGATATCGGCTCGGAGGATTCATGAATATCTTGGCGGCATTGACACAGGAAGAAGCGAAGCTAAAGAAGCAGGCCGAATCGGTCCTTTAAGCGAGCAATTCCTCATACATCGCTTTGAGTCAAGCGGTAGAATCAAGCATGGAGATTGAAGACTGGAAACTAAAGTTGGCGGGTGCCACATTTTTCGTTTCTTGTGTGGCAGGTGTGAAATGCGACCGCTGTAATGGGACCTCCAAGGTTAAAGCCTTCCGCATTCCCAGACCGCCCACAATCTACTACCTCTGTATGTCCTGTCAGATATTGATCGGACTAAAGTGGTAAGCAATTTTCGGTCGTTCAGTTTCCACGAATCATAGCTTGGCAATTGGGGAACTCCTTGAGTGGAATGAATCGCAGGTAGGAGAAGCAGTTTACGTTTGCTTATCCTAAATATCCATAAAGAGTTTCACCTTGGCGGGGCTGCGCATGTCTTTTTCAGTACCCGGCACCTACGACCTCCATGTGCCCTTCGATGTAGGAGTCGGGTCGAAGCCATGATTCATACCGGACCAAAATGCGGGTACCTTCGCGACTGACGAGCATCCACATACCATGCATGTATCCGAGCTTTTGGAACAAACGCGTCGAGAATGGTCATACTGTCCCGGCCATCGAAACGTTGGAAAAGCTGGGCCGCGCTCTCGAATGCCCACTCTATCAACTTTTCTACGATGGCGAAGAGCCGCCTCAAGTACCGAATCTGCTCAAGCGCAAATCATCTGACCAAAACGTATGGGGTAACTCAGGCAAGGATGCGCGGTATTTGAGCAAACTCCGCAGACATTTGGGCAAGGCTGCCGAGAGTGACCGCAAGCTCGTGATGCACATGGCCCAGAAAATGGCCGGTCGCTAGAATCTCTTCTCGCTCCACAAATCCCAGAAGAGTTTACGCGGCCCGCAGAGTAGTTGTTCGCGTAGAGGTTGTGTTTTTGGGCGTACTGGCGAGAAAATCGATAGCAAATGCCGCCATCGCACCCACGAAAGCGCCCAAGATGGCAAATGCAACGTTTGGGTGCGTGTACGAGAATGCAATCCCAGCGATCTTGATTGTGCGGAGAGAACCCGCAGCCAAAAAAGCCCCTTTCGTGGCCAAATCGGACCGGAGGAGGCTAGGAACTACGATCCCGGCGATGAACAAAGTGATTACCACTTCGATTAGCAGTTGAACGAGAGAGAAAGCCTTTTGCCTATTCATGGTGTTTCCTTTCAGCTTCAGGAGGGCCTTTTCAAAGAGAATAATCCTGAGCGTCCAATTAACAAGAAGGCGAATCCCGGAAATCGAACACGGTAGATACCCTAGCGGGGCGTCCGGAGAGCCTAAACGGCTTGGTTTCAAGGCGGGAGAAGCGACGCAGATTGTCGTGTGTTCCCAAGGCAAGGCGACCTTACTCCCACCCCAGCAAGTCCGTCCGTGGTAGATTAGCCGCCCGGAGGATTCATGAACATCTTGGCGGGCATTGACACAGGCAGAAGCGAAGCTAAAGAAGCAGGCGGATAGAGCGCGGAAACAGTTGGACGCGGTGCGTGGAGCAATGAAGGCTCTAGGCCGCGAAGTAGCCAGCGGCGGTAAACGGATTGGCAAGAAGAAAAGGAAAATGTCTGCGGCTGCGAGAGCGAGAGCGAGGATTTCGAAGGCGACAAAAGCGCGATGGGCAAAGTCTAGAGCAGAGAAGAAGAAGGGAAACACTAGAGCCTCAGGGAGGCTGAGTTAAATTCAGCAATCATGTCGGCGTTCGAGGATGTCCATAAGCTGGTTAGGGAATGGCCACCGCGACTGTTGCCGACCGAGTTGGTGTATCGAGACTCGCTGACTTGATTATTGTGAGAACGGCCTCCGAAGATGAGGGCTATTATGTTTGTGGCGAGCCGGTGAGAGTCGTGGTGAAAGGTGGTATCGGAAAAGCCGCGAACTCTTAACGGTCCACCAGAGAGCATAAGGCTTTGATTAGCTGTTTTCCAGCCATATGGGTGTACACGCAGAAGAGAAGTCCGTTGGTGGCCGAGCCCCCGCGCACGGCTCCTCGCTTTTGGTCTTCGCGATGATCGCGCCGGTCTACGAGCGGGTTTTCGAGCTTACGAATCTCACTCAGGGGAAAGTCAACCGAGCGATCGCCATCCAAGATATAGCAAGCGGTTGTTCCATCACCGCTGCTCGGGCGGCCTGCCAGCTCGGGGCGACGGTGAATTTAGTTACCACTGCAGGTGGCCACACGGGTTTGGGCCTTCGTCGTCTGCTCGCAGACGAACCATTCATGACTAATGTGGTCCAAGTACAGGCTGAGACACGCAACGTGATCACTTTACTCACGCAAGACAGCACGGGCACAACGGTGGTAGTTGAGCCGTCCCGAGCAATGTCTGTTCAAGACATTCAGTCGTTCCACCGGGCGGTTTCGGATTGCAGCGCCGATTCTTGTTACGTCCTCCTCGGCGGGAGCCTTCCACCCGACGTTCCAGCGGATTCGTATGCGTCCTTGGTGGCAGCGCTGCAATCCGCTGGGCGAATCGTTGCCGTTGACACCCGCGGCAACGCATTCGAGCCTTGTGTCCGGGCTGGGGCTCGAATTATCAAGACGAATTCCGAGCACCTCCCTGCTTCAGTCGACGCCCATGACGAGTGCGCCATTTTAAGATATCTCCGATCGTTGACTGACTATGGTACGCAAATCGTCATTTGTTCTGCAGATGACGCCCCCACCTTCATCGTCTGGCACGGTTCCCCTATCACCGTCACTCCACCGCGTGTGCGCCTTAGAAACCAGTTCGGTAGCGGCGACGCTGCGTTGGGTGCCTTTCTCTGGGCTCTCCAGGGAAATCAGTCACGAGAGAACGCTCTGCGGCTCTTTGTTGCAGTTGGCGCTGCAAACGCGGAAACGCGACTTCCTGGGTGTTTCAGTCCAAAGCGCGTCTATGAACTGATGGAGCAGATCCAGATCCATCCGGGCTCACTTACTGAATGAGGGTCTGATGCCTAAACAGACGTTGAAATTCCCACCTGACATGAGCGTCGCGGAGTTCACGACGTTTGCCGCGGCAATCCTCGCTGAGGTGCTATTAGTCATCGCGTTTTTCTCTGACGATATCTTCCGGTTCTTCACTCGGCGCCCAGTTTTTGAAGTCCTCGTCCTCGCCTTGCTTCTAGAAATCCTTTGGATTCTCCGTCGCAAACCTCTCCAGATCGGCCTAGTCCTGAACGATAGAGAGTTTCAGGCAGAGATCGCAAGACTAATTCAGACAGAGCACATTGATCACGTGCGCATCCTTGGGGCCGGCATGTCAAGCCTGAAGACACCAATCCAGGAGTTTTGCCAAGCAGGAATAAAGGTCAAAGTACTTTGCCAGCATCCGGACACAGCCGTTGACATTCGCGACGGCCAACGCGCACGGGAGAGCATCGAACTCATCTATCACTTAAAAGATAAAACTTTTGTTGATTATCTCGAAGGTAAGTTTGGACGAGACGCAGCGACTGTTAGAGGCGTGCTGCTGACTCCCCGCGAGTCACAGATGGAGTACCTTTTCGTCGGATGGTACACGTACGCTGGAGAGCCGCCCAAAATCGCCGGCCGCAGGAATCCGATGATCATGGTCACATCAACAACGGAGCGCGGCAGGATTTTAATCAGATTCTTCAGTGATTTGTTCGAGGCGCGGTGGAGTCGACCGGATGCCGAGCCATGGCCGCCACCGCCTAAATAGCTGTTGATCTCTCTGAGAGTCTGAGAGCAACTTGGCAAGGACGGAATGAAAGGTTGTTGCCGACGGCGATCTTCACGATAGGCGCAGGCGAGGCCCGCTACATCAAGCTACGATTTTCTTATCGACAAAATCATGTGCGCACGCGACCCAGAGCCACGTATTGGCCGACGAATCACGTCCCGACAGTCAGGGCACTTTATTTTGATTTTGCTGCAAACGTCGTAGTGGCTTGGCAATGGGTCGGGCCAGATGACGCGGAAATGATGTTCGCAATTCGGACACATGAACGAATCGTAGCTCGGCATTGAGAACTCCTGCATCGTGGAATCGTGCAGGTAGAGCAGCGGGAAAAATAGTTTACTTATTTTTGTTCGATAAATCCATGAAGACTTTTAGCATTCCCAGGGCCCCGATTCGGCATTTGTCCGGGGACTTGAAGCTCCAGCCGCTCGAACGCCCTATCAGTTGAGAACCGTTGCAGAGTTGGTACCGACCAGCTGGGAATCCATATATTCTCACGCGCTTCAGCGAGCAGACTGTTCATTGCTCGTTCAATGTAGATTCTCTTTAACTCGTCAATGGATAAAAATTGCAACTCACTCGGAAAACTGTATACCCGAAACGGCCAAAGTGCGCACAGCGGCAGCGGTGGCAACTCCGCCGATCATCGAATGGCAGAATGAACGTCTGTCCATGACACGACAAGATAACACAAACTTTGCCTAAGCCGATTTAGCGTCGGACCAACCCGCAGGTGCGCAATTAGCGAGTCCCGATACTTCAACTCGGGCGGCAACGCATGAGGCTCGCACTGCTTTGCCAATTTGACGACGCTATCAAATGCAGACATTTTTATCCAATAACGTCCATGAAGTAGGTCGTTGTATTGTTGATGTTCTTGAATCCTGGGTTGAGGAGTGCCGGAATTGTGCGGGTTTCCTTACTACCACCTAACTCAAGTTGAAGCCTAAACTGCATGGGAATCGAGGATGTCCCCGTGCGCGGCTTCAAATTATGAATTTGAATCAGTTTCGCGTGGTCTACGGGCACCTCAAGCATCTGACCTTTTCCGCTTACCATCCGCGAAACGTTCGACTTGGATAGATTGTCCGAGGCGACCCTGGCACCATTTTCGTCAAGGTAATCCATCTGTGTGACTGTAAATTGCCTAGTCGCGGTCAATCGCAGTTTGGGACCATCCGGAAACTGTCCAACGAACACATGCTGCATTTTGAAAGGCTCGCTCCGCGAAGACTGGTTTGTGGCCTCGACGGGCTGCGTTGTCAACTCCAATCCGCCCACGGCACCTGGAAGTTGGGTCGCCAAAAGGTGAATCGTACCGGACGCCAGCAGTTCCTGGTAGACGCGGGGCACGCTCTTCGCAAGATGTTGCGAGACGTGCCGATACAAATCTTCCGGAGTCTCGAAGGACCAATAAAGGGTGTTTGACGTCAGAGACTTGCGATATTCGTTCAGCAGGCGAAGCTGTTCAGGGTTGTGGTCGCGTGGTATCGGCGCATCTGAAAAGTAAACGGCCACGTGCTTTCCTTTGGCCCGTAGACGCTCAATTTCCTCTGTTGTTCCTGACTGTGCGGCACCAGTGGCAGTACCAATGCGATGACCGAACACCGCGATGACCATGTCTGACTCATCGACAATCTGCTTATTGATGAGAGCCTGCGGCCTGTCTCCGGATTCCGGATAGGCATGTGTCTGCCATTGAACCGCTTCTAGCATGATGCCCACGTCTCGCGAATGAGAGCTATTCCAGTCCCGAATGGCACTGATGATAGTCGCGCACAGTGGAGCAACATCCGAAGGAGAGGAGATAAGGACACTCAACACTATTCCAGCCCTAGCCATGCTTCGCAGCCTGCCCTAACGCCGTCTACAAAAGCTTGTTCAGCGCAGCGATCACTTTCTCAGCCCGGTCCAAGGTCTCATTCACTTCTGGCGTCTTTTGGTCCAGCACACCTGGATTGAAAAACAGCCAGCCCGCCGGAGCGAAATGATTAAACTCAGGTGCGCCAGGTGGAAGCACGGCGAAGAACGCCTCCGCTTTCTTTACAAGCCTGGTCGTGTTCTGGTCTGCGTCCAGCAACAATTGTGCGGTTGCTCGATTAGCGGCGGGGAGATCGAACGCTTCGTTGATAACTTCGGCGTAGAGCGCCGGGCTGAATATATCTTCAATGTCTGCCTCTTGCAGTCCAAGAATTGTTGCGAAGTTCAACAGGCGCTCGCTCTCCAGCACCTTGTTCTGCCGCAACGATTCGAACTTCTTTTTGTCCGGTTTGGCGTAATCGCTCAATGTGGCGATATCCAACTTTTGCCCGGAGAACAATGCCACGAACGGCTGAATCTTATCTATCCCGCCAGCCGGACACATGGTCCAACGTCGATTAAGGCCAGTCTTGCCACGACGGACCAATGCTGACGACAACGATTCCAGGAACAGAATGTCTCCAGGTCCTTCAATCAGCAGAGTGTGCTTTCCAACGAACAACGTCTGCGTGATCTCGTAGCCGAGAGCGCCTTGCAGCGGGAACAATGTGTCGCGGTCAGTAGCAAGAGTGTCATCGCGGACTTTCGTCCCTTCTGAAGTCCACTGGCCGGGCCTGGGCTGGAAGATTCTATCCTCAACTATGCGAACGGCTGGCAAGTTGTCTGCCGGGACCATGAACGGCGAGTGAGTTGTATAAATCACTTGATGGCGCGGAGCCAGCTTTTCATCGAAATACCTAAGCAAGTCTCCCTGCGCTTTTCCGTGAAGTGTCAGACCAGGCTCGTCAAGCAACAGAATCAAGTTGCCAGCGGTCTTCTGAACCTGGGCGAACTTGACGAGAAAAGAGAAGAACCAGACGAAGCCAGCACTTCGTTCGGAGAATGGCAGCGAAAGCTTGTGAAGATTGTTCTTCACACGTGCTCTGGCAATGATGCCCTCGTTGAACGGGGCCGGGTCGCCAGCTTCCGCCTTGGTTACACGCACTTCGAATTCAATGTTTGGGTTTTGCGTCCAATATTCCAGCAGTTGCGCCGTGATATGGCTTGACGCAGCTTCACACCTGGCGTTCAGGCTTTCGTAGGTGTTGGCGGTCGCGATTTCCTTAAGCGAGGTTCCGGCGTATTCCAGAAAATCAACAAAGACTTGCTCACCAGGCTTGATCTCACCCCACTGTGTAAAAACTGGATGCTGCTTCGCCTTCCTGGCTTCGAATGTGTCTAGTCGAATTTCTCCAACCATCCGGTCGTAATGGGACGAGTACATGAAGCGCGGGAACCCCGGTTTCAAGATCGCTTCGGCAAATCCTTTGAAGCATTTCTCCGGGTAAGCAGTCAACCGTTCCAGCAGCCTCTTCTGTCTGGATCTTGGCTCTTTGATCTTTTCAAGACTCTCGCGCAACTTTGAAGTGGTTTCCACATCCGCGAGCGAAGCCTTCTCTTCTTTATTCAATTTCTCTGTGGCAATGAGATTTTGAGCGGCCTTTGCGTAATCTATCGGCAATTCCCAGGTAGGCTCAGTGTCCTTATATCCACAGGAGATGACGACAGGCTTGTCCTGGAGGGCATCACCGATCTCGTCTTGAATTTTCTTCTTTTCTTCGTCAGTCATCGTCCACTTGGTGGAAACGACTTTGGCATTTTCCTTCGGGTGCCGTTCGGTATATTCCGTCAAGAAACGCCGGGGATAATCTCGCTCAACGTCGTAGCTAACTGGCGTCAATGGATGGGGTGTCAGCGATCATCTGAATCTGTATTTTTTTGAAGGCTCGCCGGACAGGATTCTTGCCCGGTAACTTTTTTCCCGGCGAAGGGCTGCATTTTGCGCCGAAGATATTCGATGTAAGTGTCGGGGACGGGATTGTGGAGGACTTCGTCG
>Ga0209806_1001536_pt1 | contig 15155 bp, 17 predicted proteins | sample GraSoiAngelo_152_FD_186166 | JGI IMG/M metagenome (GOLD analysis project Ga0209806, IMG submission 186166) | Grasslands soil microbial communities from the Angelo Coastal Reserve, California, USA - 14_1009_12_30cm (SPAdes) (version 2) | ecosystem: Environmental > Terrestrial > Soil > Grasslands ... | reverse complement strand
ACCAACCCTCGTGGTGGAACGTGTAGTGGATCGGGGTCATGGTGAAGACGCGTCGTCCGCCGGTGGCTTTGAAGTAAGCCACCTGAATGATGACAGACAACGTCTCGAGTACAAACACGAGAGCTACGATCGGCAGGAGAAGCAACATGCCCTGCTGGATGGCCATCGCGGCAAGCGCGAAGCCGATCGCCAGCGAACCGGTGTCGCCCATGAAGACGCGCGCGGGATAGCGATTGAAAACCAGGAATGCGACCAGAGCGCCGCAAAGCGCCCCCGCAACCAGCTTCTCACCTGGCTGCGAGTGCGGCAGCAAGAACGCAACGGTCGCGATCGCGATCACGGAGAGGCCGGCTGCCAAGCCGTCCATTCCGTCAGTGATGTTCACCGCGTTGGCGGTCCCAACGATGGCAATGAGCGCCACCGGAAATATCACCCATGGCGTCGCTGGTATGAGGAGCTGTGGCGCACCCTGGACGGCAAGCCATGCCACCGGCACCGCAAGCACGAGCTGGATCGGAAGCTTCAGGCGGGCAGGTATGCCTCGTGTGCCCACGCGAAGCTTGCTCCGGTCATCGGCGAAACCTATGACCCCTCCCGCAAACAAGCCCACGACCGCAGGCAGCGCGCCAGCGTGGTCACTGGCAACGATGCCGCCGATGATGCCAAACGCGACGAAGACGTATCCGCCGGCAGTTGGGGTACCAGCTTTTTTCTGGTGTGAATCAGGAAGCTCTTCCTGGATGACCTGACCAGCTCTCAGGCGGCGAAGCTCCTGGATGGCCCTTGGGTAGAGGGCCAGTGCAATGGCAAAAGCGACCACGAAGGTGATCAGCGGACCGGTCAAGTCGCTGTCAGCTCTTCGACCAGCTGATCGAGACGCAGTCCGTGCGACGCCTTGACCAGCAGGCGGTCACCGGCGACCGCGTTTCGCTTGACCCACTCGGCGGCGGCGGCGCGGTCGGCCACCACCTCGCCGCCGCCGGCCTGGGCCATCGCGCGGGCGTGGGAACCGTCGACGACGCTGAACGCGTCGAACACCTCGGCGGCCCGCTGCCCCACACGACGGTGGGCCGCCTCCGAAAGGGATCCAAGCTCGCGCATCTCACCGAGCACCGCCAGGAGGCGTCCCGTTCGCGGCTGCTCCGCAAGCGTGTCGAATGCCGCCAGCATCGACTCCGGGCTCGCGTTGTACGCGTCGTCGATGATCGTGTATCCGGCAAGCGTGGACTTCTCCTCCATCCTGTGCTCGACCCTGACGTCGCCGAGCGCCGCCGCGCCCGCGGCCAAGGGCACGCCGGCGAACTCGCTCGCTGCAAGCGCCGCCGCGGCGTTGAGCGCCTGGTGCCGGCCACCAAGGTTCAGAGTCACGTCGACACCGCGAATCGAAAACGTCGAACCGCCCTCGCTCAGCGCTCGATATCCCTCGACGCGGTAGTCCCCCTTTTCCTCACCGAAGGTTGCGACTCGGGCGGTCGTCATCTGCACAAGCAGCGGAAAGAACTGGTTGTCGGCATTGAGGACGGCCAACCCTTCGTCGGGAAGCGCGGCGACCAGCTCGCCCTTCGCTCGCGCCAGCTCTTCGTGCGCCTTGAAGAACTCGATGTGCACGACGCCGACGTTGGTCACGATGCCGATGACGGGCCGGGCGAGCGCCGCGAGTCGCGCGATGTCGCCGGCGCGCTGCATGCCCATCTCGAGCACCAGCGCCGAATGGTGGGGCTCGAGGCCAAGGATGGTTAGTGGGACGCCGGTCTCGGTGTTCAGGTTGCCCTGCGTGCGCAGCACGTTGAAATGCTGGGCGAGGATCGCGGCGACCATCTCTTTGGTCGAGGTCTTGCCGTTGCTGCCCGTCACCGCCACGACGAGAGGTTGCACGCGGCGCAGCGCGTGCGCCGCGAGGGCGTAGAGGGCAGCCCAGCTGTCGGGGACGACGATCTCGACGATTCCCGGCGAGGTCTCGGTCTTGCGCTCGACGACCACCGCAGCCGCTCCGCGGGCGACCGCGTCGCTTACGAATTCGTGGCCGTCCGTCTCCGCGCCGCGAAGGGCGAAGAAGAGGCCGCCGGCCTTCACTTCGCGCGAGTCGGTGTGAAACGTGGAGAACATCTCGCCGACCTGGGTGCCGCCGACCTCACCGCCCCCGGTGACCTCGAGGATCTCGAGGAGGCTGATTCTCATACGTATATGAGAACTGTTAGGACCGGTCTGGTGTTATGTGCCAGTCCACGACCATCGTCTGCGCGATCTTCTGCCAGATTGGTGCCGCGGTCAGATAGCCGTCGTTCAGCGTCCAGTTGCGGTCGGAGCCGGGATAGTGAGGCTTGCGCACGACGACGAGCATGGTGAACCGGGGATGCTGCGCGGGCAGGAAACCGACATATGAGGTCCACACATCCGTTGTGTACTGTCCGTTCACCGGGATCTGCGAACTTCCGGTTTTGCCGGTCTGATCCTTCTCGAAACCGTGGACGCGCGCCAGGGAGCCCGAGCCCTTCTGGACTACTTGCTCCATCATCGCCGTCATCTGGGCGGCGGTCTGCGGGCTCACCACCTGGCGCTGCGGCTGCAGCAGCACCGGGTTGACCTGCGTTCCGACGCGTTCCACGACGTGGGGCGGCGCGTACTTGCCGCCATTGGCCACGACGTTGATCGCCGACAGCATCTGGACCATGTTCACGTCAATGCCCTGACCGAATGAGGTCGTCGCGTACTGCGAGTCGGCCATCTGCGAGGCGGACGGCGGCGCGACAAAGCTCTCCCCCGCGACGTCGATTCCGCTCGGCTGCGTGAGGCCAAATGCCTGGAGGTTCTTGTAGAACGCATCGTGACCCTCCGCCTGCATCGCCTTCATCGCGCCGACGTTGAGGGAGTGCGCCAGCACGTAGGTGTAGTCGATGTTGCCGTGGTTCGCCCGGTCCCAGTCGTAGATCCGATAGCCGCCCACCGTCAGCACCCCGGGGTCGTTGATCACGGTGTCCGGCGCGATCACGCCGGCGTTGATGGCGCCGGACAGCGTCACAACCTTCATCACCGAGCCCGGCTCGTACAGGTAGCTCACCACGTTGTCTTTCAACAGTGCGGGATCGGTGTGGTTGAAGTCGTTGGCGTTGTAGCTTGGGTAGTCGGCCCACGCGACGATGCCTCCGGTGGTCGGATCCATGATCAGGACGCTACCGCTTTCGGCGTTGTCCGTATTGATGCCGGCGGCGAGAACCTGCTCCGCCGCGTACTGGACGTTGGCGTCGAGCGTCAGCACGAGATCTGATCCGCTCACCGGATCCTGGTGCGTGTGAGAACCGAGGACTATCTCTCGGTTGGCGAGGTCGCGATAGCTCGAAACATAACCTGGAGTCCCGGCGAGCAGCTTTTGATACTTCTGCTCGAGGCCGCCCTGGCCGTCGCCGTTCCAGTTGACGAAGCCGAGCAGGTCGGACGCCAGCGTGGTGCCCGCGTAAGCGCCGGGCAGATAGGAGCGTTGGGTCTCCTCCTGCAGCCCGACGCCCGGCAGCTTCAGTGCGCGGAGGCGGTCGGCCTTCGTCTTGGAGACGCGCCGCGCGATGTACGCGAACTTGACCTTCGACTGGAGGATCGCCGTCACCGATGCGTTGTCGGCGCCGAGGATGGAGGCCAGGGCACCAGCCACGCTCTGCCGCTCGCCTGGCGTGATCTGGTCCGGCGAGACGAAGGCGGAGTAGACCGTGGTGTTGACGACGAGCTGGGTCAGGTTGCGGTCGAAGATCGCACCGCGGAGCGCCGGCAGCGGAACGAACTCGCGGTACTGGGCCTGAGCCGCAAGGGCGAGCTGGCCATGTTCCGCGACCTGCCAGTAGGCGAGGCGAGACCAGACCATCCCGGCGAGGACCATGGCGATGGCGAGCATCGAGATGACGCGCAAGCGCGCGGAACCAACACGTTCAACCTTGCCGGGGCGCTTTGAGGAGAGCGCCCGTGTGGCCATCTACTTCTTGGTCGCCGCCTGGACGTCGCGAGTTCCGCCGTTGAGGATCGCCGCCACGGCGCGAAGCCAGAGCGGTGTCGTGTCCGCGGGCGAGGCTCCGACGGGCGCGCCGAGATCGATCGCGACCTGCTGGCCCGGGATGTAGCTCGAAGGCACGACGCGCTGCATCCCGCTCTGCGCAGCCTGCTGCTGCACCTGCGCCGGCGCGTGGAGGGTGACCTCCTGGTAGCGCAGCTGGTCCTGCTCCGCGATCAACTGGCGCTGCTGATCCTGGAGGCGCGAGATGTCGTAGGACGACTGCGTGATCTGGGCCGCGATCGCGAGGTAGAAGAGCAACGCGACCAAGACAGCGCCGACGCCGACGTAGGCGTGGCCTAACACGCTCACCTGGAGCTTCTCGGCTGCGACCGCTCCGGCGACCTGCACGAATCCGCGCGTGCGCCGTCGCCGCCTCGGTGGGGCGGTGAGGTGCGACGCGGCGCTACTCGTGCCGAGGCGCCTTCGGGCCAGTATTCGGGTCGATGTCAAAGCGTTTGCCTCGTCTATTACTTGGACGTGTGCTGCGTTTCCCCCTCTCCCCGGCCCTCTCCCCTGTGGGGCGAGGGTGCCTTTGCTCCTCCTTAGGGGTGGCGCCTGGTGGCCGGAGGGGTTAGACCGGCCACCAGGACTTGTGGTGTCAGATTCTTTCCGCGACCCGGAGGCGGGCGGACCGGGCGCGGGGGTTGGCGGCCACCTCCTCTTCGGAGGGCCGCACGGGATGACGGGTGACGATGCGGAGGGTTGCCCGGTGGCCGCAGGTGCAGACTGGCTGCTGGGGTGGGCAGATGCAGTCTTTTGACTCGACGTTGAAGAATGACTTGACCAAGCGGTCTTCCAGGGAGTGGAAGCTGATCGTCGCCATACGACCACCGGGTTTTAGTGTCGAAAGAGCTGCCCTGAGTCCTGTCTCGATCTCGCCGAGCTCGTCGTTGACCGCAATGCGAATGCCCTGAAAAGTCCGGGTCGCGACGTGGATGTCGCGGGGCCAGGCCTTGCGCGGGATCGCAGCCTCGACGGCTTGCGCCAGGTCGCGTGTGGTGCGGAGCGGGCGCCGCGCCACTATGAACTGTGCTACCCGGCGAGCCCAACGCTCCTCGCCGTACTGGTGGAGGATCCGGTCGATCTCGTCGACGTCGTACTTGTTGACGATCTCGGCGGCCGTGAGACTTGATGTCGGGTCCATCCGCATGTCGAGCGGCCCGTCGGCGCGGAAGCTGAATCCGCGCTCGGGATCGTCGATCTGGGTGCTGGAGAGACCGAAGTCGAAGAGGATCAGGTCGGCTGGGTTGAAACCGTGTTGCGTTGAGATCGAGCCCAGCTCGGAAAACGTGCCGTGTGTTACGACGACGGCAGGTTCAAACGGGGCCAGCGACTTCCGGCCGGCCAGCACCGCGGCGGGATCGCGGTCGATCCCGAGCAGCCGGCCGCCGGGTGTGATCCTCTCCAGGATCTGGCGGGCATGGCCCGCCTGCCCGAGGGTGCAGTCGATCGCGACCGCCCCCGCTCGGGGCTGGAGCAGCTCTATTACCTCTTGTGAAAGTGCTGGTATGTGTGGGCTAATGCCCTGAAATTACCCTGTCAGCGAATTCGGTAAATCGCCCTGACGCGTCTGCGTTGTAGCTGTCCCATCGGCCCTCGGGCCAGATTTCCACCCGCGAGCCCATGCCGATCACCACCACCGTCGACGGGGTTTCGATCCCCGCCAGGCGTCGCTGCTCCGGCTGCAGGCCGATCCGTCCCTGGCCGTCCGGCTCGAACGGGTCCGACATGGAATACAGCGTGCGCGCGAGGGCGCGCTGGTCCGGACCCGGCAGCGGGGTCTTGAGCTGGTCGGCCAGCGCCGCCCACAGGTCCGGTGGATAGATCGCGAGAACGCTGTCCTGGCTCACTGAGACGAAGCTTCCCTCGCGCAGCTGCTTGCGAAACTGCGCCGGGATCGCCAGCCGTCCCTTTTCGTCCACCTTCACCCGATGCGCCCCGGTGAACACTCATCGGGCCTCCCAGAAGTTGAGCCTGCGCCGCTGACTGCGGGCACAGAGGCTGCAGCCGCAGCCGTGAAGCTCGAGAGGCAGGCGGTTGCCGTGCTTGTCGAAGCGGTGGTTGACCCTGAGGTCATCCGCCCCATCGCGGCTGCGGGGAGAAGTGGCGTAGAGGAGGTGTATGGCGTGCATTACTTGGACGTAAGGTGCGACGTATGGGTCAATGTCTGTTGGGTTCACCACTTCTCCCCACTGATCACCGCGATTCGCCGCAGACAGTAACAACGCCGCTTAAGCCTGTCAATACCTTTACCACAACATCTAGAGGGGCCAAACCGGCCCTACGAAGCCGGCAGCACAGCATGTTGGGCCTCTGGCCCAGATGGTCGCTAGATCTAGTGCCGAAATGTGATAGTAACGAACATTAGTTTGGACGATCCTGGTGTAAGCGGCAAAGGTTTGCTTACTTCTCTTTACCCGCTTCGCTTGAGCAGGCCCAGCCTCTTGGCGCGCCTCTCCGCCCACGAAAAGACCCAGACGCTGCTCGGGATCATGACCGCGCCCATCGCGAGGAGGATCCCGATCGCAGGCAGCTCCTCGCGGATTCCGGCACCTTGCAGCAGGCTCTCCCGGATGCCTGCCAGGGCGTAGGTCAGCGGGCTTGCCGCCCCGGCGACCTGCATCGGCACGGGCAGCACCGTGAGCGGGTAGTAAACGCCCGACACGAGCAGGAGAAAGCCCTGGAGCGCGATCGACATCTGCTCTCCCTTCTGCGGCGAGAGCAGGGGCAGCACAGACGTGAAGATGCTCAGGCCGATCAACGGCACGGTGGATACCGCCAGCACAGCCAGCGCGCCGCCGAAATTGGCGTGCGAGAAATCGAGGTTGAACATGAAGGTGGCGATCACGAAGACCACCAGGGTTCGGGCCAGGCCGTATCCAATCGCGAACAGGCAGATCCCCATCAGGTGAGTCACGCGGCGGACGGGAGCCATGAACGTGTACTCGATGGTTCCCTCCCACCGCTCCCACGAGATTGCGTATGCGGCCTCCATGAAGACGAGCGACAGGTAGCCCCACAGCAGGGCGCCGACGAGCAGATAGAGCTGGGCGCGGCGGAGGTCGAATGAGCCGTTCGCAGCACCCAGCGAGCCGAGCCCTGAGGCCAGGAAGCCAATCGACAGCACGCTGACCAGGCTGTAGAAGAGCCACACGACCTCCCACACCCAGTAGCGCTTGACGACGTGGAGCTGGCGCTCGGCAAAGCCGAACAGCGCGTTCAGCTCGCCGTGCTGGATACCCGCGCTCATGAGGGCGCCCCAACCTCCTGTTCCTCTTCTTCGGCCGCAAGCGTCTTACCCGTCAGGTGCATGAACACGTCCTCGAGCGTCCCGGCTTCAAACTGGCGGCACAGCTCGTCCGGGGTGCCGTCGGCCAGGACCCTGCCGCCGTCCATCATCAGCACTCGATCGCACAGCGCTGCCGCCTCGTCCATGTCGTGCGTGCAGAGCAGGACGGTGATGTTCCGCTCGGCCCGCAGCTGGTCCAGCACGCTCTGCACCTCTTTCTTGGAGCGCGGGTCCAGTCCCGTGGTTGGCTCGTCCATCAGCAGCAGTGAGGGTGCGGTGAGGAAGCTGCGGGCGATCGCGACCTTCTGCTGCTGCCCACGCGACAGCTGCTTCATCGGCTCGTCGATCACGTCCAGCGGCAGGCCGAGGCGTTGAAGCACGTCGACCACGCGCCGCCGCGTCCCCCCGGTCCCGCTTCCGTAGAGTCGCGCCGCGTACAGCATGTTCTCCCAGGGGCTCAGCTCTTTGAAGAACGCGGCCTCGACCGAAACGCGGTTCACATGGCGCCGGACTTCGAGTGCCTCGGTCACCACGTCGCGCCCGAAGACAAGCGCCTTGCCCGCGTCGGGTGTGAGCAGCGTGCCGAGGATGCGGATCAAGGTGGATTTACCGCTGCCGTTCGGACCGAGGATGCCGGTGACGCCGCCGGCTTCGACCCTCAGGTCGAGCTCGTGCAGGGCGACCTTGTCCTTCCAATCCCGCCTCCACCACGGCGCGCCGGATTCGCGCTCGCGGCGGCGAAACGCCTTTCTGACGCCGTGAACCTGAATCGCCGGGATGTTCATTACCAACTCCTAAAAACCTCGAACGGACAAAACAAAAGGACCGTGGCGGTGCCCAACGACCGCACGGTCCCTGATTGAGGTTCTGGCTTCTAGGTGTCGGTTACCGGACCAGGCTCAATAGTGTGCGGCTGGGCGCGCTTCATCCTTGACGGTGAAGCGGGTCGTAGCGGTGTCGCCCATCAGCACAACTCCATTAGAGATAGACACACCCGGATGGGTGGGTCAGCCGGCCTATGCTAACCCGTCGCGGACTCGACGGCAATACCTTCAGTCGACATGATCACGAACGACATCACGAACGCCTCTTCCCGCCACGACTCGTAGCGTCCGGACGGGCCCATGTGCCCGGCACCCATCTGAGTCTTGAGCAGGATCGGACCATCAGCGCGGTTGCATGTCCGCAGCTTCGCCACCCACTTCGCCGGCTCCCAGTAGGAGACGCGAGGATCGTTGAGACCTCCCATGACGAGGATGGCGGGGTACTCCGCGCGGCGCACGTTGTCATAGGGCGAGTAGCCCCTGATGTACTCGTAGTACTCGGCCTGCCGCGGATCGCCCCACTCGTCGTATTCGTTGACCGTCAGGGGCAGCTTGTCGTCGAGCATCGTGGTGAGCGCGTCGACGAACGGGACCTGCGCGACGGCGCAGCCGAACAGGTCTGGCCTCATGTTGAGCACCGCGCCGATCAACAACCCGCCGGCCGAGCGCCCGCGGATGGTGAGGCGCTCCGGCGCCGTGTAGCCGTGGGTCACGAGGTGCTCGGCGCAGGCGATGAAGTCTTCGAACGTGTTGCGCTTGTGCAGGAGCCTTCCGTTCTCGTACCACTCCCTCCCCATCTCGCCCCCGCCGCGGACATGGGCGATCGCGAAAGTGAAGCCACGGTCGAGAAGGCTCAGACGCGCGGAATCGAACATGGGGTCGTTGGATTGCTCGTAGGCCCCGTAGCCGTAGAGCAAGAGCGGTGGTCGCCCTGCCTCCCTGTCCCTTCGGTAGACGAGCGAGATCGGGACTTTGACACCGTCATGGGACGTCGCCCATAGCCGCTCCGTGCTGTAGTCGTCGCGGTTGTAGCCGCCACGCACGGGCTGTTCCTTCACGATCGTGCGCGTCCGGGTCTCCATGTCGTAATCGACCGCCGACCACGGTGCGGTGAGCGAGGTGTAGAAAAAGCGCATCACCCTGCTCTCGTAGTCCGGACTCGCCCCTGGGTACGCCGTGTAGGCCGAGTCCGGCTGCTCGACCACGTGGAGCCGGCCGGTTGAGGAATCGAGCACCTCGAGCCGCTGCAGGCCGTCCGACCGCTGGCCCAGTACGACGTGGCGCCGGTGGACGTCGGTGAAGTTGAGGCGCACGCCAGGACGCTCCGGGACGACATCCGTCCACGAGGAACGGCCCGGGCTTGCCACCGGCGCCGCCATCAGCCTGAAGTTGGTAGCCCCGTCGTTGGTCAGGATCAGGAATCGGTCTTCCTGGTCTTCGACCGAGTACTCGATTTCCGCGCGGCGCGCCTCGATGAGGACCGGTTCCTCGTCCGGCGCGCCGCTTCGCAGGAAGCGACACTCGCTCGTCACCTGGCTCGAGCTCGACATGACGATGTAGCGCTCGCTCTTCGAGAGCTCGACGTTCAGCTCGAAGCGCTCGTCGTCTTCCTGCAGCACGAGCTTGTCCTGCGCGGTCTCGTCGCCGAGGCGATGCCGCCAGACCTGGTACGGGCGCATCGTGGAATCCGGCCGCACGTAGAAAAACGTCCGGTTGTCTGCCGCCCAGGCCGCTCCGTAATAGACCCCGCTGATGGCGTCGCCCAGATCGCGGCCCGTGCCCAGGTCGCGGAACCGGAGCTCATGCAGCTCCGACCCATTGACGTCGACGGCGTAGGCGAGAACGTTTTCGTCGGGGCTTCGCTCGACGTAACCGAGCTCGAAATACTCAAGTCCCTTGGCCAGCTCGTTGGCGTCGAGGATCACCTCCTCCGGCGCTTCCATTGACCCGCGGCGCCGGCAGTAGATCTCGTAGTCGAGCCCCTCCACCGTGCGGGTGTAGCTCCACCAGCCCTTGAAGAAGACCGGCGCCGAGTAGTCGGTCTCCTGGACCCGGCCGACGACCTCCCGATACAGCACGTCCTGCAGGTCGGCGGCGCCCGACATGACCGCGTCGGCGTAGGCGTTTTCCGCCTCGAGGTAGCCGATCACCTCGGGGTTCTGCTTGTCCCGGAGCCAGTAGTAGGGATCCACCCGGCGATCGCCGTCGGCCTCGAGGACGTGCGGGCGCTGAGGCGCGAGCGGCGGCTTGGCGGGTGTGACCTTCACCCGCTCCACTGTAGGGAGCTAGTTGGTCTTGGCGAGCCGGAACGCCTTCCGGACCAGCTGCTTCACTGCGGGTCGCTCGACGTCGGCCCGTGATTCGAGCCTTATGAAACGCATCTCCTTGCCACCGCCCTGGAGCAGGCCGCTCCCATCGTCGAGCTCACGCCCGCGATAGAAATACAGCATCGAGTGCGCCGTCAGGGTGCCGACGCCGACCACGTTCTCGTCGTCGACCCGGTAGCGGGCCAGCTTCCAGACCATGCTCTTGGACCGCGGAGGGGCCATGCCATAGCTCACCTCCTCGGCGCTCGGGGCGACGTCTCGAATCACCTCGATGGCGGCCTCCACGATCGGACGTACGGCATCGGGAACGCGCCGGACCTCATTTGCAACGGTGCTCATCGCCCACCTCCAGCACATCCGCACATGTCTACAAAGTAAAGACGAGGGTCGGGACTGAAACTCATCGCTGATCGTAATCGCTAGTTTCGAAAGAGCTGCGAGCTGATGTATCGCTCGGCGCTGTCGGCCAGCAGGACGACGATCGACTTGCCTTTGTGTTCTGGGCGTGCCGCCACAGCAAGGGCGGCATGGATCGCGGCTCCGGACGAAACGCCTGCGAGGATTCCCTCTTCGGCCGCGAGCCGCTTGGCCCCTGCGAATGCGTCGTCGTCGGTGACGGCGATCACCTCGTCGATGACGGATCTGTCAAGCACCGCAGGTATGAAGCCGACACCTATGCCCGGCATCTGATGCTGGCCGGCTGTCCCGCCGGACAGGAGCGCCGCGCCGGCCGGTTCAACTGCGACCACGCGCACCGACGGCTTGCGCTGCTTGAGCATCCGGCCGACGCCCGTGACAGTCCCACCGGTACCGACACCGGCGACGAAGATGTCTACCGCTCCATCGGTGTCGTCCCAGATCTCAGGGCCGGTGGTCCGCTCGTGAAGCTTCGGGTTGGCCGGGTTGGTGAACTGGTCGAGCATGACGGCGTCCTTGCGCTCGGCGACGATCTGGCGCGCTTTGGCCACCGCGTCAGCCATGAGGATCCCCGTTGTCAAGATCACCTCGGCGCCAAGAAACCTGAGCAAAGCCACCCGCTCAGCCGACATCGCGGCTGGCATCGTGAGGATCAGGTGGTAGCCGCGAATGGCGGCTGCGAACGCGAGCCCGATGCCGGTGTTGCCGCCGGTCGCTTCGACGATCGTGGTGCCCGTCTTCAGAGTTCCGCGTCGCTCAGCGTCTTCGATCAGCGCGACTCCCAGGCGATCCTTGACGCTTCCGCACGGATTTCTCATCTCGAGCTTCGCGAGGAGGAATCCCGGCAGGCCCGCGCCGATGCGGCTGAGCTTGACCAGTGGTGTGCGGCCTACGGTCGCCGCCGAATCAGGAAAGATCACACCGCCTGCCACTACCGGCTACGGTTACGTTTCACGGCGTGAAAGCATCTCCCTTCAACCAGAAGACCATCGCAGAATTTCACGAGAAGAAAGGTCTTGGGGTAGGCATGTGGGGCGACCATGTGCTGCTCATGACAGCGAAAGGCGCGAAGAGTGGCGACCTGATCACAACCCCACTCGTATACGGTCGCGAGGAGAACAACTGCATCATCGTCGCTTCCAAGGGCGGTGCCCCGACGGATCCAATGTGGTTCGCGAACCTCAAGGCCAATCCCGAGGTCGAGGTCGAGGTCGCAAAGGCGGACGGGCAGGGGACCGAGAGGTTCAAAGCTCGAGCCCGCGTCGTCGAGAACAGGCAGGAGCGCGACAGGCTCTTTTCGGCGATGTGCAAGATCTGGCCGTCATACGCGGACTACGAGAAACGAACCGAGCGCCTGATCCCGGTGGTTGTGCTCGAGCGTCGCTAGGAGTAGAGAAGCTCTCCCCACTGCTCTCCGCTGAGCTCGAGGTCGAGGTGCCTCAGCGGACCAAGCCCACGGACTGTCAGGCCGAAACGCGCCGGCAGGCGCCTGGCCGCGCGACTGTCGACCAACACCGTGGTTCCGTCGAACATCACCGCCGTCTCAAGCTCGTCACGCCGGTCGCGCGCCGAGATCTTGCGGACCCTGACCTGGCAGATCACCCCGCCACCGCAGCATCGATGGACGTCGTAGGCGATCACCCAGCCAGCCGCCGGATGAGCGGCGAGGTAGGCACGCGCTTGATCGTCTAGGTGCAGCTCGAAATCCGTCATGGCCGGGCGCTTTCGGGCTCAGCGCCCTTCCTGCCTGCTTGCGACGACTCCACCCCGACCAGCAGCAGCCAGGCGCCGGAGACCATGAACACGAACGAAGCCATCATCCCGAGGCCAACCACGTACAGACCCCAGGCCGCGCCAAAGAACAAGATCGCCGCGCCGGCCTGCTCTGTCACCAGGCAGCCGAAGCTGCCGAGGGCGCGCAGCAGCACACGCGTGTCGGCGGCCTGAAACGCGTCTCGAGTGCTGCGATAGAGGATCACCTCGACGACCAGGAGAACGGCGATCAGCTCGATCGCGACGGCCTGGTGCGTCTGCGCCCCCATCAAGACCAGCCCGCAGCGGAGAAAGACCGCCGTCAGCCCCGTGAGGATCGTCCGCGCGCGGTGGCGGTGAACCGGGTGGTGGACGATGTCTTCCAGGTGAAGCGTCATCGCGACGAACACGAGCCCGGTCAACGCGGCGGCGCCGCCTCCGACCATCACGAAGTAATCGCGCCAGATCGATGGGTCGTACATGGTGGCTAGAACCTAATTCGCGCTTGGCGACATGGGAAGGGCTTTCGCAACGTGCATCCAGGTCGCCCACTGATGGCGGAGAAAGGACAGCGCGATCAGCACGGCGGCGGCGGCGCCGATACCTAGCGCCATCAATGACGGCGGCTGCAGAACGTACGCGACGCTGAGTCCGATGAACACTCCGCCAACCACCGAATTGATGATCGCCACAACCGCAGCTGCGGACAGAAACTGCTGCCAGCGCAACGCGAACATGCCCAGGCGAGCCAGACCGACGTGGTCGACGGAGGTGTCCCGGAACAGGTCCGCGTGCGCCGGGTCGATCTCGCTGTAAAAGCGCTGAATCTCGCTCATCGCCCTCGCATAGATGACGTCCTCAACTCCGGTCTGCAGAACTCTGTAGTAGGTGACGAGGCCGAGAAAGAACACGACCGGGAGCACCGCCAGCGCAAAGACGAAAAACGTCTCGCTGAATCTCGACGCCTGCGCCACGAATGACAGGGCGACCACCGCGCCCGTCAGGCTGGTGAGGTAGAGGCTCGTTCGCGACGAGCTCTCCGAGATCGTGCCGCCTCGCGCCGATTGCAGCCTTCCGTACTGATTGCCGAGGGCCTGCATGAGCAACGCGGTCCGGTCGGACTCGGTCTGTTGCAACTTGGGGTGATCTTAGGCGCCGGAGCTAGGCTCCGCCGGTTCTCCGACCTCGCGCAGCAGTGGCCGTCGGGTTCTCTCCGCTGACCGCCTCGCGCATGACGTCTCGAAAGCGGGCCTGCTCCCTTGCGGGAAGCCGGGAAAATGCGGCTGGAGGCTCGAACAGCCGATCGATGAGCTCGTCCCTTACCCGCGCGCCTTTGGCTGTCACGACCAGCACGTTGATCCGACGATCGGCTGCATTCGGCTTGCGGACCACCAGGCCGGCTTCTTCCAGCCGGTCGGTCGGGTCGACGACGGTCGATGGATTGCATTTGAGGCGTTGCGCGAGGGCCTTTTGAGACATCGGGTGATCCGGATCCAGCTGGACCAGGGCCCAGGCCGAGACGGGTGACAGGTCGGCGTCTGCAGCCGCGGCGTTGATGCGCTGCTCCCAGCTCGCGAAGGTCGCGACGAGCAGCGCCCACAGCTCCTGGGCGCCTGAGCTGTAGCGCAGGCCGGGCACGAAGCTGTCGCTCATGGGGGGCAGCTTACGCCGGCAAGGTTTGGATCGATTGAGGTAGAAATAAGTGGAGCCTCCAACCGATTACCAACTGGAGGATGGCCCTTGTGGGGGTAGATATTGTTTTGTTGGGAGGAGTCGTAATGGGAACCTGGAAGTTCGATCCGTATCACACTCAAGTGGAATTCTCGGCCAAGCACCTCGGGATGATGACCGTGCGCGGCCACTTCGCCGAAGTGAGCGCAGGCGGGGAGCTCGACCCCGAGCATCCGGAACGGTCGACGGTCGAAGCCACGATCAACACCGCCAGCATCCGGACCCACAACGAACAGCGCGACAACGACTTGCGATCGTCCAACTTCCTCGAGATCGACAAGTTTCCGACGATGACCTTCAAGAGCACGAAGATCGAGCACACCGGCGGTGACCGCTACAAGGTGACCGGCGACCTGACGATCAAGGGCACCACGAAATCGGTGACGCTGAACGCGGTCAAGTACGGCGAGTTCAACGACCCGCAGATGGGCCACCGGATCGGGTACGCCGCGGAGACCCAGATCAACCGCAAGGATTTCGGGATGCGGTTCGACATGATGCTGGACGGCAAGTTCATCGTCAGCAACGAGATCCAGATCAACATCGAAGGCGAGCTCATCGAAGTGGCGGAGCCCGAGACCGCGGCCAAGTCGAAAAGCTCAGATGGGGTTTCGGAGCGGTCGCAAGCCTAGCCTTCGGCGCCGAGATGCGTGAGCTGCGCACTCAGCGTCCACAGCCGGCGAGCGTCGGCTTCGTCCAACGACGCTTTTGACGAGCGCACCTCGCCTTTGCGACCGAAGTAGCGACCGCTGACGCCTTCGACCTCGGGGGACGAGGCG
>Ga0209806_1001532_pt1 | contig 15200 bp, 8 predicted proteins | sample GraSoiAngelo_152_FD_186166 | JGI IMG/M metagenome (GOLD analysis project Ga0209806, IMG submission 186166) | Grasslands soil microbial communities from the Angelo Coastal Reserve, California, USA - 14_1009_12_30cm (SPAdes) (version 2) | ecosystem: Environmental > Terrestrial > Soil > Grasslands ... | reverse complement strand
AAAGCGTAATGTGCGGCCGCCCCTCACCTTCGAGATGAATGAAGTCTCGTTCTCCGCAAGCCCGGCATCCCGCTCGCGGCTTGCCAGCCTGAATTTCCGCACGCTCGTTCGTCCACACATCCAGAGACAGCAGTGTCCGCCGTAACTGATCCTCGGCCTCCACCAGTATCTTCAAAGCTTCCGTTGCCTCAATCGAAGCGACCGCGTTCACCGCCGAATTCAAAATGCCGGCAGTCTCGCACGTTTCGAACGTTCCTTGTGGTGAATCCGGAAACACGCACGCCAAACATGCGGTCGCACCTGGAAGCACGTTCAACGTGACGCCATAGCTTCCCACTGCCGCCGCATAAATCCACGGCACGCCATTCTTCACGGCGTAATCATTCACCAGGTATCGAGTCTCGAAATTATCTGTGCCGTCCAGGATGAGGCTCGCGCCCTCAAGCAGGGCTTCAACATTCTCAGGCGTAAGATCCGCGACCTGCGGCTCAACGACAATTTGCGAATTGAAGGAAGCAATGTGCTTGGCTGCCGCGATTGCCTTCGGCAGCGACTCGCGCGCGTCAGTCTCATCGAACAACGTCTGCCGCTGCAGATTGCTGGGCTCAACGTAGTCGCGATCAATAATGCGAAGGGTGCCAACGCCGGAGCGCGCGAGCAGCGAGGCTACCGCTGACCCCGTTGCCCCGCATCCCACAATGGCCACACGAGCGACCGCGAGCCGCTTCTGGCCTTCGGAGCCGATGCCCCGAAACAGTACTTGCCGCGAATATCGATCGTCGAGTTCCAAAGACATTAACCAGTGTTGCCCTGCGAAACCATTATTATAAGTCCCTGCGCTGCATCTTTATTCTTCCGCCCGGGTTTCCGGATGGATGGAGTGGTGCCGCTCAGATGGTTCCACCCCATTCATTGAGACAGTGACCCAACGACCCGGAGCGGATTTGCGAGCAACAGCAGGGCTGTACGCCGTTCTGGTCGTGTCTCTGCTTGCCCCGTCCGCCGGCGCTCAGCAATCGCCGCCCGCAGTTCCTCCCGCTCCTCCGACACTTCCGCAACAAGCCCCTACCCCTCCGGGAGAACCGCTCTCGCAGACGCCCAACCCGGCTCTTGGTCCAATCTCCGAGTACCTGGGATTGCCTGTCCGCGACATCCGGGTGGTGGGCGTCGCGACCCGGGAAAAGGGGCATCTGATCCAGTTGCTGCCACAGAAAGCTGGCCAGCCGCTTGATCGGGAGCTGGTGCGCCAGAGTCTCAAGGTTCTGTTCGATTCCGGCTTATTCGCCGATGTGCAGGTTCTCGCTGAGAAAATCCCTGACAATCAGGTCGTCCTCACCTTCACAACCGTCAACAATTACTTCATCGGGTCGATTGCGGCGGAAGGCGATCCCGGCCGGCCCAGTGCCAACCAGATTGTCAGTGTCACGAAGCTGCAGTTGGGCGAAGTCTACTCCCCCGAAAAACTCCAGCGTGCCAACAAAAACATCCTGCAGGTGATGGCTGACAACGGTTACTACCGCGCTTCCGTTACCCACGACGAACATCCTCATCCCGAAACCTCGCAAATCGACATTACCTTTCGGATCTCCCCGGGTGCGTCGGCCAGTGTGGGAGAAGTGAATTTGAAAGGGAATCCCGGGTACTCCAAGGGCCAGCTTGAGGATTTTGCCCGCATGCATCCCGGCGACCGTGTGACCGCCGACCGGATCAGCAATGCCTTGCAGCGTATTCGCAAGCGCTACGTCAAACAGAATCGCCTGCTTGCGCAGGTCTCGATTGCCGAGCGCGCCTATCGTTCCGAAACCAACAAGCTCGATTTCACATTCCTCATCGATCCCGGCCCCACCGTCGACATCGCCGTCGAAGGTTTCAAGATCCGCCAGTCGGTTTTGCGCAAGCGCGTACCCGTGTACGAAGAGAACGCGCTTGATGACGACTTGCTCAACGAGGGTCGTCGCAACCTCCTCGACTACCTGCAGAGCCGCGGTTATTTCGACGCCACCGTCGGCATCAAGAAGCAGTCCGATCCCGCCAAGAATGAATTACGCGCCATCTACGTGATCGATCCCGGCATCCGGCACAAGCTGGTCAAAGTTGTCATCACGGGCAATAAGTATTTCGATCAGGATGCCCTGCGCTCGCGCATGCAGGTCCAGCCGGCCACTCGCCTGGTCACGAGCGGCCGCTTCAGCCAATCATTGCTTGCCAGCGACATCAACGGATTGGAGGACCTCTACAAGGCCAACGGCTTCCGGGAGATTCAAATCAAGAGCGTTGTCGAGGACCATTACGAAGGAGTCCAGAAACATCTTGCCATCCGGCTCGAGATTAATGAGGGCCCGCAAACGCTGGTGAACGATGTCCGCATCGCTGGCAATGAGAAGGTCCCGACGGATCAGCTGCTCGCCAAGATCGACACTGCGCCCAACCAGCCGTATTCCGACTACAAGCTGGCCGGCGACCGCGATACAATCCTCAACTATTACTTTAACAATGGGTTTCCCAATGCCTCACTGGAAATCTCGACCCAGCCCGTAAGCGGAACTCCCGATCGCATTGCCGTCACCTTCAGCATCCAGGAAGGCGAGCAGTTTTTTGTCGACCAGGTACTTGTGTCTGGTCTCGTGCACACCCGTCCTTACGTGGTGCATCGAAAACTCAAAGTAACTCCAGCCAGCCCCTTGAGCCAGGAAGACATGCTCAACACGCAGGCGTCTCTGTACGATCTCGGCATCTTCAGCCAGGTCGATACCGCCGTCCAAAACCCTGACGGAGAAGATCCCTCCAAGAATGTACTGATCGACATCCGCGAAGCCAGGCGTTACACATTTAAATACGGGGTGGGACTGGAAGTGCAAACCGGGCAACCTTCCACTAGCCAAGCAGTTCCGCAAGGCATGACCGGTGTCAGCCCAAGGGTTTCCCTCGAGGTCACTCGCTTGAATTTCCGCGGTCTCAATCACACCATCATCTTCAAGGGACACCTGGGCCGTCTGCAACAACGCGCGCTCGTCAGCTACAACGCGCCCGGCTGGCTCGACAACGATAAGCTCACACTCTCGTTTACCGGCTTCTACGACAACACGCTCGACATCACCACCTTCACCTCCAAACGCCTGGAAGGCTCCGCCCAGATTCATCAGTGTTTCGGCACCGCCGACAAGTGCGTCGCCGGCCGGCTGCCCACGGAAGTGGTCTACAGCATGACATACCGCCGTGTGCAGGCCAGCAATCTTGTCATCAGCTCGAACCTGATCCCGATCCTGTCGCAGCCGACGCGGGTCGGAATTCCCGGATTTACTTTTATCCGCGACCGCCGCGACAATCCCCTTGACTCCACCAAGGGCATGTACACCACGCTCGATACCGGAGTAGCGGCGAGTTACTTCGGTTCTGAGGCCGACTTCAGTCGCCTTCTTGTGCAGAATTCCAACTACTACCTCATTGGCCGGCACCGTCCTGCCTCGAAACGCTTTGTCCTGGCGCGGTCGACCCGCGTCGGTCTCCAGAGCGCATTCGGCAAGACGGTGATTCTAGAGCCCAATGAAACCCCTCCCTCGGGCGCCAGCCTCATCCCCTTGCCCGAACGTTTTCTCTCGGGCGGAGGCAACTCTCACCGTGGTTTCGGGTTAAACCAGGCAGGACCGCGCGATCTGAAGACCGGTTTTCCCCTGGGAGGGAGTGCCTTGTTCCTGAACCAGCTCGAATGGCGTCTCCCGCCCCCGGACCTGCCCTATGTTGGGAATAACCTCAGCCTCGCGCTGTTCCACGATATGGGCAACGTATTTGCCAAGCCGTCCGATATGGTGAACAATCTGCTCCGCTGGCGACAAAAGAATGCCGACCTCTGTCTCCACCAGAGCACCTATACCCAGTGCGACTTTAACTACATGTCGCACGCGGTCGGAGTGGGGGTGCATTACAAGACTCCTATCGGTCCGGTTCGCCTGGATTTCGGTTACAATCTGAATCCGCCCGCATTTCCCAGTTTCCAGACGGTGACAAACGAGGTGAACGGACAGTCCACCGCGACTCAGTTCGTTCCGCAAAGAGCCAGTCACTTCAATTTCTTCTTTAGCATCGGGCAGGCATTCTGACGCGTACCCTCTCCCATTTCGCATGCATTCTCCTGCTGCTGGCGTTGTCCGCTGCGGCTCGCGCCGCCGACGTGATTGACCGCGTCGTCGCCACCGTCAACGGCCATGTCATTTTGCAAAGCGATTGGGACGATGCCGTCCGTTTCGAAGCGTTCGTAGAAGGTCGCCCGCTCGATCAACTGACCGACCAGGACCGCAGCCGTGCCCTCGACCGTCTGATTGACCAGGAATTGCTGCGCGAGCAAGCGCAGAGTGGGGACGCACCCGCGCCGCGCTCGGAAGAAGTGCAACAGCGAATCCAGGACATCCAGCAGCAGCACTCCGCCACTGAACCTGGCGCCTGGCAGTCCGAGTTGCATCGTTATGCGCTGAACCAGCCGCAGCTCGAGGCTTACATCGCCCACGACCTCGCCGTGCTGCATCAGGTCGAAGCCCGCTTGCGGCCGGCGGTTCAGATCAATCCTCAGAACATCGAGTCCTATTACCACAATACCTTCCTGCCGCAATTGCGCAAGCTAGGCGCTCAGGAGGTTCCGCTCGCGCAAGTTGCCAGCAAGATCCGCGAAATCCTTACCGAACAGAAAGTAAGTGAGCTGTTCACCTCCTGGCTGCAGAGTCTGCGCGCCGAAAGCAAAATCACCATCCCCGTGCCTGCCTCAGCTCCGGCATCACCCAGCGGAGGCCAGGCCCCGTGACCGCGCCTGTCACCGAGGCGCCCCCAAAGACCGCCAGCCGCAAGTGGTGGAAATATCTTCTCCTGCTATTTCTGTTCGGGCTCATCGTGCTCGGCGCGGGCGCGTGGTACATGACCACCGATTCTTTTCAGGCGTTCGTGCGCAGGCATATCGTGGCCGCGCTGGAAAAGGCCACCGGCGGCCGGGTCGAACTCGGCACCTATCACACCATCCCATTTCGCCTGCAGGTGGAAATTCGCGGCCTGACCATCCATGGCACCGAGCCTGCGGACCAGATCCCGCTGGCCCACGTCGACCGGGTTGTGGCTCGCATCCGAATCATCTCCCTGCTTGCAACCGAGTTCGGCTTCAACTCCATCGTGGTGGAACATCCGGTCATCCACCTGATTGTTCATAGCAACGGCAGCACCAATCTTCCCGAACCCAAGGTGCAGCGGGCCTCCACCCAGACGCCGGTCGAACAGCTCTTTGCATTTTCCATCCGCCATCTCGAGATCCGCCGCGGCGAGTTGCTCTGGAACGACCAGCGCACTCCTTTCGACTTCGATGCCACCAACATCTCGTCCAGCATGAGTTACTCCTTCCTTCGCGGCCGCTATGAAAGCAGTCTTCTGCTGGGCCGCGTGGAAACCATCTACCAGGATTTCACGCCCTTGGTCTGGATGGCCGCCGTTCACTTCAACCTCGGCAAGAACGACGTGGATGTCAGTTCGCTCAAGTGGAATTCCGGCCGCTCTCACCTGGACGCCCACGGCCACATCCGCGACTTTCGTCAGCCCGTCATCGAGGCCAGCTACACCGGCACCGTGGATCTCGCCGAACTGGCTGCGATCACACGGCAACGCCAGCTGCGTGCCGGTTACCTCGACTTGAGTGGGAGTGGGAGCTGGTCTGCAGCAAAGTTTTCTTCAGACGGGAAGGCGGCCATCAAGAATCTGGAGTGGCGGGACGATCAACTTACTCTGCGCGATGCCAGCCTGAGTACTGATTTCTCGGTCAACGAACGCCAGCTGAAGCTCACCAAAGCGCAAGCCCGTCTGCTGGGCGGCGCGGTCACGGGCGACGCGGAGATCACCAACTGGCTGACTTCTCAAGCGCCCCAGGTTCGGAATGCGAAGGAGAAAAAAACCGAGGAACAGAAAGGACTGATCCGGCTTCGCCTGAAAGACATCTCCGCCACTGCCGTTGCGTCTGCTCTGAGCACGCGCCAGTATCCGCTCGATCGCCTGAATCTCACGGGCGCTGCGGATGGCACCATCGAGGGCCGCTGGACTGGCTCACCGCGTCGTGCCGAAGCGGAATTCTTCCTCAATCTGGTTCCCCCGGCGAAATTACAACCTGGACAAGTACCCGTCACGGCCACCGCTCGAGGCACTTATCGCCCCTCTGCCGACGAGTTGGAACTGGTGCAATTCGATGCCTCCACGCGTTCCACGCAGTTGCACGCGAGTGGAAAACTTGCTGCCAGCTCATCGCTGCAACTTTCCGCAGGCACGTCCGATTTAGGCGAACTCCAGCCACTCATTGTTGCCCTTCACGGGCCCAATCGACTTCCTGTCACGTTGCATGGCAGCACGCATTTCACGGGCGTGGCGAGCGGCAAAGTTTCTGCGCCCAGCCTTGCCGGACATTTGCAGATTCAGGATTTCGACTCCATCATCCCCGCTACCGACCGAGCTCCCGAACAAGAAGTGCATTGGGACTCGCTGGCTGCTGATATTCAACTTTCGCCCCACGCCATCGCGGTCCGTCACGCTAGCGCCGTGCACGGCGAAACCTCCGCGCTCTTCGACCTGAGTGCTGCGCTCTCGAATGGGCAATTTAATCCGAGCGATACCTTTACTGCGAACCTCAATCTCCAACATGCCGACATCGCGGAAGTGGAGGCGCTCGCCGGTTACGACTACCCCGTCACGGGGCGGGCGAACCTTACCGTCCAAGCTTCCGGGACGCGCGCGCAACCGCACGCGGAAGGTCATGTTCACATTAACGATGCCATTGTCTACGGCCAGCCGATCCATCAATTTGATTCGGATCTGCGCTGGCACCAGGGACAGGCATCGCTCAACAACATTCATCTGGACTACTACGACGCTCATGCCTCAGGGGGCGCCACTTTCGACCCCGCCACGCGGATCTACCGCTTCAATCTCAGCGGGCAGAACTTTGACCTCACCCGAATTCCGCGACTGCAAACCAGCCGGGTACCCGTGGAGGGCCGCGTCGATTTCACAGCCCAGGGATCCGGTACGCCGGAGGCTCCCGCCATCAACGCCCAGATTCTTGTCCGTGATCTCACCCTTGACCGCGAGCGCGCCGGCAACCTGAACATCGAAGCGGCGGCCGAGGGCGAACTCATTCACGTGACCGCGCGCTCCGAGTTCGAGCACGCCCAGTTCACTCTCGATGGCACGGTACGTCCGCGCGAAGACTACCCCGTCGATGCCACCCTACGGTTCGATCACCTCGATCTGGACTCCGTGTTCCGCCAATACCTCAATGGCCGCATCACCGGACACTCCGGCATGACCGGAGAAATTCAGTTGCGCGGGCCCTTGCGCAAGCCACGCGATTTGAATGTGGTCGCCAACCTGGAGGGCTTTGACGTCACGATCAATGAGGTCAAGCTCAAGAACCAGGGCCCGGTGCGTCTCTCCATGGACCACGAAATCGTGCGCCTCGAGCAATTGCACATCCTGGGAGAAAACACTGACTTCTCCGCGCACGGCACGGCCTCAGTGGCAGGAGGCTACGACCTTGATCTCGCCGGTGAAGGTCACTTGAATCTCCAACTCGTGCAGACTCTCAACCCCAGCTTCACCTCCGCCGGCCTCGTCGACCTTACCCTCGCCGTCACCGGTCCGGTCTCCGATCCCCTTCTGCAGGGACGCGTGAATATCAGCCACGGAGCGCTGGCCTACGCAGACCTGCCCAGCGGTCTCAGCGATATGAACGGCTCTCTCGTGTTCAACAAAAATCGCTTGCAGATCGAAACTCTTACGGCCCACAGTGGCGGCGGCCTGCTGACCCTGACGGGCGGAGCCACCACGTATCAGGGCCAGATCAATTTCGATTTCAACGTGAACGCGCAGGATGTGCGCCTGCGCTATCCCGCGGGTGTTAGTTCCACCGCCACCGCGGATCTTCGTTACTACGGCACGCGCGACGCCTCCACGCTTACCGGAGACGTGACGGTAACCAAGCTGGCGATCACGCCAGGCTTCGATTTTGCGGCCTACGTCGCCGGCAGTTCGCAGTCGGTGGTCGTTCCTCCGGCCACCTCGCCGCTGTATCGGGTCAAGCTGGATGTCCACGTTCTCACCGCACCCGACCTGCAAATGCAGACCGCCATCGCCCGCCTCTCTGGCGATGCCGACCTCCACTTGCGCGGCACCGTCGCCAAGCCTGCGTTGCTCGGACGTGTCGAAATCCTCGAAGGTGAGATCAATTTCAACGGCGCGAAGTATCGCCTGGAACGCGGCGAAGTTTTGTTCCAGAGCCCGGTGAGCATCAAACCAGTGCTTGATCTGCAGGCCACCACTCACGTGCGCGACTACGACATCACCGTCAGCGTCAACGGCGATACCAGCAAGCCGCTCAGCGTGAAATACCGCTCCGATCCACCGCTGCCGGAAGCCGACATTGTCGCCTTGCTCGCGGTCGGCCAGACCCGCGAACAATCCGCGCAGCTCGCGCAGTCGGGAAACACTGCCTTCAGCCAGACCGCTTCGAACCTCATCCTGAGTGAAGCGCTCAATGCCACCGTGAGCAATCGTGTGCAGAAGTTGCTGGGGGTCAGCAAAATCAAAGTCGATCCACAGGGCCTGAACACCGAAACCAACCCCACCCGGGGCCCGCAGGTCACCATCGAGCAGCAGATTGTTAACAACTTCACGCTGACCTACAGCCAGAATGTTTCGCAGGCCTCCCAGCAAATCATCCAGGGCGAGTACTACGTCCGCAAGAACGTCTCTATAGTCGGCACCCGCGACCAGAACGGCGTGGTTAGCTTCGACCTGATCATCCGTCAACGAAAGAAATAGAGCTGCTGCATCCACGCCGCACTGCCTGCAGTACCGCGACCTCAGCTGGCATACTCAGCGCGAGAACTATGCCATCCAGTGTCCACCCCTCTGCATCTAATGCCGAAGATCATCCACAAGGAGGCTGTTGTTGTGTTAAAGCGAAATCTCATTGCTCTTTTGGTATTTTTCGCATTGTCCTCGGCATTGTCTTCTCGCGCCGCAGCCCAGGTCCCCAAAGGCAACATCTACGTTGGATACTCCTACGCCAGCGCCGATCTGAACCACAACAATCGATCTAACCTGAATGGTTGGGAAGGCTCTTTGGAAGGAAAAGTATTCCCATGGGTGGGAATCGTAGTTGACATCAACGGCCTCTACGGCACCAACAATTTTCCGACCAGCAGTGGAGAGATCTTCCACGTCAACGCCCACGACTACAATTATCTATTCGGTCCGCGCGTCTCGGTCTCCATCGGAAAGATTCGTCCCTTCGCGCACGCCCTGTTCGGTGCGGGACACGTGAATGTGAGCACGCTGGGCTACTCCGCCTCCGACACCGCGTTCGCGACCGCTCTGGGCGGAGGACTCGACTACCACCTCGTTCCTCTCGTCTCCTGGCGCCTCCAGGGCGACTACCTGCAAACCCGCTTCTTCGGAAACACCCAGAACAACGGCCGCTTCTCGACCGGCATCGTCCTGAATTTCTGAACCTCAACTCTCGGAGATCGTCGCAATACGAATCGCCGGTCCCGCAAGGGACCGGCGTTCTTGTTTGTGCCGGCGATTCAGACGCACCCAAGCGATCGCGGCTTCCACGTCCTGTCGTCCTGAGCGGAGTGAAGCGCCAGCCGAATGGAGTCGAAGGACCCCATTCCTGTACGCAGCACCACAGGCCTGGGGGCGATCTCAGCGCAAATGCTCTCACCTTACGTGCAATAGTGGAACTCGACCTTGCGAACAGCGTTGGCAACGCTCCATGTGTCGGACATAGGCAGCATTTCTGTGCCCACCTCCCAAGTTTGACCGCCACGTTTTGGAGTTTTGAGTGCTAGGGATTTTTCGCCAACAATGCCCGCGTCGGCAGCGCCCCTAGGCCATCACCGCACATCATTATGTGACCTACTTCACTGACATCACAGGCTCATGCGTGTCTCATTGCTACTCTATAAACGCGTTCGCCTCCCCGAAGAGCAGTTCCCACCGCGGGACGCAGCACCCCCCGAGGCGATTTTCTTCCGGATAAGCAAGGAGACTGCCATGTCGCGATGCACACAAGTCGCAGGGTTTGGTGTGGTTCTATTTGTGTTAGGCACGATCCTCCTTACTCTTGCTTCGGCCGAAAAAAACAGCCTGATTTATTGGCTCGGTGGTCCCGCGCTTTTCTCGGCGGGCTTTGTCATGGCAGGAGTGGCCGTGCTGTGGCAGTACTGCTACCGAGCTTCAGCGCACGGCTCTCGGACTAAGTGAGGGATGGGCGAGGCTGCTGTCGCAGGGCTGCGCGTTGCCTCGCCTCGCACGCGAATGTCTACGGCTAGGCTAATCCCTGCCCGGGAGAAAAACGGCGATTGGCGTGGCCTTTGATCGGTAGGATGCGGGCGGCAGGTCGTTCGTGAGGCGAATGAGAGGCACGCATGCGGACACCGACTCATATTACATCAGCCCAGTTCAGCGAATTGCTGAAAGAGTTTCTTGAGCGTCGATGCCTTCTGCGTGGCAACACACTGCTCTGTCGTGAGTGCGGAGCCTCTATTGTGCACTCGCGAGTCATTGTGTCCATCCATGAATCAGGGTTCCACGACAAGTGCATGGCATGCGGGAAAAGAGCGTGGACTATGACTCTTCCCTATTGTCCGCGGTGCGAAGAGAAGCCCGAAGAGCGAGGCTGCCTCCACCTCTCGTTCTCGGATTTCCCTAAAGCATCCTGACCTGAGGTCCTGGCATGAGGACCGACCGGAGGTTCGGAGTATGGCAAACGAGACTCCAAGGGTTGCAAGGCATTCGTCGAAAAGCGAACTAGGCAATCTAGAAGGATGGCTCGCCTGCCTGGTCGTGTGGGTTGGGTGCGTCAGCCTGGCGCTGTCGATTGTGTGCTTCATGTTGGGTCCCGCTGAATGACACGGGGATCACGACGGGAGATGTAATCGGCTCCAATGCCCCTCGCCAACTGTCGCTAACAGGCCGATTTCACTCAGAACCCTCTGGCGGGACTCGGGAACTATTTTCCACCTGCAAACTTCTTCTGGAGAATAGTTCGCAATTCCTTCTGCTGGTCATCGGTCATCGCACGCTCGGGGATTGGCAAAAACGAAATCGGCGATGGAACAGGGCAAAGACGCGATCCGCCTCTGCCCAGCCTATGATGAGGTCCCACGTTAGTCCACGGGGGGCATACCAGAGGTTACAGGTCCAGAAAGCAACCAGACTCCAAAGTAGGGCAAGATTAGGGAACATTTTATCGGGTCCGAAGGGTACGCCGGCGCTCCTCGCCGAAAATTCACGCGTTCCTCGGCGCGAATGCCGGACCCCAACTCTTTTGGTTTCCCAAGCCCGCGAGTAGATGCTTCTTAAGCAGGGTGCTGGCAACTCCTATGGCATAACACCGAACACATCCAATTCACTCACCGTGCCCACATACACTTTGCCGTTCGCCACCGTGGGCACAGCAAATCCCACTCCCAAGGGAAGCGTGTCCCGACTACCGGCCTGTTGTGAATTGTAGAGTTCGTGTGACACGTCGTTGGCATCATAAGCGTGCAGAATCGCCGGTTTTTTCGTGCGAAACGCCGCGTTCTCCAGCACCCAGACGATTCCTGCCTGCGAACCATTCGCCGAGATCGTCGGAGTTGCGCCCGGAAAGCCAAAAGTGTTCGCCGAATGTGACGATGGTGCGGTGGAAAGCAGGCCCCCGTTCAGGTCGAAAATCTTAAGGGAATCCCCCACTCCCGCAATGTATATCTTGTTCGCCCAGAAGGCTGGCGTGCTGAAGATCGCGCCAACGATACTCGCTAATGACTGCACAATTTGGCCGTTATTTGCTGTACGGAAATGCCCCATGTTGTCACGGTCTACCAGATACAGGGTTCCTTGTTTCCCGCCTGCCAGTATCAAATGCGCATGGCCTCCGCTCTGGTCTGGCAAGAGCACTGGCCCGCCTGCGCCCAAATCCAGGTCTTGAAGATTCAAATTAGATTGGTTGAAGGGCGTGAAGAAGTCCGCCACCGATAGCGAACTACCGGCTTGCGTGAGTTTGACAAAACTGTCTCCGTAGTCTTGTCCCCCGGAATCTGCGTCGAAAGTCCCGTTTCCCGTTACCACAAAAAGGTTCCCGGCGCTGTCGCTAGCCATTCCGCCCCCACTCGCCCAGATGCCTGCGGCGGTACCATTGGGCGCCAAATTCAAGAGGGCACGCTGTTGAAGCGTCTGCGAGTCATACCCGAAGATCCAGCCGTGGTAAGGAGTTACGTCAGAAAATGAGGCAAACGCGACATATACCACGCCGTTGCTCAGCAGAAGCGCAGAACGCTGCAGGTGCTGGTGCGCATCGAACGCTACATTCGTTCCGTCACTCCCATCCCCGGTGCCGGGAACCGAGCCCTGAATCGCAATGGGACCTCCGAACTTTTCTGATCCCGACACCAGATCCAGCGCGTGCAGCCGATGCACGTAAGTTGTTCCTTCTTTGGTGAACGCTGAGACGTACAGGGTCTTCGTATCAATGTCGATCACCGGAGTACCTGTGATCCCGATCTCGGTCCCGATGAAATTGCATGTCGTTGTATCGCCGGGAGGCGCCACCTCGTCGGCACAGGGAACCGGCGTAACGTTGGAAGCGGCATCGGCCAAACTAACCTGCCAGAGCGTGCCAGGAGATTTCTGGTCCGCGTCGAAGGCATAAACGCTGTCATGCTCCGTGACCACGTATACAACATTGCGGATACCTTGGGCCGGAAACTGCAGGTTTTGCACGTAGAGTGGCTGGCCGTAAATCGCTCCATCGACGGGGTATGAGAATAATTTGCCGAACGTCGTGGAAATCACGTTCTGTGGTGTTAATACCGTCTCTCCCAGATTTTGTCCGGTCCGCTGATTATCGTTGTGGTACGTAATCGTAATTCCCGTTACAGGAGGAGCAGGGTTTGGAGGATTAGGGTTTGGAGGATTAGGGTTTGGAGGGTTAGGGCTTAACACGCTGTTGCTCATGCTGCCGCAACCGTTGGCCAGGAGCGTCGCGAGGATCCATAGAACGGCGGTATTGCACCTTATGTGCGGTCTTCTCCTAGTCCGAAGATCTTTCCCCAAGGACTTCGGAGTGGAATGCTTGGAGGGTTCGAGAATGAGATCGGCCACTTAGGTCTCGTTGTGCGACCGCAAAAATCTGATCCTGGACTGCGAAATAGTAGAGCGGTCGTTCCCGACCAAACCACCTATCTTTCGGACAGCGGTGGCAGACCAAAAGTTGAGAAGAATCGAAACTTGAGGAATGAGGTTGCGCCCGAGTGTCCGCCTCCACCAGCGCGGAAGTAATCTAGACCGTACAACCACGCATGGATACGATCTGGGTACGCCAACAATTTCGAAGAAGAGGCTATACGGATGAGCAAGTCCCAAAAACTCTTTCGCTATCTCTGGCGCATTAACGCTGTGCTCATTCTCTTTGCTGCTGGGGCCATCACCTTTGGCGTTGGAGCTCTCTTGATCGGGGAATTCGGGGGCAGAACGGCTCGCAGTCGTGAAGCGGAAGCAGGAATTCCTGTCGCGGCCGCCGCCGATACAAGCGCTCACCTCTCACTCGGGCGTGCGTCCGTCGTAGCGGGAACAAATGTGATGCGGGCCGACCTCTCTCTCGATCGCGGGGGAAAGGGCTTCAGCAGTGGGGGATACTCGGAAACGAGAAACATTCTCTTTATAGAACCTGATCAGAAGGAAGCTCATTGGCTGCTTCCGGACAATGATCATATCGTCAGTGACAGTTCTGACATCACCGAGGGCACAGATCGCGGCTCGAAGCGGCTGATCGCCACTGCGGTTCTGGTGAAGTCAACGACAGGCTCGCCCGAAACCGACGGGGGAAGGCTTCTCCTGTTCGACGCTTCTGGCCGTAAGATCGTCGAAGTGGCGAGCGCTGTTAGGGAACTTCATCTGACCTCGCTCACTGGTGGTGAGCTGATCATGCTGTTCGAGCGTAACAGACGCCTCGTCGTTGCAGCGTTTGATCCCGGATCGCTGACAAAACGCAGGGAACAGGAAATCGCGGTTCCTCAGCCCAATGAGCACTAGCCCCAGGACGATGACTGATGACAGGCCATAACGCTCAGAGCCCCTCAATGAGTGTTATGGGGATATTTCGCCAGTTAGCTTCCTGTCTTGGACTCGGGACCTTGTGGTGAGGAGAACTTGTGGCTGTCCCCGGAATGTCCCAGTTCCTATATCCGTTTTCTACGCGAAACTGCAGTATCCGCATACAAGGTTTGGATTCGCGCCAGCATCTCAGGGAACTTACCGTAGATATTCTCGCTGGCTTCAAATGACGCCTGATTCTGGGCAACGTAGTGAAGAGCTGGGAGAAGATCGGGCATAATCGGAATAATGTGTTTCGGCTGTTGTTCGAGCTTGTGTAGAACAAGTCGCAGGAAACAGCTTGCAGCATCCGATGTCCATGAGCGATCACTACGTGCCCCCATTACATAATCTCTGAAACCAAGCATGTAATACCGAAAGGGCACTTCGGGCATGAACTGCAAATCGGACGCGGTTTCGATTGGGTTATTGCGAAAATACGTTTGCATCTTCTTCGTTGCTACGCCCGATGTATTGATCGTGCGCCCACTCTTGATCCAAGTCACCCTTATAATCTCCCCACTCCATTTCAGAGGGGACATGCAACGTGTTTTCTCGTCTCTTTTTGCCTCGAAAGGGCCTCATGTCAGCAATTTAACAGGGGGATAGCAGTGATCGTCTAGATTACTGACGAAACCAAGGCGTTCTCACCAGTTTGCGCCGTTTGTTCGCCTTTTCACAGGTCAGTGAGCGTAATCGGGATGTTACGCCATGGATCCGAGTCGAGCGTCGATGCGTGTCCGACTCCCTACTTCGTTCCAGCGGGACAACTGGCCGCGATCCACTTGCCCTTGCCTGAATAGTCTCCGTGCATTGTGCCCTGAGGACCGGCAAGAGTGAGTTGTCCGCTGCCTTGAGCATGTTCCGCGTCCATAACCTCAAGCTGAATCTTGAAGTCGGCCTTCTCGCCTCCCGGGTACACGCAGCTTCCGCTCACATCCATGTGGGTGCCCGTGGAACTCTGAACCTTATATTTGCAGTCGTTGTCGGGATCGTTGAACGGGTACTGGTTCATGTTTTCTTTTGTGATACAGGATTTATAAGTC
>Ga0209806_1001530_pt1 | contig 15212 bp, 13 predicted proteins | sample GraSoiAngelo_152_FD_186166 | JGI IMG/M metagenome (GOLD analysis project Ga0209806, IMG submission 186166) | Grasslands soil microbial communities from the Angelo Coastal Reserve, California, USA - 14_1009_12_30cm (SPAdes) (version 2) | ecosystem: Environmental > Terrestrial > Soil > Grasslands ... | reverse complement strand
GCCGGTTTGCTAAACAGCGATCTCCGGCGTGGCTTCCAGCAAACTGCGGGTGTACGCATGCTGCGGGCGTTCAGTGATTTGCTCAGTGGATCCGATCTCTACGATTCTTCCTCGATACATCACTGCAATGCGCGTTGCCAAATAGCGCACCACGGGCATGGAATGTGAAATGAAGAGGTAGGTCAATCCGAAGTCGCGTTGCAGTTGTGCCAGCAGGTTGACAATCTGCGCGCCCACACTGACATCGAGAGCCGAGACTGGTTCGTCGGCCACAATGAATTTCGGGCGCAGCGCCAGGGCCCGTGCGATGCCGATGCGCTGCCGCTGGCCGCCGCTGAATTCGTGCGGAAAACGCCGGAGAACAGAATCGTCGAGGCCCACGGCACGCAGCAGCTCGGCGACGCGAGTGCGTTGCGCGTCTCGGCTCATATGTTCATGAATGACCAGTGGTTCACTGACAATGTCTTCCACCCGCAGGCGAGGATCGAGTGATCCGAAGGGATCCTGAAAAACGATTTGCATTTCGCGACGCAGGCGGCGCATCTCGGAGTGTCCGGCGGAAACCAGCTCCTGACCGTTGAAGCGAACACTCCCCGAACTGGGCTTGATCAGATTCAAGACTAGACGTCCCAACGTGCTTTTGCCCGAGCCGGATTCGCCTACCAGGCCAAGTGTTTCGCCTTGCGCGATGTCGAGCGACACATCGTCGACAGCGCGCACTTCACCTTTAGCGCCGCCTCCGAATATGGATTCGCCGAGCGGGAAGACTTTGGTCAGGTTGCGGACTTCGATCAGCGCCATGCTATGAGTTTAGCTAATGGCATGTTAGTCGCGGCGCTATGGTCATGTCCTCCCAGTCATTCCACATTCCGGAATATGGAATGAGCGCCCTATTGCAGCGCGATCATCGGCACCGCCAAAATTGCCGTCACCATTCCCACCGTCTTCCAGCGGGTGAAGCGCTCTTTGAGCAGCAGGCGCGCAAGCAGTACGGTGACGGCCGGATAAAGCGAACTGAGCACCACGGCGGCATCGAGACGGCCGCTCTGGCTGGCACGAACGTAGAGGGCGGTACCGGTAACGTCCAAACATCCAGCGAGTCCGCCCAGCAGCAAGGCGTTGCGTTGAATATTTCTCGCCGATCCGGTGACCAAAACGATAGCGCCGACCAGGACAAGTGATGCGGTGCGGGAAAGCGCCGCCGACCATAACGCCGAGCTTGCGCCAGTCTGCTTCATGCAAATGAAGAAACCTGCGAAGCCAAAGCCGGCAAGGACCGCCAGCCAGAAGCCCTGGGGACGGCCGGCCCCGCCTTCCGATTGCGAGATCAGAACAATACCTACCGCCGCCAGACAGAACCCGATTAGTTGAATTAAATGAGGCAGCCCCTCGGTAAACATGCCAAACGCCACCGAAATAGCTGCGGCAAGAACGGCCGAGATCGGAGCTGTCATTCCCATTTTCCCGCTGGCCAGGGCGCGATAGAAAATTGCCAGGGCGCCGCCGCCACTTAGCCCACCCGCTACCGCCCACAGAGCGAGTGTCCGTTCAGGGAAGGGACCACCATCGAGCAGGGCGAGCATGGTCATCAGAACAAGACCGCAAGCGTGGGCACCGGCAGTGAGAACGACCGCATTCGCGCGTTTGGCAGCGTATCCCCCGAGAAAATCGCCCGTTCCCCAGCAGAAGATTGTGGCCAGACTGTAACCAGTGAAAGCGAGTTGGGACGGGAAAGGCATGACTTTTCGAATTCACGAGATTAGCACGCCGTCATTTCCTCCCGCCGTACGCTCATTGACGTGCGCAGTAATCACGGCCTAACATGGCCCTCCATCTCGAACTCGCCATGATCGCCAAATCATGATCGGCCAAAACATGATCGGTCAAACCATCTCTCACTACCGCATTCTGAGCAAGCTGGGTGGCGGCGGCATGGGAGTGGTCTACGAGGCCGAGGATCTTCGGTTGGGACGCCGAGTTGCGCAGCGAAGTACACGAAGCAAGCCTTTGACCGGCGTGACCGCGCCAGCGAGCGCGAAAAACTCTACATAACCACTCACTATTACGACAATGTAACCCACGAACCAGCCCAGTCCATCCAAACCTACGAGTTGTGGGCCAAGACCTATCCTCGAGACGACCTGCCGCACAATAATTTGGCAGTCATTTATGGTGGGATCGGGCAGCTGGAGCGGGCGCTGCAGGAGGCGCAGTAGGCCGTCCATCTCGATCCCAATGACAGCAACAACGTTGCGAACCTGGGTTTCTCATATCTCGCGCTCAATCGCTTCGATGAAGCCCGCCGCATTATCGAACAGGCACTCGTGCACGTGCCTGACAACTTTGTATGTCGGGTCGGAATATATATCCTCGCCCTCTTGCGGGGCGATGCAAGAACCATGCAGCAGCAAGTAGCCTGGGCCTCCGGCAAAGCAGGTGTCGAGAACATCTTTCTTTCCATCGAGGCAAACACTGCGACAGCTCACGGGAATCTTGCTAAAGCTCGAGACCTCGTACAGCGTTCGGTAGCTGCCGATAAGCGCGATAATCTGAGCGCGCACGCTGCTGCGACTCAAGCCCAGGCGGCGCTATGGGAAGCGCAGTATGGAAACGTCGAACTGGCCCGAAAGGAAGTGTCCGCTCTCCTCACCAAGGAGGCTGGGGAAATCGCAAAAATCATGGCCGCGCTCGCTTTAGGAGAAGTCAAAAACGTCCAGCGCGCGGAGGCGATTGTCAGAGAGTTAAACCTGCGGGCTCCCAATGACACTATTCTTAACAGCGTTTGGTTACCGAGTATTCGTGCCCACGTGGAAATAAGCCGCGGGAATCCTGCCGGCGCTGTAACGCTCCTGCACGCCGCGCTGCCTTACGACCTTGGAGGGAAGCCACCGCTTCCCTATTCTTTACCCGGTCTACGTTCGCGGACAAGCCTATCTTGAATCCCACCAGGCCGGTGCCGCTGCAGGCGAATTTCAGAAAATCCTCGATCACAGAGGCCAGACCGGCGGCTCGCCGGTCGAAGCTCTAGCTCATCTTGGCCTGGGCCGGGCGCGAGCGATGGCCGGCGATGCCTCCGCCGCCCGCACCGCCTATCAGGATTTCTTCGCCATGTGGAAAGACGCCGACCCTGACATCCCAATCTGGAAACAAGCCAAGGCGGAATACGCGAAATTACAGTAGCGGGGTGGACTTAGTGCCGGGATATCTGCTGCGATTCTCAACTCTATGACCGGTACTCGATCCCAGATGATAGAATTTCCATAAGCACTTACTCGCATAAATCAGGTTCCGAGAATCCAGCTCCAGAGAGTCCAGGTTTGATCGAACTCGCACCTTCGATTTTGTCGGCGGATTTTGCCCATTTGGCAGACCAGGTCCGCGCTGCTACGGAAGGTGGCGGCACGCTGGTGCACGTCGACATCATGGACGGGCACTTCGTTCCCAATATCACTATCGGGCCGCCGGTGGTGAAGTCACTTCGCCGAGTGACGGCGCTGCCGCTGGATTGCCATCTGATGATCGAAAATCCAGACCAGTACATTGCTGATTTCGTTGAGGCCGGAGCGGATTGGATCTCTGTCCATCAGGAAGCTTGCCGCCATCTGAACCGCACCTTGCAGCACGTTAAGGAGAGCGGCGCTCAGGCAGGGGTGGTGATTAATCCGGCAACACCGATCGAGACGCTGGTCGAAGTTCTCGATATAGTGGACTACGTCCTGGTGATGTCGGTAAACCCTGGCTTCGGTGGGCAGAAGTTTATTCCAGGCGCTGTGCATAAGATTCGGCGGCTAAGCGAGATGCGTGCCTCGCGGCGGCTGCAATTTCGCATCGAGGTAGACGGGGGCATCGGATTGGATACAGTGGCCGAAGTGGTGCGGGCAGGAGCGGAAATTCTGGTAGCAGGCAACGCTGTCTTCGGGAAAGGGGATCCAAAGGTTAACGCCCAAAAATTGCTGAAGACCGCCACCGAGGCAACACTGCAGAAGGTCTAACAGGGATGAGCCGGGCTTGGCTCGGCAGCAGCCGAGGGTGGCCGTTTCCCAAGCGCGCACGAAGATCATCTCGCATAATTTTTGCTTGAGGGATTTATGTTACGTCGTATTCCAATAATTTTCGGATTAGGGCTGTTACTCGCGATTACATCGGCATGTACAAACAAAAAGGTTCAGAACCCGCTGGCGAACGTCGGCTCGAAGCAGCCCGACAAAGTATTGTTCGACCGGGCCATGGACGCCTTGAAGCACAACCGCTTTGATGTGGCACGGATGACGTTACAGACTCTGATCAACACTTATCCGGATTCCGAATTTATTGCGCGCGCCAAGCTGGCAGTGGCCGATTCCTGGTACGACGAGGGTGGCGCCACCGCGCTGACGCAGGCGGAAATCGAGTACCGCGATTTCGAAACTTTCTTCCCCAATATGCCCGAGGCGGCTGAGGCACAGCTCAAAATCGCAAACATCCATTACCAGCAGATGGAAAAGGCCGATCGCGACTTTACCCATGCCATGCATGCGGAGGAAGAATACCGGCAAATGATCATGCAGTACCCCGACAGCAAACTGGTGCCGGAAGCCAAGCAGCGGCTGATGGAAGTACAGGAAGTGCTGGCGGACCGCGAGTTTCGCGTCGGACGTTTCTATTACCTGCGGCAATCCTATCCCGCAGCCATTGCCCGGCTGCATACACTGTCCGACCACTACCCGCTCTTTAGCCAGGCCGATGAGGCCCTCTATCTTCTGGGGCAATCCTACGAGAGCGAGATCACTCTGCTGCGGCAGCGCAGGCTCAATGAAACTGCCAAAGCAAGAATGATTGAAGAATTCACCAAGGGCGCAGCCGAAGCCTACTCACGAATTATCACCCGTTACCCGGTGATGGATCGCGCCGAGGATGCCAAGCGCCGGCTGGAGGCGTTGCATCGCCCCGTCCCCAGGCCGACCAAAGCGGCAGTTGCACAGAACACCAAAGAAATAGAAAGCCGGCATGATACCGGCTTCGTCGGTCAGTTGATGGGCAATTTTAGGAAGCATCCTGACGTTGCTCAGTCCACCAAGGTTGGTGAACCCACGCTGGTCGATCCCACGCCGATGAGCGCCACCGATGTGGTTCAGCAGGCCACGCGGGCGATGGCTGGACCGGCCGCTGCTGGTTCCGGCAAGAACGGAGTCTCCGTCGAAACGCTGGGAACCGGTGCGCCTCCTCCCAATGAGGCGGCGCCTCGTTCCGATGCACCGGCAGCGACGACTGAAAACTCCGCCGCTCCCGCGGCCGCAGACAATGCGGGGACGGCAGCAGCCGGTGGTGCTGCGGCGCCCGCAGATAATTCTGCTGCTGCGCCTGCATCTGGCGATTCAGCCGGCCCAACTCCGGCCGCTGGAGAACTCGTACCCAATGCGTCCGCGAATGCGAACGAACTTAAACCAAATGTGGCCCCCGATGGGACGCAAACCCTGCCGCCTCCACCACAGGTAAATGAAATCCAGAATGGCGATCCCTCGCAGGCGGCGCAACCGGCGACCGATGGCAAACCGGGAGACTCCGCTTCCAGCCAGGACAAAGATCAGAATCAGGAGGTCGACCTTCCCGTCGCTTCCAGTAAGCACAAGAAAAAGAAGGGCCTGCGCAAGATCGTCCCCTTTTAGCCTGATTTTTTCGTGCCAGTGAGTACCAGGACACTGGGGGACCGGTCCCTTTCACACTCCACTGGATACTGACCACTGGTAACCTGCTTATTCCTCTCTCATCATTGACTTAGGGCTTGGGACAAGTTAATTTCGGCTTATCTCCCCCACACCAAAGGACAACCTCTTGGCGCGGAAAATACTGCTCGCCGATGACAGCGTGACTGCCCAGAACATGGGCCGGAAAATCCTCAGCGATGCCGGCTATGAGGTGATCACCGTCAACAATGGTTCGGCGGCCTTGAAGAAGATCGCAGAGCACAAGCCCGACCTCATCGTCCTCGATATCTACATGCCGGGCTACAGCGGGTTGGAAGTTTGCCTGCGTCTCAAAGAAAACCGAGAGACGGCCCGCATCCCAGTGTTGCTGACAGTAGGGAAACTAGAGCCGTTCAAGCCCGAAGAAGCCCGCAAGGCTCGCGCCGATGCATTCATCATCAAACCGTTTGAAGCCAGCGAACTGCTGGTGGCATTAACCAAACTCGAAGATAAGATTGTCCCCAAGTCAGAACCCTACAAACAAGGCCGCTTCGCCAAAGCCATTGCCGCGGTTGAAGAATCCAATCAGGGTGACAGTTTTGATGATAGCGAATCTGGCTGGAAGGATCGGCTGAGATTCCCGTCCGGCGCACCCAAAGCCCCGGAGCCGGAGCCTGAAGTCGAAGTAGCAACTCCCAAGAGAAAAGGTTTTCGCGATCTGTTGCGGCGAGATCCTCCCAAGCAGGTTGAAAGCAGCGAGAAGTTTGAGCGCCCCATCCCGGCAGGTTTGCCGCATGACATCACGCCGGAAGAGATCGCAGCTATAACGGCTGCAGCGGAGAAAGTGGGCGGCTCACAAAAGACAGCAGCGTCCAAGACCCGCCGCCAGGAAAGAGTCGCGAAAACGGAGCCGGCGCAGAGTCCTGACGCGAAACCAGCGGTTGCTAATGAGCCGGTCGCGTCCGAAGCGGTGGCCGCGGTCGAGCCCGCGGCGCGCACAGAAGCGGCGGCGGAAAGCCGTGGCGCAAGCGAGCAGATGCCGTCGGCGACTTTTGCCAACGTGTCAGAAGCTCAGACAGAATCGCAGACTCAGGCATCCCCGCTTTCAGAAGGGCCGACCCAGGAAGACACCTCGCCAAGCGATACCGAATCGCGCCAAGAAGAGATTGCCTCCGCACAAACGGCTCCCATCGAGGACAAGAGTGAGGCTGCGCCAGTTACCGCAGAAACGAAAGCGCAGGATGAGAGCACGCCGGCAGAGGCCACAGATAAAGACAAAGAAAAAGATGACGAAGAAGTAATGGCGATGCTGCAGACTCTGTCGCCCTCCAATGGCAATCGCTCGTCCGACAGCGCCGGCAGCGAGGCTACTCCAGCAGCACTGGCAGGTTTAGAAACATACGCAGGCGGGGCGAGATGGATCGCTGAATCGGTTGCGCTTGAGCCTGCAGAGGCCACCCTCGCTCTGGAAAAAGAGATGGAAAAGGCCTACGCCGCATTTGCTGCCGCTGATGGCGCTCGTGCGAGCTTCGCTTTCCAGGCTGCGGCCGCAGCGGTGAGTTCCGCTGTAGAGCCGATTTCCTCTCCAATTTCAACCGAGCGGCCGACTTCGTTGGTGACTGAGTCTGAGCGGAACGATGGGGTTTCAGCAGAGCCATCCGCTTCGCTGACAACAGCAAACCAGACCAGCACCGAGCAGGATTCGCAAGTTGCGCCGCCGCAGGTCGTTGATGCGTTGCCGCAGGTCGTTGATGCGTCGCCGCAGGTCGTGGATGCGTTGCCGGAGGCTGCCGTTGCGCCTGAGTCTACTGTGGAAGCAGCCTCTTCTGAGGAGCCTACCGAGGAATCCGTCGCAACCGGAAATTCGCAGGCCCAAGAGGAAGACGCCCGCGCCGCCGCCGCAGACTCCAATGCCGGGGAGTGGCAGCCGCTAGCGCCCGCAGTTGCAGAGGCGCCGCCAGCAACTCAGCCCGAGGAATCTTCTTCGCAACCGCCTTCCAGTGACGAAACGTCCAGTCACGAAGCTTCCGCTGAAGATCACGACAAACCTGACAATAGGCACGAAACTGATCTGGCCAGCGCCAACGCTGCCGCGTGGGCGAATTGGAGGCAGATCCGCGATACCATCGTCGGCTCAACCTCGCAAACTCCCGATGGGGTGAAAGCTACATTCAAAGACGTCCGCGAGGAAGAACCGGCCGCCGCGCAACCCGAAGCCATGGCCGCGGCCGCATCCTCTGACGGCGGTTCCTCCGCTGCAACTTCTGATCCCAATGCGATCTCCAGCATCGTGGATAATATGCTGGCTGAATTGAAACCGAAATTGATGGAAGAGATCGCCCGGAAACTCAAGAACGAAAACAAGAAGACGTAGTTGTCAATGCTCGATGGGACGGATGCCATCGCCCCACCCATTTCGCAAAAAGCGCGAAATCGATGGGGCACCCCCGCCATCGACTCGGATATACTCCGAGCGGGAAATAGGTGGGCCACCCGCCCTTTCGATAGAGTAGCGAGCGCGTGACAGTCTGAGTCCGCCTACTGGGAAGTTGATCGCCCACGACGTTGCGTTCATGGAGATAACTTGGCGCACCATCTTCACGGTGACGTAATCCACCCCATTCAATCGCGAGACTGTGTTCTAATCCACACCGAAAATATTTATATAAATGCTCTGCAGGCTGAGTTGCAGGACTGCGGTACGACTTGAGATCGTAAAGTTTAAGCGGCTGTTTCCAATCTGGTTTGAAATACTTCTCAACAAAGCGTGAAAAGCGCAACATTGGATCACGATCTGAAAACTCAAAACCAGCAAGCGCTTCTACTGCACCACAAAGCAGGTTGACAACGCATAACCACACGTAGCAATCGTCGCTATCTAAAGCGACAAGACCTTTAAAAGGTTTCACAAAAATCAAATTAAAGCGGAATCTCAACCACTCAACCCGGCCACCGTGGGACAGTGCCCTCAGCCTATTGGCATCAAAATCAGGTCCGAAGAACCCAGTAAAATTCTGGTCCTCAATCTTTATTGGCACAACTACTTAGAGCATTTCTCATATTAGTGTATAGTGATGGAGGCGAGGAATTCGCGAACAATCCAAGCGATGGCGAAGGCGTATTCCGATGATTTGCGGCGGAAACTGCTGGAAGCCCACGACCGTGGGGAGGGGAGTCTGCGCGTATTGGCCAAGCGGTTCGGGGTGAGTGTTCCCTGGGCCTGGAAGGTTTCCCGCCAGCGGCGGCGGAGCGGGCAGATGGAGCGGGTCGAGCAGCGCCACGGGCCGCGCAGCCGCATGACCGCCACGGTACGGGCGAGTTTGCGTGGACTGGTGCGACAGCAACCCGACGTAACGCTGAGGGAGTTACAACAACGTTTGTGGGCGAGCGAGCGGGTCCGGGTCAGCTTTCAGCATCTCTGGCGGGTGCTCCAGAACATGGGGCTGCGGCTGAAAAAAAGTCGCTCCACGCCCAAGAGCAAGACACGCTCACGGTCCAAACCCGGCGTCAGGCGTGGTGGGCGGCGGTAAGCCAGATCGATCCGCAACGGCTGGTATTTCAAGACGAAAGTGGCGCCACCACGGAGATGACGCGGCGCTATGGTCGAGCCCCACGCGGCGAGCGGGTGGCGGAAGGCACGCCTGCCGGACACTGGCGCACCCTCACGCTGCTGGGAGCCATGAGCACGCGCGGGGTGGTCGCGGCGATGACCGTCGAGTCCCCCACCGACGGCGATGTGTTCTTAGCCTACGTCGAGCAGGGGCTGTGTCCGCGCTTGCAGCCGGGGCAGGTGGTGGTTATGGACAATTTGCCCGCCCATAAAGTGGAAGGAGTACGGCGCTTGATCGAGGCCGCGGGAGCGGAACTGCTTTACCTGCCTCCTTATTCGCCCGACTTCAACCCCCATCGAGCAGGCGTGGTCGAAGATCAAACAACAGCTCCGTTCGGCCAAGGCCCGCACGGTGGAAAGTCTAGAAGCCGCCATTACCGACGCTTTGGCCCAGGTCACAGGCAAGAACGCCTCAGCCTGGTTTGCCCATTTGCGTATGCTATACAGTAACAGGAGAAACGGACTAGATGCCTGCTGAATTGCCTTCGCTGCACTCTGCGCATCTCAAAGCGCGCGCAATCAGCACACAAAAGTGAGGACAAATTTAATTAGGAGTGCGCTCACGTTCCCAATTTGCAAAGAAAAATTGCAAATAAATTTAATCTAGCGCGAGATCACCGTAACGAATTGCGGTGAATTCTTAATTGTAAGTTGCTGATTCTATGCCTGCGCTGCGCGCGAGCGGGCGCGGCCCGGTCCAGGTTCGGGGGTGAAGTCCGGGGTCCGGGAAGGGGGAGGGAGCATTTTGCCGTCGCCATACACCAACCCCTGCATGGTTTGACCCCTCTTTTCCCACGCTTGTAATATCAAAGTTCAGCTAACAGCACTCAGCAATTGCCATTTAGCTTCTGTACCGCTTGCTTGTACTCACGCGATGCCACAAGCGTTGCTGGGCTAAATGCTAAGTGCCAAATGCTGATTGGTTAGTCCCATTGCCATGCCCCACGATCTCCCCAAAGCGTACGAGCCGGGCGCCATTGAAGCGCGCTGGGCGGAGTACTGGATCAAAGAAAAGCTTTTTTCGGTTCCTACGCCGCCGCCGGGAGAGACGCGGCCGGTGTTCACCATGTTCCTGCCGCCGCCCAATGTGACTGGACGGTTGCACATGGGCCACATGCTCAACCAGACGCAAATGGACATCATTGTGCGCTGGCATCGCATGCGCGGTTTCATCACCCTGTGGCTGCCGGGCACCGACCACGCCAGCATCTCCACGCAGATGATGGTCGAGCGCCAACTGGCCAGCCAAGGCAAGAAACGTCAGGACCTGGGGCGCGAGGCATTCATCGAGCGAGTGTGGGAATGGAAGCGGCATTATGGGGGCGCCATCCTCGAGCAGATGAAGCGGCTCGGCGTTTCCGTGGACTGGGATCGCGAGTACTTCACCATGGACGAGGATCTTTCACGCGCCGTGCGTGAGGTGTTCGTCCGGTTGTACGGAGAAGGGTTGGTCTATCGCGGGAAGTACATCATTAACTGGTGCCCGCGGTGTGGAACTGCGATTTCAGACCTGGAAGTGAAGCACGAGGATGTGCCTGGCAAGCTCTACGAGATTCGCTACCTGGTGGTCGGTACCAGCGAGTACATCACAGTGGCGACGACGCGTCCTGAGACCATGCTCGGGGATACGGCTGTGGCGGTGAATGAGAAGGACGAGCGCTACAAGCACCTGCACGGGAAAAAGGTTCTGCTGCCGCTGATGAAGCGCGAGATTCCGATCATCACGGATGAGCTGGCGAATCCCGAGTTCGGTACGGGCGCGGTGAAAGTCACCCCGGCGCATGATCCGAATGATTTCCAGGCCGGCCTGCGCCACAACCTGCCGCAGATTGATGTGATGGACGAGCGCGCCCGCATGAACCAGAACGCCGGGCCTTACGCTGGGTTGGACCGCTACGAAGCGCGCGAGAGGATCGTCAAAGATTTGGAAGCGCAAGGACTGCTCGTCGGAACCAAAGACTACACGATTGCGCTCGGCAAATGCGAACGCTGCGGCACGGTGGTTGAGCCGCGGCTTTCCGCGCAGTGGTTCGTCAAGATCAAGCCGCTGGCTGAACACGGCATCGAGGTGGTGGAGAACGGCGAAGTCAGCATTGTTCCGGAAAATTACAAGCAGGTCTATCTCAACTGGATGCGCAACATCCACGATTGGTGCATCTCGCGGCAGCTGTGGTGGGGACACCGCATTCCGGCATGGCGGTGCCTGGAGTGCAACGAGATCATCGTGGCGCGCGAGACACCGACCAAGTGCACTAAGTGCCCAGGCTCCCGCCTGGAGCAGGATCCCGACGTGCTCGACACCTGGTTTTCATCCGGATTCTTGCCCTTTACCGCGCTGGGCTGGCCCGAAAAGACTCGCGATCAGGAAGTTTTCTATCCGAGCACATTGCTGGTGACGGCCTACGAAATTCTGTTCCTGTGGGTGGCGCGCATGATCATGACCGGCTGCCACTTCATGAAAGGTCATCAGCAGGATCCGAAGATCAAACAGGCCAGTGGCTGGGGCGATAAGAAGGACGACAGTGTTCCCTTTCGCCAGGTCTACATTCACGCGCTGGTGCGTGACGCCGAGCGGCAAAAGATGTCGAAGACCAAGGGGAATGTGATCGATCCACTGGACATCATCGAGCGGTTCGGAACCGATGCCACGCGCTTCACCCTGGCCGCCATGGCCGCGCCGGGTACTGACATTGCATTCAACGAAAGCCGCACCGACGGCTACAGAAAATTCGCCAACAAGATCTGGAATGCGGCGCGTTTCATGTTCATGAATGTGGACCAGGCGCAGCAGGCCGGAGTTTGGTCGTTGGACGCATGGAAAAAAGCGGCTGCAGGCGACCGCACTCACGCTGGCATTTCCGGTTTTCAGCCAGTTCACTTGGAAGACCGCTGGATTCTTTCTCGTTTCAACCGTGTAACGCAAGAAGTCGGCGAGGCTTTGGCAACTTACCGCTTCCACGAAGCAGCCAACCTGATCTACGACTTCTTCTGGGGCGAGTTCTGCGACTGGTATCTGGAGCTGATCAAGCCGCGCTTGATGTCACCGAACGGCGCTGCCCGAGAATCTGTAGGGCTGGCTTGCGGGAATCTGGTTAGCTTGTTTGAGGCGGCGCTACGGCTGCTGCATCCGGTGATGCCGTTTATCACCGAGGAAATCTGGCAGGCGGTGTATGACGGAAAACCGCCGCAGAAGTCGATTGCGCTGGCGGCATATCCGCAGACCAATGAGAAGCAAATAGATTTAGTAGCCGAGACCCACATGGCGGTGCTGCAAGACCTGATCGCGAACGTGCGCAATCTCCGCAAAGAATTGAAATTGGAAACCAAGGCGAAGGTTCCGATTCAGGTCTACGCTCAAGAGCCTGAAATCCGCAAGCTGATCGAAAAGAATCGTGGAGCGGTTGAGCGATTGGCGACGGTTGAGAGCATTGAATTCGTGGGGGCCTCGCTAGCCAAGGAAGCCGGTGCACGAAGCACGGCGAGATTCGACGTCCACGTGGTCTACGAGAAAAAGATTGATGTAGGCGCAGAACGCGCCCGGCTTACGAAAGAGCTGGAGCGCATTGAAAAAGAAATCAGCAATGGACAGCGCCAGCTAGGGAACGAGAGTTTTCTTGCGAAGGCACCCGCACAGGTGGTTGAGGGTCTCCGCCGGCGAGGACAGGAACTGCAAGTGCTGCGCAGCAAGACTGAGACAGCGTTGAATGAGTTGAGATGAACACTGGCCGGCGATCAGCGAATAGTAGTCAGTCAATAGTGGTCGTCAATGGCCGTCAATACTGATTAGTGTCCAACCGGCCACTGCACACCTGCTGTTAAACTTACAAGCAGCAACTGAGAACCGACCTTGGACTGGAATAGCCGCCGCATCACTGCGATTTTGGAGAATGCGTTGCTCGAAGATCGTGCCACGAGCGACGCTACCAGCTACGCCTGCATCGAGCCGGGCCAGCGGGCCGCGGCCACGATTCTCGCCAAGCAGGATTGCATCCTGGCCGGCTTAGGTTGCGTTTCGCGCATACTCGATGTCTACGCCGTAGTCGATGGAGCTGTGACGTCGCACTACGAAGTTACCAGCCATCCCGAAATTTTCGACGGAGTGCGCCTGCACAAAGGACAAACTGCGGCGGTGATCCGCCACAACGCGCGGGTCATTCTTTCCTGCGAGCGCGTGATTTTGAACTTCTTGCAGCGCATGAGCGGGGTTGCTACGCTCACTCGCAAGTTCGTGGATGCGGTGTCTGGAACACGAGCCCGCATTCTCGACACGCGGAAAACTGTCCCGGGCCTGCGCGTGATCGATAAATACGCAGTGCGTTGCGGTGGGGGGCAGAACCATCGTCTTGATCTCTCCGACGGAGTGCTGATTAAGAATAATCACATTGCCCTGGCGGGCGGAATTGTTCCCACGCTGGAGCGTGCTCACCGTAACCGGCGCGGCGCGCAGCCGATTGAAATCGAGGTCCGTTCTTTGGAAGAGCTGGAGAAGGCGTTGGAGCATGGCGCCGAAACCGTGCTGCTCGATAACATGCCCGTCGACGATGTGCGAAAGGCAGTAGAGCGTTGCGCGAGTCTGGAGAAGCGGTTGCCGCTGGAATGTTCTGGCGGCATTACTCTGGAGAACGTCCGCGCCTACGCCGACACTGGCGTAGATTTTATCTCGGTCGGTGCGCTGACCCATTCCGCCGTCGCGGTGGATATGAGCATGCGAGTCGTTCCGGCATAGCAGGATCGCGCCTCGATTTCAGCATTTCGCATCCTGATCGTTTAGAGCTTGTTTTTTTCGCTTCCGTCTATAATTCCCGCATTACGAAAACCACCCAAACGCGTGGCCGGAAACCTGCCCGATCAAGGCTTGCCCGCAGCCGGGCGACAGGAGCTGCCACCTCAACCAGTGTCACTTCGCAGAAAAGCGACGTTCGCTTGGGCCGGATTGTCCGGTTGCTGATGGATCATGCCACTGTGGTGGTCAGCGGCACCAAGATCGCGGAGGAAATCGGGACGAGCCGGTCGGAGGTTTGGCGGCTGGTGCAGCAACTGCGTCGCTTGGGAGTGGAGATTGCGGGCCATCCGGCCACTGGCTACAGGCTGCAGGCTGTCCCTGATCTCCTGCTGCCGGATGTCCTTGCGCCTCTGGTTCGTGCCACTATCTTTGATAAACACATTCATCACTATTACAAAATCGGCTCGACTAATGCGGCGGCCATGGAAGCTGCCGCGGCAGGCGCGCCCGAAGGCAGCGTGTTCTTCGCGGAAGAGCAGATTGCGGGTCGCGGTCGTGGCGCAAACACCTGGCATTCGGCCCGATCGAGCGGCATCTACTGTTCGGTGGTGCTGCGTCCGCTGCTGCCGCCGTCGGAAGCGCTGATCATTTCATTGGCCGCGGGATTGGCGCTGCACGTGGCGATCCAGGCGATCGACCCGAAGTTGAGTCCGGATCTGAAGTGGCCTAACGATCTACTGCTTGATGGCAAAAAGCTCTCCGGAATTCTTACCGAGATGAACGCCGAAGCGACTCGCGTACGGCACATCGTGATTGGAATTGGGATCAACGTCAACCAGGCAAGTTTTCCGCCTGAGCTAAGAGATCAGGCGACGTCGCTACGGCTCTCTACCGCGACAGAGTGGTCGCGAGTAGAGTTGACGGCCACTTTGCTAAAATCTCTGGACCGCGAGTACCGCAATTTGCTGGAGAAGCCGGAGGCGCGGCAGTCAATTCTGCGGCGATTTGAAGAGAGTTCGTCGTCCGTGCGAGGCCGCGAAGTGCGCGTCGAGGAAAACGGTGGTTTCGAGGGGACGACTGCGGGGCTCGACGCGCGCGGCTTTCTGCAAGTGCGGACCGCGCATGGGATGAGAACTGTTTTGAGTGGGACGGTGAGATTTCTTAAATAGAGGCCCGAAATCGCGAAGCTCTCCCGTGCGAGAGCTTAACTAACAAT
>Ga0209806_1001521_pt1 | contig 15273 bp, 13 predicted proteins | sample GraSoiAngelo_152_FD_186166 | JGI IMG/M metagenome (GOLD analysis project Ga0209806, IMG submission 186166) | Grasslands soil microbial communities from the Angelo Coastal Reserve, California, USA - 14_1009_12_30cm (SPAdes) (version 2) | ecosystem: Environmental > Terrestrial > Soil > Grasslands ... | reverse complement strand
CGATCGCGGGCCTGACCCTTGTCCTGATCGTCTGGTTGTCGGCAACGGGGCACCTATCTGCGGGGCTCCTGATACCGATCGTTGCGGTCAGCTCGCTGACCAACCCGTTGGGCAGCGTGGGCAGCCGATCCATGTTCCCCCTGATCGTGCCGCGACCGCTCTGGGACCGAGCGAACGCACTCGACAGCATCGGCTACACCGGGCCGGCGATCGTCGGTCCGGCTCTGGCTGGAGCGCTGACCGCGGCGCGGGGCGCCGAGCTGGCCCTGCTGGTCAGCGCCGTGATGTTCGTGGCCGCCGCAGCCGTGCTGATCGGAGTGGCTGAACCGCAGACCGACCCCGATTTATCAGAGCCGGTCTTTCCGGCTGCTCTCGGCGCCCTGCGCTACGTCCTGCGGAACCGGAGTCTGCGCGGAATCGCGGCGGCTATCTCGGTCGCCAACCTCGGGCAGGCGGCACTCACTGTCGGCCTGCCGGTCCTGGTCTTCGACCGGCTGCACGGTGGTCCCGCCCTCGTCGGCCAGCTGTGGGCTGCCCAGGGAGTCGCCGGCGTCGTCGGCAGCCTGCTCGTCGGCAAGCTGAACACCGAAGGGAAGGAGCGTCATATCCTCGCCGGGACGATGGTGGGCGGAGCAGTGGGGCTTGCGATCCTGGCGGGGGCCGGCAGCTGGTGGGTCGTATTGGCCGCCATGGTCCTCCTGGGTGCTTTCCTGGGCCCCAGCGACGTCGCCATGTTCTCGATGCGCCAGCGCCGGACGCACGAGGCCTGGTTCGGGCGGGCGTTCGCGGTGTCGATGAACCTGAACTACGCTGGCTTGCCGGTGGGATCCGCCATCTCGGGACAGCTGGTCCAGCGGTCCCTGGTACTGGCGTTCATCGTCGGCGCCGGGCTGACCCTGTTCTCTGCCTGGCTGACGCTGGCTTTGATCCCGGCAGAGCACCGGGAGGCTTGAAATCGGGATGAGGCGGATAGAATTTGTTCGCGAGTCCGCCAGGCAGCCGCGGCAGGAGCGCACCTGTCGAGGAAAGTCCGAGCTCCGCAGAGCAGGGTGCCGGGTAACACCCGGTCGGGGTAACCCGAAGGAGAGTGCCACAGAAAAGACACAGCCGGTGGCAACACCGGCGAAGGTGAAATGGTGGTGGTAAGAGCCCACCAGCGGCCGGGAGACCGGCCGGCTAGGTAAACCCCACTCGGAGCAAGACCTAATAGGAGGACGAATCGGCTGGCTCGGCCGGTCCTCGGGTACGGTCGCTTGAGTCGTCGGGCAACCGGCGAACCAGACGGATGGCTGCCCCTCCGGTGCGTGCCGGCTTCGGCCGGCGAGGCGGAGGACAGAACTCGGCTTATCGGCGGACTCGCTCTACCTAATCCGCAGCTGGATTGCGGTCGACGACAGACGGCTTCCGTTGGTCCGTTGTACGAGTATGCAGACCAAGGAGTTGGTCCGAAAGCCATCCCTCTGGGTGATCGCTCTGGCTGCGGGCGGATTGCTGCTGGCGATCGGGACCTGGGAGTTGTTCCGAATGGCTTCGTACGAAGATGGCTACACCGGCGAGGTATTTGCACGAGCTGCGACGCTGCTGCGCGCGATAGCGCTGGTTGAGATCTTGATCGTCGTCGCCGCATCCGCGATCATGGCCGTGACCCTTCGTACATGGCTACCTCGCTTGGTCTCCCTTGCGATCATCGTCTGGGTGCTGGGAATCCTGGACGCCGTGCTCGGAGTCACGGCCGGCGTGATTCCCCGGTGAGGTCGGGGTGGCCAGCCACAAGATGTAGTACCGGCCTGGCACACGCGACACCACGCCACAAGATTTAGTTCGAAATCGTTGACAGGCACCTGTCGCAGTGGTAAGTTTCGGCGTGCCGGTGGCACAAAGTGGGGAATGGTGGGGAAAATGGGCCGCAAAGTGATCTTGCCTGATGTTTCTTGGCACCTATCGCCACGCGGTGGACTCCAAGGGACGGCTGGCGATCCCGGCGCGGTTTCGGGAGCAGCTTCCCACCGGCAGCATCATCTCCAAGGGGGCAGAGGGGTGTCTCCAGGTCTACGGCCCGGACGAGTGGGTCAAGGAGCAGTCGGCCCTGCAACTGACCTCCGAGAGCCCGGCCGAGGAGCGACGCCTCACCAGGATGCGATTCGGCGCCGCCCGGGAGTGCGAATTCGACGCCCAGGGCCGGATCGTCCTGTCCGCCGACCAGCGGGGCTATGCCGGGATCACCGGCATCGCCTGGATCGTCGGCGTCAACAACTTGATCGAGATCTGGAACGACGAGAATTGGCGTCGCATTGGCGAAGCAACGCCCGAGGAATACACGCGCATCCAGGACCAGGTGGCCGAGCGCCGGCGTGGAAAATGACCGGCCCGAGCAACCTGTCGAGCGACTTCATCGACCTGTACTTTTACAAGAGGTAATAACCGGCCTTCGACCCAGCCCGGGAGCGGCGTTCGTCGACGCCACTCTGGGCGGTGGGGGGTATACCCTGGCGCTGGCGGAGCGCCTGCGTCCGGGCGGCATGGTGCTCGCCCTGGACCGCGACGCTTCCGCGCTGGCCCGGTTTCCCCAAAACCAGGTGCCTGCAGAGGTCACCATTCGTCTGGAGCACACCAACTTCAGTCAGCTCGAAACCCCGGCCCGCGCGATCGGTCGTCCGGTCGCCGGCGTGGTGTTCGACCTCGGTCTTTCATCGATACAGCTCGACGACCCGGAGCGTGGCTTCAGCTTTCAGCGCGAAGGACCGCTGGACATGCGCCTGGACACGAGCGAACCGTGGACCGCCGCCGACCTGGTCAACCGCGAATCGGCTGGCGAGCTTCGGCGGATCCTGAAAGACTTCGGCGAGGAGCGCTGGGCGGCGCGGATCGCTGAGCGGATCGTTGAGCGGCGCCGCGTCGAGCCAATCCGCACCACCCGGCAGCTCGCCGATCTCGTCGCGGGGGCTATCCCGCGAGCTGCCTGGCCCCGGGACATACATGTCGCTACTCGGACATTCCAGGGGTTGCGGATCGCCGTCAATCGCGAGCTCGAGTCACTTGAAAGAGGGTTGAAGGCCGCCATCACGGTGCTCGCACCCGGTGGGCGCGTAGGGGTCGTCTCTTTTCACTCACTCGAGGACAGGATTGCAAAGAACCTATTCCACGTCGAAGCAACAGATTGTGTATGTCCGCCCCAAGCGCCCGTTTGTATCTGCGGCCACCGTCGGTCCGTGCGGGTGATAACCCGCAAGCCGATCACACCGAGCGACCAGGAGATCCGCGAGAATCCGCGGTCTCGCTCCGCCAAATTACGCGTCGTGGAGAAGCTGTGAACCCCTTGAGCGTCTTTGCACAAGTCAATACCTGAGCGGCCGCATGGTAGAAACCCTCCCTCCTGGGCATCTGCTAGTTCTGCGGCCCCGCCGGCCCGATCCGACTCCTCCGGCGCGTGCGCTTCCCCCTTCGCGCGCGCGCCGGAGCCGTGGCCGGCTTCCCGCTTCGCCACTCGTGGGGGCCGCGGCCCTGATCGCGAGCGCTCTCCTGCTGGTCGCGCAATCAGCGGCGGCGACTCAGTCGAGCTACCAGATCACTGCACTCAAGCAAAAGCAGGCGCAACTTATGGCGGAGCAAGACCAGCTCCAGTCCAAGCTGCTCCAGGCTCGCGGGGCCAACCGGGTGGCGGTGGCGGCCGAAGCGCTCGGCATGACCCATCCATCCCGCTGGCAATATCTGAACGGCGCCAGCTCTCCGATTGCGCTCGCGCCGCGCGCGCAGGGCCACGGTCCGGTCGTGACCGGCGTGCTCGCGGTCCTGACCACTCTCTTCGGACACCCGGTCGGACCCTAGCCCGCCCTCGCGCTCCTGAGGCGAGCCCGTGAGAGGCGTCCAGAACGCCGAGCCTCGCAGCCGGATCCTGACCCTGCTGGCGCTGATGCTGCTGGCCTACTTCGTCCTCTTTGCCAGGCTCGTCTACTGGCAGGGATTCCGTCACCACGACCTGGTCCAGCTGGCGGCGGCCTACCACGACGACGTCATCACCCTTCCGGCTGTCCGGGGCAAGATCGTCGACCGCAATGGCGGGCTGCTGGTGACGAACACCCCCGTTTACTCGATCTTCGCTTCGCCCGACCAGATCACCGCCGCCGACCGATCAACCGTGGCGGCGAAGCTGGCCCCGATCCTCGAGATGCGCCCCGACGACGTGCTGCAGCAGATCACCTCGACGAAAAAGTTCGTCTACCTGAAGCGTCGGGTCGCTGCAGATGTGGCGGCGCAGCTCGACGGCTTGCAGCTCCCCGGGATCGGGAAGATCGAGGAGACCAAGCGGACCTACGTCGACGGCGGCGTGCCGGGCACCAGCCTGGCCGCCAACCTGCTTGGCTTTGCCAACAACGATGGTCAGGGCAACTACGGGATCGAAGGCTATTACGACCGGGTGCTGGCGGGGCAGGCAGGCTACGAGGCAACCATCCGCGACCTGGCCAATCGCCCGATCGTCCTCAGCGACCGGCGCCGCCAGGACCCCGTCGATGGAGTAACGCTCCAGCTATCGCTCGACGGCAGCATCCAGGTGGCGGCCGAGCGCGCCCTGGCAGCCGGGGTGGCGAAGTACCAGGCGGAGAGCGGATCGCTCCTGATCATGGAGCCGAAGACCGGCCGGATCGTCGCCTGGGCCGACGTCCCCAGCTACAACGCCAACCAGTTCTCCACCACCGACACCGCGCTCTTCCTGGATCCGAGCGTTTCTTCGCTCTATGAGCCGGGCTCGGTGATGAAGGTGGTCACGCTCTCCGGGGCTCTCGATGCGCACGCCATGACGCCGACCACGTTGTTCAACGACACCGGCGTGGCGCGGGTAGGCGGCTACGCGATCCACAACTGGGACAACCGAGGGCACGGCGTGGTCACCATGACCAAGGTCCTGGAGCAGTCGCTCAACGTCGGAGCCATCCACGCTGAGCAGCTGGAAGGGCCGGGCAACTTCTTCCAGTACCTCCAGCGATTCGGCATCGGTGACCGCACGGGGGTCGACCTGGCCGGAGAGGTCGCCGCCCCGCTTGGCGACCTTAAGACCTGGAAACCGATCCAGCTGGCGACCGCCGCCTACGGCCAGGGCGTGGACGTCACCCCGATCCAGCTGCTGGCCGCTGTCAACGTCGTCGCCACCGGTGGCGACCTGGTCATGCCGCACGTGGTCGACAGCGTGATCGACGGAAACGGTGTCAGTCACCCGGTGCCGACGCGGATAGTCCGCCACGTGGTCTCGCCGGCGGCCGCGAAGCAAATGCAGCAGATGATGGTGGGCGTCGTCGAACACGGCTCCGGGTTTGCGACCCGGATCGACGGCTTCAAGAACCGGATCGCCGGCAAGACCGGAACGGCCCAGGTCCCGGAAAACGGCCACTATGGGTCGGACGTGATCGGGTCCTTTATCGGGTTTGTCCCTGCCGATCACCCGCAGTTCATCATGGTGGTGATCGTCCGCAAGCCGAAGATCCTCTTCGAAGGTGCCTACGTGGCGGCGCCCATCTGGAAGACCGTGGCCAGTGCCCTGATCACCCAGTGGAATATCGCGCCGTGATAATGAGGTCGTGGCGGTTCCATTGAGGGACGTGCTCGAAGCGACCTCGGGAAAACTGGTCAGCGGGCCGGATACGGTGACCTTCTCGCACCTCTACATCGACTCGCGAGAGGTGAAGCCCGGGGGTCTGTTCGTCGCCCTCCAGGGCGAGCAACAGGATGGGCATGCCTTCATTCCCCAGGCCGTGGAGCGAGGGGCCACCGGGATCCTGTGCTCGGTCGCGCCCGCAGGGCTGGACCGGCCGGCCGTGATCCAGGTCGCCGATACCCGGCGCGCGCTCTTCGATATCACGAGCGACCGGCTGCGCCGGCATCACCTTCCCATCGTCGCCATCACCGGCAGCGCCGGGAAGACGACGACCAAGGACCTGATCGCCCACGTGCTGGGCCGTCGGGTGCGGGTGCGTAAGAGCGAGGGCAACCTCAACACCTACACCGGGATCCCGATGACCATCTTCGAGACCAGCCCGGAGGACCGGGTGCTGGTGGTCGAGTACGCCATGTCCCGCGCTGGCGAGATCCGCGAGCTGACCAGGATCGCCCCGCCGAATGTCGGCGTGGTCCTCAATGTCGGCATGGCGCATGTCGGCATGCTGGGCTCGGTCGAGGCCGTAGCCGCCGCGAAACGTGAGCTGGTCGAGGGCCTGGCCGCGGACGGAGTGGCGGTGCTGAACGCGGATGACCGGCGGGTCCGCCAGATGGCATCCGCCGCGCGGCGCTCCGTTCTCTATGGGGTGGCCGACGATGCGACCGTGCGAGCCGAGCGAATCCGCCTCCACGGCCTGGACGGCAGCAGCTTCCGGATGCGCACGCCACGAGGTGAGGCAGAGGTTTTTCTCAAGGTACCCGGCCAGCACAGTGTTTCCAACGCGCTGGCAGCGGCCGCAGTCGCGCTGCAGTTTGACTTCGACGCCCCCGCCATCGCCTCGGCGCTGCATGGGTTCAATCCGCCATCGCGCAGGATGAACGTGGTGGTGGGCCAGCGCGGCTCGACCATCATCGACGACTCCTACAACGCCAGCCCCGGGTCGATGCAGGCGGCACTGGCCGTGCTTCGGATGGCCCCTCGCGGCTCATTGCGGGTCGCTGTGCTCGGCGACATGCTGGAGCTGGGTGAGCACGCCGCCCGGGCGCACGCGGACGTCGGCGGACTGGCAAAGGAGAGCGCGGACGAGGTGATCGCGGTTGGCGAGTACGCCGGCGAGCTGGTCGCCGCCGCCCGGGCTGCCGGCATGGCGCCCGAGCACGCGGTCGCAGTCAAATCTCAGGACGAGGCAATCGCCCGGGTAAAGCCGATGCTCACCCGGCGGACCCACGTCCTGGTCAAGGGTTCACGCGGGATGCGGATGGAAGCAATCGTCAACGCGCTCAAGGAGGGCGCGTGACCGAAGCCGTCATCCTATTCCTGGTGGCGCTGGTCGCCAGCGCCCTGCTTTACCCTGCGGCAATCGGATACCTGGCCCGGCTGCGAATGGGACAGCTGATCCGGGAGGAAGGGCCTGCGTCGCATCGCGGCAAGGCCGGCACTCCTACCGCAGGTGGGATCGTCTTCATCGGTATCGCGCTCGTGCTCTACCTGGTCGCCGACCGCACGCCGGCCGGCGGATTGGTCGTGCTGGCGCTTCTGCTCGGCGGCGGCCTGGGCCTGGTCGATGACGTCCGGGCCATTCGCGGCGGATCGAACCTGGGGCTGCGGGCGCGCGAAAAAATCGTGATCCAGCTCCTGACCGGCGCCCTGCTCGGCTATCTGGCCTGGCGCTGGGGATTCGGCCGCCAGCTTGTCCCCTTCGATGGGGGCGGCTCCCTGAACGCGTGGTTGATCCCGATCGGCGCGGTCGCCTTCGCGGGTGGCTCGAACGCCTTCAACCTGACCGACGGCAGCGACGGGCTGGCCGGCGGTGCGGGCGCGATCGCGTTCGGAACCCTGACATTGATCGCCGTCCTCCAACACCATCCCGTCGCCGGATTGATCTCCGCCGTGCTGGCCGGGTGCTTGATCGGCTTCCTCTTCTACAACTTCTTTCCGGCCCGCATTTTCATGGGGGATACGGGCAGCCTGGCGCTCGGCACCGCCATGGTGGCGGCCACCATCGTCACGGGGATGGTCTGGTATCTGCCGTTGCTCGCCCTGATCTTCGTAGTGGAGACGGCGTCTGTGATCGCGCAGGTCGCCAGCTTCAAGCTGACCGGGCAGCGGATCTTCCGGATGTCACCACTGCATCACCACTTCCACCTGGCCGGCTGGACCGAGACCCGGATCGCGCTCTCGTTCTGGGCAGTCGGCATCCTGGCCGCGCTGCTGACTGTGGTGCTGGCTCGGCCGGGGAGCGCGAGCGCGTGAAGCCCAAGGGCAAGCGGGCGCTGGTGATTGGGTTCGGGCGTTCGGGTCGCGCCGCCGCAGCATACATCCGCGCGCAGGGTGGGATGGTGAAGGTGGTGGACCGGGCGGACACGCCGGAGCTGCGCACCTCGTTGCAGAACGAGGGACTCGAGCATCGGTTAGGCGGATACAGCGAGACCGACCTGCGGGATGCCGACCTGGTCATCGTCAGCCCAGGTGTGCCCTGGGACCTTCCATTGCTCGAGTCAGCCCGCAAACAGGGTCTGCCAGTCACCAGTGAGATCGACCTGTTCTTCCAAGCCTGTCCGAGTCCGATCGCCGGCATCACCGGCACCAACGGCAAGACCACAACCACCGCGCTCACTGCCGAGGTGCTTCGCGCCGGGGGTCTGCGCGTGATGCGGGGCGGCAACATCGGCGAGCCGGTGCTCGATCGGGTCGATCAGCTCGGGGCGGACGATTGGGTCGTCCTGGAGCTGAGCAGCTTTCAGCTCGAGTCTATTGAGCATCCCCGATTGCGCATAGGGACGGTGCTCAACGTCACGCCCGACCATCTCGACCGGCATCGGTCAATGGAGAGGTATGCGGAGATCAAGACCCGAGCCGTCAGCTTCATGGAGCCCGACGATCACGCGGTGCTCAACTTCGACGATCCCACCGTCAGGGCCATGAGCCTGAGGACCCGGGGGCAGCTCATGTCCTTCTCGACCGCGGGCTCGGTGGCGGATGCGGGCGTGACGGTTCAATCGGGATGGATCGTGATTCGGGCGCGCGATGACGACCGCCGGATAATGCCCGTGGACAAGGTGCCCCTGCCGGGGGCTCACAACCTGAGCAATGTGCTTGCCGCGGTGGGGGCCGGGGCCTCCGCCGGGGTAACCGGCGAGCGGATGGCGCAAGCGGTCCGTGAGTTCAAGGGAGTCGAGCATCGCCTGGAGCTGATCGGTACCTTCCGCGGGGTTCGCTGGTACAACGACTCGAAGGCGACCAACCCGGACTCGACCTACAAGGCGCTCGACGCCTTCACCGAACCGCTCGTCCTGATCGCGGGTGGGCGCAACAAGGGACTCGACGTCGCGCCGCTGGCCAAGGCGATAGCCCGGCGGGCGACCGCTCTGATAGCCATCGGAGAAACCGCCGACGAGCTCGTCCAGCTCGCGCGCAAGGAAGGCCTCTCGGCCTCGGTGCTCGCGACAGACCTGGCCGATGCCGTCCGCCGCGCAGCGGCCACCGCCACCCCCGGCTCGGTCGTCCTCCTCTCGCCCGGCTTCACCAGCTTCGACATGTTCCGCGATTACGAAGATCGCGGCCGTCGATTCAAGGCCGCCGTGATGGCGGAGGTGGGTGCGTGAGGGGAGCCGTGCTCGAGCTTCCGACCGGACGCCGCATGCTCCGCCAGAGCACGCTCTGGCGCCAGGGAGACAAGCTCCTGATCCTGGCGGCCACCTTCCTGACGGCCTTCGGCCTGGTGATGGTGTTCTCGGCCTCCGAGGTGCAAGGCGTGATCGCGTTCCACAACGCTGCTTACTTCTTCGAACGCCAGCTGATCTGGCTCGGCCTCGGCCTGGGTCTGCTCTGGGTGGCGGCGCACCTGGACTATCACCGGCTGCGCCCGCTGGTCGCACCGGTGGCCATCGGCTGCATGGCGCTGCTGGTAATGGTCCTCCTGCCGCACTTCGGGGTCGAGGCCAATGGTGCCCGACGCTGGCTGCAGCTCGGGCCGATCAGCATGCAACCGGCGGAGTTCGCCAAGGTCGGCGGTCTGCTGGTGATGGCGCTCTGGCTCGAACGCCGGCGCGATCGGATCGCGTCGCTCGAAGATGGTGTGGTGCCATTCCTCGCGCTAATGGCGCTGGTGACCGGCCTGATCATGCTCGAGCGCGACCTGGGCACCACCCTGATCGTGGCCGCCATCTTCCTCTCGCAGTTCCTGGTAGCGGGCGGGCGCAAGCGTCATTTCCTGATGCTCGGCCTGGTGGTCGCGCTCAGCGTCTTCGTCTTCATCCGGATGGAGCCTTATCGGCTGCAACGGATCATGGCCTTCCTCAATCCCTGGGCCGACCCGCTCAACACCGGCTTTCAGTCGATCCAGTCCATCCTGGCGCTCGGCTCGGGCGGGATCTTCGGCGTAGGCCTGGGGCAGAGCATCCAGAAGTATCAATGGTTGCCCTTCGCCCACACCGATTTCATCTTCGCCATCATCGGCGAGGAGACCGGGTTGCTCGGAACCACCGCGGTTCTCTCCGGCTTCGCCCTCTTCGCCTACCGCGGGTATCGGGTCGCGCTCAAGGCCCCGGACGCCTTCGGGTCCCTGGTCGCGTGCGGAATCACCACCTGGATCGCTTTCCAGGCGCTGATCAACGTGGCGGCGGTGACTGTGACCCTGCCGACCACCGGCATCCCACTGCCGTTCATCAGCTACGGCGGGTCCTCGCTCGCGATCACTCTGCTCTCGGTCGGCATACTGATGAACGTCGCCATGCAGGGCGAGAAGGTGGGCTGGGTACGACATGCGAGCGTTGATCTCGGGCGGCGGTACGGGCGGACACCTGTTTCCAGCGATCGCGGTCGCCCAGGCGCTGTCGCGCAAAGATCCTGACGCCCGCGTCCTGTTCGTCGGGCGCCGCGGGGGAATGGAAGAGAACGTGGTCCCGTCTTACGGGATTCCCTTTGCCACCATTGCCGCGGTCAAGCTCGACATGGAGGCGCCGCTTCGCAACTGGAGTGTCCCTTTCCTGCTCCCGCGTGCCCTGTGGGAGGCTGCCGCGCTGATCCGGCGCTTTCGGCCGGACGTGGTCCTGGGCACCGGGGGCTATGTGAGCGGACCGCTGATCCTGACGGCGGCGGTCGCTCGCGTTCCAATCGTGCTGCAAGAGCAGAACTACCTGCCTGGACGAACCACCCGGCTGCTGGCCCGGTTTGCCACCGAGGTCGCGACGGCATATCCTGAGACCGCGCGATATCTCAGGGCAAAGACTGCCGTGACCGGGACCCCGGTCCGCTCAGAGTTCTGGCGGCCGCGGACTGACTTTCCCGACCATCCCCGCCGGCTGCTCGTGCTCGGCGGCAGCCAGGGAGCTCACCGGATCAACGAGGCGGTGGCAGCTGCGTTGCCCCACCTGCTCAGCCGTCCCGATTTTTCCGTATCGCATCAAACAGGGGATCGCGACATCTCGATGCTGGAGGGTGTCAAGGCCGGCCTTCCCGAGGGTGTGCGCAATCGATACGACCCGTTTACCTTCAGCCCGGAGCTATCGGAGCGGATCCGCGCGGCCGACTTGATCCTGAGCCGGGCGGGCGCCAGCACCCTGAGCGAGGTGAGCGCGGTCGGAGTGCCGATGCTGCTCGTCCCCGGCCCGTTCGCCGGGGGCCACCAGCGGCTCAATGCCGAGCCGTTCGAGCGCGCCGGCGCGGCCATCATCATTCCCAACGAATCCTGTGACGGTGAGACCCTGGTCCGGGACCTGGCGGCCATCATCGACCAGCCCGAGCGGTATCGGAACATGGTGGACGCCATGCGTCAACTGGGTCGACCCTATGCCGCCGAGGAAGTTGCGCAGATGCTGATCGAGCTGGCGAGGCCGGCACGACCCGCGGGCGCGTTGCCCTGATGCGCATCCATTTCATCGGGATCTGCGGGTCGGCGGTGTCCGGACTGGCTCTGGTGGCCAAACAGCTGGGCCATGAGGTGACCGGCTCGGATGAGGACGCCTACCCGCCCGCCACCGACCTGCTGAAGCAGGCGGGGATCCGCTGGGTCGACCGATACGCGGCCGCCCACGTCACCCGCTGGGGGAAACCGGACCTGGTAGTGCAGGCCAACAACGTGCGCGAGGGCAACCCGGAAAATGAGGCCGCCAAAAAGCTGCAGCTGCGGATCGTCAGCGAGGCCGAGTTCTGGGGCGAGCTCACCAGCGAGCGGTTCCGAATCGTGGTGTGCGGCTCGCACGGAAAGACAACAACGGCCGGCCTGATCGCGTGGATCCTCCGGTCGGCCCGTCGCAACCCGGGGTTTCGGCTCGGTATGTCCTCGCCCGACCTGGGGGCGGCCGCCGCCTGGGGAACGGGCCGGGAGTTCGTCTTCGAGGGCGACGAGTACACCTCGGCGGCCTTCGACCCCCGTCCCAAGTTCATACACTTCGCGCCCCAGCTCGCGGTGCTGACCAACATCGATTGGGACCACCCGGACGTGTTCCCGGACCCGCAGAGCTATGAAGCCGTCTTCCGCCAGCTGGTCGAGTACCTGGGGCCGGAGGACCGGTTGATCGCCTGCTCCGACGACGGGGCGGTGCGGCGGCTGCTGGCCAGGACGCGGGCGCCGGTTGAGACCTACGGCCTGCGGGGTGGCGCCGATTGGCAGGGTCGTGACGTCACCAACGACGGGGACGGCATGCGATTCACCGCCTGGCACGAGGGTAAGGTGCTGGCGGTGGTCAGCACCCGGATCCCGGGCGAGCACAACGCATCGAACGCGCTGGCGGCGCTGGCCGCGGGCGTCCGCCTGGGGGTGCCGGTGGCCACCGCCGTCGACGCCATCGGACGCTTTCGGGGAGCGGCCCGTCGGTTCGAGGTACGTGGCGAGGTCCACGGGGTCACCGTGATCGACGACTATGCGCATCACCCGACGGAGGTGCGAGCCACCCTGCAGGCGGCGCAAGCGCGCTTTGGGCCGGGCCGCGTGCTCGCGTGTTTCGTGCCTCACACCTACTCGCGGACGCTGAGCCTGCTGGACGGCTACGCGGACGCCTTCACGGGTTGCGCGGTGGTCGTCATCGGTCCGATCGAGCCGGCCCGGGAGCGTCACCTTGCCAACACCGTCAGCGCTCAGGACGTGGCCAGCCGGGTACAGGGTGTGGGTGAGGTGAGCGTCGCCGACTCCGCCCGATCGGCCGCCTACAAGCTGGCCGCAGCGGCGCGGCCCGGCGATGTGATCGTCTGCATGTCGGTGCGCGGGTTCGACGACGTGGTCGGCAAGACCCTCGAGGTGCTGGAGCGGACCGCGGTTGGATGAGGCACGGCTCAGCAAGCTGCCCGGCATCCGTGAAAACGAGCCGCTGAGCCGCCACAGCTGGTACGGGATCGGCGGGCCGGCCCGGTTTTTTCTGGAGGTCACCGACGACGGAGTCCTCGATGAGCTGGTGCCTTATCTGAACGAGACCCGGACGCCCTTTGCCGTCGTCGGCGCCGCCTCCAACACCCTGTTCGCCGACGAGGGCTTTGACGGTCTGGTGATCAAGGTTGCATCGCAGCATCTTCTGCTAGACGGCGACACGCTCGAGGTCGGGGCCGGCTATCTGATGCCCAGGCTGGCGCTGGAGACGTGCAAGGCCGGACTCGCCGGGCTCGAGTTCGGGGCCGGCGTACCGGGCTCTGTGGGCGGGTCGCTGGTCGGCAACGCCGGGGCCTTTGGCCGCGAGGTCAAGGACTGCCTGGTCGAAGCCAGCGCCATCGACCCTGCGGGAAAGCGTCAGACCATCCCCGCATCGGAGTGCAAGTTTGCGTACCGCGACTCGACCTTCAAGTCCGACCGGCGGGGCTGGGTCATCATCGCCGCCCGCTTTCGGGCCAGCCACGAAGAGCCTGTCCTGATCCGCGATCGGATCCGGCGGGTCCAGCGGCACCGCCGCGAAACGCAACCGATCGAGAAGCGCAGCCTGGGCAGCACCTTCAAGAATCCTCCGGGTGATGCCGCCGGCCGCCTGGTGGAAGCCTGCGGTCTCAAAGGCATGCGCGTCGGCGGTGCGCAGATCTCGCCCAAGCACGCCAACTTCATCGTCAATCTGGGCCAGGCACGCGCCGATGACGTGCTAGCCTTAATGGCCGAGATGCGGGATCGCGTCCGCGACAGATTCGGCATCCAGCTCGAGCCCGAGGTGCGGGTCATCGGTCGCGGCGGAGACGCATGACGCGTCCCCGGGTCGGCGTCCTCTTTGGTGGACGGTCCACCGAGCACGAGGTGTCGATCCTGTCCGCGCGGTCGATCATCTCGGCGATCGACCCGGAACGCTACGAGGTGGTGCCGCTTTATATCGACCGGACCGGTCGGTTCCTTCTCGGCGACTCTCTAAAGCGGCTGCTCAACGACGAGGCGACCCGAAAGTATGTTTACCTGCCACCGGATCCGACCCAGCACTCGCTGGTCCCGGCCGCCCTGACCGGCGCGCCCGGCGACGCCACGGTTCCGGCGCTCGATGTGGTCTTCCCGGTGTTTCACGGCCTCAACGGTGAGGACGGCACCATCCAGGGTGTCCTCGAGCTCGCCAACGTCCCTTATGTCGGAGCCGGTGTCCTGGGGTCTGCTCTCGGGCTGGACAAGATCTACATGAAGCAAGCATTCGAGGCTGTCGGCCTGCCGGTGGTGGACCACCTGCCGATCACCCGTCGGGACTTCGAGAAGGATCCGGAGGCGTTCGTGCGCCTGGTGGAGGAGCAACTTGGCTATCCGTGTTTCTCGAAGTTTGCGAACTCGGGCTCGAGCGTCGGCACCACCAAGGCCCACAACCGCGAGGAGCTGGTCGAGGGCCTTCGGCTGGCAGCCAGCTTCGACCGCAAGCTCCTGGTCGAGCGAGCCATCGAGGCCCGCGAGCTCGAGGTGAGCGTGCTCGGCAACGACGACCCGGAGGCCTCGATCGTCGGCGAGGTGGTGCCGGCGCATGAGTTCTATGACTACGAGGCCAAGTACCTCGACGAGGGCTCCAAGCTGCTGATCCCGGCGCCGGTGGGAGAGGGAACGGCCGAGCAGGCGCGTGAGCTCGCCGTTCGTGCCTTCAAGGCAGTTGATGCCGCCGGCATGGCTCGCGTTGACTTTTTTCTGGAGCGCGGGAGCGGCCAGCTCTATCTCAACGAGCTCAACACCATTCCCGGTTTCACCCGGATCAGCATGTACCCAAAGCTCTGGGAAGCCTCCGGCGTCTCGTTCCAGCAACTGGTCGAGCGGCTAATCCAGCTGGCCCTGGAGCGGTTTGCGGACAAGCAACGCTCGCAGACCGCGATTGATTCGCGGCTGCTTCCGGGGAACGACGAATGACAGTGAGCACCATGGAGAAAAAGAGCACCCGTCGCAGGGCCACGCCACCTCCTGTTGCGGCGACAGCCAGCGGCGGCCGCGGCTGGCTCTGGGCGCTCGGCCAGACGGCCCTGGTCGGGCTAATGCTTTTCGCGATCCTGTTCTTGCTGGCCCAGCCGGCGCTTCGCCCCAAGGCCATCCGGGTCAGCGGCGTGCATCACCAGACTGTCAGCGACGTCGTATCGGCCCTGGCGGTGGATGGCAGTCGGAGCATCTTCTTTCTCGGCCACTCCGACCTGGAGCAGCGGGTGTCGGCGCTTCCCTGGGTGCAGTCAGCCGCGGTCCAGGTGGCGCTGCCCGACCGGGT
>Ga0209806_1001520_pt1 | contig 15274 bp, 17 predicted proteins | sample GraSoiAngelo_152_FD_186166 | JGI IMG/M metagenome (GOLD analysis project Ga0209806, IMG submission 186166) | Grasslands soil microbial communities from the Angelo Coastal Reserve, California, USA - 14_1009_12_30cm (SPAdes) (version 2) | ecosystem: Environmental > Terrestrial > Soil > Grasslands ... | reverse complement strand
CATGGCCGCACACTATTCGCCGAATCCCAGGAGCAAGGAGCTCGGAATTGATTTCCCGTTCCATCTCGACACGGGCCAATGGCGGCCCGAGGTGTGGGCCCGCTGGCGGCGCTGGGATCCCGTGAACATGATCGATCGGTACGCACCGCGGCTTCGTCGGCTTCGGCTCGTCTACATCGATTGCGGGACGAGAGATCAGTACAATCTCATTTGGGGCGCGCGCGTCCTCCACAAGAAACTCGGAGACCGGCGGATTCGGCACGTGTACGAAGAATTTGACGACACGCACTCGGACATCGATTACCGGTATGATGTGAGCCTGCCGCTGCTCTCGAAGGCCCTCGCGTAGCCGCAACTTACTAAATTCCGGGGCTAGCCGATCTGGCTTGCCACCACGGGAACCTTAGTCACGTGACGAGTCGTGAGCCGCGAGAAGGCGACCTCGAGGACCGCGATGGATCGCTGGAAGTCCACGATCGGGAGATTCTCCTCATCCGTATGGTCGAGGTGGGAATCGCCCGGCCCGTAGGCTGCCGCGGGACATTCCCAGGCAGGCACGGCCAAGTTGAGGTCCGACGTGCCGAGTTTGCGGAGCAGGGTGGGCCGCCCTCGTTGTTCCCGGATTCCGGCGCAAAGGGCCGACACAACCTCGTTCCTCGGATCGACTTCGACCGCCTCGGAGTGGTCGACGATTTCCCATCGAGCTCCCGCGACGGGGCGCTGCACGGACCGTAGGATGTCGGCTGCCGGGAGGCGGGAGGGGAGGCGCAGGTTGACTGCGATTTCTACCTGTTCTCGGCCGCCGACGCGGATCGTGTTGATCGAAACCACCTTCATCGTCAGGGAGCCGAACCGAGTTTTACCTTGGCGGGAGTCGCAATAGGCGCGGAGCCCCTCGACGAGGGCGAGTCCTCGTTCCACCGTCGTCGGGTCCGGTCCGGAGAGATGGGTGCGATCGCCTTCGACTCGAAGCACGAGGCTGAGGTTCCCCTTGTAGCCGATCGTGACCGAATCCCACCCACTCGGTTCGCCGACGAGCAGGAAATCCGGCCGAGGACGGGAAGCGAGGAGGTGTCGCGCGCCGCGAGAGTCGCGTTCTTCACCGACCGCAGCGATGACGACGATCTCTCCCGGCCCTGCGTGATGGCTCGCCGCGAGAAGCGCCGCCGCGAGCGGACCTTTCGCATCACACGCCCCGCGACCATGAAGGCGGTCGTCGACCATGCGGATGGGCAGCGCTCCCTCAACGGTATCGATGTGGCCGAGGAAGAGGACCGTCGGAGGGCCGTCCCCGATGGACGCGATCCCGTTCCCGGCGGCATCCGAGCGCCCCTCCAAGCCGAGGCCGCGAGAGAGCTCCAAGAAACGGCGGACCGCGCCGCCCTCCTGGCCGGAAGGGCTGTATTCCTCGAGGAGCGCTCTCAGGACTTCGACCTCATCCATGCTGCAGGACCCTCCCGAGCGCGTCGAGGGCGAAGGACCACTGGTCCTCGGGGATTACGAGTGGAGGCAGGAGCCGAACGACACTCGATCCGGCGCCGATCGCGAGGATGCCCTCCTCTTGCAACGCTTGCAGGACCGGCGCCGACTTTCCGCGCAACTCGATTCCGATCATCAGGCCGAGGCCCCGGACTTCGCGGACGGAAGGGAGGTCGAGGGCGCGCAACGTCTCGATTCCTTCGTGTCCGAGCCGTTCCGCCCGTTCCCAAAGGCGCTCCTTCACCGTGTATTCGATCGCCGCGGATCCGGCAGCGCAGGCGAGCGGGTTGCCGCCAAAGGTGGAGTTGTGGCTCCCATGGAAGGCGTGCTCCACCTTCTCGGTCGCGAGGGTCGCGCCGATCGGGACGCCGCCCGCGAGGGACTTGGCCAGGGTCAGGAGATCCGGCTCCACGCCCCATCGCTCGACGGCGAACAACCGACCCGTTCGTCCCATGCCCGTTTGCACTTCGTCGAGGATGAGCAAGGCGCCGGCGCGGTCGCACGCCTCGCGGGCCGCGGGCAGATATTCCGGGGACGCGATGTGCACGCCGCCCTCGCCTTGGACCGCTTCGAGGATCACCGCGGCGGTGTCTCCGTCGATCGCCTTCTCGAGCGCCTCGATGTCGTTGAACGGCACGTGAACGAATCCGGGGACGAGAGGCTCGAACGGTTCGCGGAAATCCTTGCGCCAGGTGGCGCTCAGAGCGCCCATGGTCCGTCCGTGGAATCCGCGCATCGCGGCGACGATGTTCTTCCGCCCCGTCGCGGCGCGTGCGAACTTGATCGCGGCCTCGACGGCCTCGGAGCCGGAGTTGCTCAGGAACACCCGACTCAGATTTCGCGGGGCGACGGACCGGAGCTTCTCGACGAAGGCCGCCTTTGCGGTCGTTCCGAAGACGGGTCCGACATGGATGAGATCCCGGGCCTGGGCCACCAAGGCTTCGACCACCGCGGGGTTACAATGGCCCACGTTCCCGACCCCGAAGGACGCGCCGCAGTCGATGTATTCGTTCCCCTCGTCGTCCCAGAGGGTGGCCATCGAACCACGGACGAAGGTGGGCTCCCGCTTCGGTGCGCACGCGAACTCGAGGGACCGAACGTCGGGGACGATCACGCGATCACCGTGCCCCTCCCGTCGAGCGCCCGTTCGACGGGGTCCGTTTGCAGGGAGGACGCGATCACGACCCGCTTCACGCCGCCTTCGAGGGCTTCTCCCGCGGCGATCAGTTTCTTCTTCATCCGCCCGTAGGCGAAGTCCATGAAGGATGACAACTGCGCGCGCGGGACCTCCGCGATCACGCTCGCGGGGTCGCTCGGCTCCCGCAGCAATCCGGGGACATTCGTCAGGAGGACGAGGGTGTCCGCCTTCATGGCGACGGCGACCTGGGCCGCGACGCGGTCCGCGTCCGCATTGATCAGCTCGCCCCGCGACGTGACGGCGGGAGGGGAGATGACCGGCACGTAACCGGCGTCGAAGAGCAGTTGGATCAGGCTCGCGTTTACCCGCTCCACGGTCCCGGAGTGGTCGTCCTTCACGAGGAGGACACGCCCGTGGTCCACGGTTCGGACGGCCTCCTTCCGACGTCCGAGGAGGAGACCGCCGTCGACTCCGCTGAGTCCGACCGCCGGCGCGCCGAGAGACTGGAGGCGCGAGACGATCGCGGTGTTCAGTTTCCCTGTGAGGGCCATCGTGAACACCTCCATCGTGTCCCGGTCCGTGTACCGAGAGACGACCCCACTCGGAGAGGTGATCCAGCGGATCGGCCGTCCGAGGGCCTCCGCGAGCTGGTCCACCTCGTTCGACCCGCCGTGCACGAGGACATAGTCCCGCCTCGGCGCGAGGTCCAGGAGCACGTTGTCGATCCCGTTTCCTTCCGCGCCGCCGACCTTGACGACCAACATCGACGCCTGTCACCTCACACCGGATGCAAGCCGAGGAAGTCGAGCCCCATCGTCTCCGGATATCCGGCGACGAGGTTCATGCACTGGACCGCGGTCCCCGCGGCTCCCTTCATGAGATTGTCCAAGGCGGCGATGGCGACCACACGGTCCGTGTGTGCATCGAGGGCGAACCCGACATCGCAGAAGTTCGTCCCCATGAGGATCTTGGGTTCGGGGAAACGGTACAGTCCCGCCGCTTCGGTCACGATCCGCACGAACGGCTCTTGGCCGTAGGCATCGCGGTACAGCCGCCACAGATCCTTCGACGTGACCGAGTCGCGGAGAAACGCGTGGCACGTGGCGAGGATGCCTCGGACGGCTTCGACCGCATGACAGCTGAGGGCCACGTTCACCCCGGCCTCCTGCTCGATCTCTGCGGTGTGTCGATGCCCAGTGGGCGCGTAGATCCGCATGACTCCGGAGCGCTCCGCATGGTGCGACGCGGGACCGCCATCGAGACCTCCTGCGGACGATCCTGTCTTCGCGTCCACGACGAGACGGTCGGGAGCGATGAGGCCCGCCTGTGCAAGGGGGCGGACCGCGAGGATGGCCGCCGTCGCGATGCAGCCAGGCCCCGCGACGAGGGTCGCCTCCCGGATCGCGTCGCGGTGGAGTTCGGGCAGTCCGTAGACGGACGCCTTGAGCAGTTCCGGATGCGGATGGTCGACGCCGTAGTACGCGCGATACAGAACCGGATTCTTGAGGCGGAAGTCCGCGCTGAGGTCGATCACCTTGCCCGCGCGGACAAGGAAATCGGGCATCCGCGCCATGGACCGGCCGTGCGGCATGGCGAGGAAGAGAAGGTCGCACGGGTCGAGCGCATCGTGCGGCGTGAAGGTGAGATCGGTGACCTTTCGGAGATTCGGATGGGCTCGACTGACGGGTTTGCCCGCCATCGAGTCCGAGGTGACCTGGGCCACGTCGACCTTCGGATGTCGGAGCAGCAGCCTCAGCAACTCTCCTCCGGTGTAGCCGGAGCCGCCGACGATTCCGACCTTCATCGTCGGGCAATCTCCATGACGAAGTCGACGATCTTGCCGGCGACATCGACCCCGGTCGCGGTCGTGAGGGCGCGGAACTCCGGGGTCGGGTTCACCTCATGGACGACGAGGCCGTCCGGGGACTCCATGAGATCGACGGCGAGGACGCCCCCGCCGACCGCATGGGCCGCGCGCATCGCGAGTTCCGCCATCTCCGGTGTCGGCTTCAGGCCCGTGGACACCGCGCCCCGGGCCGCGTTCGTGCGCCAGTCCTTCGAGTGACGTGTCATGGCCGCGACGATCTCGTCTCCGACGACGAACACACGCAGGTCGCGCTCCGGTTTCTCGACGTATTCCTGGACGTAGAAGATCGAGTGCATGGGCGAGCCGAGCGCGCTCTTGTGTTCGATGATCTGTTCGGCTTCCTCCGGATCGTCAACCTTGGCCATCAAGCGGCCCCACGATCCGACCGGCGGCTTGAGGACCGCGGGATAGCCGATCTCGTCCAGGGCCTTCAGCGCCGCCGCCGGGGTGAGCGCGACGACAGTCCGTGGCGTGGGAACGCCCGCCTCCTCGAGCCGAAGGCTCGCGAGGACCTTGTCTCCGCACAACGCGACCACGTCGTACGGGTTGACCGTCGGGACTCCGTAGTGCTCGAAGAACCGCAGCGCATACAAGGAGCGACTGTGGCTCACACTCCGGTTCAGGACGAGGTCCGCCTGGAAGCCATTCCGGACGAGGGGGAATGTGACCGCCTCGTCATGGAGGCGTTCCACGGTGAGGCTGCGTTCCGCGGCGGCCTCGAGGATCCACTTCTCCTCCGGCCGGATGACGGTGTAGAAGAGCCCGAGGGTGAACGTCTCACTCACCCCAGTCTTCCGCCTCGCGGGGAGCGGCGTCCACCCGGAACGGCTCGACGGCCGTCACCTCGAGCTCGAGGCCGCAATCGGGACACGGGAAGATCTCCCCTTCGATCAGGCCCGCCTTCTCGATGGCGCGACCGCACTCCGGACATTCCGTCATTGGTTTTCCTCCCTCAAGATTCGGTCGACGAGTTCGACGCACTCGGCGTGCTTCGAGATTGAATACCGTTCCCGGCCGACGGTCTCCTGGGCCTCTGCGAGTTGGGCGCGCACCGCCTCCGGGGAGGGACCGCCATGCGTCCGCCGACGACGGAGGGCCTTGTGAACGTCGAAGAGATCGGCAAGGTCCTCACCGAACCGCGGGTCGATCGCCCGATGGTCCTTCGCGTCCAAGCGGCCGTCTGTACTCGCCGCAAAACGGGCGACGATCTCGTGGGCCTCCCGGAACGGTACCCCCCGCGAGACGAGGTACTCGGCGAGGTCCGTCGCGAAGAGTCGTGGATCGGACGCGGCCGCGAGGAGGCGCCCTTCATCGAACTCGAGGGCCGAGATCCCTGTGCTGAGCGCGTCGAGAGTCGCGAGGACGTGGTCGACCGCATCGAACACGGGAGCCTTGTCCTCCTGGAGATCGCGCTGGTATCCGAGCGGGAGCGACTTGAGGGTCGTCAAGAGGGAGACGAGGTCTCCGAGGATGCGGCCCGTCTTGCCGCGGGCGAGTTCGGCGACGTCCGGGTTCCGCTTCTGGGGCATGAGGCTGCTGCCGGAGCCGAGCGCGGCCGCCGGTCGGATGAAGGCGAACTCTTGGGAGGCCCAGAGGACGATTTCCTCGCCGATGGACGAAAGGTGGACGGAGAGCAGAGAGAGGTCGAACAGGAATTCGGCGAAGTAGTCGCGGTCGCTCACGGCGTCAATCGAGTTTTCGAACGGCGCGGCGAAGCCGAGGGCAAGGGCGGGAAGGGTGGGATCGGTCGGGAGCGTGCTGCCGGCGAGCGCGCCGGCACCGAGTGGGGAGACGTTCGCGCGTTCAAAGCAATCCGCGAGCCGACGATGGTCCCGAGCGAGAGGCCAGAAGTGGGCCAGGAGTGCGTGGCCCAACGTCACTGGCTGTGCATGCTGCAGGTGGGTGTATCCCGGCATCGGGGTCTCGCGGTGGGCCTCGGCCTGATCGAGGAGCGCGAGCTGCAGGTTCAACAGCGCTTGCTGAACGGTCACGATCGCTTCGCGGAGGTACAGTCGCTCGTCGAGCGCCACTTGATCGTTGCGACTCCGGCCGGTGTGCAATTTTGCCCCGAGGGGACCGAGGTTTTCCGTCAGCCGGACTTCGATGTTCGTGTGGACATCCTCGAGGTCTTCCCTCCAGGCAAACCGACCGGACAGGATTTCCCCATGGATTTGCCGGAGTCCGAGCGAGAGGGCTCCGGCTTCCTCGGCCGTCAGAATCCCGACCGCCGCGAGCATCTTCACGTGTGCGATGCTGCCCGCGACATCGTAACGGGCCAGCTTTCGATCGACCGGGAGCGAGGAGAGGAACCGCCAGGCGGGCGTCGTCACATAGGCTGGCGGGGCTGCGCCTCCCGAACGCTTGGGATCCACCGTGATGGCCATCCCTATTTCGACCTCTTCGTGGCCTTCACGATCTTCGCCGGCGTGGTCGCCCCGGCGGCGGCCCAGGTCCGCGCCGGGAGTCCCCAGACGTAGATGAATCCCTCCGCCATCGATTGCCGGAACCGGTCTCCTTGCGAGTACGTCGCGAGGGCGTGATCGTAGAGCGAGAACGGAGACGCGCGACCCGTCACAGTCGCCGCGCCCTTGAAGAGCTTCACGCTCACGTCCCCCGTGACGCGCTCCTGCGTCGAACCGACGAAGGCGTCGAGCGCCTCACGCAACGGCGTGTACCAGAGGCCGTCGTAGACGAGCGTCGCATACCGCGCGGCGACATTCCGCTGAAACTCCAGGAGGTCGCGCGGAAGGACGAGGGCCTCGAGAGCCTGGTGGGCCTTCATGAGGACGGTCGCGGCGGGACATTCGTACACCTCGCGGGACTTGATCCCAACGACGCGGGACTCGACGTGGTCGATGCGGCCGACGCCGTGGCGGCCTGCGAGGTCGTTCAGGGAAGCGATCAGGTCGACGATCGGCATCGATTTTCCCTGGAGGGCGGTCGGCCGACCGGACTCGAAGTGAATCGTGACGGTCCCCGGAGCATCCGGTGCGGCCGCGGGACTCGCCGTCCACGCGTACACCTCCTCCGGCGGCTCGATCCTCGGATCCTCGAGGACTCCGCACTCGATGGAGCGACCCCACAGATTCTCGTCGGTGCTGTAGGGGGAACCGTTCGAGACCGGGACGGGGATTCCGCGTTCCTTGGCATACGAAATTTCCTCCTCCCGCGTCATCCCCCACTCCCTCGCAGGTGCGATGACCGTCAGGTCCGGGGCCAGCGCGGTTGTGCACAGATCGAATCGAACCTGGTCGTTTCCTTTCCCCGTGCAGCCGTGCGCGATGAACGACGCCCCTTCTCGTTGGGCGACAGCGACCAGGTGCTTGCCAATCAGGGGGCGTGCGAGCGCCGTGCTGAGAGGATACTGACCCTCGTACATCGCGTTCGCCGCGAGTGCAGGCAGGACAAACTGTTCCGCAAACTCGCGCCGGGCGTCCACGACGTGGGCCTTCGCTCCGAGTCGCTGGGCCTTCTCCTTGATGTCCGAGAGATTGACGGGTTGCCCGACATCGATCGTAAGGGCGACCACATCGAGCGACCGCTCCTGTAGCCATCGAATCGCCACGGAGGTGTCCAAGCCTCCGGAATAAGCCAAAACGACCTTGCCCCGAACCATGGGCGATGCCCCAACCGATTCTTGTGATGCCCACTCGTGAGTGCGTATTTGAACGTGTTGACATCATAGTGTCATTTCAGGACAAAATTGTCAAATATTAGACATGTTGTTCAGTCGTCCGATGCCCTCGGTTGCGAGCGAAGTGCGGGACTACATCGCCGGCCATCCGAGCCTTTCGGACGGCCTCAAGATGGGAATCGTGAATTATTCCGCCCTGGCGCGGAAGATTTCCAAGGAGCTTGGGATTCGTCAGCGGGAGGCGGTCCTCGCAGCGTGTCGACGGTATCCGGTGGAGAAGCTGCGTGGATACAGTGAGGACGCGGTCCGACGGATGATCCAGAAGAGTCGGATTCAAACGCGGACGAGGGTCGCCACAATCACGGTCGTCGAGGGCGTGGACGTCCTGCAACGCCTGGGCGATGTCGTCGAGGAGCTCTTGGACGAGAATCGTGTGTGCCGACTGATTCAGGTGTCGCAGGGCACCGTGATCATTTTGGACGATGACTCCGTCTCCCGCGTGACGAAGAAGCTGCGGTCAGAACAGATCATCGGCGTGACCCGCGGGCTTGTGGAGATTGATGTGATCAGCCCGGAGACGATCGAGAAGACACCCGGACTGCTGGCCTTCCTGTCCGGAGCCCTCGCCTCCCGAGGCATCAACATCGTGGAGGAGATGTCGGCGTATACGGACACGATTTTCCTCCTCGAGCGGCGGGACATGACTCGAGCGATGGAGGTCCTCGCTCAGAACCTTCCGTGAGACATCTGGCCTTGCACTCGCCCATCGATCTCGCTTGCGGCGGGGAGGTCGCGCTCTGCGGGCGAATGGTTTTTAACGATTCGGGACGATGAAGCTCTCCGTGAGGGAATGAGGGAGGAGGCGAAGGTCGTTGGGTCTGTCGGGAACACGGACGCACTCGGGCCGGCGAACCTCTTGAAGGGGGCTTTCACTCCACGGTTCGCGATCGGGCCAGTGTCCGAGGGCCTCGCGGGGGCGGGTTGAGATGGGCCTTGCCGCGTCTCGCCCTAAGGCGAAACGGGCCGCGGGGATCAAGCACGTCGAAACGCCGGATCGCATCATCCTCGAAAAGCTCCAGCGAGACGATAAGATCAGCCTGAGCGACCTCGCCCGGATGACGGGGCTCGCTTCCTCCTCGGTTCACTACCGGATCAGGCGCCTCGAGGAGGAGGGTGTGATCAAAGGCTACCGGGCGATCGTCGACCCGGTGAAGCTCGGGTATGACATCCTCGCGGTGAGCTTCATCCGTTCCAGATACGATCCGCAGACGTACGAACGGCTGGGCAAAGCCTTGTCCCGGATCCCAGGGGTCTGGGCCGTGTACTTTCTCATGGGCGACATGGACTACGTCGTCCTGATTCGGGCGAAGAACCGCCTGGACCTGAATCGCATCGTCTACAAATTGATCGCGATGAAGGACATCGAACGGTCCGACACGCGAATGGTGATGGAGCGTATCAAAGAAGATATCGCGGTCCCTACGGATTAGGTCGGGAGGACCGACTCGCTCTACTTCTTTCGCAGTCGTTGCCTGCCACGAGATCGCACGTAGTCTTTCTCGAGTGCCGAAGCAAACATCTTCCACGCCCGAGTCGAAGAGGCCTCACGCTCCGCCTTCGTGCGCCTCTTCGCGTCGGGCACGTGCGGTCGCCTTTTCCATCGGAGGTCGAGTCGAGTCCGGCCATCGGGGAGACGGGAGAGAGCATAGTCGGCCATCACATCGCGGTTGTTGCCGATGCCGTCCATGTGCCATCGATTCGGCGGGTGCAGGGACACGACTGCCCGCGACCAATCCCAACCGTCCTGCGACTCCTCGAGATCTTCGAAGATGACCGCCCGCGGGGTCCGTTCGATGATTTTCCGCTGATACGCTTCGTTCTCCAGGGCCGCATCGCCGGGAGTGTAGTCCGTACACCAGGCGAAGACGAACTCGATCGGAGCTCGGAACGAGACGCTGACACGGTATTCAGGGCCAGGCCAGTCACCTCCATGGCTCCGCGTCCTCATTGGATCAGTCCTGGACCGGTCTTCCCGCTCAAGAACGTAATGGTTGGACCGACGTTGTCCCACCCCGAACCCCGAACGGAGCCCCCAAAGGCCCCCGCGCGGCTGCCCTAAGTATATAACGGACTACCTGAGTCGGGTCGAAGCCGGTGCTGTGACCACGCTTCGGCCCTCGGTGGTGTTCCCTCGGCGAAGTTCAAGATTGAAAATGTCGTTGCCTCGACCTCCCTCGGGAAGGAGCTCGACCTTCAGGCGATCGCCCGCGTCCTCGGCGGGGCCGAGTACGAGCCGGAGCAATTCCCCGGGCTGATCTATCGTCTCAAGGATCCGAAGACCGCCATCCTCCTGTTCCGAAGCGGGAAGGTTGTGTGCACGGGCGCGAAGAGCCTCGACCATGTCAAGACTGCGATCGACATCGTCGCAAAGCAAATCGGGGCCGCCGGCATCCCGGTGAACAAGAACCCGGAGATCGTGGTCCAGAACATCGTCGCGACGTCGGACCTCGCGGCGCAGATCGACCTGAACGCGATTGCGATTTCCCTCGGCGGAGGGAAGGTCGAGTATGAGCCGGAGCAATTCCCCGGCCTCGTGTACCGGATCGACGAGCCCAAGGTCGTCGTCCTCCTGTTCGGGAGTGGGAAGCTCGTCTGCACTGGCGCGCGGAAGCCCTCCGACGTTGAGCGGGCCGTCGAGAAGATCACCGCCGAGCTGAAAGCGGCCGGGCTCCTCCATTGATTTCGAAGGGCCCTCAGGCGTCGCCCCGTCAGGTCAAGTGGTCCGAAGCCCTTATGCGGCATGAGGCTCTAGCGGCGGACGAATGCCGAAATCCGAATTATCCGGGACGGTGACGTCCTTCCGCCAGAGCAAATTCAAACAGGACAGCTACCAGACGATCGTTCAGTTGGCCCGCAAAGAGGATGCCGGGAAGGTTTTGGGCGCTCGGGTCGTTTGGCTCCGGAAGGATGGCGTGCGGATTCTTGGTCGGGTCGTCGCCAGCCACGGTTCGAAGGGTGCGGTCCGTGTGCGGTGGAAGCGTGGGTTTCCGCCACAGGCGCTTGGCTCGCAAGTCAAGATCCTCCCGTGACGCGGCACACCGAGTGGCACGCTCGTTGAGCCTTTGATGCACGGCGGCACTTGGGTCATGAGAGCATCCGTTAGGTCCTCGCGATCTCGTCCGGCACGTCTGATGGTTTCACCGTGGCGGAACCCCCACGTGGGCGGAGAAGGTAGATATCGTCCCGATAGTTATCGGAGGACGTCGAGGTGAGATCGATGGCGGGAAAAGCCAGACCGGGAGTGGTGATGATTCGGTCCAGCCACGAGGATCTCTCCGATCCGACATCGCACCTGCTCATGCCCACTGCTGAACAGGGCCCGTTCCCCCCGTACGATCGCTTCGCCGAAACCGTCGCGACGAGACGGATGCAACTGGGTCTCCATTCACACTTGGCAGAGGAGGTCGTCACGTACGTGCTCGATGGGAGCGTCCACCACGAGGACGGAGGCGGCACGCACACCGTGCTCTCCCCGGGATCCGTGCTCGTGATCACGGCTCACCAAGAGATTCGTCACGAACTCACGTTGCAACCGACCCAAGAAGGCCGAAGCGCTCGCTGGCTGTCGATCGTCCTCCGCCTGCCGTGGCACACGCAGGCGCCGCCGACCTCAATCCAGATCAAGGATGCCGGGGATGCGACGGAGTCCCTCGACGGAACGATTCAGCGTCCGGTGGTCGGCGCCCTTGCTCGGGCCGACACCTTCATGCAACTCGAGTGCACGGACCTCGAGTTCACGCGGGAGGCGGACGTGTCATTCCCGATCGATCGCCATCGTCGCGGCGTGGCATATGTTCTCCGCGGATCGGGCATGATCGAGAAGAAGCCCGTCGAGATGGGACATGGAGCCCTATTCGAAAACGTTGCCAAGCTCTCTCTGTACGGGTCGCCCGGATACCGAGTTTTCCTCGCCACGGTTCCCGTCACCGAGGGCAGCGCCGAAGCCGACACGAAGGCGGCCGAGCGGGGCCGAGGAACCTGAACCCGGTCGGGAACGCGTTCACCAGTCAATGAGAAGAGTGGATTCCTCCTACCGTCTATCGTAATTAGGAACACGATGGGGCGTCTCGAGCAGCCCATCTGTATCATCCCTCTACGCGCCCAGATACATTCACCGCCTGTTCCCTGAATTCGTCGCGACAGCGAGAGATTTCTGACTGCAACTATCGACCCGACTGCATTGCAAGCACGTAATCGTCCCACTCCCGCGAGGTCTTCCGGACGATGAACCCTTTCGCGAACGGGGCGAACAACCGGTAAGGCCCCGTCAGGTGGACGTCGAATGTCATTTCGAGCCGAGTACCCCCCGAGTCCGAGAACAACCGGTACGTATTGTGGGTGTGCCCCATGTTCGAGCGGGCGTCGGCCTCCCAAACGTCCGGCGGCCGCAGGCGTACATGGAACCGCGCGACGAACGGGAACCCCATGATTCCGGTCTCTTCCATCTCGATCAGGTCTCCCTCCCGACGGATCAGCTTGCGTGTGCGCAGCCGGACTCGGCTCAATTCAGGGTCACTGTCCCGAAATTCCGTGCACCATGCGTAGACATCCGGAAGAGCGGCGCGGAACCGCTTCGTCACTTGGAAGAGCACGCACGCCGAATTCGCCGGTGGCACAAAAAGGCCTCGGCGAGAACCGCCCAGTGGGTCCTCCGCTATCGGAGGCCCTTGTCCCCTCAGACGATCTCCTCATCCGAAGGGAGTCGTCGCGGATCGAGCGGAGGAGGCGCCGATGGACGACTCGCCATCCACGTCGTCATGGGGACGAGTCTTGCTTGAACTGCCTAATCAGGCAAGCGGGAGACAAGTTTCATCATTTCCGCGTAGTGATCGCGAATCACGTCCGCGCCCCGCTCGCCCATCATCTGCTCCGCATTGGAGCGGCACTGATCGATCGCGATCAGGATTCCCTCTTTCGTCGGGCTATCAAAGCTCACACCGCACTGCTGGAATACGCCGGTGACGAACGAATGGACCTGCTCGCGCAGTTGCGTGTCTGTCGCGGGTTGATCCAAGATTTCGAAGAACTCTCGGTTCGCGCTCTCAAAGCATCGGAGCAGCTCGTCTCGGACGAACTCCGCGGTCACGTCCTCGTCGCTCACTTGTGGGGCATGGTATCCATCGGCCGCCATGTACATCCCTTTGGGAGTCGGTTCCATAACGCTGTTATATTTAAGGGCATGGCCTTCCTTCGATGGTTCAACCTTTGCCGGGCACCCCAGAAGGAAAGCGAGTTTGATGAGAGACGCCACGGTAACCGGAGTTCAGTCCTACTACGTTCAGGTCGGGCGGATCGAGCTGAGACGGATTCGACGAGCGGTGACGGTTGACGCGCCCGTGGTCCACGGTCCGTCATGGAGCGACGATGGTCATGGTTCCGTTCATACCGACGTCCGGGGTCAGAACCGAGCTGAATGGAACGGTCCCAGGTTGGGAGAACAGGACGAAGAACTGGGTCGTGCTGCTCCCCGTCAAGTCATGGCTGTACCGAGTTCCGTTATTCGTGTACGTGAATGTGTGAGGCGTGTCGTCCTCGTTCAATATCGTGATCTTCGTCACCATGGATGCGGTGAGGTTAAACGCGGTCGGCGAGAATCGAGAGTTCGATGCCAGCACGGACACGTTCGCAACGGCCGGGATATCGTACACCGGACCGACGCTCGGCGCCCGTGCGTTCACGTTCTGGTAGGCGAGAGTTCCGGCCGCAATCGCCCCGACGCTCAACGAGACAATGACGATGACCGCGAAGCCATGAAGGCTGCGGATCCCTTCGGATAGGTGCGGCTCCCGAAGACCGGCTCGACCTCGCCGGAATGCGATGACTCCCGCGGGCAGAGCAAGAACGAGGGACAACGTGGTGAGGACAACCGCGCTGTAGACGGGCCCGAGCAGCGGGTTCGCCAGCGCGCCGAAGAGGCCGAACGGGATGGTGGTGATGGCGAGCACCGAGTTCGCGATTCCGGCCAACAGAAAGAACCCCGGTCGCGGCCTCCAGAGGAGTAGGCCGGTGAAGACGATTCCCGGGAGCAGCAGGATCAGAATGGGGCCGATCAGCGCAGGCTCGCCGCTCCCGAGAATGACACTCGCCAAGACCGTCGCGACGAAACCCGCGATCACGAGGACCCGGTCAAGTGTCCAATCGGCCCACCTGCTCGCGGCCATCCCTTCAGCGGCCTCGTCGGATTCCCCGGCTCCCGGATCGCGCTTGTCTCCTTGACTCGCCAAGTCCACCTAGCCCCCCGCCAATCGATTCTCGAGTGAGAGCCAAATCCACGTATCAACATACCTCTTGTCGGATGACCGATCACGCGCGGCACCTTGGATGCGGCAACCGAAGACAACCGGAGGACCCTGACCGAATCGCTTCTGGTGACCGACCGCGCCAAGAATAGTTTTAAGGCGCCTGAATCCGTTAATCCGGCGGAACAAGGGGGGCTGTCATTGCTCATTGCCGAGACGCCGGACGGAAAGAAGCAGGAGATTTTCGTGATCGACTACCACTTCCACATATGGAACGCCGCGAAAGAGAATTGGTTGCGGCCCGACCTCGCCAAGGGTTGGATCAATTGCTTCTATGACTACACGAAGGCCCTCAGCCCGAAGGAATACGTGTGGGACTGGGAGACGTATGCGTATTATGGGGAGGAGAAGGCCCTCCACGATGTCTTCGGGGAAGGCCACGTCGACATGGCGATCTTCGAACCGCAGACGTTGATGTACTTCTATCACAAAGGGTTCAGCAACGTCGACGCGATCAGCGGATACGTGACGAAGTGGCCTGACCGGCTCGTCATGGGGAGCCGGTGGGACCCGCGGGACGGCGAGGCAGGGAAGGCCCTGCTGGAAGAGCAGGTGAAGAAGTTCCGCATCCGGCCGTTCCAGATGCGAAACGTGAAGCTCTACACCGCCGAATGGAAGGAGGAGAACGGCGGGATCTCGCGGGGTTGGCGGCTCGATTCGAAAGAGGCCTTCGACTTCTTGGAGAAAAACCGGGAACTTGGGATCAACGTTCAGGTGGCGCACAAGGGCCCCACGGTCTGGCCGCTCGACAAGGATGCCTTCGACATCGGCGACGTGGACACGGCGGCGACCTCGTT
>Ga0209806_1001518_pt1 | contig 15289 bp, 8 predicted proteins | sample GraSoiAngelo_152_FD_186166 | JGI IMG/M metagenome (GOLD analysis project Ga0209806, IMG submission 186166) | Grasslands soil microbial communities from the Angelo Coastal Reserve, California, USA - 14_1009_12_30cm (SPAdes) (version 2) | ecosystem: Environmental > Terrestrial > Soil > Grasslands ... | reverse complement strand
CGTCACCCGGTCGTCGACGCGCATGCCGACCATCATCAAAAGGTCCGCATCCTGGACCGCTTTGAGGTTCCAGCCCGTGCCCATGAACCCGGTCATGTGCAGGGACAGCGGGTGCTTGACCGGAAACGCGCCGATGCCGAGCAGGGTGGTGCCCACGGGTGCGGCCGCCGCTTCGGCCAGCTCCTGGAGCTGGGCCTCGGCGTGGCTCAGCAGCACGCCGTGGCCGGCCAGGATCACCGGGCGCTCTGCCTCGGCCAGCGCCCGCGCCGCCTGCCGAGCGTGGTCGAGGTCGACGTGTCCGTTCAGCCTGTACCCGGGAATCTGCAGTCGCTCCGGTGTCACGCGTTCCGCGTCGGCCTGCTGGACGTCCTTGCAGATGTCGATCAGGACCGGTCCGGGCCGGCCCGTGGTGGCGATGTGGAACGCCTCGTGGATCACGCGCGGCAGCTGGTCGATCTTCGTCACCAGGTAGCTGTGCTTGGTCACCGAGCTGGTCGCGCCGATGACGTCCGACTCCTGGAAGGCGTCGCGGCCGACCTGGGTGCTGTTGACCTGGCCGGTGATCGCGATCATCGGGACCGAGTCCATGTACGCGGTGCAGAGCCCGGTCACCAGGTTCAGGGCGCCGGGCCCGGAGGTGGCGAAAACCACGCCCGGCTTGCCGCAGGCGCGGGCGTAGCCGTCGGCCATGTGCGCCGCGCCCTGCTCGTGGCGGACCAGGATGTGCTTGAGCTTGGGATGCTCGGGGAGGTGCTGGTAGATGGGCAGGTTGGCGCCGCCCGGGTAGCCAAAGATGTACTCGACACCTTCGCGCTCCAGCGCTTCCAGCACCATGTCGGCTCCGGTCACTTGTTTGGCGGGCTCCTTTGAAAATGAGAAAGCCCCCGCCTTTCGGTCGGGGGCTTTTGCGATCTACTTGGTGGTCTGGCTAGGTCGCGCGTGCCCCCGATCGAACTCCAATAAGGCCCAGAAGGCCCAGGAGCAGTACTACGAGGAGGGCAAACCTTGCCATGAGGTTGTGAATGTTAACGAGTAACCACCCGCATCGGGTTGTGGCTTGGGAACAAATTTCTGACCCCGACCGTGCGTAAAGTTGTCGTTCCCAATGCCAAAGACGCTAGGCGAGAAGCTGTGGGACGCCCACGTGGTGCGCTCCGCCGAGGGCGAGCCCGACCTCCTTTTCGTCGATATGCACCTCGTCCACGAGGTCACCTCGGCCCAGGCTTTCGAAGGGCTGCGCATGTCCGGACGGCGGGTTCGCCGGCCCGACCTGACGGTCGCGACGATGGACCACAACGTACCCACGAAGGGCGGCTTCCGGGCGGCCGACGAGCTCTCCCGGAAGCAGATGGACGCGCTCACGGAGAACTGCCGCCGCGAGGGCATCCCGCTGCACCAGATCGGGAGCCGGCGCCAGGGGATCGTGCATGTGATCGGCCCCGAGCTGGGCCTGACCCAACCCGGCATGCTCATCGTCTGCGGCGACTCCCACACCTCGACCCACGGCGCGTTCGGGGCGCTCGCCTTCGGCATAGGGACGTCTGAGGTCGAGCTCGTTCTCGCCACGCAATGCCTGCCCCAGAGGCGCCAGGGCGACCTTGCGGTCAACGTCTCCGGCGACCTACCCCTCGGCGTGACGGCGAAGGACGTCGTGCTGGGGCTGATCGGCCGGACCGGCACCTCCGCCGGCCAGGGCCACCTGGTCGAGTACCGCGGTCCGACCATCCGCGCCCTGTCGATGGAGGGCCGGATGACCGTCTGCAACATGTCGATCGAGTGGGGCGCCAAGGCCGGCATGGTGGCTCCAGACGACACCACGTTCAAATACCTGGAGGGCAAGCCGCACGCGCCGCGCGGACAGATGTGGGAAAAGGCGCTCGACCACTGGCGCTCACTGGCGACCGACGAAGATGCCGCCTTCGGTGGCGTCATCGACCTCGACGCGAGCAAGCTCGAGCCGCACGTGACATGGGGCACCACGCCTGGCCAGGTCGTGCCGGTCACAGGACGCGTGCCCTCGCCGCGTTCCGAGACCGACGAGCGAGCCCTGCGCTACATGGACCTGCTGCCGGGTACCGCGCTGGCCGACATCGCGATCGACCGCGTCTTCATCGGCTCGTGCACCAACGCACGGCTGGAGGACCTTCGCGCGGCGGCCAGCGTGATCCAGGGCCGCCACGTCCACCCCAAGGTGCACGCGATGGTGGTGCCCGGCTCGACCTCGGTCAAGCGCGCCGCCGAGGACGAGGGGCTCGACGCGGTGTTCAAGGCGGCGGGTTTCGAGTGGCGCAACGCAGGCTGTTCGATGTGCCTTGCCATGAACCCGGACATCCTGGCGCCGGGTGAGCGGTGCGCGTCGACGTCGAACCGCAACTTCGAAGGCCGGCAGGGGTCCGGCGGAAGGACGCACCTGATGAGCCCGCCGATGGCCGTGGCCGCTGCGCTGACCGGGCATCTGGTCGACGTTCGGGAGCTGCTGTAGATGGAACCGGTGAGGCGCGTCGCGGGACGCATGGCACCGCTAGACCTGGCCGACGTCGACACCGACCAGATCATCCCCAAGCAGTTCCTGAAGCGCATCGAGCGGACGGGCTACGGCCCCTTCCTTTTCTATGACTGGCGCGCGCGGGGAAATTTTGTGCTCGACCGCGCGGAATATTCGGGGGCTTCGGTCCTGGTGACGGGAGCCAACTTCGGCTGCGGGTCGTCCCGGGAGCACGCGACGTGGGCGCTGCGCGACGTCGGATTCCGGGCGATCATCGCGCCGAGCTTCGCCGACATCTTTCGCGCCAACTGCTACAAGACGGGGCTGCTGGCGGTGACGCTGCCCGAAAGCCAGGTGCGGCATTTGATCGACCTCGTCTCGGAAGACGCGTCGGCCGAGGTCACGGTCGACCTCGAGGCCCAACAGGTGCGCGGCGACGGCTTCAGCTACCGGTTCGAGATCGACGCGTTCGCGCGCGAATGCCTGCTGGGCGGCCTGGACGAAATCGCCCTGGTAGAACGCCACGAAACAACAATCGCAACCTACGAAACCCACCGCGCCCCGTGGCTACCCACGGTCAACTAGTCCCCCTCTCCCCATGGGGGAGAGGGTCGGGGAGAGGGTCGGCCAAAGCAAGAGTTGCCAGGTAAATCACACACGAGCTTCACCTCCCCGCTTGCCGGGGAGGTCGGCGGCGCAGCCGCCGGGTGGGGAGGTTCAAGTCCCCGATATGGCCTCAGCCGATAAAGCGCCAGCCGCCGTACATCACCGAGAGCACCACCATCGCCGAGGCGGAGATGAGCAGCCACGCCAGCTGCAGGTTGCGTCTCGGCGCGAGCCAAGTGGCGAATGCGAAGTAGCACGGAAATATCACCGAGACGACCCGCGGTATGAGGCTGAAGATGTGCAGATACAGGCCCTGGTCGGCAGCCACCAGCACCTGCGTCACCGCAAACGCCCCATAACCGATGGGCATCCGTCGGGTCACCCAGGCCGCGCCGATGGCGAACAGGAGCAGCACCGGCACACCGATCGCTTCTGGGTTGAACGGATCGCCTTCGATCACCGCCTTGGGAAACGAGCCCACGACGTACAGCGGGTTGCGGTCAGGACCGATCCAGAAGGATCGCGCGTGAACGAATCCCAGCGGGTCGCCCATTTGCGCCCAGTCGACCAGGCTCACCACGACCAGGCCCAGGACCGGCAGGACAATCGCCACCAGAACCGCCCGACGGCGGTTGCCAAAGGCTGCCTCGCCTCCGAGAGCCGCGGCAACCAGCACGCCCGGGAATCGAGTCGCAGCGGCGGCCAGCCCGGCCAATCCGGCCGGCAGCCAGTGCCCCGTCTCCATGAGCACGAAGGCGCCGACGGTGAGGAGCAGGAACACCGACTCGGTGTACGGGTAGCTGAAGAACATCGCGGCGGGACCGAGCGAGATCAGCCACAGCGTCAGCCGGGCCCGATCGGCGTCCATGTACCGAACCGCGATCACGTAAAGGAGCGCAAGGGCCGCAAAGAAACAGACGTTGGGGATGAGGAACATCGCCCAGTCGCTGCCGCCGGCGAGATGGATCAGCAGCGGATAAAACGGAAACCAGGCGACCCGCAGGGCCTCCGCGGTCGCGCCGCCGGACCCAAGCCCATATCCGTGGTTGGCGATGTATCCATAGGCGTCCGCGTCCCAGTGAAAGAACGGAGCCAGTGCAGACGGCGGGTTGAGCGCGGAAAAGAGGCCGGGTGGCGGCTGGAAGCTTCGCGCGCCCCACGCCGTGGCTGCCCAAACGAGGAACCGGCTGACCAGGAAAGGGGCGATCGCCACCTTCAGCCCGGTTACGAAGTGCGCCCTCGGAATCGGAGCCGGGCGAATGACGCTCGCGCGAGCCCAGCGTCGCAACGACTCACGGAGCACGGCCGCCCGATCCCGCGCGGCGACATTCGAGTCAGGCGATGTCGGCGGTTTCGCGACTTCGGTGTCGATCATGCCGACTTCTTTTGAGCCAGGGCGAGAATCGAGACTCCAAATGGGATGTCCATCCGTCTGAGAATCGGTCCCTCGGCACCGAACACATGCGCCAACACGTAGTTCACCGGTCGCGGCGCAGGGTACCTGAAGTCTGATTGGTGCGCTATGCGTGGCCGCAGGCGGTGCTCGAGCCGTCGCAACAGCCGGACAGCCGCGATGGGGGCAAACAACAGAGCGTTCATGTACGAGACGCGCACCACCTCGAACCCGCTTTCGACGAGCCGCTGACGCAGCTCATTCGCGGTGTATCGCCGCTTGTGCATGTTCACCTCGTCCTGGTCTCCCCACAGGAACCGGTGGGCCGGAACGGTCACCAGGATCTGGCCGCCAGGTCGCAGCACGCGTTTCATCTCCTGGAACGCCGCAACGTCGTCATCGAGGTGTTCGACCACGTCGAGTGCTGTGACCAGGTCAAATGAACCGTCGCCGAATGGGAGGTCTGCGGCTTCCCCGAGGCCAACGTCCTCCAGACCACGCTCGCGACAGTATCCGACCGCTTCCTCATCGATATCGACACCCTGTGCCTTTCCAAATGAAGACAGGTACGTGAGCATGGTTCCAGTCCCACAGCCGACGTCGAGGATCCGGCGCGTGTGGTGTCCATTCGACCCCAGGTATCGGTTCAGGACCTGGAGCAGGATGCGGCGGCGACCGACGAACCACCAGTGGACGTCTTCCACCTGGCGGTATTCGCGGTAGTACTCGCGCTTCAGCTCAGGAACTCTGCGCCCAAGGCTCGGAAGGGTCCATCTGCCTGTACTTCGCAATGACGTCGGCGATCCCCGACTCGAGTGGGATCCGCGACTGCCAGCCCAGGCGCTCGCCGATCAGTGTGGTGTCGGCCACGAAATCTCCTGTCTCGACCAACGCGTCATCGGCCGGCCACTCGATGTGCTTGATGGTTCCTCGACCGGCCTTCTTGACCACGAGCTCCGCCATCTGCAGAAAAGAGACTCCATTGCCACTTCCGACATTGAAGATCATGCCGTCCGCCTGGCTCGACACGCCGGCTGCCAGCAGTGCAGCGACCACGTCATCGATGTGGATGTAATCGCGCAGCTGAGAGCCGTGTCCGTACACCGTGAGGGCATTGTTCTGCATGGCCTGGTGGATGAACCAGTTCACCACGCCGTACCGATTTTGCTCGGGGCGTTGAAAGGGACCGTACGGATTGGTGATGCGGAGGATGGTCGTGCGCAATCCATGCAGCCGCCCGTACAGCAGGAGGTACTGCTCGCACGTCCATTTATGTATGCCGTAAATCGACAGCGGCGCAGCAGCCGCGAGCTCGCTCGTCGGCTGCTTCTCGTTGGCGCCGTAGACCAGCCGCGAGCTGGGAAAGACGACCTTGACCGGGCGGTTCAGGCGCCGGCACGCATCGAGCAGCGTCAACATGCCTCGCCCGTTGACGTCGAGATCCTCGAGCGGAGATGCATTGCTCGCGGCCGCACCGGACTTGCCGGCCAGATGAAATATGAGGTCGCAGCCTTCGACCGCCTCCTCGACCAGGACGGGGTCTCGAATGTCGCCGTGCAGAAAGGTCGCCTTGCCGAGGACCGTTTCGATGTTGCCCGGCATGGGCGGCCACGACCGGCTGAGCACTTTCAATTTGACGTCGGCGTCGATCAGCCGCCGGACGAGGTTGAACCCCATGAAGCCCAGCCCACCGGTGACAAGGACAACCTTCCCCGCGTATGCATTACGCGACATGCGGCCGAAGCTTAATACGGCGGCGCCGCGTACCACGAAGCCCGGGTCAGGTCAGGCTATAGCCGGCGGCGGGGTAGTAGACGTCGTCACAGCCCAGGCTGCCGCACGAGGTGCCGGCACTGCTCACGTCGCGCGCCCACACCGTGTAGAGGTAATTTCCTGAAGCCATCGCGGAGGTGTTCCAGGTGGCCGTTACTGCGTTGGAGTAGGGCTGCAGAATCTGCCAGGTGTGAGAGCCGGGGGCAAGCAGCCAGAACTGGTAGAGCGGGTGGGAACAGCCTGACGCGCTCGCCGTGAAGGTGACCGTCGTTCCGGAAACTTGTGGCGATCCCGGTGCGGCGGAGTCGGAAACCGACGTGCAGGGCTGGCTGGTCAACGAGTAAGCAGCTGCCGCGTAGTAGGTGTCGAGACAGCCCAGGCTGCCGCACGAGGTTCCAGGGCTGCTGGCGTCGCGGGCCCAGACCGTATAGAGGTAGCTGCCCCGCAACAGGCCGGTCGTATTCCAGCTGGCCGTGGCTGTGCTGGAGTACGGCTGGAGAATCTGCCAGGTTTGCGAGCCGGGCGCGAGGACCCAGAACTCGTAGAGCGGGTGCGGGCAGCCCGAGGCGGCGGCCGTGAAAGTGATGACACTCCCGGAGCTTTGGGGCGAAGCCGGCGCGGCGGAATCGGTGACGGAGGGGCAAGGCTGGGTGGTGAGCGCGAAGGCGGCAGCCGAGAAATACGCGTCATTGCATCCGAGCGAGCTGCAGCTCGATCCCTGGCTGCTGGTGTCGCGAGCCCACACCGTGTAGAGGTAGCTGCCGGCGGCCAGGCCGCTGGTGTTCCAGTTGAGAGTGGCGGAGCTGGAGTACGGCTGGGCGACCTGCCAGGTGTGAGATCCCGCGGGCAAGATCCAGAACTGATACAGCGGGTGGGGACAGCCTGACGCGCTGCCGGTGAACGTCACCGTCGTCCCGGATAGCTGCGGTGAGGCCATGCCGGCCGAGTCGGTGACCGAGGTGCAGGGCTGAACGGTCAGGGTATACGTGGGCGCCGCGACGAACGCATCGCTGCAGCCGAGCGAGCCGCAGCTTGTGCCTGGGCTGCTCACGTCGCGGGCCCAGACCGTGTAGAGATAGCCGCCGGCCGGCAGGCCGGTGGTGTTCCAGTTGAAGGTCGGGCTGCTCGAGTAGGCCTGCACGACCTGCCACTGGGAGCCGGGGCGGAGAAGCCAGAACTGGTACAGCGGGTGAGGGCAGCCGGAAGCCGTGGCCGTGAAGGTCACCGCGGTCGCCGAGAGTGACGGCGAGCTCGGGGAGGGCGAGTCGTTCACCGAGGTGCAGGGCTGGCTGATGAGCGTGAACACCGTGCCGGGGAAGTAACCGTCATTGCAACCCAGGCTGCTGCAGAAGGTGCCGCTGCCGCCCGCGTCACGGACCCACACCGTATAGAGGTAGTCGCCGAGCGGAAGGCTCGTGTTCCAGTTGAAGGTCGCATTGGTGGAGTACGGCTGGACGATCTGCCAGCTGCTGGAACCAGGCCGAAGAATCCAGAACTGATACAGCGGATGGGCGCAGCCGGGTGCACTGGCGCTCAAGGTGACCGTCGTGCCGGCCAGCTGAGGCGAGCCTGGGCTCGTGGTCACAGTCGGCGTGACGCACGGGCCGAGCCCGAAGGACATCCGCGCGTAGCTGTCCCTGACCACGGATGAACCTTGGTTTCGCGCGTCGACCTGGAACGTGTACGTCCCCATGGCCTTCCCGGTGCTGTCCCAGTTCAGTACGGGAGACGTGCTGTAGTCCTGCACCACCGTGAAACTGGAGGCGCCAGGAGCCTCGACCCAGAAACGATACGTGGCGGTGCCCGCGCACAGTGCGGACCCGGTCACGGTGATGTGCGCTCCAGGGATCTGCGGTGAGGTGTGATCCGCGGTGAGCGCGGCTTGCGAACACTGGCCGAACTTCGTGAGGATCAGCGACCACAGCTCAGGCGCGCCCCCGCCGTAGTTCAAGGCGAAGATCCCGATGCCTCGCAGGTGGTTGTTGATGACCAGGTTGTATTTGTTGCCCAGCGATGTCACGTCGTCGTAATACATCTCGCGATTGCAGCCTTCGTACGGGCTGGACCAGGTGTCCCATGCGGTGCCGCCCGGTGTGTCGACCGCGTCACGATGTCTGACGTACTGGCTGTTGTTGGAGAAGGTGCTTTCCCCTGTGGCGTCGAGGTACCCGTCCGCCGTCCAGTGGCCGCCTGACGGAAGCGGCGCGTTGGCTGGGGCGTTGTACGGCGTGTAGCCGCTCAGGCATTCCTTCCGGCCGTAGTAGGGGATGCCCATGATGACCTTCGAGGGCGCAACGACCGCGGAGTATTCGTTCGAAGCGCGGGTGTCGTTCCAGTAGTAGGTGGACAGTGGGGCGGTCGGCCCGAGGCAGTACGTGCTGCAGTTCAACGGCGGTTGAAATGAGTTGTCGTACTCCATGTCGTAGGCCATGACGAAGAACGAGTCGACGTAATTGGCAAGCGCACCAATGTCGAAGAAGCCCAGGTAGGCCCCCGTCGAGTCGCGGTATCCTGCCGCGCCCGAGTAGGTGTCGACCGACAGATAAGACCCGGCCGGCAACGCGGACCGCATGTGGGCTACGAATGCCGTGAACAGCGATTGTGACGACCGAAGCGGAAAACCGGGATCGTTGCAGGTCGTGTTGTTGCTCTCGTAGTCGATGTTCACGCCATCGATGCCTTTGGCTATCACCTCGGCGACCGTGTTCTGAATGGTCACGTCGGCGCGATCCAGCGCCGAGCACATGTTGATCGTGCCGCTCGCCGAGTCGAACAATTCGATCGTCAGCACTACTTTTGTCCCATTCGCGTGGGCGGTGCTGATGAGGCCCGGCACCGGACCGTTGGGGTCATTCCAAATCGTTAGACCCGAGCCACTGCTGAACCCTCCCGTCCAGTCGACATGGATGCCGAAGTACGCCACAGTCGAGAGCAGCCTCATGTTCCAGCTCGGATAACCGATGTTCGGGTCGCCGAGACTGTTGGCAAACGCAAAACCGAAGACCTCGCGATACAACCGCGGATTGGTCACGGCCAGCTTGGTTGGCGCAAACGTGGTCGGTTTGGTTCCAGCCGTGTACGGTGCGCCATCGATGTTCTGCGCCGCTTCTCGCATGACAGGCGGGCCGCCGTCGCGGATCTGTGCGATGCGGGCCGCACTCATTCCGGGCGGGCCCATTGGCGCGGCTTGAGTTGGAGTTGGGGTTGCATTGACCGGAAGCGCTGAAATCAGCGGGACCAATCCCAGGGTCAATGCAAGCGCGATGTGCCGGATTCGTTGGTGAGACATGTGCAGAGAGCTAGGGCACTCTAGGCTTGACGGCCGCGCCGAGTCAACCTTGCCTCGTTAACGAGCCTTAAGGCTTGAGCACCGCTCCTTCGGATGCGGATGCGACCAGCAGCGCGTAGCGGGCGAGCACTCCCTTGCGGTAGTGCGGCTCGGGAGGCGACCAGGACTTGAGTCGCCCTTCGATGTCGACGTCCTCCACAGCAAGAGTGCGAGAGTCCACGTCGATCGCGATCGTGTCGCCGTCTCGCAGCGCGGCGAGCGGGCCGCCCACCGCGGCTTCGGGCGCAACGTGCCCGATCATGAGGCCACGAGTGGCACCAGAGAAACGGCCGTCGGTCACCATCGCGACCGATTCGCCAAGCCCTTCGCCGACGATGGCCGCCGTGACCTGCAGCATCTCGCGCATTCCCGGTCCGCCTCGTGGACCCTCATAACGGATGACCACGACGTCGCCTGGCTTGATGCGGCCTGATGTGACTGCGGCGAACGCGTCCTCCTCGCGGTTGAACACGCGCGCGGGACCGCGGTGCGATGTCGGCGTGTGCTGCGTGACCTTGACCACCGCGCCCTCAGGCCCGAGGTTGCCGCGCAGAACGACAAGACCCCCTTCCGCGCGCAGCGGGTGGGCGAGCGACGCGACCACTTCTTGCCCGGGAGTTTCGGTGACCGATTCGCATTCCTCGCCAAGGGTGCGCCCGGTCACCGTCAGCGCGTCGCCGTCCACGTAGCCGCCGTCAAGCAGACGTCGTGTCAGCAGCGCGATCCCTCCGGCACGGTGCAGCTCCACCGCGGCGAAGCGCCCGCCTGGCTTGAGGTCGCACAGCAGCGGAGTGCGCCGGCTTATCCGGTCGATCTCATCGATGGCGAGATCGACGCCGACCTCGCGGGCAAGTGCAAGCAGGTGCAGCACGGCATTGGTGGAACCTCCGCTCGCAGCCACGGCGGCGATGGCGTTGTCGAAGGCGCGGCGGGTGAGGATCCGCGAGGGCCGCAGGTCTTCTTCCAGCACGTGGAGGGCGATCGCGCCCATCCGCTGCGCGGCTTTGTGCTTGTCCGGATGGGTCGCGGGGATCGAGTTGAATCCGACCGGCGAGAGACCGATCACCTCCATGAGCATCGACATCGTGTTGGCGGTGTACTGGCCGCCGCACGCGCCCGCGCCTGGGCAGGCGACCGCCTCGAGCTCGGCCAGGTCCGCGTCGCTGATCTTGCCCGCCGCGGCGGCGCCGATGGCCTCATAGACGTCGCCGACCGCCACATCCCGGCCGCGGAAGCGACCAGGCATGATGGATCCGCCGTAGAGGACCATGCCAGGGACGTCGAGTCGCGCGAGCGCGATCGCCGAGCCGGGGATGGTCTTGTCGCAAGCGCAAAGGCAGCAAAGAGCGTCAAACATGTGACCACGCGTCACGAGCTCGATCGAGTCGGCGACAACCTCGCGGCTCACCAGCGAGGTCTTCATGCCCTCGGTCCCCATCGTGATTCCGTCGGAGATGGCGATCGTGTTGAACTCCATCGGATTCGCGCCCGCTTCGCGGATGCCGGCCTTGAGCGGGACCGCCAGCTCACGCAGGCCGAAATTGCAAGGCATCGTTTCGAGCCACGAGTTCGACACGCCGATGAAGGGCTTCTCGATGTCCTCGGCGGTCAGGCCGATCGCGTGAAGAAATGACCGTGCGGCTGCCCGGTCCCTTCCTTGATAAAGGACGCGACTGCGCAGCTCGCGTGGCACGAAGCGGAGCTTATCGCCTCCACGGCAAGGGATATGATCCCGGGTCAGCATGGCGACGCCGGAACCATCGCGCCTGGCGGGCATAAGCCGCCCTTCTTCGGAGACCGAGTCGCCGCTGATTCGCTACAGCAGGTGGTCGCTCGCGGTCGTCGCGGGTGCGATGCCGTCGTACGTGGCTCGGTTCGGGGTCAGGCCGGTGCGCAGCGACCTGCTCGAGGTCCTCGTGCTGTTCACCATCGCGCTCTATGCCGGCGGGCAGCTGCGCACGTGGTCGAGGTGGCGCCCGGTGCGAACGGGACTCGAGATTCCGACGGCCCTGCTCTTGTTCGCCGGGCTGATCAGCATCGCGGTCTCGACCGATCACTTCGGCGCCCTTGGTTTCTATCGCGCATATTTCATCGAGCCCATCGTCCTTTTCTATGTGGCGGTCGATTTGATGCGCCGGCCTGACGACTTCCGAATCGTGCTGCTCGGGTTCGCGATTGGCACCTCGATCTTTTCGATCCTCAACCTTGGCGCATGGGTGATCGCGCTCAAGAACCACGTGGACATCAACCTGGGCAATGCCCCGGAAGCGCTGTACACGAGCCCCAACTCAGTCGCCATCTTCATGGAGCCCGCGGTCGCCATCGCCGCCGGGTTTGTTCTTTATTCAGACCATCGTCGCGATCGCACGTTGGCCCTGGTGTGGCTGGTCTTTGGGCTGGCTTCGATGCTCGCAACTCTGTCTCGCGCAGGCATGCTCACCCTCGTCGTCCTCGTGCTGGTGGCGGTGATCACGATGCGCCGGACGCGCCTCAAGCTCGCCATCCTCGTTGCCGCGGCGGTGGCCGCCATCGCCGTACTGCAGATTCCGTTCGTCTCCAAGCGCCTCTACCGACAGTTCGATCCGAGCTACCCCTACAACACGTTCGAGGGACGCCTCCAGATCTGGAGCGACACTCTGAAGATGCTGCGCGACCGCCCGATCTTCGGATCGGGGCTTCGCGCGTATGAGACGGTGATGCGGGCCTACGTCTCGCCGGGACATAAGCCCGAGCTCTATCCGCACAACCTCTTTCTGGCGATGTGGGTGGAGCTTGGCCTGCTGGGCCTCATCGCGTTCGTCGTGCTGCTCGGCACATTGCTGTGGCGCGGCTGGTCTGCCTTCGCGAGGGCGGATGGATTCGCAAGGCCGCTCCTGTGGGGCACGTCGGCGGCATTCATCGCGGTCGCCGTCCACGGCATGTTCGACACGCCGTATTTCAACAACGACATCTCTGTTGAGTTCTGGTTGCTGGCCGCCTTCGAGATCGCGGCCATCACCTTCCTCGTCAAGGGAACGACCAGAAAACCAGCCCTGCAGCGTTGATGAGTTCACAGTGCTGAGGTTGCGGCTCTCGGCGGTACCGTTGGCGGCGCTCGTCCTGAGCATCGCTCCACTCACCTTTTCGCCCGCGACCGCCGGCGCCGCCAGGCCCGTCCAGGCACAACGCCCGTCCGCGGCGACGGCGCCCGCCACCCGGCCGGCCACGGTGGCCGCGAGCAGCGGCTCGTGGACGGAATACCACCACGATGACGCGCACACCGGCTACGACAGCACCGCACCCGCGGCGTTGGGCGCGAGCGCCGGCTGGACTTCGCCTTCGCTGAACGGCGAGATCTATGGCGAGCCATTGGTCTACAACGGCCTGGTCTACGTCGCGACGCTCCAGAACGTGGTCTACGCGCTGCACCAGTCGGACGGCACCGTGGCATGGTCCAAAGCGCTGCCCGCCCCCCAGACCACGGGCTGGCAATGCGGCAACATCAACCCGACCGGGATCCTCGGCACCGGCATCATCGACCCGGTCGCCAACCGCATCTACTACGTACCCTTCCTCAAGGATTTCGGCACGGCCTATTACCTCTACGCCCTCGACCTGACGACCGGCAACATCCTGATGACGACCGAGATCGCGCCGACCGGTTTTGAGTGGACCATCCAGCAGGAGCGCGGCGCCCTGGCCATGTCGACCGACCGGACGCACGTCTACGTTCCATTCGGGGGTCGCGCCGGCGACTGCGGCCCCTACCACGGCTGGGTCGTCGGCGTTCCGACCAATGGAACCGCCCCGGACGAGGTCTACGAGACCGTCTCGACCGGTGAGGGGATATGGGCGGCGGGAGGAGTGGTCGTGGACGACTCCACCGGAAACGTCTTCTTCGCCACGGGCAATGCGATCCCGTGCAGCGGATCGGTGGAAAGCGACTCGATCATCCGCACCAACAGCACGCTGCACTCGCCGGCGCAGTTCCAGCCCCCCGACTGGGACGCCCACTGGTGTGCGACGGACACCGACCTGGGCTCAGTCGCTCCGGTTCTGATCAGCCCGAGCCTCATGTTCACCACAGGCAAGTACGGCCAGGGATTCCTGATCAACCCGTCCAACATGGCGCAGCTGTACCCATCGCCGTCGCCGTACAACGGCGTCGACGTGTGCGCGGGCACGAACAGCGACGCGTCCTTTGGCTCCGTTTCCTACGCCGGCGGTCGCGTCTACCTGACCTGCCAGGGGCACGGGGTGGTGAGCCTGACCGTCAACTCAGGCCCGCCGTCCTTCAGCAGCTGCGACTCGACCTGCAACGCCGCCGGCACATGGCGCGCCAATGTCGGCACCGTGGGGCCGCCGATCATCGCGGGCGGCGTGGTCTGGGCGGTGGGGATCGGCACGCCCGGTTCGGGCCTGTGGGGCTTCAACGCCACCACCGGCGCGCAGGTCTACCACAGCGCCGGCTTCACCGTGAACCACTTCGTCACGCCAAGTGAAGCGGGCGGTCAGGTCTTCGTGCCTGCCGGCAATACGGTGAAATCGTTCAACTTCATCACCAACGCCTGTACGTCCGTGACCGACACGCCCGCACCGACGTCGCCCCAGGTGTCAGGCACGTCCGTCACCTTCACCGCCACCTCGACCAACTGCCCGAACCCCCTCTACCAGTTCTGGATCCTCCCGCCTGGCGGCAGCTGGCAGGTCGCCAAGGCTTACTCGTCGGCCAACACATTCACGTGGAACACGTTGGGCCTTGCGCCGGGCAACTACCTGTACACGGCGTGGGCGCGCGACGCGAGCAGCTCGGGCACCCAGTGCGGCTCTCTGGGCTGCACTGACGCCTTCTTCCCCGCCCAGACCTTCAACCTGACCCTGCAGAGCTGCACGTCGGTCAGCGACACGCCTTCGCCCGGGTCACCCCAGCTCACCGGCACCAGCATCACCTTCACCGCCGCCTCGACCGGCTGCCCCAACCCGCGCTACCAGTTCTGGATCCTGCCCCCAGGCGGGAGCTGGCAGATTGTCAAGCCCTACTCGTCAGCCAACACCTTCACCTGGAACACGACCGGCCTGGCCGCCGGCAACTACCTCTACACCGCCTGGGCTCGCGACGCCGCCAGCACCGCGCCCTACGACGCCTACTTCGCCGCCCAGACCTTCAACCTGACCCGCCAGGGATGCACCTCGGTCAACGACTCCCCCGCGCCCGGCTCACCCCAGCTCTCGGGCACCAGCATCACCTTCACCGCCAGCTCGACCGGCTGCCCCAACCCGCTCTATCAGTTCTGGCTCCTGCCTCCCGGCGGCAGCTGGCAGATCGCCAGGGCCTACGCGAGCGGCAACACCCTGATCTGGGACACCACCGGCCTGGCCCCGGGCAACTACCTGTACACCGCCTGGGTGCGTGACGCCAGCAGCAACGCCCCCTACGACGCCTACTTCGTCGCCCAGACTTTCGCCCTGACCAGCCAGCCCTGCACCTCGGTCAACGACTCCCCGGCGCCGGCCCCGCCCCAGCCTTCCGGCACCAGCGTCACCTTCACCGCCAGCTCGACCGGCTGTCCCCACCCGCTCTACCAGTTCTGGATCAAGACGCCCGGCGGGAGCTGGCAGGTCGCCAGGTCCTATTCGAGCAGCAACACCTTCACCTGGAGCACCAACGGGCTGCCCCCGGGCAGCTACCTCTACACGGCCTGGGTGCGTGACGCGAGCAGCAACG
>Ga0209806_1001515_pt1 | contig 15300 bp, 12 predicted proteins | sample GraSoiAngelo_152_FD_186166 | JGI IMG/M metagenome (GOLD analysis project Ga0209806, IMG submission 186166) | Grasslands soil microbial communities from the Angelo Coastal Reserve, California, USA - 14_1009_12_30cm (SPAdes) (version 2) | ecosystem: Environmental > Terrestrial > Soil > Grasslands ... | reverse complement strand
GCAGCCGGGCGAGTGAATCGTAAGATCCTGTCGATTGATCGAGTGTCGCGGCAAATGGAGCGACATCAACTGGGTAGCGTTTAGCAAGCTCATCGCCTTCAGCGAACGAAGCATGAGTCGTTGACAGGGCACTCCATACCGGATTGTCCAGCAGGATCAACTGATTCTGTTCCACGGTGAGTCAACTATCAACGAGTCCTGGCGATGTCCCGGGAGAAAAGAATATGTTTGCTAGTCTTCGGGAGTCTCGTCAACAGATTGTAGTGGCATAAAATTGGCAGAAGGTAACAAACCCTCTCCACCAATGACCCAGGAACAACTCCGGCAGGCTACCGTGGGTGAACTCAAGCCCTTTGAAAGCCCGATCACTCTCGTAGAGTACGACCCGGTATGGCCCGAAAACTTCGCTCGCGAAGCGAAGCGAATCAAAACGGCCCTTGGTGAACGGGCGCTTAGGGTGGAACACGTTGGCTCAACTAGTGTGCCTGGGCTATTGGCCAAGCCGATTATCGACATCCTACTGATTGTGTCTGACTCCGCCGACGAGCCCTCGTATGTTCCTGCTCTCGAGGCGGCGGGTTACGTTCTTCGGATTCGAGAGCCCGACTGGCACCAGCATCGCCTCTTCAAGGGTCCGGACACCAACATCAACCTGCACGTCTTCACCCAAGGGGTCGGAGGAGATTCGGAGAACTCTGTTGCTTCGAGACTGGCTGCGGACCAACCTGGCCGACCGCGAGCTCTACGCTCGCACCAAACGAGACCTTGCGAGCAAGAAATGGAAGTACGTGCAGAACTACGCCGATGCAAAGTCCCAAATCGTAAAAGCAATACTTGAGAGAGCAGAACCCTCTGAAGACGGCCAAAAAACATAAGCGAGTTAGCTAATCAATAATTTTCCGGTACCAGTCCTTTCGAAGGATCCCACTGTCTCCTAATTCGAAGAAGTCGTAGGTTCTCACCGTTGAAGGTTACATGAATCGAAACTTCAACCAGACTCGACAGCGCTATTGAGTTACCCCAGTGTTGACAGTCCGCTTCAGTTTCCACGACTAAGATCATGATGCGTCCTCCGAAGCCTATCGTGCCCAATCTTGCCTCTAAACTTTAGACGCAAGTTAAGTGGGCTCTGTAGCGTCCCAAAACCAGGTAAGAACGCTCAATGTCGACTCACCCATGGCTTGCCTATTGAGGGAGGCCGGAAGGTTGAGCATGGCGGAAGATGCGATGAGCGTGATGCAACCGCCCGAGCACAGCACAGCTGCAGAAGGTAGGGATTTCCCAAGGCCGATATGAAGGCAGCTATCCGATAAGTTCAGAAGCTAGCGATGGGACAGGCATTACACAAGCCTAGAACAATCCCATGTACTCAAACAGGGAGATCCTTGCCGCTGCGGCTCTGCTTCTAATAGTGGGAATGGTGAGTACGGGAATCGCCGCTGCCTATCCTGCCAGCCTTCAAGACAAGGCCCTAGCCAATCCGACCTCGCCAGATCTCACTTCACCAGGTGTCCGCGAAAATATTGAGTATAGCCCTCTCAAGACGACGCCCGTTGTGAGCGGGTCATCAGCAAGACTCGCTCCAACCCAACCCCACTATTTTCTCCACGAAGGAAAAACCTCGACCGGAACCCTGGCATCTTCATTCAACAACGTGGTCTACAGAGGAGGACCAACCATGCACATATCCATCAACTACGCAATCTTCTGGCTCCCCAACGGCACTAGCTTCGAGCAGTCCCAAGGGACGGATTCGTCTTACATGTCACTCATTGAACGTTTTCTCAACGACACCGGCGGCACATCCTACTACAATATCCTAAATCAGTATCCCGACAACGTGAGCGGAACACCACTGAACAAGTCGGTCCTCGGAGGAACCTATCTTGACAAGACGCATTATCCCACTAGCGGCACTACGACGAGCCCACTTCACGATTCAGATATTCAAGCCGAGGTGACCAGGGCTATGGCCGCGAATAACTGGATCGCAAGCCCGAGCAAGATGTTCCACGTATTCACGGGGTATGGTATCGAAAGCTGCTTCGACCCGAATAACATTTCATGCACCTTTAACGCGTACTGCGCTTACCATTCGTTCTTTACGCAAAGCTCCCAGCCGATAATCTACTCCAGCATGCCCGACTTCAACGGCGTCTCCGGTCGCTGCACCCCTCAAGGCCACCCGCCTCCTAACAACGACTATTATGCTGACCCAGAGATCAACATCCTATCACATGAGCTGTTCGAGGCAGTTAGCAATCCCTTGCTTAACGCCTGGACCGATGGGGCAGCCAGGGAGATAGGTGACAAGTGCGCCTGGTTCTTCGGCAGCGTGAATAACGACGGGACCAACTTGGTTCTCAATGGTCACAAGTACCTTGTACAGCTTGAGTGGAGCAACTACGATGATGGATGTACACTCAGTTACGGTCCCGCTCACTCAGTCTCGATCATGCCATCGTCAGAGAGCAACCCCTTCCCGTCAGCAACAATCTTCAACATCACTTATACAAGCCAAGGTTCCAGGCTGTGGACAACTACCTCCTACACGAACGGCACACTTGCCATAAACATCGACCAGGACACACAGATCGCCATCACAAACAGCGCCCCGGTTGCTCAGACTGAAAAGTGGTGTTTTGATCAGAACTGCGGAAATGTCTCATTTGAATCTGGCAACGGGGCAGCCACTACGTACTACTACTTTGATGTCCTAGCTCAACATGTATCGGTTCTAGCAGGGGCAAGCGTTCTCTCCGCTCCCGTCGTCTTTGCCACGGGGCCGATAACACCAAACACTCTTGGATTTCCGCAACAAATAACAGTCCAGTTGAACCAAACCAGCCAGACAATTTGGGTCCAGCGTGGAACAACGGTCTCAGTTACTTCGCCAACAAACGCCGGACTGAACACTCGATGGGTTACTAGAGTCAGTACGTGGATAATATCCATCGCCATGCAGATTCCCAACCCGATCGTATACTATCCACAATATCTGACGACCTTCCAGTTCATTGTAAGCGGCGGAGGATCTTACTTTTTCCCGTCTGTCACTTACTACGATAACGGCTTGCCGAAGACATCTCTCGCAGGCACCAGCGTCTGGGCTGACAGCGCAACAGCTTATGCCTATCAAAGCGTACTACCGGGCTCAAGCCAGTATGAGAGGTGGTCAACAACCACGCCAGACGGGCTCGTCTCTGCCCCCGGCATTACCATATCCACGAACTATTATCACCAGTATAGTATTACAGCATCCTATCAATTCGCGGGTGGAAATGCTCCCGGAACGCCGTCTCTGACAGGGAACATGTACGGCTTCAGCGTTTCGACCAGCCTGTCCCTCCAAGCCTCGACCATCTGGTTGGATGCCAACTCGGCGTACAGCGTTACAAACACGCTGGCAGGAAGAATTGCCCAGGAGAGATGGTATTCTACAATATCAGAACCTGGCCATGTTAGCGGTCCGATCATACTATCTCCAACCTACTCCCACCAGTATTTGCTAACGCTGACTGGAGCGCTGCCAGGAAGCACCGGGCAAGGATGGTATGATGTCGGGTCAACCGCGCTCGCAACTTCGTGGAGCGCGTATGAAGCATCACCATCAAATAGGATTCGATTGACCGCGTACAGCGAGGACGGAGGATCGTCGATTCCTATCAGTGCGGGTCTCCACCAAGTTCCGATCCTCGTCGCAATGTACAGCCCTCACACTTTACAGTTCGATTCCATATTGCAATATTCTCTAACCAAGGTTCTCCCGACCAACTCGATAGCCTCGATGACCTTGTCTCCAACGGGCGACTCCTGGTATGACACTGGAACATCCGTCCATATCGTCTTGAACAGAAACTGGGACGCGATCGGCAACACCAGACAGAGCCTTGTGTCCTACTCAGTCGACAACACAGCCACGACTGTAGATCGAGCATCCAGTGATCCAACCTACGTGTCCACTATCACGATGACCGCAAGTCATGTATTGAGCCTGGGGTTCGTTACCCAGTACTTCATCTCGGCCCAAGGCGCCACCCTTTCAGGCAGCCAAACTGGAGATGGATGGTTTGATTCCGGTTCCCAGTTTATCGTCCACGGCACCTACGATCGAGCCTATACCGCGAACATGCCCTATCACGCCTACGCGATACCGGTCGGGTTTCAGATTCTGGCCAATACCACCGTTTCTTCACTCCTCTGGACGAGCTCTAGTAATACTCTCAGCTTCAATGCAGAGCACGCCGACGTTAAGGTCTACATTCCCAGTGAACTCAATCTTGCGCCGACTGGGGTCTCGGATAACGGAATGCCGCTAGCTTTTTCCTACCTGTCATCGAGCCACTTGCTGAGTTTCAAGGGATCATCTAGCTTCCAGGTCGGTCTTTCAGGCACGAATGTCGCGTCTTCATTCCTGTCCTCTCTCCCCGACTGGGTGTTGTACTCCTCCATCGTGGTTGCCGTTGGAGTTGTTCTGGTACTCGGACTGGTATTCTTAAGGAGACAGGCAAGAAAGACCTGGCCGTATTGGGGCTAATATCAGCTTCACCGGGTTCCTTTTTTTTCGACGACTAGTTTTTTCCTCCTAGCAAATACTGCTAGACTAGCAACCATGGCCGGTGCTAGGGGAAAACTGAAGGAAGAATAACGCTGAGGGTAGCGTTCCGCGATGCTCTCTCGGTTCATTGTTCCTTGAGAGATAGTCTTCTCCGATACACTACCAAGGTTGCAATGGAGAATCCGATTATTGTTTGCAGCCACCAGAACGACCGGAGGGTGGATAATGCAGAGGATGCGTTGCCGAAGGGCAAAAGGATGTTAGTGGCGGCGCTGTTGGAGGAGGGACGGTTACCCGTCGAGGTGCTGTTTCCTGGTCCTGGCTGTTCCGGTTGTGGTCGGTAGTCTCCAACCATCATGATGGCTTGGTAAACATGGGATATCGTTCCGTTCGTGGCTGTGACTGCTACGATGTAATTTCCAACAGGTGTCGACATCGTTGTAGAAACTATGGCGGTGTACCCGGCCGGAGTGCCTGCCGAGAGATCAACAGTGCTCGGCAGGAAAGAGAATGCGGGAGCGTTCGGGATGTTCGGTGTCACGGTCGCTGAAAGAGTCACTTGGCCTTTGAAGCCGCCTAGGCTGACCAGCTGTTCCTGTATCGATATGTCCCAATCTTGGAGGGTCGAATATGATCCCCAGAGCCTTGTGGTAAAATCGGGACCTGAGACAGGTGACACTGTGACCGGTATCACGAGATAATGGGTCAGGGAACCGACTGTCGCTGTAATGTTCAGATCATAATTGCCTGGCGTGGTTCCAGGGATTAGCTGGAGGTCCGTGCTCACGCTGCCGTTCGGGGTCAGCGTCATCCCGGTCGAGAATCCTGCTCCGACGAGTCCCGTGCTGGGTCCAACTGGGGCATCGAGTTGGATTGTGCCCTCGAAACTGTCCAAGCTCGTAATGGTGAGCATGGTCTCAGCCCAATATCCCAACGAAACGCTAACATTGCCAGGGTTAGCGGCCATCGTGAAGTCCGGGCTTGTTGCAAGAACTGGTTTTGTTAGACCAAGGGTCCCGAATAGCATGAGCGTCAGCAGTAAGACGATAATCGTTCTGGAGCCTGCACCGGTTCGGAAGACGTTCTACCTCCTCGCCTTCATCAGACTATCATACTTCTCCCTTGGACACTTAAGGGCGCTGTACACAGGTGCAGACTAGAGATTGGTTCTCAGTTCCTAAAAAGACCGGTTCTTCACTCTTTTAGAAACCAGCGTGCCTTTCTCTTTGGCGTGAGAACGATGATGAAGGTTGTCTCGTCATTCCGCCACCCCATGACCCTCCTCATACGATCTCTGAATTTCTTGGCCTTCGCCCCGGTGAGGATTTTCGGCTCGCACTCTATCATCACACCACTCTCGGTCTCAACATCGTCGAGCATTATCGTGGCCCGATGGTTTTGTCTTAGGTTTCGAATCTTCTTCGATTTCGAGCTTGCTGGAATGTAGAATTTGCCTTCGAGGTACAGGTAGCTTACAGGAACAGAGTGAGGCCATCCGTTTTGGCTAACCGTCGGTAGGGCGAGGATATCCTTCGAACCGATTAGACCAGCTTCTCTTCTTGTGAACTTCAAGGTCGGCCTCACATTTCTGTCTCGCACTATTTCTGAAACTAGCTCGGCATTTGCTCGTTTGTTCAGGCCTGCTTCTGGACGAATGTTTGGTTCAAGTCGCAGAGAGCTTATATTTGTTCGGCAGATTCGCCTCTCCCTGTGCGTTTGTAGAGGGCAAAAGTGAGCTTTGGTATTGGACCTCGAAACTCCGATGCCGTCGAAGTATGACCGTTTCAAGATAGAAACCAAACCGGCGCCGCATGTCTATCAGATTCCGAACAAGTTCGATGTGAGCGCGCGCAAGGTTCGGCTTGCGGCGATGTTAGTGCATGAGGCTTTCGAGTACAAACTCAACAAGGAAGTCGTCCTCAGTAGGCCCTGTATCTACGGAGTTTTCGGTGGACGGTTTGGCGGTTTCAAGCCGTTGAAGCACAAGTGTGTCGGGTGCATGAGGTGTGTTCAGGAGTATCCGCACATTATGACGGTGAAGCATTCTGACAGTTACAAGAGGCTGGGCGATTCGTTCTGGACCCCTGAGGCGGTGTTCACGATATTGAACGAGGCGTCAACCGGAAAGATCCCGGTCAAGGGAATGGGATACAAAGGCGCGTTTGGTGGGGAGGGCTTTGATGGTATCTGGACTGACATGTCAGAGATCGTCCGTCCTACAAGGGATGGTGTTTACGGGCGGGAGTACATCTCGACCAGTGTTGATGTTGGAAGGAAACCGACTAGTGTCGATTTTTCCAAGATCGACCGTGCTTCGTCCACAATAGAGATTCCTGTCCCGATAATCTTCGACAAGCTATCTGCAGGGAACGGGGATGTTCGGGCGGCTGTTGGAATGGCGGCAGAGAAGCTTGGGACATTCTATGTCTCTCGAGAGAGAACACCTTTCGACTTCGGCCAAGAGAGTCTGATCCCGATTGGTAACGAGGAGGGCATTGAGGACCTCGTGGAAAGACCTCCGGCCATTGTGGAATATGATGCCGAGAAGTCGGATTTGTTCGAGAAGCTGGCGAGCAGGCTCCCATCCTCAATAGTTATCGCTCGACTGCCACTCCGCGAGGACTCTGGAATGATTGCGTGCAAACTGGCACACGAAGGAGTGCACGGCCTCCACCTATACGCTGATTATCATGGACAGGACTACTCCAAGGAACCACAGCACATCTCCGCTTCCCTGAAGGAGGTTCACCAGCAGCTCGTGAAAGGGGGACTAAGAGACCAGGTTACATTAATCGCGAGCGGTGGAATAACCCTCGCAGAGCACGTTCCAAAGGCGATCATCTGTGGCGCGGATCTAGTCGGTATCGATACAACCGTACTGGTGGCTTTGCAGGCGGAATTCCGAGGGGAAACCCGGGACAGGGCAAACTGTCAGCTGAAACCGAGAAAAATCGATCCTGAATGGGGTGCGCAACGTCTGGTGAACCTGTTTGGTGTCTGGCATGACCAGCTGATCGAGATTCTCAGCGCTATGGGCATACGGGATGTTAGACGGTTGCGCGGAGATATCGGAAGATCAATGATGGACGCGGAACTGCGGGAGCTGTCGTTCAAGGGGATAGCATGGGCAACCTAGAACTGATTGTCGAAAAACATTCGGAAAGAATCCATCACGGGCTAGAAGTCCTTCCCAATCTCCGTCATGGTTTGCCGGAGGGGCTGGGGAACAAACGCTGGACCGCGGAACTGATACTGGCGACTTACGAGATGGCATTGACTGGGGATCTGCCGAAAAATGGCCTGGAGTACAAGACCGGGAATTCGGGTGGGGGTTTTGATGTTCTGGGATGGAAGAACAATGGTTCTGCGAAGGTTGAATCGGATAAAATTGATCTTTCTATCGAGTTGAACAAGAGAGACGATGGCAAGAAGATTACGATCCCGTTGCCGATCTATGGTGGGGGTATGTCTTTTGGATCGATCAGTCTCAACTTCATGCTTGCAAGGGCGAGGGCTGCAAAGAGGCTGAATACTTTCATGTCTACCGGTGAAGGTGGATATCCGGATGATATTGTCCCGTATCGTGATCATGTGATTACACAGGTGGCGACGGGGATGTTCGGGGTCCGAGAGGAGACAATACAGTACGCGCCGATTGTCGAGTTCAAGTATGCGCAGGGCGCGAAGCCAGGTCTCGGCGGGCACCTGTTGGCTGACAAGGTCACGTCGGAGGTTGCGAAGATGCGGGAGTCATCCATGTTTACTAGTCTTTACTCCCCGTTCCCATTCCATAGTGTCTATTCGGTGGAGGATCACAAGAAGCATGTCGACTGGATCAAGACCGTGAATCCCAGAGCACTAGTCTCTGTGAAAGTATCCACGCCGACTGACGTGGACATGGTGGCGATTGGAAGCTACCATGCTGGAGCGAACATCATCCACATCGACGGTGGTTACGGTGGGACGGGGGCTGCGCCGGAGATTGCGAAAAAGAACATTGCGATGCCGGTTGAATATGCGATTCCAAAGGTCCACGATTACCTCATGTCTGAAGGGGTCCGGGACGAGATTGTGCTCATTGCTAGCGGTGGTATCAGGACGGCTGACGATATCGCGAAAGCGATTGCATTGGGAGCTGATGGGTGTGTGGTGGCGACTGCCGAAGCGATCGCTGTCGGTTGCACGCACTGTGGTAATTGTGAGAGGGGACGTGGTTGTCAGGTGGGAATTACAACAACGGACCCGGAGTTGTCACGGTTTATCGAGCCTGAGTGGGGCGAGACGAGGATTGTGAACCTGTTCACGGCATGGTCGAAGCGGTTGAGATCGATTCTGGCTGGTTTCGGGCTGGAGAACGTCCGGGATCTCCGGGGGAGAAGGGATTTGCTGGTGAGGTACAAGTGAGAGAAGTGTCTGGACAACCGATTATTGATTCGAGAAAATCTCTACCTGTAAACGAGATCGAGATGGGCAAGCAAGAAGCCGAAGGGGGATGCGGCGTCGTTGGTCTTGCATGCAACGTCCCGCTTGAAGGAAAATATCTGCTCCAGTCTCTCGTCCAGATGCGGAACAGGGGAAACGGGAAGGGTGGAGGGATCGCGGCTGTAGGATTGGTACCTGAACAGCTGGGGGTCTCTGAGAAAATACTGGAACAGGATTACATCCTACAGGTTGCATATCTCGATAAATCGGTAAGAAAGCAGCTCGAAGACGAGCATATTCGGCCGTTCTTTGTTGTTGACTATGAGGCGCGAGTGGACGCTGTTGATGATTATCGTACCATTCCGGGTCTCGAGGTAGAGCCTCCTGAGGTTTATCGGTATTTTGTGAGGATCAAGGGTGATGTTCTCGAGGAATTTGTTCGCAAGAACAACCTAGAGAGACTCAAGGAGAGTGAGGTTGAGGATGAATTTCTCTATCAGAACTCTTACCGATTGAACCAGCAGTACTACTCGTCGCTGGGCAAGAAGAAAGCCTTCGTTGTCAGCCATGGGAAAAACATGGTTGTATTGAAGCTGGTGGGTTACGGGGATGATGTTGTCAAGTATTATCGAATAGAGGATTTCAAGGCTCACGTCTGGATTGGTCATCATCGGTATCCGACGAAGGGACGGGTCTGGCACCCAGGCGGCGCACACCCGTTCGTGGGATTGCATGAGGCGTTGGTGCATAATGGTGATTTCGCCAATTATCATTCGATAATGGAGTATCTAGCCCAGCGGAACATTCACCCGTTATTCTTGACCGATACGGAGGTCTCTGTGTTACTGTTCGACCTTCTCAGCCGCGTCTACAAGTATCCACTGGAATATCTGATAGAAGCCCTGGCACCGACGACGGAGAGAGATTTTGAAATGTTGCCGGCGGAGAAGAAACGGATCTATCGATTGATACAGTCGACGCATATTCACGGGTCCCCTGATGGTCCATGGTTCTTCATTGTTGCAAGGAATGATGTGGAGAAGAATGCGTGGCAGTTGCTCGGGATTACGGATACTTCGATGTTGAGGCCTCAGGTGTTTGCGGTGCAAGAAGGTCCGATTAAGATCGGCATTATCGCGTCGGAGAGACAGGCGATTAACGCTGTATTGGGAAAATTGCAAGAAGATCAGAGGATACCGGGCAGGTTTGCAGATTCTTACTGGAATGCGCGGGGTGGAAGCTTCACTGATGGTGGAGCGTTTCTCTTTACTGTGAAAGACGGAGGGGATGGGAAGGTGCTGGAGTGTGCTGACAAGTTTGGAAAAGTTATCGATCTTCCTAAGCAGGACTGGTTGCCGAATTCAGGTTCTAGTGTCTCTCTGAATGCGAGTATTGCGATTCAGTTGCAGAAGGGTCCGAAGGCGCAGGACCCGTTGGGATTCTATGACTATGTTCGTCCCGCGTTGAGGGATGCTGGCTTCCAGTACGTGGGGGAGATTCTTGAAGAACTGAAAAGACTGGCTATGAAGGGACAAGAGTCCGGACAATTCGCGATAAAAACACTCTCAGTACTATACGACCGAATCTACGATACAGGGAACAAGAAACGAAGCTCACTCCTACAACTGTACCGTGAAGCGTTGAACGACGTCTTCTCCTCTATCTCAATGTCGAACTCTGACCTGTATACTCGGCTAGACTGGAAGAATAGATCTAGATTGGTCCATCCACTCGGCTCGCAGGTGCTGGTCGTTGATGCGCTAGAGTTTCCGGCTGAAGGAGACGAGAGCGCTGCACGGTTCGTGGTCGACGCGCATACTCAAGGGTGGAAGAACATTCTACTCTACAACCTGCGAGGACATCGGTTCATTGGTAGCGGCCTTGGTCCAAGAACGAATGGTTTGAAGATTGATTGTTACGGAGATGTTGGCGACTATGTCGCGTCCGGCATTGATGGCTGTGAGATCACTGTTCATGGTGCCGCTCAGGACCAGGCCGCGCAGATTCTCAAGTATGGAAAACTAGTGGTTCACGGCGATGTGGGCCAGGCGTTCATGTATGCAGCGAAGGGTGGTGACGTGTATGTGCTCGGGAACGCGGCGGGACGCCCACTCATCAACGCAGTAGGCAGGCCGAGGGTAGTGATCAACGGAACATGTCTCGACTACCTTGCGGAATCGTTCATGGCGGGGGACCCTTACAATGGGGGGGGATTTGTTGTCGTTAACGGATTGAAGCCATCTTTTGATGGAAGGTACGTGGAACAGGAATACCCGTACCCAGGAAGCAATCTATTCTCTCTGGCGTCTGGCGGGGCGATATTCATCCGAGATCCATACCGAAAGGTATCGAGCGAACAGCTGAACGGGGGACGACTCGCGGACTTCACCATGAAGGATTGGGAGTTGATCCTACCGTTCCTACAAGAAAATGAGAAACTGTTCGGAATATCGGTGAAGACGGATCTCTTGACCGTTCAAGAGACGCAGTTGGACCCACGCCAGGTTTATCGAAAAATCGAACCCATAACACTGCAAGAACTAGCCTAGCTGGAAAGCATTAGACCGGTATGCTAAACCAGGCTACACCGCCGGGGCACGACTGCCGTTTGTCACTCTCGACAAAAATCCTTTCTGTCTTACGGGTGTTTCTGAGCTATCTGCCATTTTTGTTCCCTGCCAAAACCTGCACGCCTCAAGCTGAGCTCCTATGTTTCCAGCCATGAGATGCTTTGACGAACCGCTTGATTGATTCTACTGAAGGATAAGGGGCAAAATGTATTTCCAGGCCAAGTAGAGTATCGCTAAGACCCCTGTGGCCATAACGAACCGTCTACCCCATTTTCCGCGATGCGGTCTGGTCTGAATTGTTAGTTCTTCTTCAACCCTTGACCTCTTCCCAGGCTCTTTTGGCTCGGATTTCCCGCTAGGCTCAACCAGCTCGACCGCGGTCTCTTCCGAACTTTCCTTAGGTCCCACGTTTCGCATGATCCATTTCTTGGAGACCGACGGTCGTGGAACGCGGAAGACTCCTGACCCGGTCTTCGCTACGTATCCAGTCCATGCGAGTTCCTTCCGATCTCGTAAAGCATCAACTTCATGCTGGCGCATAGCATAGTAGACTACCGGCCCTAGCATTTTTTCGACTTTGTTCGCGTCAAATGTCCCCGGCGTTCCGGTGCTTCTGACGAGCAGTAGGTCTGCGTCAGCCCGCAGATCAATATCACCACCATAGAATCTGTGGAGGGCTGCGACCATGATCACGAGTCCTTGCCTCATTCCGCGTTTGAAGAGTTCGCCTCTGATATCGTACCATTTGTCTAGCCAGTAGTCGACCTTCTTCATCTTCTGCACCTGTCCGTTGGAATCTTTCACAGCGACAGTCCCCGAGAGCTTCTTCAACGCCTTCGTCATATCATCCGCAAACAACACCACCGCCTTCGGCGGTTTACGGAACCGCTTGAACAACTTGTCCATATTCTCAAACAATGCCGGAAGGTCTCTAGTCGATCGAAGGGCCTTCACGTTCTCCTGCCCGTATCTTTTTGCTAACGCTTGAGCAATCGACTCCGACAAAGTAGTATTATGGACAAAAATGTCGTTGACGACCAAATTTCCAGTCTTTTCGACTTGAACATCAAAAGTCTGAGCGGGGCCGACATACTCAATGGATCTGATTCGCGGCCAGAAACATTCGCCCTCAGCGATTTTCAGAGCGTACGGACGCTCGTACTTTCGGGCGAACTCCTGAGCCTCTTTCATGCTCGCATATGCTCCGCCAGACCATGCACCTGGCCGATCGCGTCCTGACCCCAAATACGCGATAGGAAGTGGAAAGTCATCCTGGCTCCATCTACGGACCTGCCGAGGCTCATGCTGGGACACCGCGTCTGCGCCTTCTAGGACCTTTCTTTCGGGTAGTGCAATGTGTTGCTCGAATTTCTGTCGATATTCTAACGGGACCCATACCTCGTACGAGACAGTCCGCCGCTTGCGGTCCCATGCTGGAGCTCGCACGCCTCTACGAAGCTTACTCAATATCCCGAATCTGAGAAGGCAGTGTTGAACCTGATGCGCAAGAACGGGAGATATTGTCCCATAACCTATGTTACCACGCATGTCCACCCACCCGTCTCCAGCGAACAAAGCACTCAGAAAAACTGCGAGAGACTCGTTGTCTGCACGCAAAACTGGTTGAGGGATTCTCTTTCCGCGTGAGTCAACCCTCTGAAGACCAAACTCATCGGCGAACCGCTTGTAGTATCCATACGGCTGATGGCGCGGGTCGTCGGTCCTAAATGGCTGGCCCGGCTTGATCTGCACGACATTGTAGTTGATTTGTTGTATAGGCTCGCTCAATTGTAACCCGAACGGTGCTAATGCCCTTCCCATATCAACGATAATCGTCTGATCCGCGTTCGTGAACCTTGGAGTGATGCCGGTAAGACCTTCCTCCGCGATTAGATAGCCTAGAACTTTGGCCGCATCATGGTTGAGGTGCTTGCCTTGAACTGGAAGGAATCTTGGAACAGCTACTGGCATTCCCTCGTGCAGATCGGACAACTGTTTCCAGCCATAAGCCGTTAGCAATGGATGGTTCGAGGTCAACTTGATTTGTCGGCCATCGCTTAGTTTGACTCTGAAAACATCCTTTACGCCATTGGATGCCACCGCGACTATTTTGTCCTTGACGAGTCTGAAGTTCTCGTCAACCGAAAACACCTCGAGTCCCGGATGAAGATTGTCGACACGCACGATGGAACCATCAGTTGTCGGCACCACATCATCGCCGGTCAAGCACTTACCTGTGTTTGGTTTTCCGAATATTATGATGTTCAAATGGTGAATGGCATTGTCCTTACCGCTCGACTCTGGAAGCGGATCAGGAATCAATCCATCCAGGATAGTGTCGAGGTCGAGCTTCCAGTAGGTAACCTTCGCCAGCTTATCCGCGCTCGGGATGGCCGATTTGGCCAGGCTTGAATTTACCGTGGTGATTTCTGAAGGTGCGCGCACGATGCTGCTCGGTGCAGGTATGATGTCAGTATCTTCGGATTCTGACATGGCTAAACGCCTAATTCCTCATGGGCCTCGATCGGGGTAGTTACGGGCTTCGTTGGCCCTCATGAGGAAAACCCTCTTCAAGACCTAGACGACATGTCCATTCATGAAGCTGATCCTCGAGGAAGCCATCCGTGAAAAGGCGATAAGAGTAGACTTGGCCTGGACTCTATTCTTTGAGAAGCCAACGATCCCTGAAGGACACGGCGGAAGACTAATACCGTTTACAAATTGGCTCTGGGACGAGCTTGGCAAGAAAGCAGGAAACCTGAACCGGAACTCCAGCAGTGAGCTAACTCTGACGATACCTTCTCTAAGCGAGCAGGGAATGGATTTCTTGTTACGTCTCGTATCTTTCTGGTCAAACGAAGTTTACCTGAAGAAGGACGGGGTGCTTTCAGAGAACCTCTGGAGAAAGCCTGTCGTGAACGTTCTTGATGATACTAGGCTGGACGGGTCTGAACGTTCGCTAACGAGGAAACGGGAAGGATACTATACACGGTTCCTCATGCCATTGCTCGGTCCCGGCCGGACTGCCTTTAGGGTCGAAGTGATCGAAAATGGCGAGTCGTCCGCTCGATTACACAGCCACAGCGAAGTCGACGAATACTATCTGATTCTCGAAGGGTCGGGAACCCTCAGATTCAACGACAAAGAAATCGCCGTCCATCGGGGGGACCTGATAGGAAAGCCAACGGGGCCGGATGATGCTTCCCAACTGATCGCGGATCAGGGAGAAGCCCTGCGTATACTCGACATGGAAGTGTGGCACGACCGTCCCGACAACTCAAAGGATCTAATCCACAATCCGGATTTCAATGAGATCTTCATGAGAGGGCGAGGTTGGGGCGCTCTAGTACCAGCAGACGCCCTCCTCAACCCCAGCGACTTTGGACAATACTACAATGAAAGCTACAAGCGGACCAAGGATGGCGAGTGGGTCCCCTCGAAAGCCCGCGGGCACAAGAAGATCAGGGTCAAGTCCCCTTCATCGTCAGCCTGACCGTTGTCGGATACGGTGAAGTTGTGAGAGCCATCCGAGCCGAGTGAGTCAGAGTATTTTTTCCAGGTCCATTCGGGAACAAAGCTGCCGACCAAAATCACCAGGAACGCGAGCCATCGTCCAAAGCCAACGTGCTCTCCCCTTTGTGATCCGTGAGTTTGTTGAGATAATACTGTGGGAAACTGTTCACATAGCCTTTCCTATTCTGCGCCAAGTTCGAGTTGCGGTCGCAAACATATTACGCAATCGCTACTTCT